>Ga0207695_10009437_pt1 | contig 12069 bp, 8 predicted proteins | sample KBSC54metaG_FD_184354 | JGI IMG/M metagenome (GOLD analysis project Ga0207695, IMG submission 184354) | Corn rhizosphere microbial communities from Kellogg Biological Station, Michigan, USA - KBS C5-4 metaG (SPAdes) (version 2) | ecosystem: Host-associated > Plants > Roots > Rhizosphere > Soil...
AGGCGAAGTTACAATTTGTCGATACTAGTAATAACGTCAAAACCGTTCTCCAAAGAACGGTTCAACCTGCACTGCGAATGCTACAGGCGAGCGATTTTCCATAGACTCGCAGCTTGGAAGCCCCTAATCGGTCGCGGTGCGCGCGATGGTGAGAGGGCCAAGCCTTAAGCGAATGGATGCAATGGGAGGAGTTTTCGCCGAGGATCCGGCCGTCTCTCTGCCGGCGCATCACCCCGCGTTTCACCTGCGGACTTCGCGATGCCGCGACGGTTCACTATGAGTCGAAGAAAGAGGAGAGGAAAACTGGAGCGGGTGATCGGTTTCGAACCGACGACCTTGTGCTTGGCAAGCACACGCTCTACCAACTGAGCTACACCCGCTCGCCAGTCGTGCTGGTCAGAACCAGATCATTTATTGGTCGGCGCGAGACTTGTCAAATCGCTGCCCTACGCGCGACGGCCGAGCCCGGCCCCGGCATGATCACGCTCCACGCTCGATAGAAGTAATCGATGCCGGACCACACCGTCAGCACCGTCGCGATCCAGAGCAGAAACATGCCGGTCGCGAAAAAGTCCACATGGAAATAGGTGTAATGGATCAGCAGTCCGTGCAGTGCGATCGCCTGCAGCGCCATCTTGTACTTGCCGAGTTCCTCCGCCCCGATGATACGCCCGCGGCTGGCCGCAACCGCGCGCAGCCCGGTGACCAGAATCTCGCGCGAGACCAACACCACTACCATCCAGGCCGGCACGCGCGGCATCCGCGGCATCGCGGCCAGCATGATCAGCACGGCAGTGACGACCAGCTTGTCGGCCAGAGGATCGAGAAATTTGCCGAGATTGGTGCCGGAGCCGTAAGAACGCGCGATGTAGCCGTCGAGGAAATCGGTAATGGTGGCGAGGAAGAAGACGCCCGCGGCGATGGCGGAGGGCAGCGGTCCCGCGAAAGTCAGCAGATAGACCAGCAGCGGCACCGAAGCGATGCGCATGAAAGTCAGGACGTTGGGAGCCGTGAACGTCACACCGAAGACCTTCGCCGATTGAATTTTAACGCCCTTGCGGATGCGCTTCCCGGGATGATTCAACTGTAAGGTATGCGCGCAAGTGGTGCAATTCGATGCCGTTCGCGCGGCTATCGAGGGCACTCGCATCCGCACCACTCGCCGCCCGATACGGTCGCAGGACGGTCAGGCCACGCGACGGGCGCCTAAATCGATTGACTATTACGATCGCGCTCAATTAGCGTCGAGATGGAGTTGGAACGCGGCCGCTTCCGCCTGACATGATTGTCGCGGGGCTGCATCGGCCTGACGCGTTTCAGGCGGCCTCAACATATACCCGCGTTGCGCATCGCGCCTCATCGACGCTGACAACATGAAAGACCACAACTCGACCGACAGCGATTTCCTGGTGATTGGCGGCGGCATCGCCGGCATGATTTTCGCACTCAAAGCCTCGACCCTTGGCAGCGTTACAGTGCTGACCAAGGCGGCCAGCGACGAAGCGAACACCGCCTATGCGCAAGGTGGAATCGCGAGCGTCTGGAGCGTGGACGATTCCTTCGAATCGCACGTCGAGGACACGCTCAAGGCCGGCGCGGGCCTCTGCGCTCGCGCGGCGGTCGAGAGCATCGTGCGCGACGGCCCGGAGGCGGTGCGCGAACTGATCACGCTTGGCACGCAATTCACACGGGTCGAGGAGGGCGGCGAAGACGAATACGACCTGGGGCGCGAGGGTGGCCATAGCCATCGGCGCGTGCTGCATGCGCAGGACCTGACCGGCCGCGAAATCATGCGGGCGCTCGGCGTGGCGGCCAAGGCGCTGCCGAATATTCGCGTGCTCGAGAATCATGTGGCGGTTGATCTGCTGATCGAACGTGGGGCCGACGGCCGGCCCCGCGCCTGTTGGGGCGTTTATGCGCTGGACAAGGCAACCATGTCGGTTTGCAAGATCGTTGCGCGAGCGACTCTGCTGGCAACCGGCGGCGCGGGCAAGGTCTATCTCTATACGACCAATCCCGATATCGCTTCGGGCGACGGTGTCGCGATGGCTTATCGGGCGGGCGCGCCGATTGCCAACATGGAGTTCTACCAGTTCCATCCGACCTGCCTGTACCATCCGATGGCGAAGTCGTTCCTGATTTCCGAGGCCTTGCGCGGTGAAGGCGCGATTCTTCGACTGCCGAACGGCACGCCCTTCATGAAGCGCTATCATCCCGACGCGGAACTCGCGCCGCGCGATGTGGTGGCCCGCGCGATTGATTCCGAGATGAAGCGGCTCGGACTCGATTGTGTCTATCTCGACATCAGCCATCATCCTTCCGCCTACACCCGCGAGCGGTTTCCGAATATCTACAAGCGTTGCCTGACCTATGGCTTCGACCTGACGGCGGTCCCCATACCGGTGGTGCCGGCGGCGCACTATATGTGCGGGGGCGTGGTGACCGACCTGATGGCGCGGACCGCGATCCCGCGGCTGTACGCAGCAGGCGAAGTCGCGATGACGGGGCTGCACGGCGCGAACCGGCTGGCCTCAAACTCGCTGCTGGAGGCGGCCGTGATGGGTAGGCGGGCTTTTGCGGCCGCGCGCGAACAGTTGACGCACGACGAAGGCGTCGCGCCCGCGTTCCCGGAATGGGACCCCGGTGATGCGATCCAGAGCGAGCAGCGCGTGCTGATCACGCATAGCTGGGAAGAAATTCGGCGCCTGATGTGGAACTACGTCGGTATCGTGCGCAGCGATCGCCGGCTCGATCGTGCGCTGCGGCGCATCCTGATGCTCAAGGAAGAGATCCACAGCTACTACTGGGATCATCTGATCGATTCCGATCTGATCGAACTGCGCAACCTGGTGACGGTGGCGGAACTGGTGGTGCGATGCGCGATGATGCGCAAGGAATCGCGCGGCCTCAACTACAATATCGACCATCCGGATCACGACGACACGCGGCCGCCCCATGACACGGTCGTCAGCCGCGACGACGCGATGCCGGCGGAGGCGTCGGCACGCCCCGCATAACGCGGCGTCGGCACCCTGAAAATTCCGCGAAGATTTGCCCGCTGTCATGCGCCTCAAGACCCTCACGGACCAGGCCGAAGTCATCGCGGCGCTGTCCGACATGCTGATAGAAACCGTCGCGCATGGCGGATCGGTCAGCTTCATGCATCCGCTCGCGCGAGAGGTCGCGACCGAGTTCTGGAAGAATTCGCTGGCCCAAGCCGCGTCCGGCAAACGCGTGGTGCTGGGCGCATGGGAAGGCGACGAACTGATCGGTACCGTGACGCTGGATATGGACACGCCCCCCAACCAGCCGCATCGCGCCGAGATCGCCAAACTGATGACCCGCGTCAACTATCGCGGTCGCGGCGTCGCGCAACGCTTGATGACGGAGGCCGAGCGCATCGCGGTAGCGCGTGGGCGCACGCTGCTCGTGCTCGATACCGCCGTCGAAGAGGGCGCAGCGGGACTCTATGAGCGCCTCGGCTATAAACGGGTGGGTGTAATCCCGGGCTACGCCCTGAAACCGCATGGCGGCCTGACCGGGACGATCATCTACTTCAAACCGATCGGCCCGTGAGCCGCCGTGTCAGGCGGCGGAGTCGGTCGGCGGCGGCGCGGTCGCTTCGGCGGTGCCGTAAGAGAACGCGAGCTTGTCGCCGTCGAGATCGACCATCACCCGGCCACCCTTGGTGAGACGCCCAAACAGGACGTCGTCGGCGAGCACGCGGGCGATTTCGTTCTCGATCAAGCGACCAAGCGGTCGCGCGCCGAAGCGAGTATCGTAGCCGCGCTCGGCCAGCCATTTCTTGGCCGCCGGAGTGACCTCCATCGTGACCTTGTTGGCCTCGAGCCGCTCCGATAGTTCGAGCAGGAACTTGTCCACCACCCGTTCGATGACGGCGGGCGGGAGCGGTGCGAATTCGATAATCGCCGAGAGCCGGTTGCGGAACTCGGGCGCAAACATGCGATCGATCATCGCGCGCGGCGAGCCCGTCTGCACGGTGGCGCCGAAGCCGATCATCGCACGCGCCAGCTCCTGCGCACCCGCGTTGGTGGTCATCACCAGGATCACGTTGCGGAAGTCCGCCTTGCGGCCGTTATTGTCGGTCAGCGTCGCGTGATCCATCACCTGGAGCAGTATGTTGAAGAGGTCGGGATGGGCCTTTTCGATTTCATCGAGCAGCAACACGCAATGCGGCGTCTTGTTGACGGCGTCAGTGAGCAGGCCGCCCTGGTCGAAGCCGACGTAACCCGGCGGGGCGCCGATCAGCCGCGAAACCGTATGACGCTCCATGTACTCGCTCATGTCGAAGCGCAGAAATTCGACGCCCATGGTTTTGGCGAGTTGGCGCGCCACTTCCGTCTTGCCGACGCCGGTCGGCCCGGCGAACAGAAATGCGCCCACCGGACGATCCGGATGCGCGAGGCCGGAGCGGGCGAGCTTGATCGCCCGGCAGACCGCGTCGATCGCCGTATCCTGTCCGTACACGACGCCCTTGAGTTCGGTATCGAGGTCCTGCAGCCGCGCGCGGTCGGTCGAAGAGACCGTGCGTTCAGGAATTTTAGCCATCCGCGCGACGGTGCGCTCCGAGTCGCGCGCGCCGACCGTAACGGTCTCGGCATTCTTGGCACGCAGATGGCCCGCTACACCCGCCTCGTCCATCACGTCGATCGCCTTGTCGGGCAGGTAGCGATCGTTGATGTAACGCGCCGACAGTTCCACTGCCGAGCGCAGCGCGGCCGAGGTGTAGCGGACGTTATGATGCTTTTCGTAATGGCTCTTGAGCCCGTTCAGGATTTGCACCGCCTCTTCGCGGCTGGGCTCGGCAACCTCGATCCGCTGGAAGCGCCGCGCGAGCGCCTTGTCGCGATCGAACGATCGCTTGTACTCCTGGTAGGTGGTCGAACCGATACAGCGGAGGTCGCCTGAGGCGAGCGCCGGCTTGAGCAGATTCGACGCATCCATGGTCGAGCCCGAGGCCGAACCCGCGCCGACGATGGTGTGAATCTCGTCGATGAAGAGGATGATACGCGGGTTACCGGTCGCCGCCTTGATGACGGCCTTGAGGCGCTGCTCGAAGTCGCCGCGAAAGCGCGTGCCGGCGAGCAGTGCGCCCATATCGAGCGCGTAAATCTGCACGTCCTTCAGCGCCGCCGGCACCTTGCCCTCGTGCACCGCCAGCGCGAGTCCCTCGGCCAGCGCGGTCTTGCCGACGCCGGCTTCACCGACGAAGATCGGATTATTCTTGCGCCTCCGCAGCAGAACGTGGACCGCACGTTCGATTTCGTTACGCCGTCCGATGAGCGGATCGATCTTGCCGCTGGCGGCGCGCTCGGCGAGGTTGACGGCGTAGGTCTTCAGCGCCTTGGACGGCGAAATTTTCGGCGTGCCGTCCTCGCCGTCGGGATCGCCCTCGGCGTCGCTTTCGTGATCTTCTTCGCCCGCGCCGCGAACCTCGCGATCGTCGTCGGCGCCGGTCTTGGAGACGCCGTGCGAGATGAAATTGATTACGTCAAAGCGGGTGACGCCCTGCTCCTGCAGCAGGAAGATCGCGTGCGACTCGGTCTCGTGGAACATCGCGACCAGCACCTGCGATCCGTTGATCTCGGTGCGGCCGGCCGATTGCGCATGCAGGGCCGCCCGTTGCAACGCGCGCTGCACGCCGGCCGCGTAGTGCGGCTGGAAGGTGCCGCCCCGGGTGAGCCGCTCGACTTCTTCGTCGAGATATTTCTGCAGCTTCTTGCGCAGTGCTTCGAGGTCGGCGCCGCAATGCTGCAGGACGTTGCTGGTTGTGACGTCGTGCAACATCGCATAGAGCACGTGCTCGAGGCACACGTATTCGTGACGCCGGTTGAGCGCCTCGGTCATCGCGAGCTGCAAGGTAATCTGCAGTTCCCGGCTGATCATCACGCCTGAAGATGGCATGGTAGTCTCAGCGTCCTCCCCGGCCCGCGCGAGCCGGCACTTCGATACGAATCGCGACCAATGCCGGTTACTCCTTCTCCATCACGCACTTGAGCGGATACTGGCTCTCTTGCGCGAGTTCCTCGACGGTCTTGATTTTGGTTTCGGCGATCTCGAATGGATACACGCCCGCGACGCCCATGCCGTTCTGATGAACGTGGAGCATGATTCGCGTGGCCTCGGCGTTTTGCTTGTGGAAAATGGTCTTGAGAATTTCGACGACGAACTCCATCGGGGTGTAGTCGTCGTTGAGCAGAATACATTTGTAGAGTGGCGGGCGCTTGGTCTTGGTCTGCTCTTTGGTGCGCCGCTCGATGACGGTATCGCCGCCGTTGCGATTGCCCGCGCCATCGCCATTGCCGCGGTGTCCGTCATCACCAGCGGCTTGCAGCAGAATCTTTTCCAGTTCCTGTTTCATTGCGAGTTGGGTCACTCCCCGCATCGACGTATCGATTCCAGTTTACCAGAAAACGCCCCCGCTCCGCATCGCTCTTCGACTGCGGCGATCGATCGCGCACGGCATCTGCCGCCGCGCGCGGCCGGCCCGCACCGCTGATCATTACTGGAGCGCATTGCGGAGAAGGTGGCAAGCGTTCGGCTGATTTTAAACCACCAGCCGTCGCCGCGTGAAAACGTATCGACGCCTTTTCAATCTTGCGCCGCGAGCGTGACCGGGACGCCCGCTTTGCGAGCGGTGTAGCGCGATAGCAGGCGCATCACATCGGGAGTCACGTTGGCGATCGCGGCGGCGCGAAAGCCGACGGCCTCGGGGCCGCGCGCGAGCATCATGCCGAAAGTCGAGAGGCGGTAAAGCGCGGCGACCGCCTGGCAGTAACGAAACCGTTCGAGGTCCATCCGCGCAAGAGCGTGATAGGTGGGAAAGTAGAGCGCCGCGAAAAGCGCGCGCAAGCTGTTGCCGGCGGCGTTATCGCGCATCCACCGCGGATGTTCCATCGCGGAGGTCGCGAGAATCGCCGAGGTGGTGGCGGCATCGAGATGGCGGTCGCCGCGATCGGCGCTGACCCAATCGATGACGCCGGTCACGCGGAGGCCGCGCACGATGACGTTTTGCGGATGGTAGTCCATGTGCACGAGCGCCTCGGGCGCGATGCGGAAGCGGGCGGCGCGTTCGTGCAGGCTCGCGAGCGCGTCGGCAAGTCCGGGCAGCGGGCCGCTCGCGACGCGCTCGGCGACGACTGCGAGAATACGATCCAGCAGCGCCGCAGTCGGTGGCGTCGTGGGGTCGGAGCAGGCGCGCGGGAGGCCGGCGGCAGCGGCGCCGCTCGCGTCGGTCCGATGGAGCCGGACTTGCGCGCGGACAAATGCGATGAAGCCGAGCGAGAAGGTCTTGAAGGCGAGGGGGAAGCTGGTGGCGGAGAAGAGCGGACCGCCCGCCACCCGATCCATCAGAAGGAACGGCGCGCCGAGGGCGTCGCGCGTGTGCTCACAAAGATACGGGTGCGGTACCGGATAGCCGGCGGTGGCCAGGTAGAAGAACATGCGGCTCTCACGCGTGGCCTTATCGATGGCGCGGGCGCCGTCGAACAGGCGCAGTACCAGCGGCGCGTCAATCGGGAGTTCCGGCGTGCGCGGCGAGCGCGTGCCGAGGGTGAATTCATAGATGGTGGTTTCCCATCCGCTGTCGAGCACGCGCAGGCCGATGATCCCAGTGCCGAGGTAATCGGCGAGGCGTTGGGAGAGTGCGGGGAGAGTTGTTGAGGAGCTCAAATCTTGAAGTTTACTGAAACCTTGAGCGGGTTACGCCCTCTAAAAAGAGAGAAGCAATAAGACGATTGATCCTGCGGATCGCATAGCTGAGACCCGCGATGGCGTACGAGGCGCTTTTGAGCAAGAACCACGGATACGAGGGCAGCGAAGAACGAACGGTTTTCATCTAGCCCGAAGAAGGACTGCGCGAAATCCTTCATTGTGCTCAGGGTGACGTGACGGTCGTAGAGGTCGTGCAGACGACCTCACCATGTGAGGTTTCGGAAAACTGGAGTTTTGGCTTCTCCGACTACTCTCCTCGCTTCTTGTCACTGCTGCATGGCGGGCTGTCCTGACGTTGACGGTGGTTCGCCGGCAGCCTGCGGTGCCTCGGGATTGACCACGTCGCCGGGGGCGGCAGGCTGCATCTGGCCTTGCGAGCCGTTGGGCGCACCTTCCATGTTCACCTTGTCATGGTGCTGGTTGTAGAGGTTCTGCAAGGTCGAGGTGAGCAGGGCGCCATGGGTATCAGTGATGTCAATGGTGACCTCAACCGACAGGCCCATGCGCAGCGGTTTGTCGGCCGGCGGCCGTTGGTTGAGGACGATCTTGACCGGGACCCGCTGGACGACTTTGACCCAGTTGCCGGTCGCGTTTTCGGGCGGCAGGAGGGCGAAGGCGGCGCCGGTGCCGACGCTGATGGAATCGACGTGGGCCTTGTAGATGTAACCGGGGTAGATATCGGCCTCGACGTCGGCGGGCTGTCCGACGCGGACGTCAGTGAGCTGGGTCTCCTTGAAATTGGCCGTGATGTAGAGGCGGTCGGTAGGCACCAGCGCCATCAGGGGTTCGCCCGGTTGCACGCGGTTGCCGACGTGGACGCTTTTGCGGGTGATGATGCCGTTGAGCGGGGCGCGCAGGGTGGTGTAGCTGAGATCGAGCTTGGCGCCTTGGAGCGAGGCCCGCGCCTGCTCGACGATCGGGCGATTATAGCGCGCGTGATCGACGGCGGCAGTCGGAGTGTCTCCGCCCAGTGCGGCGCGGGCCTGCTGAACCTGATGAGCGGCGAGGGCGCGGTCGGCGGTCGCGACCGCCATCGCGGTGTTGGCCTGGTCGTAGTATTCGCGCGAGACGACGCCTTCCTTGCGCAATTCGGTGGCGCGCTCGAAATCGATTTTGGCCTGATTGAGCTGCGAATCGGCGAGTTGTTCACCGGCGACCGCGGCTTCGAGCTGCGCGAAGTTCTGATCGACCGACTGGCGCGCGCGTTCGAGCTGGGCCTGGGCCTGATCGGCGCGGACCTGGTAGTCGCGCGGATCGAGTTCGAGCAGCGGGTCGCCGGCGTTGACGTGCCAGTTTTCCATCACGAAAAGCCGGCTGACGGTGCCGGGAATGCGACTGGAAATCAGTGCGATACTGCCGTCCACGTAGGCGTCGTCGGTGGAGACGTGGCTGGTGAAGTATTTGTAGTAATGGAAGGCGGGCACGATCGCGACGAGCAACGCGACCACGATCACGACCATGACGATTTTGCGCATTACGGATTTCATTCAGGTGCGATCCGTGGCGCAACGACGAGTCCGATGAGTCCAGTGAATGCTTGAGTCATTCCCAGCTTTCTCGAGTCCAAGATTTGTGCAGAGGCTAATTATGGTTTTCCGTTGAAAGTGTCAAATCGGAACCGCAGGAAGGTTTCCGCATGGTTGCCTTTATCGTTCGGATACGCGCCAAAGTCCAGAGCGGCGGCCGGCCCGCAGGCGTTCGCGTGCGTGGGGATGAACACAGCTAAGGATATTTGATGATCGCCGTGGTGGTGCCGGAGGTGCTGTCAACGAGGACGCCATTGTAGAGGAGGTCGATGGCAAACCTGCCTAGGAATTGCACGGCGGTAAAGGTGGCATCGACGCGGGCGCCGTTGCCACCGGCTGGCGAATCGAAGAGCAGAACGGCGGGCACGCGGGCCTCGACGATTTCGCCGTGCTGGGTGTCTTCGACGAGGGCGTCGAAGAGTTCTTCGTTGGGGCTATTGACGAAGAAGCGGACGTCGGGGAAGGCGGCGGGCGCGAAGTTCGCGACCTTGCCGAAATTACCGACGGTGACGCCAAAATTATCTGTGCTGGAGGCGAGCTGCTTGACGGTGAAGGCGTTGATGATTTCGAGGCTGATGAGGGCGTTATTACTCACCAGCTTGTTGACACTGACGCGGACCGGCGGCTGGTTATTGACGATGACGATGCTGAGCGGAACGACGCCCTGAATGGTCCACGACGAGCGCGCGTCGGAGATGGTGGCACTGAAGGGCGTGCCGATTTGTCCGACGATGCGGAAGCTGGTCTGGGCGTTCATGTTGGGTGTACTGCCCGGACGGGTGGTGTCGGTCGAGCCGAAGCCGCCGCACGAGGTCATCAGCAGGCCGCACAGGAGGGCGGCTAAGGCGCGGCGCGGGATGGATTTAGCTTTAAGATACATAGCTTGCGGTTCCATCCGTGTGATTAAAAGCTCGCGCTCGTCCCTTGGCAGATCACGCAGGCCCCACTTGAACCCGGTACATTGCAAATGTTCGGGCACGGCGTTGGCGTAAAGCCGGGCGACGGTGCCGGTGTGGGCACGATCAGCGGCGGATTCAACGTCACCGAGAAAGAGGCGACGGCCTGCGGAGTAGGCACCACGATCGGCGTGGGAGTCGGGGTCGGTGTCGCGGTGTCAGGCGTCGGCTGCGGCGGAACCTGGTAGTGAGTGACGACGTACGAATCGGCGGGAGCGCAGATCGAATACGTTCCGGCGCCGGCTGAGCCGTTGGGCACGACCGGAACCGATGCCAGTTGTACGTCAAGTCCACCCTGATTCGAGGTCTTCGACAAGACGACCGTATCCGTAGTTGCCGGATTGGTGACGGTACCGGTGACGCTGCCATGTCCGACGCAGGTCATCGGGTTGAGGTCAGGCCCGGCAGTCAGCGTACACACTGGTGAAGGCGCCCCGCTCGGTACGGGAGTGGGTGCATTGGCGTTGGCGAATACCGCGATCGAATGTCCGGTAGCTGCCTGTGGGGCGCCATTGAAAAGGTCCTGAGTGCTGGAGAAGAAGTCGAGATTGCTCAGCTTGGCGCCGCCGTAAAGGACGTCATCGGTATCGGGAACATTGATCGTGTACGGCACGGAAGTGACGCCGGCCGGAATGTTGACGAGTTGCAGGTTCTCGATGTTGTTGGTGGCAGAATCCTCGGCCGCGATCAGCACGCTGAGCGGACCGGTACCACCACCGCCGAGCGAGACCGTGCCGGTCATGATGCCGTGGTTCAGATTGATCTGGCACGTGCCTTTCTTGATCGAGTTGGCGCATTTGAGCGCCCCGGAGTTGTTGGTGACCTGCACCGGGGTGCGGTCGAAGCCGCCGGCTGTGATGACAAGTTCGTAGGGGGTGCTGACATCCGGGACCGGCACGAGGTCGAATGGCGCCTTCTGGTTGCCGTTGCCGGGGAGCGGGAAGTTCCCGACTTCGTTGCTTGAAGCGGTCGCCGCGACCACGCATCCGGTGGGCGGATTAGCGCTGCAATCGGGCGTCGAAGCGAATCTGGTGTCGGGCACCAGGAGATTCAACGTCGCGGCCGGTACGCCGGTGGCGTTGCAGATATCGAAGACCTTGCCGCTGAAACTAACCGTACTCTTGGAGACCACCGCGAAGGGCGTCGCGAGCCCGCTGACCGGGTCGGTTCGCAGATCGGTCAGAGTGTTGGCGACCACATTGACGTTGCTGCGGACCGCATAGCTGGCGGCCTTGGCGGAAGCGACGAGGTCATAGTTGGTGCCGCCGGGATAACCCGGCGCGGAGGAATCCGTGATCGCGGGCGCCGCGGGCAACTGCATTATGAAGTCGCAGGTCTTTTTCCCGTAGCAGGAATTCGGCAGGGTCTGGGTCTCAACGATAGTGTTGGTGCCCGCGTTGAGCGCGGTGATCGATTGGGGCCGCCCGCTCGCGAAGCCACTATTTGCGGTGGTGGTGATGGTGCCGACAATCGTGCCGAGACTCGGATTGAGAAATACGGTCATGCCGGAAATTGGGGTCGAAGTAGAGTTCGGGATTACGGAAATCGAGGGATTGATCTGGATGGTCTGGTTGGAGACCGTCGGTGGGGCGCCGATACCGGGATCGATCTGGATCACCAGCGGCGTCACGACGTGCTGGCTCTTGGACAGGACGATACCGCCGCCGGGGATGACGGCACGGATGGTCAGGGGAATTGCGGGCGTTGGCGTGACCTGGGGAAACTTGGCCTTGTAATCGATGCATCCCTCGCCGGCGATGGCGCCTGCGCATAGTGGCACGATGTCGCCGGGTGTGACGGTATCGAGGACTAGTTCGACCTGTTGATAGGTCTTGGCGGCGATCGCCTGCGCA
>Ga0207695_10009438_pt1 | contig 12066 bp, 9 predicted proteins | sample KBSC54metaG_FD_184354 | JGI IMG/M metagenome (GOLD analysis project Ga0207695, IMG submission 184354) | Corn rhizosphere microbial communities from Kellogg Biological Station, Michigan, USA - KBS C5-4 metaG (SPAdes) (version 2) | ecosystem: Host-associated > Plants > Roots > Rhizosphere > Soil...
CCGCAGCAATGCCACCGGCAAATGCGTGGGCTTCAAGCAGTTGACGAAGGAATGCGGTGACCCGCCCACGCAGAATTGCGTCTTCGAAAATGCGCCGGGGACAGGGGCGAACAGGGAATGCGCTCTTTCGCAATGACGATTGGGCAAGCGGCTGCATCCGGCGAATGGCCGGAAAGGGGCGTGATGAGTTGGGGCTGACTTCAGGACGATTCTTCGCGTAGCGCATCGAAGGCGAGGCCATGGCATTCACGCAGCACATGGTCGATCTCGTGATGCGGCTTGTGGCGCTGGCCCGGCGGCGGGCCGGGGCGCAAGGGTGACGTGAATTTTGGGTTTTCCAGTTTTGCGCGTCGCAGGCGCCAGCGCGCCAGGCGCTTGGCCTGGCGGGGCAGGGTGTCCAGCGCATATTTGAGCGCCGCATAGCGGCGGCACAACATGGTCGCGTCAAGGTTAGTGGCGAGGGTGGCGCTCGGAGCCTGCTGGAATTGCGGAACGAGCGGGCTTGTTTCAAAGAAGTGGATGCGCGGAACATTGGAGGTCAGGGCCTGCATGGGTTCGTCTGCGTTGAAACGCTTGCGCGCGTCGAACAGCGGAAAGCTCGGCCGGCCCGCACCAGTGCGCTCAATCACCAAATCCTTCGGCATCGGACGGGCAGGGCCCAGCGTAACCTCAAGCCCGCGCGCCGCGATGATGATCAGGCGGCGCAAGGCGGATTCAGCCGGCGTCAGCAACCGCTCGGCCTCGCTGTAAAGCACCGTAGGCAGGCGGCGGAGAGACCCATCCAGCGCCAATTCCAGCAACGCGAAAAGCTGCTCCACAACACGCCTCAGCGCGGTCCGGTTGATCTCAATTGCCTGTTCCCAGTCCATGAAATTCTCCTGCTAGGAGCATAAGAACAAAACAGGAACATTGTCAAGGGTTGTGATACTTGTGCCTGCCCAATGGAGAAATTGGACTGCTGCTAAGGCACATCCTTTTTTGCGCCTTTCCATGTCCAAGGTGGCACGGGTGCTTCATTTCTCCAAAGTCCTACGCGTCTTGATCTTGACCAGTCTTGAAGACGCCGGAGTTTGGTCTGTCGCGAAAGCGGCAAATGGTCCAAGTACATATGCATGACCCATGCATGTCCGAGGATTATCATCCGTTCATTTACATTCGTCCACTCGCCAGAACTGGCATTTTGAACATACAGAGTTGCAAGCGTCCGGCCATAGTCATCAAAGCCGTGCAGTTCCATTCGAACTGACTTGCCTCCGATCAATTTAATGAGCCCGGCGGTGGCAGTCGAACCCCAGGGTTGGTCGTCTTCTGGGCAGTCAATTGAATCGAGGCGCACTTTGACCGTGTTGCCTGATAGGGATGCCAAAAAAGTATCACCATCATACACCTTCAACACTTTGCCGATTGGTAGTTCCCCGAGATACCTGAGGACATCTATTTCTTCTCGTGCCTTTGGCTTGCTGATAGCCTCAAGGACGTCAGCAACCCGCACTGTCTTGTTCCATGGCAACGAGCTGTCGCGCTGCCGTTGATTTGCGGAGTTCCGGAAAAGCCACTTCAGCAGTCCCATTTACGGTCTCCAATTGGCAACACGACAAGGATGAAAGGCATCCAGCAGTGAAGTCAAGACGTACGGGACTCCTGGGTCCTCTTCGGTCCCAATGGGCCTCTTTCTCCGGCTTGAGGGTGACTCCTCGTTCCCAGCGCGGCAAAGCCGGCAGTCTCATTGAGGACTTTGACAATTTGTGATAACCCGCCTCTTGAGCTGGGGCTCTGATCAGAGGTGTTCACGATGAATGTCTTGAAAGTGTCCTGTCTGTTTCTATTGTTTCTGGACATGCGGCCCGCCTGGGCTGACTGCCAAAGTGACGTCGCAACCGTATTGAGCGCCATGCGCGATGCGGGGCCGATGCGGCGCCAGTCGAAAAAAATCTACAAGGGCGCATATGACGGCACGGTGACGCGGGATTTCAGCCCGCCGGACCAGGTGCAGGAAACATCGGATTCTGGTGACGGGGTCGTCCACTCCACGGTTCTGGTGTCCGGCAAGACGGGGTGGTCGATCATCAAAAACAGTGAGCAGCCCAATATTCCCATTTACGAAATCGACGGATCAGGTTTTGTCACTGACTCGCTGAGATACCGGCTTCCACCCGATCCCGTCACGCAATGCTCTGTCGCGGGCGATGAGGAGCAACTGGTCTGGAAATCGCAGGACAGTTCGGAGTCGCTGGTCATCACCGCCCGGGCTGATGCCCAAACCCACCTGTTGAAGGGTTTGGATGGCATCCTCAAACACAAGGACGGAACGATCGAGTCCGAGGAGCATGTGACCTACAGCAAGATTGCAGCTTTCACGGTCACGCCGCCGGCCAACGCCGTGAAGCCTTGAAGCGGCGCCGCACATCCGGATTCGGCAGCTGGCAACAGCTCAGTCCGGCACATAAGGCCCCTTCGGCTCGCCCCAGCCCCATTGGGGCATGGGCGCGCTCGGGCCTATCGGGCTCTCATCATTCGCTGAATTGATCACCGCGATGCGCGAGCCCCATTCGAGATAGGCGACCAGGGCCGAGCGGAATTCGGGGTCGTCCGGTAGTTTCATCTCGTCGGCTGTATCGAGCAGTAAACCCATCCATTGCTTGCGCTGCGCTTCAGTCAGGTGCCGCGACAGGTGCTTGGTGATCATGGTGAGGTGGCTGTGCTGGCCGTCGCCGGAATAGAGCTTCGGGCCGCCCAGCACCTCGGACACGAAATGCGCCACGGTCATGAAATGCGGGACGGGCATGTCCTTGAAGACCGGCGCCAGGATGGCGTTCTCGCGCACGTGCTCATAGAACCGCTTGAACAGCGCCTCGATCGCCGCGGCACCACCCGCCCATTCATACAAACTCGGAACGGGTTTCCCGGCCATGCTACTTCCGCTTCGGCCCGCGATAGGCGCGCGTGCCCGGCTTGCCGGCGCTTGAGCCTGCCTTGCGCTCCGTGCTCGGCTTCGGCCAGCTGGCCTCGGGCCCCTGGATGTTGCTGATCTTGGCGAGCGGGTCGTCCATCACCGCGAGCTCCACCGCCTTCAGGCGCTTGACCTCGTCGCGCAGCCTGGCGGCTTCCTCGAATTCGAGATTGGCGGCGGCCTCGCGCATGCGCTTTTCCATGTCGGCCAGCACCTTTTCGAGATTGTGCCCGATCAGCGGGCCGTCTTCGCTGAGGCCGGCATCGACCTGCACATGGTCCTGCTCGTAGACCGACTTCATGATGTCGGCGATGTTCTTCTTCACCGATTGCGGCGTGATGCCATTGGCGGCGTTATAGGCCTGCTGCTTTTCGCGGCGGCGGTTGGTCTCGGCGATGGCGCGCTTCATCGAGCCGGTTTCCTGGTCGGCATACATGATCACGCGGCCGTCGACATTGCGCGCCGCGCGGCCGATGGTCTGCACGAGAGAAGTTTCCGAACGCAGGAAGCCTTCCTTGTCGGCATCGAGGATGGCGACGAGGGCGCATTCCGGAATGTCGAGGCCTTCGCGCAACAGGTTGATGCCGATCAGCACGTCGAAGGCGCCCAGCCGCAAATCGCGCAGGATTTCGATGCGCTCCAGCGTGTCGATGTCGCTGTGCATGTAGCGCACGCGCACCCCTTGCTCATGCATGTATTCGGTGAGGTCTTCGGCCATGCGCTTGGTGAGCGTGGTGACCAGCACGCGCTGGCCTGCCAAGGCGACCGCCTTGCATTCGGCGATCACGTCATCGACCTGGGTCTTCACCGGGCGGATGAAGACCGGCGGATCGATCAGCCCGGTGGGGCGGATCACCTGTTCGGAGAACACGCCGCCGGTCTGCTCCAGCTCCCAGCCGCCCGGCGTGGCCGAGACATAGACGGTCTGCGGCCGCATCGCGTCCCATTCCTCGAAGCGCAGCGGACGGTTGTCGATGCAGGAGGGCAGGCGGAAGCCATATTCAGCCAGCGTGGCCTTGCGGTTGAAGTCTCCCTTGAACATGCCGCCGATCTGCGGAACGGTCACATGGCTTTCGTCGGTGAAGACGATGGCGTTGTCAGGCAGATATTCGAACAGCGTGGGCGGCGGTTCGCCGGGCTTGCGGCCGGTGAGATAGCGCGAATAGTTTTCGATGCCGGCGCAGGAGCCGGTCGCCATCATCATCTCGATGTCGAACATCGTGCGCTGCTCGAGGCGCTGCGCTTCCAGGATGCGGCCCGCCGCGTTGAATTCGGCCAGGCGGATCTGCAGGTCGTTCTTGATCCGCATCACGGCCTGTTCGAGCGTCGGCTTGGGCGTGACGTAGTGCGAGTTGGAATAGATCTTCACCTGGTCCAGCTCGGCCTTCTTCTGGCCGGTGAGCGGATCGAATTCGGCAATGCTTTCGATCTCGTCGCCGAACAGCGAGATGCGCCAGGCGCGGTCGTCGAGATGCGAGGGGAACAGCTCGATCGTGTCGCCGCGCACGCGGAACGAGCCGCGCACGAAATTCTGGTCGTTGCGGCGGTAATGCAGCGAAACGAGATCGCCGATCAAAGCGCGCTGCGAGATGCGCTGGTTCTTCTTCACCGCGAAGGCCATGGCCGAATAGGTCTCGACGTCGCCGATGCCATAGATGCAGGAGACGGAGGCGACGACGATCACATCGTCGCGCTCCAGCAGCGAGCGGGTGGCCGAGTGGCGCATCCGGTCGATCTGTTCGTTGATCGAGCTTTCCTTCTCGATATAGGTGTCGGAGCGGGCCACATAGGCTTCCGGCGTGTAGTAGTCGTAATATGACACGAAATATTCGACGGCATTGTTCGGGAAGAAGTTCTGAAACTCGCCGTAAAGCTGCGCCGCCAAAGTCTTGTTCGGCGCCATGATCAGTGCAGGGCGCTGCGTGGCCTCGATGATCTTGGCCATCGTGTAAGTCTTGCCAGAGCCGGTGACGCCGAGCAGCACCTGGTTGCGCTCGGCGGAATTCACGCCCTCGACCAGTTCCTTGATGGCAGTCGGCTGGTCGCCCTTGGGCTCGTAAGGCGACACAACTTCCAGCCGCCTGCCGCCTTCGGATTTCGGCGGTTTGGATGGCTTGTGCGGCGCGAACATCGGCAGCGCCTGCACTTCGGGGCGCAGGCCCTCAAGCCCGGCGCGGGCGCTTTCGGGCAGCGGTTCGAATGCGGAAATTTCTGGCTGCGGGGCTTCAGCGAAGCCGCCTTCCTGGCGTGAGTGACCCATTGCAGCAATATAGGAGCGGAGTCGCTTGAATGGAACCCCGCCTGCTGACACCTGATGACAGCAATATATTGCCACAAAGCGGGAATGAAGATCGGTGCAGGAGGACTCGCCATGAGAATTCTCGTCACTTTTGCTTGCCTGGTTCTAATGCCGATCGCAGCTGCGCAAGCCGGGGTTCAATTCACCGGTGGCAATGGCTTGAGTGAGGACACCGCGATCAAAATTGTCGGCGCCGCCAATGAAATGGAAGGCGTAGGCGCCGAAAACCGCTGGCTCGCGCAGCACAGTCCCGGCTGTAGCAAGGCATCCCAGGCGCTGATCAACGGCAAGACATCACTCTATGACCTGATAGAATTGAAATGCGGCACCGAAACCCGCACCATCTATTTCGACATCAATGACTTCTTCGGAAAAATGTGAGCACGGCTGTCGTCCACAGGCGCGGGCGGAGTGATAGATGACTAAACGTTTGATTGTGATAATGTCAACGGATGACCTCGCGCCTCGTTTTTCTGATGTTCCTGCTTTCCGCGGTTTTGCCCGCTCAAGCCGAGGATCACACCCGGGTGTTTTTCGATATCTGGTCGAAAACATGTGGCAGCCATCCCGCCGATGTCGCATCGGTTGAATCTGTGATGGGTCAGGAAGGTTTCAAAGGAGGTGTTATCACCCCATTCTTCTTCAGTTGGATGGGAATGACATCATACGCTTGGCAGGGTCCCGCGGAGTTTCCAGGATCTGATTTAAGCTATGCGGAATTGCCACGAGGGGCCCGTACTTGCTTTCTTACAATGTCGGGCATTGACCGTAAGGCCTTCTTCAATGAGCTCAATAACAGGATTCAAGCTGGCACCGCATTTTCAATCAGCGCGGGCAACCAATTCGACAGTGGCACTATTTCGCTGAACAGTTCAAACGCAGGCGACAGCATAACTGTCATGACGACCTATGGCGGGTTAAAATAGCCTGACGTGGGACGTCGATGTCGTGTCTCCACAGCAATAGGAAGACGATAGACGCTTCCCGGAATCATGTTTAGTCTGCCTAAAAGTTGAGCACTCGAAGAAGTGCCGACCTAGAGGCAACACAGGGGACTACTCATGAAACTGACCAATCCGTCACCGGCATTGCATAATGCCGACCTAGCGCCGTCCGACCAGCGAAACTGGGGCGCTTTCTCGATCTTCAACGTATGGACGTCGGACGTCCATTCGCTTTACGGCTATTTCCTCGCCGCCAGCCTGTTCCTGCTGTGCGGCAGCTTCCTGAACTTCATCATCGCCATCGGCATCGGCTCGATCGTCGTCTTCGTGCTGATGAACATGGTCGGCATTGCCGGTGTGCGCACCGGCGTGCCGTATCCGGTTCTGGCCCGCGCCTCCTTCGGCACCTTCGGCGCCAACATTCCGGCGCTGGTCCGTGCCGTCGTCGCCTGCTTCTGGTATGGCGCGCAAACCTCGGCCGCAGCCGGGGCCATCGTGGCGCTGCTCTGCCGCAATGACGGCATCAATGCCTGGAACCAGACCAGCCACATGCTCGGCCACTCCACACTTGAAGTGATCTGCTTCGTGGTGGTCTGGGCGCTGCAGCTGCTGATCATCCAGAACGGCATGGAAACCGTCCGCAAGTTCCAGGATTGGGCTGGTCCGGCGGTCTGGCTGATGATGCTGTTCCTGGCGATCTACCTCACCGTCAAGGCGGGCACGATCTCCTTCGGCAGCGACATTCCGGCTGACAAGCTGACAGCCGCGACCGCCGATGCCGGCGTGCCCGGTGCTCCGGGCTCCTTCGGCGCACTCGCCGCCGTGGCCGCCACTTGGGTGACTTACTTTGCCGCGCTCTATCTCAACTTCTGCGACTTCACCCGTTACGCGACGGACGAGGCCGCGGTGCGGAAAGGTAACCTCTGGGGCCTGCCGGTCAACCTGCTGCTGTTCTGCCTGGTGGCCGGCGTAACCACCACAGCCGCCTACACTGTCTATGGTGAATTGCTGCTGCATCCGGATGCCATCTCAGCCAAGTTCGACAGCGTGTTCCTCGCTTTGCTGGCGGCGCTGACCTTCGCGGCGGCAACCCTGGGCATCAACGTCGTGGCGAATTTCGTGTCGCCCGCCTTTGATATTTCCAACGTCTTCCCGAAGCAGATCGACTTCAAGAAGGGTGGCTATATCGCCGCCATCATCGCGCTCGTTCTCTATCCGTGGGCGCCGTGGAATGGCGGTGCAGCTCACTTCGTGAACTTCATCGGCTCCTTCATGGGCCCGATCTTCGGCATCATGATGGTGGACTATTATCTGATCCGGAAAGGCAAGGTCGATGTGAACGCGCTCTACCAGGAAAATGGCGAGTTCAAGTTCCAGGGTGGCTGGCATGTGAATGCCTTCATCGCCCTGATTATCGGCGGCCTGTTCTCGACCTTCTTGCCGAACTTCACCTCGATCCTCCCGGATTGGTGGGGCGTCTACGGCTGGTTCTTCGGCGTCGGCATCGGCGGTGCCGCCTATTACATCCTGCGCAGCATCAACAAGTAAGCTGTGGCAAATAAACGGCGGGGGAACTTCGGTTCTCCCGCCTTTTTGCGCGAGTCTTCAGTTCTGTTTCGCCCAATCAGGAATCAAACAGGAAATCGCTTGCGGTGAGATGGTGCGTACCATCAAGCGCCACCGAGAAGTCTGCGACCTTGTCACCGTTTGTATCGACCTGCACAATCGTCTGGCCGCCGATTTGAACTGTATTGATCTGCCCCGCCACCCCAGTGAAGGCCATATTCTCGCCGATGAAATCACTCGCGCTTCCCAGATGTCCTGATGTGGCGCCTTTCGCTGTATTGAAATCGAACGTTCCGCAAACTCGATCTTGTCGATCCCGTCTTCGAATTGATGAACTTCATCACGTGTGGCGCGAGTTACACCGCTATCACTGGCGAACTCAAAGCGAATATGATCTTCCACGCCGTCTCCAGTTTGATTGGGGAGCGCACCGGCAAAGATTTGATCTGCACCACCGCGTCCCGTGAGCGTATCCTGGCCCTGACCGCCGTCGATGATATCGCTGCTGGCCGAACCCATGATCGTGTCGGCATAATTGGTGCCGATCACGTGCTCGAAATTGACCGCCGCTTCGGTGACAGCATTTCCGCCGGCGTCATGGACCGTGAGATTGGCTGCCGCTGCCAGATTGCTGGTGGCGCTGACAATGGTCATGGTGATGCCATGGGTATCGGCCAGTGCACTGAAATCCAGCGTGTCTATGCCCGTTCCGCCATCATAGAAATTGGCAAGCGTGTCGAGGCTGAGGACGGATACGGTGTCATTGCCAGCGCCCATGCTGTAGCTGTCCTTGCCGGCCTCGTCGTAGACATGCTCGGCAATCTTGCCGCCGATGAAGGTGTCGGCGCCGCTGCCCAAATAGACAGCTCCCACGGCTTTGCCGTTCGTGTCGTCGAAGGTATCGTTTCCACCTAAAAGATAAGTGTTGCCGATGATCGTACCGCTATTCACGACCTTGTCATTGGTATCCGCACCGGCCACGGAATATTGGATGATGCCGGCATTGCTGACATAGTTGGTGAAGCCGTTTGCAAGGGCGTTATTCCCACCGGTGTCGCCATCTGATGTCGACGAAAGATTCGGCGTGACCAGATCGCCGTTGTTGTCCAATGTATATTCGCCCAGGATCACATTGCCCATGATGTGGCCGGTGGCCGTGTTGATCACGGTGTCGGCGCCATCGCCCATGAAGGCGTTCCACATGGTGCCGGAATTGGTCACGGTGTCATCGACGGTACCGCCAATAAAGTTTCCGCTCATGAATCCGCTATTGGTGAGCGTGTTGTTGCCGTCGCCCATCGCCAATGCGCCATAAATCTGCCCGGTCTTTTCATTGACGATGGAGTCCGCGCCGGCCCCGCCGGAGATCACGCCATAGTTTGAATTGGGATCGGCCAACCCCTGGATGATACCAAAATTGTCGACGTGGTTTGTCCCTTCGCCCAGCGCGAGGCCGCTCGCAATGGTGGACGTGGCAGACTTGTTGTTTACCGTGTCATCGCCTGCAGTCAGCGCGACAAGGCTGTGCAATGTGCCGGCCCCGGTATTGTTGATGACATTGGTGCCGCTGCCCAGATTGATCTGGCCAAAGATATTCCCGCTGTTGTTCAGCGTATCATTGCCATTGCCGGTTTGAACGCCGCCAGAAAGGTAGCCACTATTGGTGATCGTATTGTTGCCGGCCTGCGCGCCCGTCGTGTCGTTGTCGTTAAAGGTAACACCCTGCAGGATCTGGCCGGTGGCCGCATTGATCAGCGTGTTGTTTCCGGTATCGCCTGCATCCGAGATCACGCCATTGCGTATATAACCGGAATTGGTGATCGTGCTGCCACCGGTACCCACATCGACGCCGCTGAAAATGATGGCCCCGGCATAGTTGTTGATGATGTCGGTGCCGGCACCGGCATGCACGCCGCCCTCAATCCGGTTGTAATTGTACAGCGTGTTGTTGCCGTCATCGAGATAGACGCCGTCGTAGGTAGTGCCAGCGCTTGTGTTAACCGTGGGTCCTGATGTTTGTGGATTGTTATTTCCATCGATCTCGCCCTTATTGGTAACGATGTCATTGCCCGTTCCCATGCTCACGCGGCCATAGATCACGGCGCCGGCCATGTTGGTCAGCGTGTCATTGTCGGCGCCGGTGCGGATATTGCCCTGGATGGTGGCGCCCGCTTCATTGGTGATGACGTCGTTGCCGTAGCTCAGGTCAAAGGCCACCTGATAGTAGACATCGTTGGACGTGTCATTGTCTGCGGCTCCATTCGGGCCGTTGAAATAGCCATAATTGGCGGTTCCCACGATGGAGCCGAAATTGTCGTAGGTGCTCTTTGGAGCGGCAGACGTTGCGATTGCGCCCGCGGAAGAGCCGCTGCGGGTGATATCCACCATGTTGTTGGCATAGAGCGAGTCACTATAGGTGGGAGAGCCATCGACATCCGACGCCACGAGCTTGTCTAGGCTGTGGATGATGGTGCCGTTGATGGTGCCCTTGTTGCTGATCGATGTGCCGAACCAGCCGGAAAACACATTGCCATCAATCAGGGCGTTGGCCGCATTCGTCAGCGCCAGGGCGCTAAAAGAGTTGATGGCATCGCCGCCAAAACCCGTCTCGTCAGTGCCGGAAGTGTAGTCGGCCGCGGTGGCATAAACATGATAGTCGTGACCGCCTGAAATGGTGCCGGCATTGCTGACGGTCAGGGTGGCATAGGAGAAATTGTTGATGCCGATATTGCCTTCGGATCCGGTCGGATTATTTTCAAGATTGTCACCGCTGATCGTTGCGCCGGCGGCATTGGTGACTGTGAGTTTCGAGCTTGCCTTGATATTGGAATGAGCAGCGCTGGAATCCGTGAGGTCCTCGAAACCCTGAAAGTCGATGCCATACTGGCCGGAAATATCGCCCTTGTTGGTGACGCTGGTAACAGCGTCGGCAAAGATGCCACGCCAGACGCCGGAGATGCCCCCTTCAGTCCCGACCGTGACGCTATCGGCGGTCGTGGCAAGGTAGTTATTAATGTCGAGGGCGTTCTGGGTGTAGGTGAGGATGCCGCCATTGACGTTGACTGCAAAACTGTTGGTGCCCTGAGCGGGATTATAGAGCACGAGGCCGTCGTAGCCAGCTTCCGTCTGATCGATCGCGGCATTGGCATTGATGGTCACGGTGTTCGAACCGGCGGTATTGTACTCGTAGGTATAGCTCGAGAAAACCGGCCCCGGCTCGCCTGTCGGGCCGGATGTTACGCTGAATATGTAATTTGCCATGAGCTTCTCCCGGTTTCACGCGACGGGAGCTGCGTTCAGATGCCGGATCCCCCGATCCCGAGCTCAGCTGGGTAACATGGGTTTTCATGAATCAACAATGAATTGCAATTTAGGTGGATGCGCTTAGGGGTTGAACGTAAACCCAGCTGTTCGGCCGACTAAGTGGCGGCGGAGAACTCCGCCTTCTCATAGCCCTGCAGATAGAGCAGGGCCGTCAGATCGCCGTGGTTGATTACGAAGCGGGCTTGCTCCTGCACCTTGGGCTTGGCGTGGAGCGCCACACCCATGCCGGCGGCTTGCAGCATGGGGATGTCGTTGGCGCCGTCGCCCACCGCCAGCACATCATCGGGCGTGGCGTGAAGCTCGGCGACGATGCGGTTCAGCGCTTCTACCTTGGCATCTTTGCCGAGGATGGGGAGCGCGACTTCACCAGTCAGCTTCCCATTTTCGATCAGCAGTGTGTTGGCGCGGTGTTCGTGGAAGCCCAGTGTGTCATGCACATGGGCGGTGAAAGCGGTGAAACCGCCGGAGACGAGGGCGGCATAGCCACCGTTGGCCTTCATGGTGGCGAGCAGAGTTGCACCACCCGGCATGAAAGTGATCCGTTCACGGATCAATTGCGCGATCACGCCTTCATCAAGTCCCTTGAGCAACCCGACGCGCTCCTTCAGCGCGCCTTCGAAATCCAGCTCGCCGCGCATCGAGCGGGCCGTGATGTCCTTGATATAGTCGCCGACGCCGGCGACGACGCCCAGTTCGTCGATGCATTCCTGCTGGATCATCGTCGAATCCATGTCGGCCAGCAGGATGCGCTTCTTGCGATTGGCCTTGCGCACCACATTGATGTCGACCGGCATACCCGCGCACAGCTTGCGCGCCACGGCTTCCTGCGACGCATCGCATTCCAGCGCCTCGCCGCTCGCCAGCCAGCGCACATCATTCAGCCGTGATGCAAGCGCATCGCTGATTACACCGCTGCCCGGCGCTGCTATGAGTACGAGTACAGATTCCATGATGAAGCCAAACCCCAAACGCGCGGTGCTTAT
>Ga0207695_10009439_pt1 | contig 12065 bp, 13 predicted proteins | sample KBSC54metaG_FD_184354 | JGI IMG/M metagenome (GOLD analysis project Ga0207695, IMG submission 184354) | Corn rhizosphere microbial communities from Kellogg Biological Station, Michigan, USA - KBS C5-4 metaG (SPAdes) (version 2) | ecosystem: Host-associated > Plants > Roots > Rhizosphere > Soil...
CTGAAATGCTGGTTCGCCAGGAAGTCTTTTAATAATTCAACCGATTTACCTTTAGGCTGATCGGCCCTGATCACGGTCTTCTGGTTGAAAACAAACGTACCCGGTGATTTTACCAAGGATTGCGGTGCCGGAATGATACTCAAATGCGGATCGGTGTCTTGGGCTTTCACGGTATCGAAAGTCGATAATAACAACGATACAATAAAAAACAGGCAAATATTTTTGTAGAATTTCAGATTGATCATAACAGACGGATTGGTTACTAGCGGGATATCGATACTATTATAGGAAATATCTGCGATTTTAATGAAAGTTGGCCATCTATTGTAATCACATTGATACAAATTGAGCTAATCGATCAAACAAAAAATAACTTTAAATTACTTATTAAAAAAATTTAAGAAGTACTTGCACTTATCAATTTTTACATTTATGTTTGTTTATCTTATCACAGTCGCAATGACTCATAGTAAGAGACCTTACATCGAATATGTTAATACATAGAATACAGCTTTCTTTAGTTGTTTCACTCTCGCGGTGGAATGATTTGATAGTTAAATTGGTTTGAACGAAAAGTCCTCGCAGTAGCGGGGATTTTTTTTGACTTGATTTTTTACAACCCGAATATATATTAAACTATGGCGCGATTAAATTTATTGGAAGAGACCCGGTATGAGAAGTTGCCGGTGAGCGTATTTGCAAACCAGAAAGAAGCCTCGGTATCAGTGGCAAGGCGAATAGCCGACCTGATCCGCAGCAAGCAGGACAGGAATGAGCAGGTAGTGCTTGGCCTGGCAACAGGCGTAACTCCGCTGGGTGTATATGCCGAGCTAGTGCGTTTACACCGTGAGGATGGCCTGAGCTTCAAAAACGTGACCACCTTCAACCTGGACGAATACTACCCAATGAAGCCCAATGCTGTGCAAAGCTATGTGACTTTTATGTATGAGAACCTGTTCTCACATATCGATATCGATAAAGCTAATGTGCATATACCAGATGGGACTCTTCCGCAAGATGATATCCCTGCCTTTTGTTTAGAATATGAAAGAAAGATCAACGCTTTAGGGGGAATAGACTTACAAATACTAGGTATCGGTCGTACCGGCCACATCGGCTTTAATGAGCCGGGTTCGGCGCCGAACTCAGGAACGAGGTTAGTTACTTTAGACGACCTGACCCGTAATGATGCCTCCCGAGATTTTGGTGGTAAAGCCAATGTTCCTACCAAAGCCATTACCATGGGTATAGGTACCATCTTTAAAGCCAGAGAAATTATCCTGATGGCCTGGAGCGGAAAGAAAGCACCGATCATTAAAAAAGCGGTTGAAGGAGAAATATCAGGAGATGTACCTGCTACTTATTTACAACTATCAGAACATGTGGAGTTTGTACTGGATGTAGACGCAGCATCAGACCTTACTCGTTTTAACACCCCATGGCTGGTAAAAGATTGTGTATGGGATAATATCCTAAAAAAGAAAGCGGTTATCTGGCTTTCAGACATGCTGAATAAGCCGATACTGAAACTGACAGAAGAAGATTACAACAACCACGGTATGGCACAGCTTGCTGTTGAGCAAGGCCCGGTATACAATATTAATATCGACATCTTTAACCAGATACAACATACCATTACCGGCTGGCCGGGAGGAAAACCGGATGCAGACGACAGTCAACGTCCTGAAAGGGCGTTACCAGCCAAAAAACGCTCGATCATCTTCTCCCCTCACCCGGATGATGATGTGATCTCGATGGGTGGTACATTCATCAGACTAGTCGACCAGGGGCATGATGTGCATGTAGCTTACCAAACCTCGGGTAATACCGCAGTTTGGGATGACGATGTGCTTCGTTACATGGAATTTGCTATCGACTTTAACCAAAGCATCGGCGATGACAACAGTCACCTGAAAAACCTATATGAAGACATGAGGGCTTTCTTTGTACAAAAACAGCCTAACCAGATCGACACCCAGGAGATCAGGAATGTAAAAGGATTTATCCGCAAGACAGAAGCTATCTCAGGCGCACGTTATGCCGGGCTGGATGACAACCATATCCATTTCCAGGCATTGCCATTTTATGAGACCGGTAAAACACAGAAGAATTCGGTAAGCGACAAGGATGTAGAGCTGACGATGGAATTACTGAATAAAGTAAAACCACAACAAGTATTTGTAGCCGGTGATTTTGCCGATCCGCATGGAACGCACCTGGTTTGCTTTAACATCGTCATAGCAGCATTAAGAAAACTAAGGGCAACGGAAGACTGGGTAAAAGACTGCTGGGTATGGATGTACCGCGGTGCATGGAAAGAGTTTGAGACCTACGAAATAGAAATGGCCGTGCCGCTATCACCGCAGGAAGTACTACGCAAGCGCAACGCCATCTTCAAACACCAGTCGCAAAAAGACAGGGCAGTATTTCCGGGTGATGATGCAAGGGAGTTCTGGGTAAGAGCCGAAGATCGTAACCGAGAAACAGCTCAAGCCTATGATAGATTGGGATTGGCTGAATACCAGGCGATGGAGGCCTTTGTGAGGTTTCATTATTAAGCCCTAATTTTATATCGATATATTTTGTAGAGCCGCGATGCATCGCGGCTCTACGTGTTTTCGGGGCTCATATTAATGTAACACACTCGGCTTTAGCGAAAATAAGGAGTCCTATTCATTTTTTAAATCGTGAATAGTTTTTTCCCCCGTTAAAAGTTTATAGAATGCAGATTCCCCTCCGCTTCCCGGTTTAAAATTGCCGGAAGTAAAATCTTCATCGGAAACGTGAACTTTACCGAAAAGCGAAGTGAACTCACTTACAGTTGGAATTCTGCCTATTTCTGTATTTACGATTTTTAAATAGGCATATCTAAGATAACGCATAAATGCTTTGAAAGCATTCGAACGAGGGAGTATGTTTCCTTCCTGTTGAATATTTGTCCAAGCAGTTGGCCATTTATTTTGAATACTGGTAAAATAATTAAAAAGAATTAGAGCTATATCATTATCTCTTTCAGAGATAAATAGGTTTCGAAATGGATTTTTTAAGAGCTCTGAACTACTAGCGAAAGCTGGCTTTTTACCCTTTAAATATGTAGTCCTATCTGCAAAGGGATTTGGCGACAATAATTTAATTAGCGACTCAACAAATACGGCTTGAGTAAGCGGTTCTGAAATGTCTCTCCCTTTTGTTTTCACACCAAGCCGTTTAATTCTATGGTAAAGAGGACTCCTTTTATCAACGGAATCAAGCGCAACGGCTATTTGGTGACAGGTTTTAAACGGACTTCTAGCTTTAGATAAGCCCTCGAGATCGTAGACCAAGCTTTTGCTAACTTTTGTTTGTGCTAAGTTAACGGTCGCAAAAATATTTGCCTGCTCGTCAATATCAAGCCCGACAAAAATCACGACATTAAACTGAAAATCGGGAAATATGTTGTCGAGCGTTCTATCGTAAGAGCCGGCTTCATTGATAAATGCAGCGATTCGATGTTGCCCATCAAGTACCTTGGCTATTTTATCGATAGTAATTGATTCGTCGTCGAAATCTGAGACGAATGGTTTCAAGGTGAGCAAACCCTGATTATCGAGTTCGGCGCAGTTCTGGTCAACCGCTAATACAACTCCTGTTGGGAAAGATGCATCTGGGGATTCAAGATATTTTCTAATTTGCCCCACTCTCCCCCTGTCCAAAGGTCGTTGAATGCCCAAGTATCTTTCAACATCCCTATCTTCCCCTTCTATCCTACGAACATCAGCATATGAAATCTCGACCAAATGTTTTGCATTAATGTTTCCAATAAAAAAATCCCCAAGCGGTTGGGAAACTTTAATCACGGGAAGTTTTATTTGATTTGATGTCATTATTGAGTGTTTAGACTGTTAGCGAACTCTGTATTAAAATCTCTCTGCTGCTGTTCTCTTCTGATTGCATAGGCGCTCAAATTTCTCCCGTGATAAATAGCATATATGCGAAGAGTGATTGACATGAAAAGAAAAATTAGTGTAAGTTTAAAATAAAGGTCAATGCCGTGAGGTTCAAGATTTATTTCTTTGACCCACTTATTTTTTGTAATTAAATACAAGACAATAGATGCGACATAAATAAGCAAAGTTACTATGGAAAAGCCATGTAATAATGGGAGTTTGTAGCTGGAGCCTTGTGTTCTTGTAAGTAGATATAGTGAAGGAGCTAAAAAGCTCATGCAATATGATAGAATTTCGCCGGGCAATATTTTAGTTTTAATAGGGTCAATGAAATTATCAGCCACAATACTTGCGATGATAATATTTATAATCAAAGGAAAAAGCGCGATTAAGGTGAGCCATATTACTTCTAGGAAACTCTTCAATAAAACATCACGATTAATTGAGGTAAAGAAACGAACTATTCCATTCCAGATTTTTTTCATTCATTTTAACATTTAATGGCAAGTTCGCTGTAAATTCCTCGTGCAGATGCATCCCCAGCAATTACACTTGCCCTATTGAGTGTAGTTTTATTGCCTATTCCTATGTAAAGATTTTTTATAGATTGATGATCAGCATTAAGAAGCAATATTTCCGCTCCTCTGTTTGTAGCCCGAATAATGGCATCCTTCAATCTAACTTGATCATCCCAAGTGAAAATTGTTTCATTATACTTTACAAACCCATTTAAATTATGTTTAACAGTATATGGCGGATCGATAAAAACAAAATCCCCTTCGTTTGCCTGATTAATACTGTGTTCGAAATCGCAAACTCTAATTTCTATATTCTGCAAAATATTAGATACTTCCGAAAAATTGTCTTCGGAAAGTAGCACTTTAGTTTTTGAACCTATGGGAACATTGAATTCCCCCTTTCTATTAACTCTATATAATCCATTCCAACAAGTTCGATTAAGATAAATAAACCTAGCAGCTTTGTTAAGCTGAGTCCTCGGTCTGCTAGACCTTACTTTGTAATAAAAATCTTTAGAGTGGCGCTTATCATATTTGTTCAATAAATCAAGTAGATCTTCCCAATAATCTCTTATGACGATATAGGCATTTATCAGATCATCATTTACATCACTTAATAATCCATTTCCTGGTTGGAGGTGAAAAAACACAGCACCTCCTCCTAAAAAGGGCTCTATATATCTATTAAATTGATTGGCTTCAGGAAGAAGTTCAGCAGCTTTATTTACTAACCATCGTTTACCCCCAGCCCATTTCAAGAAAGGTTCCATTCCCAAAAGTAAATAATATTGTTCGACGGTATTAAAGTTTTAAGGGGTATGTTTATAAAGGTGGTTGAATGGTTGTTAGCAGTAAATTGCATGTGAATCTCAGGTTATTATTGGTTGATAAGCAAAAGTAACGTTTGAATAAAGAATTTACAACCCGTGTTTTCACGGTATTTTTCACGTGAAGGATTGTAGTGGATACCGGCCTGTGATTAATGCCATGAAGGCGTATGAACGAAAAGCCTGACCCGAGGTACGAAGGGCACGCCCAAATTCAGTTGGCAGTTATTAGTTGGCGGTTTGCTGTGATCTTGTTAATCCATTAAATCAGGAAAATTATGGTTCAGACAATATGCAGGACATGCCCCTCGCACCGCATTTCGAGAGCCTCAATGTGACACCCACCTTTTAATCGGCAAGAATCATGGTAATCCTTTAATCCGTTTAATCATGGTTCAGACAATATGCAGCCCCTGCATCTTCGCCCTGTACAGCATGCGATTGCTTTCCCGAAATAAATTCGGGACAGGCTGTTCCGCGGCTCACACAACCCGCCTTGCGCTTCGCAATGACAGCTTTTTTCCCCTACAGCGAATTCAGGTATTGTTGAATAAGCGCGACGCCTTCGGTGTGAACGATGGTGGTGCCGATGAGGGGCATCTTATGGGTTTGCATCTCGTCTAAAATATCAGATTTAAAGCTGGTGATGCCGGTTTGGTCGAGGGTGAGGCCGTAGTCGAAATGTACCCTCGTTGTTGAGGCCGAGCCAGTGGCGTTGTGGCAGTGTGCGCAATTGATATCTAAATAAGCGCGTCCCCGTGAGGACAGGTCTGCTGTTAAGTCGTTATAGTCGGGAACGCTGGCGATGGTGCCTGAATAGGAAAGTAAATTCAGACTGCTCAGATAGGCAAGCTGGTTCACCTTGTTGCCACTCACGGTAATATCAAAGTTGAGGTTGCGGGCCTTAAGACCTATCGGAACGACGGTGTTATTGGAATAGTGGCAGGTTTTGCAATTGGCGACAGACGGGATCTGGTAACTGATCTGCTGTGTTGAACCTGTTGCATCTTTCCAGCTAACCGCCAACGTGTCGCCGGTATCCTTAACCAGGTCGGCGTCCGACTGGTCGTCGCGCCACTTGTAGGTGCTAACGCTCCAAACGCCGCCTTTCAGTTGCAGCAAACGGGTTTCGATAATTTTTTTGCCGAGGCCGGGGTTTGATACATCACTAAAATAATAAAAGGTTTTTACGATAACGGTCCCGTCGGGAAACTGGAGCAGGCCATCGCCCGAGGTTGTGAGCTTTGTTCCGGCAGGTATTTTGATCAGTCGCTGCTTTTCGGCATAATCCGAAAACAATGCCGAAGCAACATTATATGGTTGAAAACCGGCAGCAGGCGAAAGATTGGCCATCGTCCCGGTAAATATTTTGAAATAGGATAACTGGTTAGTTGAGGTAACGGGCGGTTTATCCGGGGATTTCTCTTTTTTACAAGCCTGTATCACCAGCACAACCAGCGCGAGGTTGATGAATAAAATAACAACAAGTTTCTTCATGAATTGCTAATAGGGTATATTAAGGGCATTTGAGCACAACTAATTGGTTTATTTAGGGTTGGGCAACCGCTAATTTATAAAAAAAGAATTTAGTTTGAGTTTTTAAAGCTTCAAATGAAAATAGGCTCTGCCATAGCAGGCGCCTTCTCATCACCACGTCGTTGCGAGGAACGAAGCAATCTCCAAACTGTGCAGATCATGGAGCACAAAGTATTTTTTGAGTACTTTGCCGAATGGTATTTCAGCAAGGCGGATGCGTTTATATCTTAACGAATGAATATCACAATGTGCTTTATGTCGGCGTTACATCCGATTTAACTGGCCGTGTTTGGGATCACAAGAATAAAACTTACCCGAATAGTTTTACAGCAAAGTACAATTGCAATAAGCTTGTTTATTATGAATTTTATCCGCGGATTGAAGAAGCAATTGCCGCGGAGAAGGCGTTGAAGGGTGGTAATAAAAAGGCGAAGATAGGGTTGATTAACTCTATGAATCCGACCTGGGCTGATCTATACGACGATCTCATGATGGAATGATCGGTCCGTTGACTTGCTTAAAGGGAGATTGCTTCGTTCCTCGCAATGACGCGCGGAGAACCTATAGTGACGCGTTTTTGAAATATCTTACCTATCCGGCCCGATAAACTTCCATGCCGTTTAATAGCTCCATGCTATCTACGGTGCCGACGATTTCACAAATTTTTGTGTCGAGGTTGTGAACGGCTTTGCCGAGCATTTCGAGATATTCCCTGGGAGCATTATAATCGTCTGCTTCTATCAGGTCCATCATACCGATAATGGATGTAAGCGGCGCCCTGAATTCGTGCGCCTGCACGTGTGCGATCTTTAATAGCGACTGGTTTTGATCGAGGATCTTCAGCTCTTTGATCTTGCGGTCGGTAACATCCCGGATGACGTAGGATATGCCGATAATTTTGCTGTTGGCATCCCTGGCGGTTTCGAATGATGCCTCCCAGTACATAACGCCGTGCTGTCCGTAATCAGTAACGCCTTCAATAGACGCTTTTTCGCCTTTTAACGCTAACCGGAAACCTTCGTTAAACTTGCCGACAAGATCAGGCGCTAAAAAGTTAACAAATTTGCTTCCCCTGGTTATTTTTACCCGGTGCAGGTTCTTTAAGAAAAGGTAGGCAACTTTGTTGTAGTCGATCACTTCTCCGTCTTTACCGAGCAACACATGGAAATTTTTTGAGCTTTCAAAAAAAGAACGCAATCTTATTTCAGCCTTTTTGAGGGCATTTTTATGCCGTTCGACCTCTATTTTATTCTTCTCCAGCATTTCAACACTTATCCTGAAGTCCATTAAACCGATGGCTTGCTTGCCCAGCATTTTAAGCATTTGCTGCTGATCGCTGTTTAATTCGTGCGGTTCCATGTCGATTACACAAAGCGTCCCTATGCGGTGCCCTTCATTTGTAATTAACGGTGTGCCTGCATAAAAACGGACATTGGGTGCCCCTGCTACAATGGGACTATCGGCAAAGCGTTCGTCTTTTTGGGCGTCGGGTACTACCATTACGTCATCCTGCAATAGCGTGTGCGTGCAGAACGATGTTTTTACAGGCATTTGCTCTACATCCGTTCCTTTTTTAACCTTAAGCCATTGAATATCTTCTTCTATAAGGGTGATCAGCGCGATTGGGGTGCTGCAAATAGTTGAGGCCATTTCGACAAATTCGCGGAATTCCTTATCCGTGTCAATGTCCAAAGTCTTAAACCGCTCTACCGCCAGCAGACGGATATCATCATAAATCATAACCAGGGAAGATTGAATAAATAATAGCCGGGGCAGGGCGAATTAGTTGAGTTGTAATACGCGATTTCGGCCTCAAATGTTATGAAATCAGCAATTTTACCCTGACGCAAAATATAGAATAACCGATAGTTAAACCCGCTAAGTGTTCACAAGCGTTCACGGCGTTGTGAGCGTGAGCGGTTGTTTCAGTTTGCAGTTTTGAGTTGGCAGTTTGCAGAGATGGTGTTAAGTCATTTAATCAGCAAAATCGTGTTCAGACAATATGCAGGACATGCCCTGCGCACCGCACTTCCCTTCGACAAGCTCAGGGCAGGCTCAGAGCCTTAGTGTGACACCCTCTTTTTGCATCGTGCTAACTGCCAACTCAAAACTGCAAACTGAATCTTTCACCGACCCAATCTCGCCCCTTACCGACTTCTTCATTCACATTGCCAGTATTAGATTGATGCGCCTTTAATACCGCTATATCTTTGGGTATACTTTAAAACTTAAGACGATGAAAACGATCATAGAAAACCCAGACAGACATCACAATAGCCGTACAATATTAGGCGCAGTTATATTGGTAATCGGCTGTTTATTCCTGATCAACCAGTTTGATCTGCCATTTATTCCCGATTGGTTATTTAGCTGGCCAATCGTACTGATAGGCTTTGGCATCTACACCGGCTCACGCCACAATTTTCAAAACAAATCATGGTTTATACTCGTGCTGCTTGGCTTAGCCTTTCTGCTCGAAAATTCAGGTTTGTTTATAGATGATGTGATCTGGCCCGCAACGCTTATCCTGCTCGGCCTGTTTGTGATATTCCGCAACAGCTTCCGCCACAACAACGCCGCTACCACTGAAAACAACTAAAGAACACGTCGTTCTAACTCCACATAGATTATACCCGAAAAGGGGGACCCGTAAGTCCCCCTTTTCATTTTTAAAGCAGGGCGTATATTTTACTCACCCGGTCATTGCTACGCTCGACCACCCTCTCTTCCGCAAGCGGGAAAGAGGGGATTTTTGTTTTCTTCTTTTCACCCTCTTTTCGCGCAGCGAAGAGAGGGTCGAACAGCGCAGCGCTTTCGGGGTGAGTTAACTCTGCGAGCGATTATTAGCCAACCAGCTTAGAAGCTATCACCTCCAAAGTTCTATCTATATCATCGATAATCTCTTCATTCGTAAACCTCAAAATCGTCAATCCCAACCCAGCTAAAACCTCATCCCTGTTTTTATCATATTCCTTTTTAAGCAGATGAATTGGCCCATCTGCCTCGATTACTAATTTGGCCTTATGACAGTAAAAATCCGGGATATAATATAAACTCTTTCCAAATACTGATGAAACGCAGACAGGATGTTGTCTTAAAAATTTATGATCTGAAAATCTTCTGTTTCTGAGATGTTGCCATAAAAGATTCTCGGCTGGGGTTTGTTGTCTCCGCAAATCGCGACATAGATCGATAATGTTAGGCATAGATTAAAAATAGAAAACTTGCGGGGCTTGGCAAATCGCAGAGTTTACTCACCCGGTCGTATTCCGCTAGCCAGCGGATCGACCACCCTCTCTTCCGCAAGCGGTAAAGAGGGGCTTTTTTCCCTTTTTCACCCTCTTTCCGCGCAGCGAAGAGAGGGTCGAACAGCATAGCGTATTCGGGGTGAGTAAACTCTGCGAGCGGCACATCCCCCCTTTTCATTTAGCTGTAAATGCATTAACTTGGATGCATCAGCTTAAGCCCATGAAAAAACTACTGATTATTGTCTTTGTCCTGGTATTGTTCAGGCAGCTTTCCATCGCTCAAAATAAAATAGTGGTCTTCCAGTCTGACTTTGGATTGAAGGACGGCGCCGTATCAGCTATGAAAGGCGTGGCTATGGGTGTTTCACCCGATCTGAAGTTATTCGACCTGACGCACGAGATACCGGCCTACAACATATGGGAAGCCGCCTACCGGCTTGAGCAAACGGTGCGTTACTGGCCTGCCGGGACGGTATTTGTTTCGGTGATTGATCCGGGAGTGGGTACGGCGCGCAAATCGGTTGTGCTGAAAACCAAATCCGGACATTTTATTGTAACGCCGGATAATGGTACACTGACTTTGGTTGCTGAGTCATTGGGCATCGACGAAATAAGAGAGATTGATGAGGCAGTAAACCGGCGTAAAGATTCACAGAAATCATACACCTTTCACGGTCGCGATGTGTATGCCTATACCGGGGCAAGGCTTGCTGCAGGGGTAATAACATTTGAGCAGGTGGGACCAACATTGCCGAAAAAAGTGGTAACCATCCCTTATCAAAAGCCGGTATTGAATGGGAAAACACTCAAAGGGAACATCGCGATACTGGATATTCAATATGGTAATGTGTGGACGAATATTCCGGATTCTTTGTTCAACCTGCTTCACCCCAAATTTGGCGAAACCTTTCACACTATCATTTCGCACAATAGCAAAGTAGTTTATACTGTAGATGCACCTTACAGCCAAACTTTTGGGGCGGTTGCAAAGGGCAAGCCGCTGGTATATCTGAATAGCCTGTTGCAATATTCGCTGGCGTTAAACCAGGGTAATTTTGCCAGGAAATATCATGTTGGGAGTGGAAGCGGGTGGAGCGTTATCATTAGCCGGAAGGCAAAATGACGCTATTAAACTAATCTATCGGAAACTTTTTCACCGACAATTTATGTCAGCTCACCGATATGTTAGCTAATATCACCAATATTTGATAGGTTAGCCCCATGTATTACCTTAGTTTTGGATATGATTTAATTTGCGACGAATAACATGGACAACGATATAAAATTTGAAAATAATAAGCCCAGGAATAACAAGGCACTCGCCGGCATCATTTTGCTGGTGGTAGGTCTGATATTGCTGGTTCACCAGTTAGATCTTTTCTTTTTTCCGGGCTGGCTTATAAGCTGGCCGATGGGGCTTATTGCGATAGGCGTTTATAATGGCGCCAAACACCAGTTTAAAAACTCCGGCTGGCTGATTATGGTTTTGATCGGTGTGATTTGGTTATCAAATGATATGTTTCCTCATTATGATGCAAGCAAAGTCACCTGGCCGCTTTGTATCATCATCTTCGGTTTATGGATGATATTAAGAAGAGGGCATAAATGGGACAAACATAAAGCCGATTGGGATAAATGGACACATAGTCAGCAAAACCCTCCTCCTTCTACAGATCCAAATGATCCTTTTGCCAGCCAGGCAAAAACCGAGTATAAATACAAAAACACTTATGGCGATGATTACCTGGATGCGGTATCGGTATTCGGCGGAGTAAAAAAGACCATACTGGCAAAAGACTTTAAAGGCGGCGAGATCGTTAATATTTTTGGCGGTGCCGAGCTTGACCTGACGCAGGCAGACATTAATGGCAGAGTTGTTCTGGACATCACCCAGATATTTGGGGGAACCAAGATCGTAGTACCATCCAACTGGCAGGTAGTATCCGATATTGCTGCTGTATTTGCCAGTGTAGATGACAAAAGGATCCGGTCGACTGCCGCTGGTAATGA
>Ga0207695_10009443_pt1 | contig 12062 bp, 10 predicted proteins | sample KBSC54metaG_FD_184354 | JGI IMG/M metagenome (GOLD analysis project Ga0207695, IMG submission 184354) | Corn rhizosphere microbial communities from Kellogg Biological Station, Michigan, USA - KBS C5-4 metaG (SPAdes) (version 2) | ecosystem: Host-associated > Plants > Roots > Rhizosphere > Soil...
GAGTCGAGCGTGCAAGTGTGCAGCCAGACGCGTGACGCCCCGAGCCCCCACGCCTCATCGGCAGCTCGAGTGAGCATCGCCTTGCCGAGCCCGCGGCCGATGAAGCTCGGCATGAGTCCGAAATACGAGATCTCTACTGACTCATCGTTTCGGCGCTCGAGCTCGAAGAAGCCGGCGGTTTCATCGTCGACCATGCACTCCCAGACAGTGATCTCCGGGCGCGAGAGATGCTCGGCCAATCGTTCGTCCGTCCACCCGTTCCGCTCATGCCAATGCCACCGCGCGCCGACGCCCTGATAGAGCCGACGATAGTGGCCGACTGTAATTCCATCGCGGCGGACAAAGCGCACCCGCGGATCGTCGAGCTGAGCGCGGCGCAATTGCTCCGGCGAGCGGAGCTCGAGATACGTACGGACGACGTCGACCGCGCGGCTCAAAGCGACTTCAGTGCGACTTGAGCTTCTCTCGATGGCGTGCAGCTTTCGCGCGGTTGCCGCAGGTCGACATGTCGCACCACCGGCGGCGACCGTTCTTTGTATTGTCGAAGAAGACGCGGGCGCAGCGCGGATCGGCGCAGCGGCGCACGCGGGGAAGCTCTCCGAGGATGAGCGCATCGGCCGCTGACTCGACGACGGGGATGACGAGTCCGGCGAACGCGTCGCCAACGGGGACGAACGATCGGATGAACGTGCCGTCGGAGCGGAGCTCGACGCGCCGTGTTCCCGCGCTGCGTCCAAGCACGCGATTGATCTCGACCAATCCGTCGGTGCGGATGCGCTCGCTCATGGGCCCGCGCTCGGCGAGCGATCGCAGGGCGGAGCGCACGCGTCGCGCGTCGATGAGCGCCGCTGCTGCACCGGCAGGTTGCTGTTGCGCACGTCGCCGGATTCCCGACGCGCGCTCGAGGTCGAGCAGTGAGGCGGACTCGAGCCAACGGACCATGGTCTCGAAATCGCGCAACGCGTCGAGCCGACGATGTCCATGCTCGCAGTTCACAAAGTCCAGCCACAAGCGTTCGCCGACGAAAATAAACGGCGAGCGTTCGGTCGTTGCGCGCGGCGGCCCGAATGTCGGTGCCACGCCAGAGTCGGAAGAAGAAGTGAGTGAGAGCATCGTCGGCAGCAAGGGACGACAAGCATATCGCGCGGCGCGGCGCGCAGCAAGCGAGCCCGCTGTCTGGTGACACTGCTCACGTCGCGGTCGCCAACATCTAACCATGTCGGCCTGGCTCGAGTACATTTGCCGCGCTTCCGATGCTAATTATTTACCGATCGATACTTAATGAGCGTGGCTGACGATCAGACCCATTCGCTCCTCTCGGCGGTCCGGTCGATCGCCGTCGGCTCGACGAATCCGGTCAAGTTGAGCGCAGTGCGCGCCGTGCTCGAGCCGTTGGCACCGCGGGCGAAGTTCGCGAGCGTTGCCGTCGCATCCACTGTCGCTGACCAGCCGTTCGGCGACGACGAAACCATTCGAGGCGCCCGAGCGCGCGCTGTCGCGGCGCGCGACGCGCTGGGTGCAGATCTTGGCGTCGGTATCGAGGGCGGTGTCGTCGAGCAACCGGATGGAGAGATGCGCACCTGTGCGTGGGCCGTCATCGTCGATACGCAGGGAAGATCCGGCGTCGGCGGCTCGCTCGCGATGCCGCTGCCACGTCGCGTTGTGCAGATGATTCGTGATGGCGCCGAGTTGGGTCACGCGATGGATCAACTCGTGGGCGAGCACGACACCAAGCGCGGCAAAGGGGCCGTCGGGATACTCACGGCGGATCTCGTCGACCGTCAACGCGCGTACGAAGTGCTCGTGGCGTACGCGCTCGCGCCGTTTCTGACGCCGCGACTTTACTCGGACGAGCGTCGAGCCGGCATCACGCCTGTCTACTGAGGCTCGGCCGCCGCGACCGGACAGAGCGCATCTTCGCGATACGTGATCCAGCCGCGCGACTCTTCGACAGTGAGCTCGATCTCGGTGCCGAATGGGATTGTGAGATTAGGATTCTCGTGACCGGCGGGAAAATCCATCAAGACCGGAACGTCGAGATCCGAGATGAGGTCGAGGAGAAAATCCTCGAACTCGTCTTCTTCGGAGCGATCGAGTGACAGCTGGCCGAAGACGATGCCCGCGACTTGCTCGAGCAAACCCGCGGCGCGCAAGTGTACGAGTCGCTCGTCGACGACGGACATCGGGTCGCGCGTCTCCTCGATGAAGAGAATTGCGCCATCCATGTCGACCTGATACGACGTGCCGATGGTCTGCTGCACGAGCGAGAGATTTCCGCCGACGAGGCGCCCAGTTGCGCGACCGGCTACGACGCCGCGCGACAGCTCGCGACCGATTCTCGCCGTCGGGCACGGCGTCGTCAGCGCGGTGATGAGCGACGCCATCGTCGGGTCGCGCATGCTGGGAATCAGATCGTCGACGGTAGGTCCATGGAACGAGCGCAGATTGGCGCGTCTCATGAGCCAGAGATGCAACGCGGTGATGTCCGAGTATCCGACGAGCGATTTCGGATTGTTCTGGAACACTGATGGGTCGAGGTGCGGAAGCAGCCGGACCGCTCCGTAGCCCCCAGTGCTCGCGATGACGGCTTTGACCTGCGGGTTTACCCACATGCCCATGAGACTGTCCGCCCGCCGCTTGTCCTCCGCGCGTGTGAAGCGTGGTGGACGATCGATCTCCGGGTCGAGCACGACAGGGAACCCTGCGCGCTCGAGCGCGCGGACCCCGCGCTGGAGCCATCCAGATTTGGGTGCGTAGGACGGCGAGACGACACCGATCGTGTCGCCCTTCACGATCGCGGGAGGGCGCAGCAGAGCCATGGCCGCATCCTACGAGCGCCGGACTAGATTTACAACCATGACGTCGCCGGGCGAGGCTTCGACCTATTTCCGCAAAGGCTTCGGCCTCAAATCAGAGGTCCAAGGCGATCTTGCGGCCGATTATGACGGCAACATCGTCGACCTGCTGAGGTCGCACGACTTCCGGCTGACGGTTGGGGACGTCACCGTCCGACTCGCGAAAGAGTTCGGATTCTGCTATGGCGTGGAACGCGCGGTCGACTATGCGTACCAAACGCGGCGCAAGTTTCCAGATCGCCGAGTGTTTCTGGTTGGTGAAATCATCCATAACCCGCATGTCAACGATCGTTTGCGGGCCATGGGCGTCGAGATTCTGATGCGTCCCGAACCGACGGGCGCATTCGACTTCAGCACGCTCACGACCGAGGACGTCGTCATCATGCCGGCGTTCGGCGTGACGATGGACGACTTCGCCGCGCTGCGCGAGGTGGGCTGCATTCTCGTCGACACGACGTGCGGCTCGGTGCTCAATGTTTGGAAACGCGTCGAAAGCTACGCGCGCGATGGCTTCACGGCCCTGATCCACGGGAAGTACTACCACGAGGAGACGCGCGCCACGGCGTCGCAGGCTCGAAAGTATCCGGACGGACACTACCTGATTGTGCGCAACATGGACGAGGCGCTCCTCGTCTGCGAATACATCGAAGGACGGATGTCGGCTGACGCGCTGATGCAAGTCTTCTCGCGTGCCGTGTCCGCCGGTTTCGATCCCACGCGCCATCTTCAGCGCATTGGCGTCGCGAATCAGACGACAATGTTAGCTCGTGAATCATTGGAGATCGCGGCCGAAGTCGGCAAAGCGATCGAGCGAGCGCGTGGCGGCCACGCGCGCACAACCGACTTTCGGAGCTTCGATACCATTTGCAGCGCGACGCAGGAGCGGCAAGACGCGGTGAGGGAGCTTATCGATGAAGGTGTCGATGTCATGGTCGTCATCGGTGGATTCAACTCGAGCAACACGATGTCGCTCGCCGCGCTGTGTGCCGACACCGTTCCGACGTATCACATCGAGACCGCCTCTGCGATCGATCCGGGGAAACGATCCATCCACTATCGCCGGGCGGCGATCAAGCACAGCGAGATCGACCTCGTCGATTGGCTCCCCGCAGGCCCGGTGCGCGTGGGGATCACGGCCGGCGCCAGCACGCCGAACAATAAGATCGGCGACGTCGTCCGGCGGGTGTTGGAAACGCGTGGCCTAGCCGTGCCGTGATTTGGTTGCTGGCAACCGCAAACGGCGTAGCAATCGTGAATTGGGGTCAGACTCCAACTCGCCCCAATTCCCGAACCCAAACCAGCAACCGATAACCAATGCGCTACACGCGCTATATCGCGCTCGGCGACTCGATGTCGATCGATCTCTACCCCGCGCTCGATGCGGGCGAGACCGACGTTGCCGTCGCACTCGAGCGCTTGGCCTTCGTTGGCGGAGTAGCGCCCATCGGCGCCGCGTCGCTGTTGTACCAGAATGCTCAAGATCGTTGGCCGACCTACATCGGCGACGATCTCGAATCTCGCTATCCAGGAATCATTTTTCAGAATTTCGCGTCCGATGGCGCGACGATCGGCGAGGTATTCGGTGAGCAGCTCACGCAGGTCGACGAGACCGACGACCCGATGCTCGTCACGCTGACCATCGGAGGCAACGATCTCCTCAGCGCGTACGGCAATCGTCCTCGGCGCGATCTACTCGAGCGCATCGAGCGAGACGTGGCCGAGGCGTATGATTTTCTCGTCGACACGATTCGCGGTCGGCTGCCGGGGTCGACCCTCGTTCTCTCGACCGTCTATGATCCGTCCGACGGAACCGGTGTCATTCCGGGCGTCTACGACGACGCCGGCCCGCTGCCGATCGACATTCTCGATCGCTTCAACGATCACATCCGCGCACTCGCCCTGGGCACGCCACGGGTACTCCTCGCCGACGTCCACGGACATTTTCTGGGGCACGGAGTTTCGGCACCAGAGGCAGAGCGATGGTACTGGCGACGATCGCTGATCGAACCGAACGCGCACGGCGCAAGCGAGATTCGCGCGGTATGGCTCGCCGCTCTTCAAGACGCCGAGACGGACTGACCGCGCGCGTATTGTGCTGGGCTGGATCCGCGGCAAGACTATACGACTATGGCGACACGCAACGTGATTGATGATCTCGATCTCTTGGCCGGTGACGATGACGTCGCGCTCGCGACGCTCGTCGCCGCAACTGGCAGCACGTCGAAGAAGGTCGGAGCGAAGATGCTCGTGGGCCAAAGTGGACGACTCCTCGGAGGCGTGACTATTGGCGGCTGCGTCGACGCGCAGGTCATCGAAGCCGCGGACGAGATCATCCGCACGGGTGGCCGACGAGTCTTGTCGATTTCGCTCGACGATGACGAAGCATTCGAGATTGGCCTGACGTGCGGCGGAACGGTGAGCGTCCTCCTCGAGCGGATCGGCCCGCGAAACGATGCCGATGTCACGGCGACTGCGCACCGCGCCGCCCGTCGCTCGCTGGACTCGGGCCATGCGCTAGTGATCGCGACGCCGCTCGACGGCACTTCTGCAGCGCTGGTCGTCGACGAAACGGGACGGCGCGACGGCTCGCTTGGCGATCCGTTGCTCGACGATGAAGCGGCGGCCGTTGCCACTGGCGCGATTCGCGCCGGCTCTCGCGTCGAAACGATCCAAGGCCGACGATTCTTTTTCGATCGACAGGCGCCGCCGACGACGCTCGTCATCATCGGCGCGGGACAGATTGCGATGTCGCTGACGCGAATGGCGCGCGAGCTCGATATGCGAAGCATCGTGATCGACGGTCGCGAGCGATACGCCACGCGCGAGCGCTTTCCTGACGCCGACGAGATTCGCGTCGGGATGCCGTCGGAGATCGCCGCCGACATCGCGCCGAACGCGCGCGTCGCGATCCTTCTGATCGCGCACGACTACAAATACGATCTACCAGTCCTCCGACAATCCCTGCGCGCCCCAGTCGGCTACATCGGCATGCTTGGCAGCAAGAAGCGCGGCGCGGCGGTGCGAGAGCTGCTGCGGGAGGAAGGATTCACGGACGAGGAGCTGGCGCGGATTCATTCGCCGATCGGCCTCGATCTTGGCGGAAAGAGTCCCGCCGAGGTCGCGCTGTCGATTCTTGCGGAGATCGTCTCGGTTCACAGCGGGAAACGTGCGTGACGGCGTTTCGTGCCGTGGTGCTCGAGCACTTTCGTCATCCTCGCAATCGCGGTCCACTGAGCGACGCACATGCATCCGCCGAAGGTGCGAACCCGTTGTGCGGCGACCGTATTCGGATTCAGCTGCGAGCGGCCGGGGGAGCAATCACCGAGGCGCGATTCACGGCCGACGCATGCGCGTTGTGCATCGCGTCGGCATCGTTGCTGACGGAACATGTTCGCGGAATGCTCCTGCCGGAGGCTGAACGACTCGACCTCGTCTGGCTGCACGGTTCGCTCGAGGGCGAGCCGCCGCCGGGACGAAGGCGGTGTACGCAACTTCCGCTCGAGACGATGCATCGTGCGATCGCGTCGCTTTACCCAGCGCCGCCGTGATCGCCGGCCTGCTGCTCGCCGCCGGCGGATCGAGGCGCTTCGGGTCGCAGAAGCTGGTCGCGATGCTCGATGGAGTGCCGCTCGTGCGTCATGCCGCGATGTCGCTCGCCCGCTCGACCGATGCGCTGGTGATCGTGCTTGGACACGAGGCGGAAACCGTCCGCGCGGCCTTATCGGATGTCGACGCGGCAGTCGTCCGGAATCCTGACTGGAGTCAGGGACTTTCGAGCTCGGTGAAATGCGGCGTGGCCGCACTGCCTCCGGGCGTCGACGCGATCGTCGTCGCACTGGGCGATCAGCCAAGGATCGATCCGCTCGTCGTGCGATCGCTGATCGAGTGTTGGCGTGCCAGCGGCAAACCGATCGTCAGCGCGCGTTATCGTGGCGAGCGCGGACATCCGGTGCTGTTCGATCGCGCGGTCTTTTCACAACTGGAAGTACTACGCGGTGATGTCGGGGCACGGACGATGTTCGAGCAGTCGCCGGAGCTCGTGGCGTATGTCGATGTCGACAATCCGGTGCCGGTGGACGTCGATACGCCGACAGATCTTGCCGCAGTGGATACTGGCCGGTCGCCGTGAGGTTATCCAGCGAATGGGGATCCTTAGCGTCGCGAGTTCGAGATGCATTGTCATCTTGTGGAGCGCAGCTCCTTGTCATCCTGAGGAGCGCGGCGACGAAGGATCTGCTTGTGGCACAAGGATCGGCAGATCCTTCGCTTCGCTCAGGATGACAACGAATTATTGACTCACGACACTACCTATTCGCGCTCGGCTCGTCGAACTCGCATATTCCGCCGGCCACCGATGTCCCCCGGCATCTCTCGTACGATCGGAGCTCGTGATGCGAACAGTAGGATTGACCGGATTCATATTCTCCGCGCTGCTTCTCTCGACGTCTTCCACATCAGCCCAACGCGCCGCGACCATGGCCGGACGCTCACCAGTCTACGCACCCAACGGCGTCGCGGCGACGAGCCAACCGCTCGCCACAACGGCGGCGCTCAACGTGTTGCAGCACGGCGGAAATGCCATCGATGCAGCCGTCACCGCCGCGGCTGTGCTTTCCGTCGTCGAGCCGATGATGACGGGCGTCGGCGGCGACATGTTCGCGCTGTTGTGGAGCGCGAAAGAGAAGCACCTCGTCGCATTGAATGCCAGTGGACGCGCGGGCTCGCTGATGACGCGCGAAGAGCTGCTCAAGCGCGGACGAACGCGGATGCCATCACGCGGCATCGAGACCGTGACGGTACCCGGCGCACTCGCGGGCTGGGATGCGCTGCTCAAGAAGTACGGGACGATCACTCTCGCTCAAGCTGTCCAACCCGCCATCGAGTACGCCGAGAAGGGTTTCATCGTCACGCCGGTCATCTCTGGTGATTGGGCGGGGCAGCAGCGAAAGCTCACGGAGGACGAAGGCGCACGCGCGACGTTCTTGGTCAATGGTCAAACGCCTAAGGCCGGCGACTGGTTTCACAACCCTGACTATGCGAACACGCTGCGAGAGATTGCGAAGGAAGGCCCGTCGGCACTGTACGGCGGACCATTGGGACAACGTCTCGTAGCCCGCGTGCAGAAGCTCGGCGGATTTCTCACGCTCGATGACTTGAAGAAGAACGAGCCGACGTGGGTCACGCCGATCTCGGTGAACTTCAAGGGCTATCGCATTTGGGAATTGCCGCCGAACAATCAAGGCGTCGCCGTGCTCGAGATGCTGCGCATCCTCGACAGCTACGATCTCAAGTCGATGGGCCAGAATTCAGCACCGTATCTCCACCATCTCATCGAAGCGAAGAAGCTCGCGTACGCCGACCTCGGCAGATTTGTTGGTGACGCGGATCACCTAACCGCTCCGGCGAGCTATCTGACGTCGGATGCGTTCATCGCCGAGCGGCGGAGTCACATCGACGAGCACAAGGCGCAGACGCATACGGATCCAGGTCCGGCGCGGACGTCGAGTGAGACGGTGTATCTCACGGTGGCCGACAAAGATGGCAACATGGTGTCGTTCATCAACAGCTTGTTCGACGAGTTTGGGTCCGGCGTGGTTGTGCCGGGGATGGGATTCGCGTTGCACGATCGTGGTGCCGGGTTCACGCTCGAGCCGAATCTTCCGAACACGGTCGCGCCTGGTAAACGGCCATTTCATACGCTCATTCCAGGATTCGTAACGAAGCCTGGACCGACTTCCGCGGCGGACGGGACGGGCGACGAGCCATGGATGAGCTTCGGGCTCATGGGCGGGGCGATGCAGGCGCAGGGTCATGCGCAATTTCTCATCAACCTTCTCGTGTTCGGAATGAACGTGCAGGAAGCGATGGACGCCGGCCGATTCCGGCACATGAGCGGCACCGGTGTGATTGTCGAGCCCGTGATCGCCGACAGCGTGATCGCGCAATTGCGTGCGATGGGTCACGAAATCACGATTGCGAAGCCGTCGCAATTCGGAGGGAGCCAAGCGATCATCAAGTTGACGCGCGGCTATGTCGCGGGGTCTGATCCGCGGAAGGACGGGCACGCGGCGGGATATTGAGCTCGTCGCGCTTGTTCGGATTTCGCGGGGATCGGTGGAGGCGACTGCCCTTGGCAGGTCGCCGTCGTATATTCGTGGTCGGTCGGAATCACTCGGGCACTCACGAGGGGGAGCTATGCGTAGTTTGATCACAGCGGGCGCACTGCTGGCGATGGCGATGCCATTGGCGGCGCAGCAACAGATGGGAAAGGCGGATCCGACGAAAGAGGTGAAGGGCACAGGTCAGTTGCCCGCGGGTTGGATGATGCGGTTCGATCCGATCGACAATCCAGCGAACGTTCGTCCGGGTCGGCCGACGCCGGCGAAGCCGACGCCCGACATGGTCAAAGTGGTGACGATGGGATCGGGCCTGCACTTCACGACCGGACCGGCGGCGATCTACTACAACCCGAAGGACGTGGCGTCGGGCGTGTACGCGGTGAGCGCGACGTTCGGTGCAAAGAAGAGCATGCAGCACGAGGCGTATGGCATCTTCATCGGCGGCAGCAATCTTCAGGATTCGACGCAGAGTTATCTGTACTTCGAGGTCCGCCCAATGGACGGCGGCATCCTCATCCAGCATCGCAACGGCGATGTCGCGTCGAAGATCGACAAGATCGTTCCCTGGACTCCGAATGACGCGGTGAACAAGGACGATGCCACCGACGGTCACTCGTCGAACACGTTGCTGATTCACGTCGCGCCGGATTCGGTGCACTTCCTCGTGAACGGAAAGCTCGTGAAGGGGCTCGCGAAGTCTGAGCTCATGGGTGCGAAGACCGACGGCCAGAGCGGCATTCGCATCAACCACAACACCGACATTCATGTCGATTGGAAGGGTGTGAGCAAGTAATTTTCGGCCGCACACAACTAGCGAGGGTGGTGCCTGAGTGACATCTTGGGCGCCACCCTCGTTCGTATTTTCGCCTCACGCTTCGCCCAACCCTCATGGTGACCGGCCTTTCAGCGCAGCAGCCGACCTCCTACACGCCCAATAAAGTCGACGGCCATCGCGCCGCTGTCGTTGCCAGCTTTCTCGGCTGGACGCTCGATGCGTTCGACTTCTTTCTCGTCACGTACACGCTGACGGCGATCGCCAAAGAGTTCGGTCGGCCGGACAAAGCGATCGCGCTATCGCTGACGCTCACGCTGATGTTTCGGCCGGTGGGCGCCTTCATCTTCGGATTGATGGCCGATCGGTTCGGGCGGCGCATCCCGCTGATGGTCGACCTCGTGTTTTACTCGATCGTCGAGGTCGCGACTGGTCTCGTGCACAGCTATACGGCATTCCTCGTCCTGCGCGCGCTGTTCGGCATCGGCATGGGCGGCGAATGGGGTGTCGGTGCATCGCTCGCGATGGAGAAAGCGCCGGCAAATCGACGCGGCATTTTCTCCGGACTGCTGCAGGAGGGATACGCCTGTGGCAATCTTCTCGCGGCGGTCTGCTACTTCTTCGTGTTCCCCCGGTGGGGCTGGCGGCCGATGTTCTTCATTGGCGGCATCCCGGCGCTGCTCGCGCTCTATGTCCGCATGAACGTCACAGAGTCGGAAGTGTGGGAGCGAACGCGGCACACGCACCGGGACTGGTCGGCGTACGTACGCGGAATCTTCTCACATTGGAAGCTGTTCCTCTACCTGTTCGTGTTCATGGCGATGATGAACTTCATCTCGCATGGCACGCAGGACATGTATCCGACGTTCCTCAAGCGCGATTGGAGCTTCACGCCGCAGCGCGTTGCCATCGTGACCATGATCGCGAACGTCGGCGCGATCACGGGCGGCATCGTCTTCGGACACTTCTCCGATTCCATCGGCCGGCGCAAAGCGATCATCATCGCGCTCTGCCTGGCGATCGTCGCCATTCCCCTTTGGGCCTACGCACCGACGCTCCCGCTGCTCGTCCTCGGCGGCTTTACGATGCAGTTCATGGTGCAGGGCGCATGGGGTGTGATTCCGGCGCACATCAACGAGCTCGCGCCGGATTCCGTACGTGGCTTCCTACCGGGTTTCGCGTATCAATGCGGCGTCGCTGTGGCGGGTACTGTGGCGTACATCGAAGCGGTGTTCGCGGATCATATGACGTATGCGACCGCGATGGCGCTCACCGCCGTCACGGTGTTCACGCTCGGCGCGATCGCTGCGTGGGCAGGGCGGGAACGGCACGGCGTCGCGTTTGGATAGTTGCTGGTGACTGGTCAGCGGTTGCTGGTCCGTGGTGATCGACAGCTCCATGTCATCCTGAGGAGCACGCGACGAAGGATCTGCTTGCGCGAACGTCGTTGCCAACAGCAGATCCTTCGCTGCGCTCAGGATGACGACCAGAACCAGCTACTCGGCTCTCAACGCCACCATCGGATCAATGCGGCTCGCTCGTCGCGCAGGGATGTAGCAGGCGAGCATCGCCACGCCCGCGAGGATGACGGTGACGGCGACGAACGTCAACGCATCGAGCGGCGCGACGCCGAAGAGTTGATTGCGCAAGAGACGCGCGGCGCCGGACGAGACCACCAAGCCGATGAACACCGCCAATGCGATCAGTCGCACGCCTTCGCCGAGCACCATGCGTCGCACATCACGCGTCTCGGCCCCGAGTGCCATGCGGATGCCGACTTCCTGCGTGCGCTGCGTCATCGTATAACTCAGCACCCCGTAGATGCCGACCGCCGCAACGAGTAGAGCGACGAGCGCAAAGAGTCCGGTGAGCATCATCATCGTTTTCTTTGACGTCACTACCGCGTCGAGATCCTGCTCCATCGCGCGGAACCGCCACACCGGCTGATCGCGATCGACGCGCCAGATCGCCTCGCGAACGGGCTTCACCAGATCGAGTGGGTTGCCCTTCGCACGAACCACGATGCTCGTGAAGATCTGTGGGCGCTGCGCATGCGGAATGTATCCCTGGAGCAACTGCTTTTCGTTCAGCGTGTAGTGCTTCGTGTCGCCCACGACGCCGATCACCGTCCGCCAATCTTCGTCGCCGATCTTGACGCGTTTCCCGAGCGGCGACTGGTTCGGCCACGTTGCATCGGCGAAGGACTTGTTGACGACAATCACACCCGGACTTCCCATGCGGTCCGTCGGCGCGATGTCATGGCCGAGTAGCACGGGAATGCGCATCGTCGAGAAGTATCCAGGCGTCACGCTATTG
>Ga0207695_10009447_pt1 | contig 12060 bp, 9 predicted proteins | sample KBSC54metaG_FD_184354 | JGI IMG/M metagenome (GOLD analysis project Ga0207695, IMG submission 184354) | Corn rhizosphere microbial communities from Kellogg Biological Station, Michigan, USA - KBS C5-4 metaG (SPAdes) (version 2) | ecosystem: Host-associated > Plants > Roots > Rhizosphere > Soil...
GCCCAGCGCGGCCTCCGCGCGCAGCCGCTCCCACAGCTCCGCCCCGATGACCTCGCCGGGCGCGAGCGCCGGGATCCCCGGCGGGTAGGGCACCGCGAACTCGGCGGCGACGCGGCCGACCGCGGCCTCGGCCGACACCCGCTCGGTAGCGGCGAACGCCGCCTCGCGCGGCGTCATCGCCTGCTCGGGATGCGTGCGCCACGACGTCCCCACCGGCGGCGTCTCGGGAGCGCTGCCGCGCTGCTCGTCGACGGCCGCCCGCAGGATCGGGAGAAATGCGTCGACCCGGCCGGCGTCATCGCCGACGGTGATGTGGGGGATGAGCATGCGCCGGTCGGCGCCCTCGACCTGCACGCCCCGCGCCCGCAGCGAACGGTCGACGGCGAGGCCGTCGGCGTGGGCGCCGGACAGGTCGATCACGAGCTTCAGGGGGTCGCGCGCCAGCACCGAGGAGTGGCCGAGCACGGCCTCGTCGCCGATCACCCGCAGGCCCTCGATCGTCTCGACGCCCTCGCGCGCGCGTGCGTAGAGCTCCACTGCCGCGCCGATCAGCCGCTCGCCGTCCGCCTGCATCCGCGCCCGGGCCTGGTCGATCGTGCCGTAGATCATGGCCGAGGGGCTGGTCGTCAGGAGCATGTCGAAGGTCGCCCCGAGCCGCTCGAGGTCGATCCGGCCCGTGTCCCGCGCGAGCAGCAGCGCCCCCGGCGTGAGCGACATGAGCGTCTTGTGGGTGCTGAGCGCGATCGCGTCGGCGCCGAGTGCGAGCGCGTTCTTCGGCACCGTGCTCGCGAAGCCGAAGTGGGCCGCCCAGGCGTGGTCGCAGATGAGCGCGACGCCGCGCTCGTGGCAGGCCGCGGCGATGGCGGGCAGGTCGGAGAGCACGCCGACGTAGGAGGGCTCGGTCAGGATCGCGGTGCGGATGTCCGGCTCGGCGTCGAGCGCGGCGACGACCCGCTCGGCCGGCGTCCCCAGCGGGATCCCCAGCTCGTCCGAGACGTCCGGCGAGAGCCACACCGGCCTCGACCCGGCCAGGATGAGGCCCGAGTAGACCGACTTGTGGCAGGTGCGGTGGACGAGCACGGGCTCGCCCGGGCGGGTCGCGGCCAGGCACAGCGCCTGGTTCGGATGGGTGGAGCCGTTGTGGCTGAAGCGGCACATGTCCGCGCCCCACGCCGCGGCGGCCAGCGCCTCGGCCTGCTCGAGCACCAGGTAGTCGCTGCGCAGCGTGTCCGCGCCGCCGTGATGGGGCACGTCGGAGAGGAGCAGCGACTCCTCGCCCACGAGGGCCGGGTTGCGCTTGTGCCCCGGTGTCGTGAAGGGCGTCGGGACGTCCCGCAGATAGGCGGCGATCGCGTCTGCGAAGGGGGTCTCGGTCATGCGGGCGAGTCTATGCGGCGGCGCTTGCGCCCGGCCCGGCCAACCCGCGATGATCCGCCTCCATGCCGGAGACGATCCCCGAGCTGTTCGACGAGGCCGTCGCCGCGGTGCCGGACAAGGTCTGGCTCGTCGCCGGCGACGAGTCGTTCACCTACGCCGAGGCGCGCGCGCGGCTCGGGCGGGCGGCGGCGGCGCTGCGGCAGGCCGGGCTCGGCCCGGGCGACCTGGTGCTGGCGACGATGCGGAGCACCCCCGACCACCTCTTCACCTGGCTCGCGTCCGCCTACGCCGGCACGATCCTCGTCACCGCCAACCCGCGCAGCGCCGAGGCGGAGCTGGCCGGGCTGCTCCGCCAGGTGCGGCCGCGGCTGGTCGTCTCGGACGCCGCGATCGAGGGCGCCGTCGGCGTCGAGACGCTCTTCGAGAACGAGGCGGTCTTCGAGGGTCCGGGGCCGGCCGGCCCGGACGACGCGGCCGTCCTCATCCCCACCTCCGGCACCACCGGGCGGTCGAAGCTCGTCACCCAGACCCACCGCGCCTACGCCATGGCGGGCGTGGGCTTCCCCTGGTGGATGGAGCTCGGCCCGGACGATCGCCTCATGACCTCGCTCCCGCTCTTTCACATCAACGCCCCGACGTACTCCATGCTGGGATCGGTGGGTGCGCGGGCCAGCCTTGCGCTCCTGCCGTCGTTCTCGGCGAGCACGTTCCTCGAGTCGGCCCGCCGCCACGGCGCCACCGAGTTCAACGCGATCGGGGCGATGCTCGAGATCCTCATGCGCCAGCCGGAGCGCCCGGACGATGCCGACACGCCGCTGCGCCTCTGCTACACCGGCCCCGCGCCGCCGAAGCAGCGCCACCTCGAGATCGAGCGCCGCTTCGGCCTGCGGATCGTGTGCGGCTACGCGATGTCCGAGACGCCGTACGGGACGATCTGGGCGAGGGGCACGCGGCCCTACGGGACGCTCGGGAGCATCCGCCAGCACCCGACGCTCGGCGTCGTCAACGAGGGCCGGGTGATGCACGACGGCCGCCCGGCCGCGATCGGCGAGGTGGGCGAGCTCGAGCTGCGGAATCCGGCGGTGATGAAGGGCTACTGGGACATGCCAGAGGAGACCGCGCAGGTGCTCTCGGCCGACGGCTGGCTGCGCACCGGCGACCTCGTCACCGTCGACGACGAGGGCATCTACACGTTCGTCGGCCGGGTCAAGGAGGTCATCCGGCGCCGCGGCGAGAACGTCGCCCCGGCCGAGATCGAGGAGGCGCTCGCCGGCCATCCGGCGGTGTTCGAGGCGGCCGTCGTCGGGGTGCCGTCGGAGCTGTCAGAGGAGGAGATCAAGGCGTTCGTCGTCCTCCATGACCCCGCCGCCGAGCTGGCGGCCGTGCGCGACCACGCCGCCGGCCTGCTCGCCCCGTTCAAGGTGCCGCGATACATGGAGGCGACGGCGGAGCTGCCGCACACGCCGACCGGGCGGGTCGCCAAGCACGAGCTGACCCGCGAGCGGACGACCGCGGAGATCGACTTCGAGGGGAGACCATGAGCACGAGCGACTGGCTACGCACCGACATCGGCACCACCACCGCCGACTCGATCACCGTTCGCGGACATGACCTCGCCGGCGAGCTGATGGGCAACGTCACCTTCACCGAGCTCGCCTTCCTGCTCGTCCAGGGGCGGATGCCCGAGCCGGGCGAGACCGTGCTCCTCGACGCCGTGCTCGTCTCGCTGGCCGACCACGGCCTGACGCCGACCGTGCTGGCGGCGCGGCTCACGCACACGGGCGCGCCGGAGTCGCTCCAGGGGTCGGTGGCGGCCGGCCTGCTGGGAGCGGGATCGGTGTTCCTCGGCGTCGTCGAGGACGCGGCCGTGTTCCTGGCCGAGATCGTGGCGCAGGCGGCCGACGAGGCCGGGCTGCCGGCGGCGGCGGACGCGGCGGTGACCGCCCGGCTGGGCGCGGGCCGGCGCGTCCCCGGCCTGGGCCATCCCATCCACAAGGTCGAGGATCCGCGCACGCCGCGCATGTACGCGATCGCCGCGGAGGCGGGCGCGCTCGGTCCGCACCTGCGCGCGCTCGAGCTCGTGGCCGAATCGGCCGCCGGGCGGGCCGGCCGCAGGCTTCCGATCAACGGCGCCGGGGCGGCCGGCGCCGCGCTCGCGGACCTGGGCTTCGCGCCCGAGATCGTGCGCGGGTTCGCGCTGCTCGCGCGCACGGCCGGGGTCGTGGCGCACCTGGCGGAGGAGATGGAGCGGCCGCTGGGGATGGCGCTCTTCCGGGATGTCGACGAGCGACTGGCGGAGGGACGCGGATGAGCGGCAGGGTGCAGGGCAAGACGATCGCGATCACCGGCGCGTCCTCCGGCCTCGGCCGGGCGATGGCGCTGCGCTTCGCGGCGGAGGGCGCTCATGTCGTGTGCGCCGACGTGCGCACCGATCCGCGCGAGGGCGGCGCGCCCACCATCGACGTGATCGCCGAGGCCGGCGGCAGCGCCGAGTACGTCCACGCCGACGCCTCCCGCTGGGACGACATCGACCGGCTGGTGACGACGGCGGCGGCGCGGACGGGGCGGCTCGACGTCATGGTGAACAACGCCATCGTCGCCGGGCCGCACTCGAAGGGGCTGCTCGAGACCGAGGAGGACGACTGGGACGCGATCATGGCCGTGGGCCTGCGCGGCGTCTTCCTGTGCTGCAAGCGGGCCGTCCAGCAGATGCTGACCCAGGAGCCGGTCGCCGAGGCCCGTGGCCGCATCATCAACCTCTCGTCGCAGCACGGCATGATCGGTGCCCCCGGTCACGTCGCCTACTGCACGGCCAAGGGCGGCGTCGTCAACCTGACGCGGCAGGTGGCGGTCGACTTCGCGAGGCGCGGGATCATCGTGAACGCGATCGCGCCGGGCAAGATCCTCACCCGTCCCGCCGACGAGCCGGACTCGCCCGAGGTGCTCGCCTACTCGCACTCGCGCACACCGTTCTCGCGCCTGGGCCGGCCGGACGACGTCGCCGCCGCCGCGCTCTATCTGGCCTCGGACGAGTGCTCCTACGTGAGCGGCACGAACCTGCTCGTCGACGGCGGCTGGATGGCGTACTGAGGCCCCGCGTCCTGTGGATCAACCCGGCGGGGACGGAGCCGGTCGAGCCCTTCGCCGAGCGGATCCGGGGCGACGTCGACGTGACGCTCCTCGGGCTCCGGGTCTGGGGCCTGGCCCCGGGTGACCGCTACGACATGGGCGTCGAGGTGGCGGCCGTGGCCGCGGCGGCGGGCTCCGGTCCCGTGCACCTGGCGGGGTTCTCCGCGGGCGCGACGGTGGCGCTCGCGGCGGCGCTTACGCTCGGCGACTCGGTCAGGAGCGTGGCCCTGCTCGAGCCGGCGTTCATCGGCGACGACGACTGGGATCCGGCCGAGACGGGGTGGCGAGCCGCGATCGGGTCACTGCGCGCCTCGGGCCCGCCGGAGCAGGCCGAGGCGCTGCGGGACATGCTGATGGCGCCCGGGGAGATGGCGCCGCCGCCGCGCCGGCCGGTCGCCTGGAACCACCGCGACGACCTGCTCGGGACGATGCTCTCGGCACACACGGGGTTCGAGAGCTCCGACCTCGTCCGGATCGGCGCGCCGGTCATCCAGGTGCGGGGCGGGCGCAGCGCCCCGCGATTCGGCCTCGTCGGACGACGGCTGGCAGAGGTGTGTGCGGACTTCCGGGAATCCGTGTTCCCGCACCTCCACCACTTCGCCCCGCCGTTTCGCGAGCAGCCGGAGCAGCTCGCGAAGCTGCTGCTCGGCTTCTGGCTCGCGGCGTGAGCGCCGCCGCAATCCCTGCAAGAAATCCTCGCCGCCGCGCAACGATTCGATAACACGCCGCCGGTACCGTGGTTCGAGCCACGGCATCCGCGAGCTCGGCGGGGGCGCTCGTTCCGTTCTGGCCTGGGGTGGGTACCGTCGGTAACGCCCGGGGCCGCCGCTGCGTTGTATCGGGGGGCTCCGCGCCTCGACATCTCCAGACTGGAGGGAACCCATGCCTCGTGCGCGTCTCCTGCTCGGCGCCGCCTCCGCGGCGGTCGCCCTCACCGTCGCGCCGGCGAGTGCGACCGCCGCCCCGCCGCCGCTGCGAAACGTCGTCGTGAACGGGAGCTTCGAGCGCCCGCTCGTCGCGGTGAGAAGCTCACATCCGTTTCCGGCCATTCCCGGCTGGCGGCTGGCGTTCGGCCCCGACATCGAGATCCAGAACCACGTCGTCGGCGGTCCCGCCCGCGGCCGCCAGTTCGTGGAACTCGACTCCGACGCCTCGAGCGGTATCTGGCAGAAGGTGCCGACCCAACCCGGCCGCCTGTACCGGCTCCAGGTCTTCTTCTCGCCTCGGCCCGGCACGTCCGCGTCCGAGAACATCCTGGTCGTCCACTGGCGCCGGTTCGTGATCGGCACGATCAGCGCGAACGGGATCGGCCTTCGGAACACGAGCTGGACGATGTACGCGTTCAAGGTGCGGGCGATCCGCACGAGCACGCGGATCGAGCTCGCCGACGGGGGCATCTCCGACTCGGTCGGCACCTTTGTCGACGCGGTCAGCCTGACCCCGTGGCGCGGCCATCTCTGGCCATGAATCGACCGGGATTAGCCGGGCCGGGGCTACGGCGGTACCCTGTCGACGTCCGTCGCGTCTCGCGGATCGGGCAACGGGTTGGAGGTTGGCATGCACGTGAATCCGGCACGGCTTGCGTTCGTGGTGTCAGCGTGTCTTGCGTGTCTCGCCGGCGGTCTGCTCGCCGGCATGGCGACTGGCGGAGCCCGCTCAGACCATGTCCTTCGAGTCGAGACCGTGACGACCAGCGGCCGCGAGCACAGCCTGGTCATTCGGACGGTGACCGCCACGGTGCCCCGGATCGTCACGTCGAGCGAGACCGTGACGGCGACGGCGCGTGTGATCGAGGTGGCCGTGCACCATCGCGGGGCGGGCTCCGCGTCGGGCCGGACGACGTCGCGCCCGGCGCGACCGAATCAGCCGCCGAAGCAGCCCAGGCCCGCGCCAAAACCTCCGCCGCCTGCACCCGCGCCGAAGCCGAAGCCACCGCCCAAGCCGAAGCCACCGCCCAAGCCGAAGCCACCGCCCAAGCCGCCGAAGCCGCCGGCGCCGAAATAGGCACGGGACCGGTCACAGCTTCCGCACGCTCAACGTTCGGGGTCTGACCCCGGTCTGAGCAGCACGCGGCCGTAGTGGTCGCGGGAGGCGAGCAGGGCCTGGGCGTCGACCGCGCGCTCGAGCGGCAGCTCGGCCGAGATCGGCGGCGGGGCGACGCGCCCCTCCGCCAGCAGCCGGAAGACCTCGTGGAGCTCGCGGCGGGAGCCGTCGCTCGAGCCGATGATCGAGATCTGGCGGGCGAAGACGTCGACCAGGTCGATGGTCGCCTCCGAGCCCGACGACGCGCCGCAGAGGACGATCCGGCCGCGGTTTGCGAGCGCGGCCAGCGCGCCCGGGAACGCGGAGCGGCCGACGTGGTCGACCGCGACCTCGACGCCGCCGCCGGTGAGCGCGCGCACCTCGTCCGCCCAGGCCGCGGCGGTGTAGTCGACCGCGTGATCGGCACCGGCCGCCAGCAGGCGCTCCCGTTTCGCCGCCGTCGAGGCCGTCGCGATCACGCGGGCGCCGGCCATCCTGGCGAGCGCGATCGCGGCGCCGCCGACGCCCGAGCCGCCGGCGGTGACCAGCACGGTCTCGCCGGGGCGCAGGCCCGCCCGCGCGAAGAGCATGTGATACGCCGTCAGGTAGACCGAGCCGGCGGCGGCCGCCGTCCGCGCGTCCAGGCCCTGGGGGAGCCGGAAGATGTTGCGCGCCGGGGCGATCACGAGGTCGGCGTAGCCGCCGTCGCGCTGGACGCCCATCACCTCGTAGGCGGCACAGGCGGCCTCGTCGCCCTCCAGGCAGAAGGCGCAGCGGCCGCACGAGTAGTCGTAGTGGACGTAGACGGTCTCGGCGACGGCGACGTCGGGCACCCCGGCGCCGACCGCGGCCACCTCGCCGCCGACGTCGTAGCCGGGAATGACGGGCAGCCGGGCGGCGTAGGCGTGGCCGACGTCCTCGCGCACCCAGATGTCGAGCCGGTTCACGGCCACCGCGTCCACGCGCACGACGACCTCGCCGGGCCCGGGCTGCGGGTCGGGCCGCTCGACGAGCTCGAGCACCTCGGGCCCGCCCGGGCGGGTCATCACGACCGCGCGCACGGGTTAGTAGGCCATCCAGCCGCCGTCGACCATCAGGTTCGCGCCGCTGGTGTAGGAGGCTTCCGCGGCCAGGTAGGCGACCGCGGCGGCCACATCCTCCGCCCGGCCGAGGCGCGAGAACGGCGTGCGTGACTGCACGTAGGCGAGGCCGGCCTCGTCGGCGCTCAGGTCGCCCGGCGTGCCCGTGACGATCTTGCCCGGCGACACGGAGTTGCACAGGATCCCGTCCTTCCCGTGCTCGACCGCGATCTGGCGGGTCATCTGGAGCAGGCCGCCCTTGGAGACCGCATAGGAGAAGTGACCCGGCGCGCCCACCAGCCCATGCTGGGACGTGATGTTCACGATCCGGCCGCGCACCTCGACGCGCAACGGCTGCGCCAGCATCTGCCGCACCGCCGCCCGGGAGAGCACGAACGGCCCGCGCAGGTTGACTGCCATGACCGCGTCGAAGTCGGCGACCTCGGTCTCGACGAGCGGTTTCGAGTGGCTGCCGGCGATGGCGGCGTTGTTCACCAGCACGTCGAGCGTGCCCGCCCGGTCGACGGCGATCGCGACCAGCCGCTCGCAGTCCTCGGGCAGCGACACGTCGGCGCCGACGTGCAGCGCCTTCCCGCCCGCCGCCGCGATGACGGCGTCGGTGGGGTCGCCCCCGGTGATCGGATCGCGGCGGACATCGGCGCACACCACGTCGAACCCGTCGGCCGCGAGCCGGATCGCGATGGCACGGCCGATCCCGGACGCCGCGCCGGTGACGATCGCGCCGCCGCTCACCCGCCCACCGCCAGAAACCGGCCGCGGTGCTCCTCGCCGACGAAGCGGCCGTCCTCGACGACCCGGTCGCCCCGCGCCAGCACGTGCCGGATCCGCCCCGGCAGCTCGAACCCGTCGTAGGGCGTCCAGTCGAGGTCGTCGCCGAGGCCCGCGAGCGTGATCCGGCTCGGCGCGTCCGGATCCCAGACGACGACGTCGGCGTCGTACCCGGGCAGGAGCGCGCCCTTGCCGGGCAGGCCGAAGATGCGGGCCGGCGCGGCGCAGGCGACCTCGACGAGCCGCTCCGGCGTGAGCCCGTCCTCGCCGGCGAGCGCGAGCCCGATCGGCAGCCGCGCACCGACGCCGGGAAGCCCCGTCGGCACCCGCGTGAAGTCGTCCGCCACGGGCACCTTGTCGCGGTCGAGGCGCAGGTGGCAGTGATCGGAGGCGAACGTGTCCAGGCCGCCCAGCGCGAGCCCCGATCGCAGCGCCCGAAGGTCGGCGGTCGTGCGCAGCGGCGGCGTCATCACGTAGCGCAGCGCGTCGTCGCCGTGGTGGTGGGACTGGTCGAAGAGCAGGTGGTGGACGCAGGCCTCGCCGTAGACGGCCTGCCCGCGTTCGCGGGCCGCGGCGATCTCCTCCATCGGCCGCCGCCCGGTCACGTGCACCACGTAGGCGGTCGCGCCGGCGACGTCGGCCATGACGAGGAACCGGTGCACGCACTCCGCCTCGAGCGCGATCGGGCGGCTGCGCGGGAGCGAGTCCAGCCCGAGCTCGCCGGCGGCCACGAGCTCGCGGGTGAGCACGTCGACGACCCGGCCGTTCTCGCAGTGCGCCAGGACGACCATGCCGAGCTCCGCCGCCTCCTGCATGACGGCGAAGGCGACGTCGTCGTCGGCCTGGATGCCGAGCTCGATGTAGGCCAGCCACAGCTTGACGCTGCCCACGCCGAGGGCGTGGACGTCGCGCACGTCGCCGCGGCGGTAGCTCTGCGGCTCCCAGATCACCGTGTGCAGGGCGACGTCGGCGTAGGCCGCGGGCAGCTCGTCGGCGATCGTCCGCCGGGCCGCCTCGACAGGCCGCTCGCCGGGCTCGGCATCGACGAAGGCGAGCATCGAGGTGGTGCCGCCGAGCAGCGCCGAGCGGGTGTCCGCGGCGACCGCCCCGAAGATGTGGGTGTGGACGTCGATCGCCCCCGGCAGCACGAGGCAGCCGGACGCGTCGACGATCTCGGCGCCCGCGCGGTCGACCGCGCCCACGGCGACGATCGCGCCGTCGCGGACGAGGACGTCGGCCGCGGCCTGGCCCGAGGGGGACACGATCGTCCCCCCGACGACGGCGGTGGCTGCGCTCACAGGGCGCCGTCGGGGAGGCAGGGGGCGGCGGCCAGCAGGCGCCGGGTGTAGTCGTGGCTCGGGCTTGCGAGCACCTCCGCCACGGTGCCCGTCTCGCACAGGGTGCCGCGGTCCATGACGAGGACGGTGTCGGCGATGCACGCGACGACGCCGAGGTTGTGGGTGATGAAGAGCATCGACAGGCGCAGGTCGCGCTGCAGCTCCTGCAGCAGCTCGAGCACGGCCGCCTGCACCGACACGTCGAGCGCCGAGGTGACCTCGTCGCAGATCAGGAGGTCGGGCCGCGCGGCCAGGGCGCGCGCGATGGCCACGCGCTGGCGTTCGCCGCCGGAGAGCTCGACCGGGAAGCGGTTGCCGAGGCGGGTCGGCAGCTTCACCCGCTCGAGCAGCTCGCCGACCTCCTTCTCGGCCTCCGCCCGGGACAGGCGGCGCAGGACGCGCAGCGGCCGGATGATGGACGAGCGCACGCGCTGGCGCGGGTTGAGCGACTGGTACGGGTTCTGGAAGACGATCTGGATGCGCCGCCGCACCTCGAGCGGGCGCTTGCGCGCCGCTCCCGCGATGGGATCGCCGTCGAAGCTGATCGTGCCCGCCGAGGGCACGTGCAGGCCGGCCAGACAGCGGCCGATCGTCGTCTTGCCGCTGCCGGACTCGCCGACGAGCGCGACGCAGCGGCCCTGCTCGACGGTGAACGACACGGCATCGACGGCCGGGCCGGCCGACCGGCTCGACCGGTAGCGCGCCTCGAGCCCGGACACCTCGAGCAGCGGCGCCGACTGGGCGACCGTGGCCGCAGCGCGGCCAAGGCTGCGGTCGCCCGCCTGGAGGTCGAGCTCCATCCAGCGCATGCAGCGGACGTGGTGGCCGGGCGCCGCCTCGTCGAGCGTCGGCACCGTCTCGTGACAGCGCGCCTCCTGGTGGGCGCAGCGGGGCGCGAAGGCACAGCCGCCGGGCCACTCGCCGACGCCGACCGAGACGCCGGTGATGCCGCGCAGCGCGCGCGGATTCCTGAAGTCGGGGATGGCCTCGACGAGCGCGCGCGTGTACGGGTGTCGCGGCCGCTCGATCACCTCGGACGACGGGCCGTTCTCGACGATGCGGCCGGCGTACATGACGACGATCCGGTCGGCCATCTGCGAGACGACGGCCAGGTCGTGCGTGACGTAGACCATCGCCATGCCGTCCTCGTCGCGGAGCCGGCGCAACTCGGCCAGGATCCGGTCCTGGGTGAGCACGTCCAGCCCGGTCGTCGGCTCGTCGAGGACCGCGATCGGCGGGTCGCACACGCACGCCATCGCGATCGTCACCCGCTGTTGCTGGCCGCCGGAGAGCTGGTGCGGGTAGCGGCCGGCGAAGCGCGGGTCGCCGCCGAGCTCGACCCGCTCGAGCGCCGAGCGCACCGGGTCGTCGCCGCCGCCGGCGCGATGGGCGCGCAGCACGTCGAGGATCGCGTCGCCCACCCGCATCGACGGGTTGAGCGCGCCGCCGGGATCCTGGGGCACGTAGGACACCGTCTTCCCGCGCAGGCCGCGCAGCGCCCGGCCGTTGCGACCCAGGATGCTCTCGCCGCCGACCTCGATCGTGCCGCCCTTGACGACGACCCCAGGCCGGGTGTAGCCGAGCAGCGAGAGCGCCGTCGTCGTCTTGCCGCTGCCGGACTCGCCGACGAGGCCGACGATCTCACCCGGCCCGACGCTGAAGGTGACGCCGTCGACCACCGGCTCGCCGGTCGCCAGGTGGAGGCACAGATCTTCGACCCGGACGACGGGCTCGGTCGCGACCGCGCTCACGAGACGACGCTCCGGGTGGTGCGGGGCACGTACGAGCGGCCCAGGCTGCGGGCGATCGCGTCGCCGGTCAGGTTGATGCCGATCGTGAGCAGCCCGATCATCGCCGCCGGCACGAGCACCGACCACGGGTTCAGCTGGATGTAGGTGCGGTTCTCGCTGATCATGAGCGCCCAGTCGGAGTTGGGCGGCTGCAGGCCGAGGCCGAGGAAGTTGACCGAGGCGATGATCAGGATCGAGTACGTGAAGCGCAGGCCGGCGTCGACGAGCACGGGCGCCAGGATGTTCGGGAGCACCTCGCGGCCGATGACGGCGAATGCGCGCTCGCCGCGGGCGATGCCCGCCTCGACGTAGCCGCGGGTCGACACCTCGAGCGTCGCGGTGCGGACGATGCGGCTGATCGCGGGCGCCTGGATCGCCGCCACGCCGATGATCAGGACGGCGGTGCTCGTGCCCGCGCCGGCGATCAGGACCAGCAGGAAGAGCAGCGGCGGGAAGGCCAGCATCACGTCGACCGAGCGCATCAGCACCGGGTCGACCAGGGAGCGGGTGTAGCCGGCCGTCAGGCCGATCGCCATG
>Ga0207695_10009450_pt1 | contig 12060 bp, 10 predicted proteins | sample KBSC54metaG_FD_184354 | JGI IMG/M metagenome (GOLD analysis project Ga0207695, IMG submission 184354) | Corn rhizosphere microbial communities from Kellogg Biological Station, Michigan, USA - KBS C5-4 metaG (SPAdes) (version 2) | ecosystem: Host-associated > Plants > Roots > Rhizosphere > Soil...
TGGGTGCGTGTTCCGGGTAATACCAGGCAAGGCCACCCAGTATTGCCGCAACACCGCCGTTGGCCACTACTTGTCCGGCCGAGCGGCGGCCCTTATCTGCCTCGGCAAGACCCAGTTGCTCTTTCTTTTTTAACCCGATGCCTGTCGCCCCCGAGCCTAACACGAAAAATAAAACCAATAAGGCCAGGCCCGTGTATCCGCCACCGGTATAAACTAAAAACCCGGATAATCCGCCAAGCAACGCTGCCGGGATGGTAAGCTTGCGGCCAACGATGCTTAACACAACGCCGGCTAAAAGGAAAAGATAAACTAAATAATTTGCCGAAAACATGGGGCAAATATAAGAAACCGGCGAAGAGACGCGATGCATCGCGTCTCCTATGTTTTTTTTGATAATTATCCCTTAACCACCTGGTAATACAGCGCAATTACCCCTTTATCAATCGGCACTGTTTTAATCAGTTTTAGCGCTGGCACTGTTACTCCATCTTTGAAAAATCTTTTTCCTGTGCCCATAATTACCGGGTGAACCAGTAGGCGTAGTTCATCAACCACGTCATCCTTCAATAGTGAGGCAACCAAATCGCCGCTGCCTTCAATTTGAATCTCGCTGCCGGGTTGTTGCTTTAATTGGTTGATCTCATCTATCAGATTTTCGCCGATTATGGTAGAATTACTCCAGTCGGCGCTTTTTAAAGTTTTTGACGCCACGTATTTGGGAGCGCTGTTCAACTTATCGGCCACGCCCATTTCATTATTTTTTAACGACGACCAATAAGGCGCCAGCATTTGATAGGTGTTGCTGCCAAACATAAAAGCATCTGCCGATAAAATTCCATCCCTGATATAATCCTGCCTTGCAGCACTGTCAAAAGGATTAAACCACTCGTTCATTAATTCTGCATCAAAAATGCCATCAAGCGATATCCACGCCGAAACTATTAGCTTTCTCATTTTATTTATGTTTTAAATTCATCAGCAAAGTAAGCGGGTGCTGGAATTTAAAAATAGAACAAAACCGACATCGGGAAAATTAGCCCAGGAATGGAGCACTTTCTTTCAAATATGCTGCGGGCGAGTAGTTGGTGAATTCTTTAAAAATACGGATAAGATGGCTTTGATCGGCATAACCATTTTGGTAGGCAATATCGCCCAACTTTGAAAACTGCCCGCTTTCAAGCTGCTGAAATGCCGAATTAAACTGGCAGATTTTACTGAATGTTTTTGGTGATACACCGATATGAAAATCAAACAAACGCTGCAATGTGCGTTCGGTAATTCTTAGTTCATCCTGTATACCACGCAATGATGCAAGGCCATTTCGATGTTGAATAATATCGACAGCATATTGAATTGAAGAGTTTACATCAGCATATAGATTCCCCGAAAGCTGTAAAATGTAGTTGTTCATTAAATCGAGCCGGGCCTGTAGCGACCGGGCATTCAGTAATTGCTCTTTCAGGTTGATTTCTCTTGCTGCGTTAAACAGGCTTAAGTCAATACATAACTCCGTAATCTCATTTGCGCTCAATCCAAAAAGGCTGCTTACAATATGCGGATGTAAAAAATAGGCTATAATGGTAAGATGGCCGGCTGCGTAAAATTCAAACGGTTTTAAATTTTGCCCGTAGAGCACTAAGTTGTTGTTTTTATTTTGTGCTGGTGACCCTGTAACCTGGAAAACAATACTGGGCATCCCTTTGGCAATTAGCGGGATCGTACATTCGTTAGCAAGCTCGTCATCCTGCAGCACGACTATACTACTGACGTAGTTGGCGATTGATGCAGGTGGCTCTAACGTATGCAGCTTCATTTTAAAAACAATTTATTCAACAGGCGTTAATTATTAAAACATCAGCCTCAAATTAATTTCTCTAAATTAACACTTTATTAAATTCAATAAAAACGCATTATGGCAACAGTAGCGCTCCACAGTACTGCCGGTAAATGGATAATGGTCTCAGCCATACTCGCCTCCTCAATGGCATTTATAGATGGCACGGCGTTAAACGTGGTTTTACCCGCGCTGCAAAACAGCCTGCAGGCCTCAGGTGCCGATTTGTTTTGGATATTGAATGCTTACCTGCTGATGCTGGCATCACTGATACTGATAGGCGGTTCGTTAGGGGATAAGCTGGGCCGGAAAAAAATATTTATGGCCGGCATTTTTATTTTTATCTGTGGCTCGGCCTTGTGCGGTATTGCCCCTGGTGTTACTTATTTAATTGCGTTCAGAATATTGCAGGGAATAGGCGGCGCATTGATGATTCCCGGCAGTCTTTCGCTTATTTCATCCTCCATCAATCCGAACGAAAGGGGCAAAGCAATTGGCACATGGTCGGCATTCACCACGGTGGTAACTATGGGTGGTCCAGTATTGGGCGGTGCGTTAGCGGACGCGGGATTGTGGCGGTATATTTTTTTTATAAACGTCCCCATAGGCGTTGCTGCTTTAACAATGCTTTGGTTTAAAGTAAATGAAACTAAAGATGAAGGCGTTGACCAGTCCCTTGATTTTCCGGGCGCTGTTGCTATTGCTTTCGGATTGGCTTTGGTGACCTTTGGCTTTTTGCGTGTGCCGGCCGTTGGCTGGGGTAACTGGCAGGTATATACCGCACTAACTGCCGGTATTTTGTTTTTGATAGCCTTTATAATTATCGAAAAAACAAGCAGGCACCCCATGATGCCTTTGCAGCTCTTTACCAACGCCACCTTTAGCGGTGCCAACCTGTTGACCTTATTTTTATATGCAGGGCTTGGGGCGGGGATGCTGTTTATGTCGTTAAATATGGTGCAGGTGCAGGGCTACACCCAATTACAAAGCGGCCTAACCTTTTTGCCGTTTACTATTATGATGATCAGTCTCGCCCGTTTTGCAGGCGGGCTTGCCGATAAGTTTGGCCCAAGATTACTATTAATTTGCGGTCCGACTGCGGCAGGGGCAGGATTACTGATACTATCCTTTGTAAAACAAACCAGCGGCCCCGGAGATTATTGGACCACTTTTTTCCCTGGCGTTATTGTGTTCGGACTAGGCGTGTCATTTACTGTTGCGCCGCTAACCGCCGCGGTAATGGGTTCGGTAAGCGACCACCTTTCGGGCACGGCATCGGGCGTAAATAATGCCGTGTCGCGTATTGCAGGCGTGTTTGCCAACGCGATTTTTGGTGCGCTGGCGGTTTTGTTTTTTAGTGGCGCCCTGCAGCCGAAGTTAAAAGATGTTAACCTTAATTACCAGCAAAAACAGGAGATTATGGCCCAGTCGTCAAATCTTGGGAATGCGCATGTGCCCTATGGTATCACTACCGACGAACAGGCCATGAAGAAAATGTTCCACGAGAGTTTCATCAGTGCTTATGCCAAAATAATGCGTACGTCGGCCGGACTCGCATTTTTAGGCGCATTGATGGGTGCGGTGTTTATTAAGAAGTCGGGAAAGTCCGAAAGTCAGTAGAGTCCGAAAGTCAGCAAAGTCCGAAAGACGAAAAAAAAGCGTGAAGTTGAATGTTCTTGCCTGGCATCTTTTTGACTTAAGACTTTCGGCTCAAGACTTGGGACTTCCCCGAAAGGTGATATCAACATATTTAAAAACTATCGATTGTTATACTTTGCAGTGTTACTTTGAGGATGGTAAAACCTGTTTAAAAGATAACAATGCCTTTGTTTTGGGGCGACCGTCGATATAAAAAATTAACTAACACAATTTGATGCCATTTCTCCAAAAGATTTTTTGCTTACTTTTTTTATTATTGTCATCATTAGTGGCGTGGTGTCAGCCGGCAACAAGTAATATTTCCATTCTTATCGTAAATGAAAAATCGCAACCAGTTGATGGGGCCACTGTAAAATTATTGAATAACACCAAACCGGTAAAAACCGCAGTTAGTAACCCCAATGGTAAAGCGCTGTTCGAAAACGTAAAAGCCGGGGCCTATGCATTTATGATCACTTACACGGGTTATAAGCCGCAAACTACCCGAACCTATAACCTGCCTGCCGAAAATATCGATACCATAAAACTACAACCATTAAACACCGTTTTGCAGCAGGTAGATGTAACTGCGCATGCCGCAACAATTGAACAACAAAAAGGTAAGGTAATTGTAAATGTTGATGCATCGGTAACCAATGCCGGGATCACGGTGCTGGAAGTCCTGGAAAAATCGCCCGGCGTAACGGTCGACAAAAATGGCGGGATAGCTTTGCAGGGCAAAACAGGCGTGTTAATTACTATTGACGACAAGCCGACTTACCTTTCGGGCGCTGATCTGAATAATCTGCTAAGCAGTATGAGCTCAACCCAGGTTTCTCAAATTGAGTTGATAGCCAATCCCACTGCACGTTACGATGCAAGCGGCAATGCCGGGATCATCAACATCAAAACAAAAAAGAATAAAATGCGGGGTTTTAACGGCTCGTTTACCACCAGTGTTGGCGAAGGTGTTTACCCTAAAAACAACAACAGCCTGGTATTGAATTACCGTGTAGGTAAAATAAATACCTTTTTCAATTACAACGTTAATATTGTTCAGTACCTGACGGACTTGTATGCCCTGCGCAAATATTATGATGAGAACGGCAATCTTACCTCCCAGCTGAAGCAACCTTCATACTTTAAGGGCACCTTTGTTAACAACACAGTCAAAACCGGGCTCGATTATTACATCGGCCCCAAAACTACTATTGGTTTTGTGCTTGGCGGAACCCTCATACACCGCTCGGGAAATAACACCGCTACGGCAAGCTGGCTAAACCCAGCCGGGGCCGTCGACTCGGCTATTTTTACAGGTAATAACAACACCAACCGGTTTAAAAATGGCTCTGCTAATTTAAATTTTAGACACACCATATCCGATTCGCAGGATTTAGCCGCAGATTTTGATTACCTGCATTATAGCATAAGCAGTCTGCAGGATTTTACAAACCACCTTTTAGCGCCCGGCGGTTATACTGAAGAGTCGCACAGCGACATCCCGACGACTATAAACATCGCCTCTGGCAAGGTTGATTACACCTTGAAGGTTGATAAAAACAGCACTTTCGAGGCGGGCGTAAAATCATCATACAGCAATACCGATAACCTGGCTGCTTATCAAAATTTGGTTGGTGGGCAATGGGTTGATGATAATACCAAAAGCAATCACTTTTTATACCATGAAAACATCAGTGCTGTATACAGTTCTATCGAGAAAAAGCTGGATAAGGTAACTATACAGGCAGGCGTTCGGTACGAACATACAGGCTACAGGGCACATCAGTTGGGTAATGCAATTCAAAAAGACTCGGCTTTTTCCCGCAATTACGGCCAGTTTTTCCCGAGTGGCTACATTAGTTACCAGGCCGATACGGCAAATAGCTTTACGCTTACAGCCAGCCGCCGAATCGACAGGCCGGTATTTCAAAACCTTAACCCGTTTTACTTCATCATTAATAAATACACCTACCAAACGGGCAATGCCTACCTGCTGCCGCAATACAGCTGGAACCTGGAGCTAACGCATCAGTACAAACAATTGCTCACCACATCTATATCATATAGCACCATTAAAAACTATTTTTCGCAGTTGTTTTTGGCTGATACGGCTAAGGGCATATTGCTGTATTCGCAGGGTAACGTGGGTAAAACTTATACTGTAGGCTTATCCATAGCATTGAATTTATCTCCAACAGATTGGTGGTCGGTCACCACGCAGGCAACCTATACCTACAAGCGGTTAAAAGGGTTTAACGGTAATGATTTTACCAGCAATATTAATCAGCTTAATATGAGCGCCAATAACCAGTTTAAGCTGGGTAAAACCTACACCGCCGAAATTTCAGGCTTTTATACCACCAAAGCCAGGAACGATGTGCAGGAGTTGTTATATCCAACAGGCCAGCTATCGGCAGGTATTTCCAGGCCAGTATTAAATAAGAAGGGTACTTTGAGGTTTACCGCCCGCGATATTTTCCACACCAACGCCATGGAAGGTTTTACATCATTCCCTAACGCGACTGAATATTTTATTATTCATCGCGATAGCCGGGTGTATACGGTGTCGTTTACCTACCGTTTCGGTAAATCCTACAAAACCACCAAACGAACAGATGGCAGCGCCACGGAAGAGATGGAAAGGGTAGGGAACGGAGGATAACTACTCCCCACTCAATATCTCAATCACCCCAAAAACTGAAGGGCCCCGCAGTACCAAAATTTTACTGGAGTTAAAGCTTTCCTCTACGTGAGTACGTTTGTCTTCGACGGTTGCAAAAACCTGGGTAGTATCTGTTTCAATCCACCAGTCGTTAGGTACTCTTATTTTAACCTCACCAAAGCCCTGCTGGATATCGAGGATAGCTACGCCGGCAAGGTCGGCGTGGGTAAAGTCGAGTTCGGTGCTACCGAATAGCTGGCCTACCTGTCCGCCGCGAAAATCTTTTGAAAGGATTGTTTTTTTAACGCCGCCAAAAACGGTTGTGGTATTTATATAATCGTCCGGGTTGGCGAATGCATATGCTGAGTGAGTGTTCATAATTGTTAAATTTTAATGTTAACCAAAACTAACACAAGCGGCTAAGGATGAGAAGGTAAACCTTGCAGACGGAGGTAAGATGTCGGTAAATTATGGTTTTGTGTCGGCGAAAGGTTTGGATGTGTTGATATGCGGATGTGCAAATGTGCGGATGGTTTGGGCTATGCCATACGAAGCCGAAGTTTTTAAAAAAGGGGCAACAAAAAAGCCGCTCGATTGGCGGCTTGTGGCATGCGTTCCCGGCATTTTAATGGATTACCCAAACATCCCGATAAAAAGTTCGGCGGTATCGGTTTCAATGCGCCAGTTCCAGGTGTTTACTGCCTTGTCATCGGTTTTTAAATGGCGGATTTTAGTGCCAACTGACGGCGATCCGCTTTTTATATTGCTTTTGTTGCTGTTTGTATCGATGGAGTTATCGCCGCTGGTGATAACCGTTGTTGTATGCTTATTCATGGCCCTGTTATTTAATAAAAATCAAAAATAGGCCGGTTACAGCGCAAGTTGAAATGGAAATCTGCAGAGAATAATTACAAGTCGGTGAATGACGGTTTTTGGTCGGCGGATTTCGCTGGCCGGTAATATAAAAGCCTCTCAACTTTCGTTAAAAAGGCTTTTATATGTATTAATTCAGCAGTTTATTTATTATCCAAGCCACCCCGTCTCGTCGCTTTCACCGGCGTAGGCCATTTCACCCCTTCAACTTTTATATTTTTTGTTTTTTCAGGGTCTTCGCTGGCCATGTAGGCCATTATGGCGGCAAGCATGGCGTTGCTCCGCAGGTCGTCAAAAACAATTTTGTCGTAAGTGTCGCGGTTGGTATGCCAGGTGTACGCGCCATACGACCAGTTAAGTGATCCTAGCGAAAAGCCCGGTGCGCCAACAGCATCAAATGATGCAAAGTCAGATCCCCCACCGCCTGGTGCGCCGGGAAAGTTGGTTTTAATCCTGTTTTTCAAAGTATCAGGCACAGCGGCAAGCCAGCGGCCAAGGTAATCTTTGGAATCAACATAGCCTGCGCCGCCAAGGTTTACCACGCGGCCTGTGCCGTTGTCCTGGTTAAACAAAGCCTGCAGATTTTTTACGATTTCGGGATGGTCTTCAACAAATGCGCGCGAGCCGTTCAGTCCTTCTTCTTCGCTGCCCCAATGGCCAACCAAAATGGTGCGTTTAGGGTGCGGATAATATTTCTTTAAAAGACGCATGGCTTCCATCATAGTCAATGTGCCGGTGCCGTTATCGGTAGCGCCGGTACCGCCATCCCATGAGTCGAAGTGTGCGCTCAGCATTACGTATTCGTCAGGTTTTTCGCTGCCTTTTATTTCGGCGATGGTATTAAATGTTGGCACTACACCCAGTTCCTTCGATTCGGTGTGCATGCTGATCATCGGTTTATCGCCCGATTCGGCCAAACGGTAAATCATGCCATAATCTTCAAGCGCAACATCAACTGTAGGCACAATTTTAGTATAAGCGCTGAATATTTTATCTACCCCAAATCCCGCAGACCAGTTATTGGTAATTATACCCACAGCGCCGGCATTTTCCAATGCAACTGGTAAGGTACGGGTGGTAAATCCGGTTTTTTTAATTCGGTTTTTCCATGCGTCGGTAAGTGCAGTGCGGTCTTTCTTCATTTTGTCGAAAGATGTCGGCGTGGCAAACTCTTTCCAGTTGTCGTCGGGCCGGCCGGTTGGCTGGCATACAGATATCATAACAAACTTACCTTTGGCATTTGGCAGCCATTGCTGAAAGGCGACTGAGTCGGTTACGTCAGGAAGGATAATTACTTCAGCTGTAACGGTCTTTTTACCCATTCCCGGGCTCCATGCCAGTTGCGTTCCTTCCAGCGATTTTACCCTTGGTGATACCATATCAATATGCGACACGCCGCGTTCCCAGCCGCGCCATTCGCCCCATTTTTCGTTATGGGCATCTATGCCCCAGGTTTTGTATTTGGCAACAGCCCAGTCGTTTGCCTGTTTCATTTGCGGTGTGCCCACAAGCCGCGGACCAATGCCATCAAATAGCTGGTGAGCCAATAGCTCAAGCTGCGAATGATTGGTTTCTTCGGCCATAATGCTGTCGATAACAGGCTTATTTTGTGCCGATGCAATACTGCTGCAGAGCGCAATGCCTAAAGCAACAGGCATTACTTTTTGCCAAATAGTTTGGATAGGGTGGTGGTTAGCATTTTTCATAATTCTAAGATATTAAAATGCTGCTATGTAATAGTTTTGTTATACTATTTTTACACTACAGACCCTAAAATTAGGGTTTTACACTACCAAAACGAAGTATTTACTTTTACCTTAGTTTCCGGTTATCTTAAAGCCTTTAAACCAATGAGAAATCCTAAATACCTATTGCTGTTATTTGCAAACCTGTTTGCTTTCAGCCTGTTTGCCAAACCCGGTGCCGATAGCCTTTACAGTGTAAAAGGTTTTGCCATAGCTGCCCCACGACCAAACGGAGTGGCCGATTTTGTGAAGTTTATAAATGAGGAACTGGCGCCGCGCAAAGTAAATACATTAATACTGCGTGTGGATTATAATTACCAGTTTAAAAGCCACCCGGAATTGCGGGATTCTGTTGCGCTTTCGAAAAGTGACGTTAAGAAAATAGTAGAGGCCTGTAAAAAGAATAACATCAGCATCATACCACAGATAAACCTGCTGGGTCATCAATCGTGGGCGGCTAAATTGGGCAGTTTGTTAAAGATTTACCCCGAGTTTGATGAAACCCCATGGGTAAAAATGCCTGCTACGGCAGCAGAATATAAATGGCCAAATGCCGACGGTTTGTACTGCAAAAGCTATTGCCCGCTTCACCCCGGTGTGCATAAGGTTGTTTTCGAGGTGATTGACGAGGTGTTGGATGTATTTGAAGCCAGTGCTTTTCATGCCGGCATGGACGAGGTGTTTTATTTAGGCGATGATAAATGCCCGCGTTGCGCCGGTCGGGATAAAGCGGTACTTTTTGCCAACGAGGTACAGACCATTCGCGACCATCTTGCCGAAAAGGGCCGTGAGCTATGGATTTGGGGCGACCGCCTGATTGACGGCCGCACAACAGGCATAGGGGAGTGGGCCGCCAGTTATAACGATACCTACAAAGCGATAGACTTAATCCCCCGCGATGTGGTAATTTGTGATTGGCAGTACGACCGCGACAACCAAACTGCCGTTTATTTCGCAATGAAAGGCTTGCGCGTCGTAACCTGCGCCTGGAACCGTCCACAGGTAGCACTTAGCCAGGTGGAAAACTACTATCGCGCAAGGGCAACATCCGGCAAAGAACTTAGGCCACGGTTTTATGGGATGGCCGAAACTATCTGGTCGTCGCCGAGCCAGTTTTTGGATGGATATTATGGCCGCGTTGCAAACCCGCAGGGCGGTGACAACACGCCGTGGAATACTTTTAAGATTATGTTTGATAAGATGGGGCAGTTGGAGCAGGCTGCGCCGGTTTCGAAATAATAGCGTCTGCCGGATATTTAAGTTAACCCGTAAAAGACATCGATTGTTAATGTAGGGGCGTATTGCATACGCCCTAAAAATGCAGGTAACCATTGGGCATAAAGGATATGGCGAGGGCGTATGCGATACGCCCCTACGATAAATAACGGGAATAATTGCGCGCCAACAATGGTGTTGGTAAATTATTATTTCAATAAATATTGAAAGTTCAATATATTTATTACATTTGTACGGTGATTTAAACTAGTCAATACAAATGAAACCTGACCAAACTGTTGTCCAAGAACTTATTCGCCTCGCAGGCCTGGCACAAACAGGCTTGGTAGCGGGCAGCATTTTTATCCCCAAAGCACTTGGCTGGAAAGGGGAGCTGGCAAAAGTTCAGCCATTAATTAAACAAATGTTCTGGACCTACGCCGCTTATATTCTCGTGATAAACCTTTGTTTCGGCTTGCTTTCTATGTTCGATTACAGGGAACTGACCAACGGCTCAAGCCTTGCCATAATTATTAATGGCTTTATCGCCGCGTACTGGGTGTCACGCGTGTTAATCCAATTCTTTTATTTCGACAGGGCTAACTTTCCAGCGGGAAAATGGAACCGGCTGGCCGAAGTAGTTTTAGTATTGTTATTTATTTCACTCAGTGCAGTTTACAGCCTTGCGTTTTATTTTAACCTTCATCAAAACTAACATGGAACTTATACTGCATATCGTTTATTTCGGGCTGATAAATTTAGGAGTAGTGTTCGTTGGTTATCCGTTAATTAAACGGGCGATGATTTGGCAAAGCTGGCTATTGCTGGTTGTTAGTATTTTTGCGGTGTATCTTATCTTTCTGCACGATTATCCTATTGCCAGGATGCTGTCGTTAATTGCACTCACATTTACGGCCATGAAAGTTATCGCGGTAGCAGAAAGCTACAAAGGCAAACCGCTTACGCTAACCTTTAAACAATGGTTTGTTTTTGCCACAGGCTGGGCAGGCATGCGCGCAGAACCTTTTGAAACACTAGGGGCAAAGGCGCTCCCAAACGCCTGGGCAATGATCAGATTTGGCGTTAGCCGAATGGTAATAGGAGGGGTGCTTATCCTGTTAGCCCATTTAATTGTTTCTTTTCATTTTAGCAAGGACCTCACTTATGCTATTGTTAGCGTAATGCTGCTTGCAGGCTTAAGCTTGATCTTACATTTCGGTTTGTTAAGCGTTAGCGCTGGTTCTTGGAGGCTATCTGGTGTCAATACTTATTTCCTGTTTAAGCAGCCGGCCCATGCGTTAAGCCTCACCGAATTCTGGAGTAAACGCTGGAATTTAGCTTTCACCGAAATGACCTCGATCGCTATTTTTCGCCCGTTGCGTAAAAAGACAGGTCCGGCAATAGCGTTAATGCTTGCCTTTATATTCTCAGGCTTGCTGCATGAGCTTGCTTTGAGCGTTCCTGTAAACCATGGTTATGGCTTGCCCCTTTTGTATTTTATTATTCAGGGTTTATTGGTTTTAGTGGAAAAAGTCCTTGCAAGTCGCAACGATATGTTTTTAAAGAATAAAATAGTGGCTCATGCCTGGGTTTTCTTTTGGCTGGTTGCGCCCGCGCCATTGCTGTTTCATACCCAGTTTATCAGACAGATTGTATGGCCTTTGTCAGGTTTATAACAACTATAATATCGCCTCTTACAATTTTTAATAATATCCCTATCTTACCAGCCAAAACCAACATATGGCTAATTGGGTAAAAAATTATAGCGGCATGTTTTTGCTGATAGGCGGCATCATTATCGGCAGCACGGCAGGCATACTGCTTGGCAAGCAGGCCGAGGTGCTCAAACCTATAGGCGATATATTTTTGAACCTGCTGTTTGTCGCCGTTATCCCGCTGGTATTTTTCGCTATTGCTTCGGCCATTGCCAACCTGCATGGCAATCAAAAGCTAAACAGGATAATGATTATTATGGCGCTGGTGTTTTTGGGCACGGTGCTTGTTGCCGCCCTGGTAACTATTGTGGCTGTCACTATTTTCCCGGTTCACCAGCAGGCTGCATTGAGTGCTGCGGCGGCAAATCATACAGATAA
>Ga0207695_10009461_pt1 | contig 12056 bp, 11 predicted proteins | sample KBSC54metaG_FD_184354 | JGI IMG/M metagenome (GOLD analysis project Ga0207695, IMG submission 184354) | Corn rhizosphere microbial communities from Kellogg Biological Station, Michigan, USA - KBS C5-4 metaG (SPAdes) (version 2) | ecosystem: Host-associated > Plants > Roots > Rhizosphere > Soil...
GACGTCGTGCTGCAGCCGTTGCTGGTGGCCACCGTCATCGAGCAGACGCTGCCGCTGGTCGAGGGCCTGGCCATGCAGCACGGCGTGACGGTCGTCGCTCCGCCCAGCCTGCTGCACGTGCGAGCGGATGCCACCCGCCTGAAGCAGGTGCTGGTCAACCTGCTGACCAACGCGATCAAGTACAACCGCCCGGGCGGCAGCGTGCGCGTCGACGTCTCGCACGATGGCGGCCAGGTGCTGATCCGCGTGTCCGACGACGGCGTGGGCATGACGTCGGAGCAGCAGCAGCACGCCTTCGAACCCTTCAACCGCGCCGGCGCCGAGCGCGCCGGCATCGAGGGCACCGGCATCGGCCTGACCATCGTCAAGGCGCTGGTCGAGGGCATGGGCGGACGCATCGAGGTGCACAGCAAGCGCGGCGTCGGCAGCACGTTCGAGGTGCGGCTCGATGCCGCGGCCGAGTCCGGCCCGCTCGCGCTGCCGGCGCGCCGCCTGCTGTACATCGAGGACAACGCGGTCAACGTCATGATCGTGGCCGAGCTGGTGCGCCGCCGCGGCGGCATCGAGTTCGACAGCATGCCCGACGGTGCCAGTGGCGTCGCGCGGGCGGCGCAGACACTGCCGGGCCTCGTGCTGGTCGACATGCAGTTGCCCGACTTCGACGGCCTGGAGGTGCTGCGCCGGCTGCGCGCCGATCCGGCCACCGCCGGCCTGCGCGTGGTGGCGTTGTCGGCCAACGCGATCCCGGCCGACATCCAGCGCGCGCTGCAGGCCGGCTTCGCCGACTACTGGACCAAGCCGCTGGACTTCAAGGTGTTCAACGCCGCGCTCGACCGGGTCTTCGGAGGCGGCGCGCCATGAGCCCGCACGGCCGCCCGAAGGGTGAATTGACCACAGCGCGCTGCGCGGAGGTTGCCTCATGAGCGCGCTGCGCTGGCTCACGCTCGACATGAGCGACAACGACGAAGGCGTGGTCACGATCGAGGCGCTCGCGTCCACCGACGCGGCGGGCCACGCGTTCGCGCTGGCCGAGGCGCAGTCCGTCCTCGACTGGGCCTGGCGCGAGTTCCCCGGCAGCCACGGCCCTGCCGACGAGGGCGGCCAGTGGGATCACGACCTGCAGTCGGGCATCGGCGCCGACGGCTGGCATTCGGTGGCGCTGACGCTGACCGGAACGCCCGCGTTCGCCCAGGCCTTCGAGCGCGAGTTCGACCTGCCCGGCGAGTAGCGCCCCGCACGTCGCGTCAGAACGCCAGCCACGCGAACAGGTAGAGGCTGTCGGCGTCGGTGGCAGCCGAGCCGGTGGCGCCGTCCAGCTTGTCGTAGGCCGTCAGTTGCACGCCGAGCCGCATGTTGGCGTCGATGCCGCCGCTGGGCGCGGTCTTGCCGAACGGGGTCCAGTCCAACTGCAGGCGCGTGCCGCGCGAGCCCAGGCCGGGCGCGTTGACGCCGAAGCGCTGCAGCGTCGCGCCCCAGGACCTGTCCCAGAAGTACGACCCGTTGACGCTGTATTCCGTCAGGTTGGCGCCCGCCTGCGTCTCCTTGATGACGTTGCCGAGCACGGTGACGATGTCGCCCGCCGCGCTCGTCCAGCGATAGCTCGCGTCGAAACCCAGGTCGCGGATGTGGGCGACCTCCGGCGCCGAACGGTCGGGCTGGTAGCCGGTCCTGAACAGAACGACGCCCGCCTCCATCGACGACGACGCCAGGCTCTTGCGGGCCGCGAAGCGCGCGTACAGCGGCGCCCGCAGCGCGCCCGGATCGCGGTCGGCCGCCGCGATGCCGAAGTCCTTCTGCAGCGTCGGTGTCTGCATCCGGTAGGTTCCGAGCTCGCCGTACCACGTCCCGTCGAGCTGGGCGTAGCCCACGATGCCGGTGGCCTTCTGGCCGAACGCCTCGTCGAGGATCGTGCTCGCGCCGGGCGCCGGCGCCACGTTGGACGAGATGTACGGGAACAGCCAGGCCGGCAGCGTGTTGAACGGATCCTGCACGCCCGGGTTGTTGTTGACCGAGACGCCGAGCACCGACATGTGGTCGCCGGGCAGCGGGATGGTGGTGGCGGCGCGCAGGTCGACGTTGTCGATCGACGTGTGCCGCGCGATGCCGTCGTAGGTGAGCTGCGAGAAGATGCCCACGTTGTCGGTGATGCGGCCCGACACGAACAGCGAGACCTGGTCGAGCGTCACGTTGTCGTTGCCCTGGAGGGAACCTGTCAGCGAACGACCGTCGAGCGTGCTCGCGTCCTGCGACCTGCCGGTGTGGGTGAGCCCGGCCATCACCATGCCGGCGAGGGGCGGTATCCAGTCGCCGCCCTTGCTGGTGGTGTAGCCGGTCAGCTTGAACTGGATGCCGAAGTCCGTCAGCTGCGGCCCGAAGCCGCCGACGTGGCACATCGCGCAGGGCTGCCCCGTCTGCCGCGCGAAGCTGGGCACGGCGTGCGCGAGCGAACTGGCCAGGGCCAGCAGGAGCATGGAGGCGGCGCGGGCCCAGCGGCACCGTCCGGTCGAGGCCAGGGATTTCATGAGCGAGTCTCCTTGCAGGGGCGTGGACGGGCCGCACGGGCTCGGCGAGCCCGCGCACGATCGACCTGCGGGTCGGCGCAGGTCAGTTCTTCTTCAGGGTGAGGATCCAGGTGACGAGCTCGCGTGCCTCGTCGGGCGTGACCGGGTTGGGCGGCATCACGGCCGTGCCCCAGACGCCGCTGCCGCCCTTCTGCACCTTGGCCGCCAGCAGCGGCACCGCGTCCTCGCGGCCGGCGTATTTCGCCGCGACGTCGCGCCAGGCCGGACCGACGAGCTTCTGGTCGATCATGTGGCAGCTCAGGCAGTTCTTCTTGCGGGCCATGTCGATGCCGGCCATGGCGGGCATCGCGCAAGCCAGCGCGGGCACGAGGACGAGGATCGGCTTCATGACACCTCCTGGGGTCGAGGCGGACGCTCACGCGGAGCGATCGCGCCGTGGCTCGCTGTGAAGTCCCGATTCGAGCCGGATGGTTCATTCGCCGATGCCCATCGCATCGCTGCGATGAGGGGTACGCATGGGGGTTTCCGCCCTTGCGACGAAATGCGACTTTGGGGGCACGAACTGCAGTGACTCGCGCGGCCTCGCGTCCTAGACTTCGTCAAGGCATCGCAGACGTGCGCGCCGCATGCACCGTTCCAGCGACTTCAAGGTCGCATGGGCCGGGATGATCTGGTCTTCGCGCGGGCGGCCGGCGCGCGGGACACACCCCAACTCGAATCTGGAGAACTCCATGAACAAGTTTCATGCCGTCGCCGCTGCCGCCGCGCTCGCCGCAGGCCTGCTGACCGCCACGTCGTCGATGGCCACCACGGCCTTCGACAACAAGATGTCGACCGTCATCAAGGCCGTGAAGGCCGATCCGAACTACAAGAGCATCCCGCTGGATTCCAGCGCGGATCGCCAGTGGTTCTTCGCCCAGTGCGAGGCGCTGTACAGCAAGAAGATCACGAAGGATCAGTTCGTCGCCGAAGGCGCCCGGCAGTTCCCGGGCTACGAGGCCTCGTTCAGCCAGCTGGCCGACCAGATCGCCTCCTGATCGGGCGCTCGTCCTCGCGCGCGGGCCCGCCGCGCGCGTGACGCGCCCTGCGCGACGGCACCGCTCGTTCATCGGCTGGTGCCGTCGCTGCCTTCAGGCCGACTTGCCGACCGGGTGACAGGCGGGTTGGCCGCCGCCGCCCGCGACTCGCCAGCGCAGCGATGGCCGGATCAGATGGCCAAGCTCGCCCCGCGCCCCACGGCCAGCGGCTGGCCGGCGAACGTCCAGGTGTCGGGCACCAGCGCCCGCACCTGCTCGCCGGACGGCAGCACGATGCGCGCGCGGGCGGCGCCGTCGTAGCCGACCACGCTGACGCGCAGCGGCCTCCACGCCTGCAGCGTCTCGACGCGCAGCGTGATCTCGTCGCCGGCACGCGTCGCGCGCAGGCGCACGACGCCGCGCTCGCCACGCTCGTGCGCGTCGCTCAGGCCGTCGTCGAAGGCGTAGTCCAGCACCGCCTCGCCGGTGCAGCCGCGGCCCAGGATCACGTGCAGCTCGATGTCGGCGAGGTCGTTGAACTGCGTCGTGCGCACGCCGGGCTGCATGGGCAGCAGCTGGCCCTCGCGCACGTACAGCGGCGTCGACGCGGCGTCGCTGCGCACCTGCACGCTGCGGCCCGCGACGACGAAGCGGCCCGTGCCCGCGTCCAGCCAGCGCCCGGTGCCCGGCAGCGCCACCGTGCGTTGCTGCTGGCCCTGGTGCACCAGCGGCGCCTGCATCAGCGCGGGGCCGACGAGGAACTGGTCGTCGATGCGGTCGAGGTCGAGCCCGTCGGCGTTGTCGAAGTCGTGGAACAACGGGCGCATCACGGCCGTGCCGTCGCGCGCCTGCGCCACCCACAGCTGGTACAGATACGGCAGCAGCTTGTAGCGCAGCCGCACGTAGTGCCGGATGATCTCGAGCGCCTGCGGCCCGAACTGCCACGGCTCCTGCGCCACCGAGCCCTTGACCGCGTGGTTTCGCAGGAAGGGGAACAGCATGCCGGCCTTGTACCAGGCGACGGCGAGCTCGCCGTCCGCATGGCCGCCGAAGCCGGGCACGTCCGGGCCGTTGAACGGGATGCCCGACAACGCGAGATTGAGCGTGCACGGGATGCTCATGCGCAGGTGGTGCCAGTTGCTCCAGTTGTCGCCCGTCCACAGTGCCGTCCAGCGGCTGGAGCCGGTGGCCGCGCTGCGCGAGAGGATGAACGGGCGCTCGTCCGGCACCGCGGCCTTGAAGCCCTCCCACGTGGCCTGCGCCATGCCCGTCGCGTACAGGTTGTGGTACGTCCAGTGGTCCCACCGGCCGTGCTGGAAGCGCATGTCGTCGACGTCCGCAGCACCGGTGCTGGGGTCGTTCATGTCGATCCATGCACCGGCGAAGCCCCAGTCGCGGAACTGGCGCGCGTAGCCGGCCCACCAGGCGCGGCCCTCGGGCAGCGAGTAGTCGGGAAACCAGGTGCGGCCCGGCCAGACGAAGCCGACATAGGGCTGGCCCTCCGGGTTCCGGCAGAAGATGCCCGCCTTCAGTCCGCTCTCGGCCACCTCGTAGCCGTCGGTGACCTTCACGCCCGGGTCCAGGATGGGCACGACGCGGCGGCCCTTGTCGGCGAGCGCCTTGAGCTCGGCCGCGCGGTCGCCGAACTGCGCGGGGCTGGTCGTGAAGACCTTGTAGTCGTCCATGTAGTCGATGTCGAGCCACAGGCCGTCGTTGGGGAACGCGTGCTCGGTGAAGCCCGCGTCGAGCATCTGCAGGTCCTTCGTGCCGCCATAGCCCCAGCGGCACTGGTGGTGGCCCAGCGACCACAGCGGCGGCAGCGGCGTCTTGCCCACCAGGCGCTGCAGGCGCCGCGTGACGGCACCCATGCTGTCGCCGGCGATGACGTAGAAGGCGGGGATGCCCTCGTCGGCGCCGAACCACAGGCTGGGCGGCGCGTCATGGTCGTCCTTGCCGGTGAAGAACCAGTTCGATCCGGTGTCCATCCAGGTGGCGCCGGGATGGTCGACCAGCACGCCGATCCAGCGCGCGCCCTGCCGGATCAGCAGGTAGGGAATGGCGGCGTACTGCGGGTCGGCCTGGCCGTCGATGATGACGGACATCGGATGGTCGGCCCAGACGTCGAGGTTCCAGAACTTGGTGCGCTTGCCGGACTTCTCCATGCCCGTGAGCTTCTCGCCCTGGCCGTAGAAGCGCATGTCCTCGCTGCGCGCCAACTGCACCAGCCACGCCTTGCCGCAGACGCCCACGCAGGCGCCCGGCACGCCCGCGAGCGCGCTCGCGCCCTGCGCGTCGGCGAGCCGCAGCGTGCCGTCCGCGTCGAAGCCGAGCCGGTGCGTCGACGGGCCGGAGAACGCGTCGTCGTGCATGCGCAGCAGGCGCGGGTCGAGCGGCCAGCGCGCGTCGTCGCGGAACTCGACATGGAACACGTCCTCGCCGAGGTCGCGCACGCGCGCCCGCAACGCGGCGGCGTCGCCCATCTGCAGCGACTCGCTCGCATGGCCGCTGGCGAAACGGAAGTTGGAGGGGTGGCGGATCTTCTGGAAATACACGCGGACGTCCTGGACAGCGATGGCAGGCGGGCAGTCTAGCGCCGGTGGTGACGGCACGGGTACCGCGTCCGGCGTCCGCGACCGGCGCGCGTGCTAACGCCCCTCGCGTTCCCTCTCCTGCATGATCGCGCCGGTGGCGTTGCCCTCGACCTGCCCGTCCGCGCGGTGGAAGATGTAGTCGAACAGCTCGGCCTGCGACACCACCACGTCCTGGCCGGAGCGCAGGTGCCTGACGTCGTCGGGCTCGTTCTGCAGCGTGCCCTCGATGCGGTCGCCCTTCCACGCCCGCACCTCGACCCACATCCACTCGCGGCCGCCGCTGTCGGTGGCGAACGGCGCCTTGACGTCGATGTACTCGCCGGGCGCCAGCCCGCGGTTGAAGGCGTCGCGCAGCGCGGGCAGCTTCGAGCGCGCCGCGTCGCGCGCGGCCAGCAGCTTCTCGTCATGGCGCACGTGCACGACGCTGTCCTCGCTGCCGAACAGCGTCGCGACCAGCGCGGCCTGCCGCGAATGCTCGTCGGGGCCGTCCTGGCGGTCGAAGGCGATGCGAACGAGGCGGTTGTCGGCGTCGCCGTCCTGGTGCACGCCCTGCACGAGCATCAACGTCGCGGACTTCTTCGCATTCGCCTTCAGCCCCGCGCCTTCCCACCGGTTCACGCCCGCATGGCGCGACTGCAGCAGTTGCAGCGCGAGCCGGCCCCCGCCGTCGGTGCGCGCGCCCTCCACGAGCGACTGCGCCACCACGTTGACCACTTCGCCGAGACCGCGCGAATCGGAGGCGAGCATGTCCTCGATGACGAGATCCGGCTCGCCGAACTTGCCCATGCCCAGCGTGACGCAGCGAAACGTCTGGCCGTCGCGGTAGAAGTGGACGGTCGTGTGCTCGAGGACGTCGGGCAGGTCGCCCTCCCAGCCGAGGACGCGACGCTCGTGCCACTTGTCGGGCGAGAAGGCCTCGCGCGTCTCGGCGTCCCACAGCAGGCCGCCGGTGTCGCGCGCCACCTGTTCGGCGAGCACCTGCGCGTCGTGCAGCGCGGCCAGCCGGCCCGTGGCCGGATGCACGAAGTCCATCACGAAGGCCTCGCCGGCCTGCGACAACGCCGCCGCCTGCTCCGGCGTCAGGCCGCGGCCGAAGTACTTGAGCATCTCGAGGGACGGGGGCGGATAGTCCTTGCCGGCATGCGCGATCCAGTGGCCGCCGATCGCGGGCACCGTCACCGTCCGCTGCGGCTCCTCCACCAGGCGCGGCATGCCCGCGCCCGCGAGGCGCGCGCGCAGCGCGGCCTTCGGTTGCACCGGTGGATGCACCGGGTAGAAAAGCGCGATCTCGAAGGCGATCCGCGCATCGACGGCCGGGCCGTCAGCCACCGGCGCCGCGTCGCCGCCGCGTGCATCGGTCGCCGCCAGCGCCACGGCCAGCGCCGCCATCAGGATGCGTGTCGTCCTCATGTCCCCTCCACGCGCGGCGGCGCCGCCGTTTCCAGCCGATCAGTGCGCTGCCGCTGCCGGGCCCGGGCGGCAGTCGAGCGGCAGCTGGGTGTCTTCCAGCGTCGTCTGGTCGGTGCCGTGCGCCTGCATGCGTCCGGGCACGGCCGCGCGGCCGCATACCCAGGCGATCGGCACCTGCGGGTATCCGTCGACGGTGGCCGGGCGCAAGGTCAGCCTGCGTCCCTCGAGATGGCGGTTGGACAGGTTGCCGAACGTGATGACGATGCTGCCCTGTTGCACCGTCATCCCGGTGACGTAGTTGCCGACGATGCGGTCGGCTGGCGGCAGCCCGGCCGCCGCGTTGTCGGCCGGCAGCGTCTGCGACTTCGCGTACCGGGCCTGCACCGCCTGCTGCGCGAACTGCGCCAGCGCGATGCCCTCGGAGACCTGCGCACGCATGGTGCGATCCTGGTATGACGGCACCGCCATCGTGGCCATGATGCCGATGATGGTGACCACGATCATCAATTCGATGAGCGTGAAGCCAGACGATGCGCCAGGGTGGCGCCTGGAGGCCAGGTTCATAGCAGGGTCCCGATCTTGAGCACCGGCAGGTAGATGCCGATCAGCAGCAGCGCGATGGACACGCCGATCAACGCGTACGACAGCACGATGCAGCCGCGCTCGAAGCGGGCGAACGCCAGTGCCTCGCCGTCGGCGGCGTCCTGCCGCAGGTCGGACAGCACGTCCGGCAGCGACGCGGAGCGCTCGCCCAGCCGCGCCAGCAACACCATGCGCACGGGCAGCGCCCGCGCCGTGCCCAGCGCCTCGGCCAGCGGCAGTCCCTGGGCGAACGCCGCGTCCAGCCGGCGCGAGGCGGCGCGCGCCCGCGCCGACGATCCGGTCGCGCCCACGTGCGCCACCGCGGCGACGCGCAGCTCGGGCTGCGCCTGGCACAGGGGCAGCCAAGCCAGCAGGCGGCCGGCGTCGCAGGTCTCGCGCCAGCGGTCGACGAAGGGCAGCGCGTCGGCGACGCCCGCGAACGCGTCGAGCACGGCGCGTGGCAGCCAGCCGCGATACCAGAGCAGCGTCACGAGGTAGACCGGCAGCAGCCACAGCCACCCGTCATCGAGCAGCGCGTTCGTCGGCGCCGGCAGCGGGGACGGCGCGTGCATCGCGTCGAATGCCTCCTGCATCGACGGCCGGATGTAGAACGCGGACACCCCGAACTCGACCAGCAGCAGCGCGCCCAGCGTCAGCGGCCAGGTCAGCGTGACGGCGACGGCGCGCCGTGCCGAGCCCAGGCGGCGGGCGTCCGCAGCCAGCGCGGCGAGCACGCCGGCGAACTCGCCTGGCGCCAGCGCCTCGGCGTGTCGCACGAGTTCGGCCGTCGCGGGTGCGACCAGCGCCGGCTCGGCCGCCAGTGCCGCGGACAGCGGGTCGCCGGACTCCATTCGCGTGGCGACGCGCTGCAGGCAGGCGCGCGCGCCGCGCGGCCACTGCTCGTCGTCCACCAGGGCGCGCGCCACCTCGGCCAGCGGCAGGCCGTTGCGCGCGGCGTTGGCCAGTTGCTGGAACAGCGCCGCCTTGGCGACGTGCAGGCTGCGCGCGCTCATGAGGCCAGCCCCGCGCTGCGCGCTGCGGTCAATTCATTCTCCCCGTCGTCGCGGCACAGGCCATAGCTCGCGTCCGACGGCAGCTCGACGATGCGCGGCGCGCTGGCCGCCTGCCAGCCGGCCGGCGTGCGACGCTGGCCACACAGCCAGCGCACGTGCGCGCCGCCGTCGGAGGCGGCCGGAACGAACGAGATGGCGAACGGCCGCGCGTCGTCGCCCACCGTGCCGCGCGCGACCAGCCCCGCGCCCGCGGCCGCGATCGTGAACGCGGCGTGCGGCACGGCCTCGCTGCCGGTGGCGACCGGCTCGGACGGCGCCGGCCATTCGCCGGTGGTCGCGAAGCGCTCGTGGCTGTCCGTGCGTGCGGTGCTCTGGGCGAAGAACACGCCGGCCAGGCGCGCCTTGACGGACAGCGCCGGCACCCAGTGCAGGCAGGTGGCGATGACGGGCGCGATGACGGCGACGCACAGCAGCAGTTCCAGTCCGCGCGCGCGCTGCCGCGGGCTGGGACGCATCATGATTTCCTCCGGCATATCGTCGGCAGCACCTGGGCAGGGAGCAGTTCGACACCCGTGGGCAGCGGCACCGCCTGCATGCCCGGCGCGGCGTCGCGCTCGTTGCACACCCACGCCATCGTGGCGCCGCCGCGCGCTCGGTCGAAGGCCGGCCGCAGCACCAGCGCGCGCGGCACGTCCGCGCGCAGCCTGGTGTCGCCGCCGCCCAACGCCATCGGATCGAGGCGGACGACGACGGCGCCATCGCGCACTTCGATGGAGGCGACACTCGCGCCGCGCAGCGATGCCGGCGCCGGCAGGCCCGCCGCGGCGTTGTCGTGCGGCAGGACGCCCCAGCGCCCGTAGTAGGCGACGACCGACTTCTGCACCTCCTCGCCCAGCGAGAAGGCCTCGGCGACGCGGCCGCGCACGAGGTAGCTCGAATAGGCCGGCAGCGCGACGGCCGCCAGGATGCCGATGATGCCGACGACCATCATCAGCTCGATGAGCGTGAACCCCGCTCGCGCGCCGCGCCGGCAGTGGCGCGCGCGACGGGTGCCCGGACTTGACGCCATGCACTGCCTCCCTGTTGGAGGCCCGTGGAATCGCCTCCTCCCTGGGCGGCGATCGTACCCGCGATTCAGGGCGCGCCGGCGCCGCGCGATCGCTGACGTTGTCGGGCCCCGGCCCGGGAGGGGCGAGCCGGGGCCCGGGTCAGCCACCGCGCCGGTGGACGAGGATCAGTTCGATTCCTTGAACTGGATGTACGGCGTGGCACCTCCGACGGCACTGCAGCTGCCCAGCCTCAGGTTGTTGGTCTCGCCGGTGGTGCCGGCGTTGGACGCGCAGGTGGGCGCGGCCGTCGAGCCGTGCGCCACCGCCACCTTGACCGTGATGCTGGAGCCTGTGTTGAACGTGGCCTTGGAGCCGCCGCCGTCACCGATGATGTTGAACTCCGACTGCTTCCATGCCGTGGCGAGGTCGGTGACGCTGTCCTTGCCGGTGGTGCTGTAGGCCTTGGTGGGCGTGGTGAAGACGAGCGTGTCGTTGCCGCCGGCGACCGCGGTGGCCGACATCTTCAGCTGCGACAGCACGGAGATCGGCTGCTTGGGCACGTTCACCGCGGCGCTGTTCCTGTAGCAGCTGCCGCTGTACGCGTTCCAGCCGCTCGGGCAGCTGTTGCCGTAGTCGATCAGCCAGTACTGCATGAATGCCGACTGCTCGTACGACGAGTACACGAACTGCTCCCACGCGAGGCAGCCCGAGTGGCCGTTGCAGGCGGCCGTCGACATGAAGTTGGAGTTGAGCTGGATCGAGTAGACGTTGCTGCCGCCATCGCGCTCGCTGGTCACGCCGGTCACCGTGGAGAAGGTGCCCACGGACGACGAGATCAGGTTGCCGACGCTGGCGGCATAGTCGACGCCGTTGCCCACCGTCTGCGGGCCGCCGTGGCCGTGCGGCACGTAGACCTTGTCCGGCGCGACGCTGCAGCTCGTCTCCACCCACACCGCGTCGGGGAATTCCGCCTGGAAGCAGCCCTCGTGCGGCACGCTCGTGCGCGCGATGGTCTCGCGCCAGTTCTCCTGCATCAGCGCCTCGGCGCTCACGGCGGCCTCGGGGACGGCCGCCTGGGCGAGTACCGCCGGCGCCGAAGCGGCCGCCAGGGCCGTCACGATGGCGATGCGGACGACGCCGTTGCGGGATTCGAAGTTCATCAGCGATCTCCGGTGGAATGCGGTGGGTGCGCCAGTGTTGGAGTCCCCCTGCAGGGCGTCAATGGGGGAAGCGACGGCGATGCATCCCCTTTTCGGGGTACGTCACCGGGTATCCATCTCGTTCGTCCGGGCGAGCTTGACGAGTGCTGAACGTCGCATCCTGCAGCGGGATTCGCGCAGCTGGCCGGCCCCGCGGCATGCCGCCGTTCCGGGACCAGCTCGCATTCCAACGGCCTCGGCGCCTGGCAAGTGCGCTTGAACAAGGGCCCGGAAGGCATCGGCTCGGCGCCCGGCTGCGACCGCCGGTCCGAGCCGAGCGACTGCGGCGTCATGCTGGCGCGCGACGGCCGCTGAACCGCCGTGCGGACGCACCGCGAAGTCTCCGCGGCGCGTGAGCGTTCCTTCCGCGCGGACCGTGTCGCCCGTTGCTATCGTCGACGGCATCGCCACCACCGACGAACGCACGTGATCCCGCATCGCCTTGTCCCGCTCGCCATTCTCATCGGCCTGTCCGCGACCGCCGCGGCCGCAGGCCTGGACGCGCCGCAGGAGCGGCTGCTCGAGATCCAGGCCGCGCGCGCGCCGCTCGCGGTGTCCGGCGACGGCGCGTGGCGCCTGCACGTGGACGCGCATGACGTGCTGCATCGCGTCAGCGTGGCGGACCCCGCGCGGGAGACGGCCTTGCAGCTGCCGCCCGGCGTGCAGCTGCTGTC
>Ga0207695_10009464_pt1 | contig 12055 bp, 9 predicted proteins | sample KBSC54metaG_FD_184354 | JGI IMG/M metagenome (GOLD analysis project Ga0207695, IMG submission 184354) | Corn rhizosphere microbial communities from Kellogg Biological Station, Michigan, USA - KBS C5-4 metaG (SPAdes) (version 2) | ecosystem: Host-associated > Plants > Roots > Rhizosphere > Soil...
GGCGCGTCGGCTGACGGGACATGCAACACGCAGGGACGGCTGCGAACCTGCTTCTCGTCGCGGCGCGATCAATCGTCGCCGGCAGCGGCCGGCGCACCGGGCACGGCCGCACGGCGTGCGCGCCGCGCGATGCGCCGCTGCGCCCAGCCGTCGAGATACGCGTAGATGACGGGCACGACGATCAGCGTCAGCAGCGTCGACGTGATGACGCCGCCGATGATCGCGCGTCCCATCGGCGCCTGTTGCTCGCCGCCGTCGCCGATCCCGAGCGCCAGCGGCAACATGCCGCCGATCATCGCGGCGGTGGTCATGACGATCGGGCGCAACCGCACCTGCCCCGCGGTGAGCAGTGCGTCGGTCAGGCTTGCACCGGCGCGCCGCGCGCGATTGGCGAAATCGACGAGCAGGATCGCGTTCTTCGTGACGAGGCCCATCAGCATGACGAGGCCGATGACCGAGAAGATGTTGAGCGTGGTCCCCGTCAGCAGCAGTGCCAGGAACACGCCGATCAGCGAGAACGGCAGCGACGCCATGATCGCGATCGGCTGCGTGAAGCTCGCGAACTGCGACGCGAGGATCAGATAGATGAACACGATCGCGAGGCCGAGCGCCGCCACGGCGGACGCGAACGACTCCTGCATGTCCTGCTGCTGTCCCGCGGCCTGCAACCGGTAGCCGGGCGGCAGCGACATCTCGTTCGCGATCCGCTGCACGTCGTTGCCGACGTCGCCCGCCGGGCGGCCCTCGACGTTCGCATAGATGCCGATGCGCCGCGACAGGTCCTGCCGCTTGATGATCTGCGGGCTGGTCGTCTCGACGAGATCGGCGACCTGGCGCAGCGGCACCATTCGCATCTGCCCGTCGGGACCGCGCCGGTTCGTCGTCAGGTGCAGGTTCGCGAGGTCTGACGCAAGCTGGCGCCGATCCTTCGACAACTGCACGTTCACCTCGTAGTTCTGGCCGTCGGGACCGAGCCAGTAGCTGATCGTGTCGCCGGCGATCAGCGGCCTGATCGTGTTGCCCACCTGCTGGACCGTGATGCCGAGATCGGATGCCGCGGCATTGTTGAGGCGAATCGACAGCGCCGGATTGGCCGCCTTGTCGGATGACTCGAGATCGACGATGCCACGCACCTTCGAAACACGCGCGGCGAAATCTTCGGCGAGCTTCGACAGCGTGTCGGGATCGGGACCCATCAGGTTGAACCAGATCGGCCGGTCGAAGCCGAACGCGAGCTCGATGCCCGGGATCGGGCGCAGCGCCGCGCGGATCGTGCGCTCGAGCTCCTTCTGCGAGCGCGCGCGATCGCCGGCGTCGGCGAGCCGCAGGTTGACCCGCGCGTAGTTGCGGCCATCCTCCGTGCCCACGGTGGTCATCATCAGCGCGACTTCGCGAAACTGCCGCAGCGTGTCCTCGACCTCGAGCACCTTGCCGTTCGTGTATTCGAGGCTCGAGCCGACCGGCGTGTTGAGCCGAAGCGAGATGAAGCCCTCGTCGACCTCCGGCATGAATTCGGTGCCCACGAGCGGCACGATCAGGAAGCTCGCGGCGAACGTGCCAAGCGCGATCGCCAGCACCGACTTGCGATGCGACAGCGCCCAGGCGAGAACCACGGCGTAGACCCGGTGCAGCGCGTCGACGCCGCGCTCGACGCTCTCCATCATGCGGCCGAGCCAGCGCGCACGCGCGAAGCGCGTCGCCGGCGGATCGGCCCAGACCGACGACAGCATCGGGTCGAGCGTGAAGCTCACGAACAGCGACACGAGCACGGCGACGGCGACGCTCACGCCGAACTGGAAGAAGAAGCGCCCGACGAGGCCGTTCATGAACGCGATCGGCACGAACACGGCGACGATCGCGAACGTCGTCGCCATCACGGCGAGACCGATCTCGTCGGTGCCCTCGCGCGCGGCCGTCGCATGATCCTTGCCCATCCCGAGGTGACGCACGATGTTCTCGCGCACGACGATCGCGTCGTCGATCAGAAGGCCGATCGTGAGCGACAGCGCCATCAGCGTCAGGAAGTTGAGCGTGAAGCCGAATGCGCGCAGCGCGATGAACGTCGCGACGACCGCGATCGGCAGCGTGAGTCCCGTGATGATCGTGCTGCGCCAGCTCGCGAGGAAGAAGAACACGATCAGCACGGTGAGGATCGCGCCTTCGACGATCGTGCTCTTCACGCGGTTGACGGCCTTCTCGACCTGGTCGGAGCGCGCCCACGCGACGCGCACCTCGACGTCGGCGGGCAGGCGCTTGCGCAGCTCCTCGACGGCGGCCTTCACGCTGCGGCCGGTGTCGACGATGTTGGCGTCCTGCGCCTTCTGGATGTCGAGCGTGATCGCCGGGCGGCCGTTGATGCGCGAGATCGACTCCTGGTCCTTCTCGCCGTCGATGACGTCGGCGACCTGCGTCAGGTACACCGGTCCGCCGCCCTGCTGCGCGACGATGATGCGGCCGAACTGCGCGGGCTCCTTGATCTTGCCCTCGACGCGCACGATGGCGTCGCTCGAGCCCTTCGTGATGCGCCCGGCCGGCACGTCCTGGTTGGCCTCGCGGATCGCGTCGATGACCTGGTCGACGCCGATGCCGAGGGCCGTGAGCGCGTTCGGCTTGATCTGGATCAGGATCTGGCGCGTCGCGCGCCCGTTGACGTCGATGCGCGCGACGCCCGGCTGGTTCTCGAGCGCCTTCACGATGGTCTGGTCGGTGAGCGACGTGAGCTCGCGCAGCCCCGTCGACGCCGACATCACCGCGAGCGACACCACCGGCTGGCTGTTCTCGTTCTCGACGCGGATCACCTGCGGATCCTTGACGTCCTTCGGGAAAGCCGGCCGGATCAGCGCGATGCGGTCGCGCACGTCCTGCAGCGCCTGCGCGACGTCGGTCGACAGCCGGAACTCGGCGAACACGTCGCTGCGCCCCTCGCGCGAGTTCGAGAAGATGCGCTTGACGCCCGACACCTGGTTCACCGCGTATTCGATCGGCTTCGTGACGTCGGCCTCGACCGCCTCGGGGGCGGCGCCCGGATAAAGCGTCTGGATCGAGACGAACGGCAGCGCCACGTCGGGCATCTGCTCGACCTTGAGCTCGCGGTACGAGAAGAGCCCGAGCACGGTGATCGCGACCATCACCATCGTCGCGAAGACCGGGTTTTCGATCGAGGTGCGGGTGATCCACATTTCAGGAGTCAGGAGTCAGAGGACAGAGGTCAGACGCAGCGCAGTTTTCGGTGGCGCGACGCGTGTCGCGGTACATGTCGTCGCGAGCAGCTGCTGTATTTCATCCTGCGCCGGCCGCCTTCCCGCGCATCGCGTTCTGCGACGACGACGTCGCCTTCACCAGCGCCGGCGCGCCATCCTTCAGGTTGTCGAAGCGCGCGGCGAGCACCGGCGTCCCGTTCGGCAACGCCGTCCTGATCTCGACGCGCGCGTTCGTTTCGTCGCGCCGGCCGGTGATGACGACGCGCCGCGCGAGCTTGCCGTGGTCGATCGTCCACACGTACGATTGCCCGGCCTCGTTGCGCACGGCGGCGAACGGCAGCGTGGGTGCCGGCTCGCTCGCCGCGAGCGCGATGCGCCCGGTTGCGAACATGCCGCTGCGAAGCGCCGCGTCGGGATTGGGCAGGCTCACGTACACGATGATCGCCCGCGTGCCGGGCTCGGTCGACGGGTTGATGCGGTCGATGCGGCCCTCGAAGCGCCGCTCGCCGAAGCCGTCGACGCGCAACTCGACCGGCATGCCGCGCGTGAGCGCCGGCACGTCGATCGCGGGAACCATGGCCTGCACCTCGAGATCCCTGAGGTCGACGATCGTGAGGATGGGCGCCTCGATGGCGACTTTCTCGCCGGTCTGCACGTGCCGCCTGGAGACGATGCCGGTCAAAGGCGCCACGACATCCGCATCGGCGAGCGCGTTCTGCGCGAGCTGCACCTGCGCTTCCGCCGATTTGAGGTTGCCGCGCGCGACATTGAACGACGATTCGGTGCCGTCGAAGGCGTTTTGCGAGATGAACCTGTCGTTCAAGAGCCGCAGGTTCATCGCCCGCGTCTTTTCGGCGAGGGCGAGCTGCGCACGCGCGCTTTCGACGGCGCCCTGGCGCTCGACGAGACGCGACTTGAGGTCGGGCGAATCGACGTGGGCGACGACCTGCCCGGCGCGCACGGGCTCGCCCTCGCGCACGGTGAGACCGGCCACGTCGCCGGCGACCTTCGCCTTCACGACGGTCTGCCGGACGGCCTGCAGCGTGCCCGAAACCGGCAGCCAGCGCGCGAGCGGCCGGCTCTCGACATACGCGAGGTCGCCGGAGCCGAATTGCAGCGCCACCGCCGGCCGGTCCGCACCGGCCTTGCCTGCGTCGCGCTTGCCGGCCCGCAGCACGACGGCGCCGCCCAGCCCGGCAGCCAGCGCCAGCGCGACGAGTGATCCGACGATGCGCGTGCGCGTCTTTCCGCTTGTCATTCGTTGCTCCCTCGTGCGCTCGTGGCGCACGTTGCATCCGCAACACCGGCCGCTCGCGCGCATGGCGCGAGACTCGCTTCCGGGCACCCGCGTTGGATGCGCCGCCGCCCGCCGGTGGATTCAGTGAAAGCGTTGGACGATAGATGCCGGCACGCACCACGGCAAGGAGCTTGCGACGAAATGCGTGCCGGATCGACGGAACGGACGTTTCGGGTGCCGTCCAGTCGTCTTCTCGCCTCGATTGACACCCCAATCAGAGGCGAATCATAATGCTCCGTTACCCTTTTTCACTCCTTTTTCCGGAGAACTCCGATGCGTAGTTCACACAGGATCGGCCTCACGATTGTCGCCGCGGCAATCGTTGGCGTCTATGGCTGCAGCAAGGAAGAGCCCAAGCAGGCCGCGGCCCCCAAGACCGAGACGGCCGCCGCACCCGCAGCACCGGCCGAGGAAACGGTCACCGTCACGATCGGCCACGCCGGGCCGCTCACCGGCGGCATAGCGCACCTCGGCAAGGACGACGAGAACGGCGTCCATCTCGCCGTCGACGAAGCGAACGCGAAGAAGATCAAGCTCGGCGGCAAGACGGTCAACTTCGTGATGATGAGCGAGGACGACCAGGCCGATCCGAAGCTCGGCCCGACCATCGCCCAGAAGTTCGCCGATGCGAAGGTCGCGGGTGTCGTCGGTCACCTCAATTCCGGCGTGTCTATCCCGGCGTCCGCCGTGTACAACCAGGCCGGCATCCCGATGATCTCGGGCTCGGCAACCAATCCCAAGCTCACCGAGCAGGGCTTCAAGACGATCTTCCGCACGGTCGCGCGCGACGACCAGCAGGGACCGGCGATCGCCGCGTACATTGCGAACGATCTCAAGCTGAAGAAGGTCGCCATCGCCGACGACGCCACCGCCTACGGCGAGGGTCTCGCGAACGAAGTCGAGAAAACGCTGAAGGCCGCGGGCGTGCAGATCGTCACGCGGGAGAAGACGAATGACAAGGCCACCGATTTCAAGGCCATCCTGACGAAGATCAAGGGCCGCAATCCCGACGCCGTGTTCTACGGCGGCATGGATGCCACCGGCGGTCCGATGCTGAAGCAGGCACGCGAGCTCGGCATCAAGGCGACGTTCGCGTACGGCGATGGTGCCTGCACCGCCGAGATGAACAAGCTCGCCGGCGACAAGGCGGCCGAAGGCATGATCTGCTCGCAGGCCGGCATTCCGACGCAAATGGCGTCGAAGGCGTTCGTCGACGCCTTCAACGCGAAGTACGGCGAGATCAAGCAGTACGCGCCGTACTACTACGACGGTGCCAACCTGCTGATCGCCGCGATGCAGAAGGCCGACTCGCCCGATCCCGCCAAGTACCTGCCCGAGCTGCACAAGATCAGCTACGACGGGGCCACGGGCCACATCGAGTTCGACGACAAGGGCGACCGCAAGGACGCCGAGATCACGATCTTCCAGATGAAGAACGGCAAGGTCGATCCGGTCGCCATCGTCAAGGCCGGCAAGACCACGAAGATCGGCGACACCGCATCGGCCAGTGCTGCAGCGCCGGCCGCGCCCGCGATGGCGCCGGCAATGGCGCCCGCACCTAAGAAGTAACGGGGCGGCAACGCAAGGCGAAAACGGCGTCCTCCGGGGCGCCGTTTTCTTGTGCACATTCGCATCCACGGCGCCGACCGGGAAGGCGACGGACCACGAAGCGGTTGCCGTAACTCCCCCGCTGCACGCACAATCCGCACCGGCCCCGTCGATCGGACCCGCGTCTTGGACATCTTCCTGCAGCAGCTGGTGAACGGCCTGACGCTCGGCAGCGTCTACGCGATCGTCGCGCTGGGCTACACGATGGTGTACGGCATCATCCAGCTCATCAACTTCGCGCACGGCGAAGTCGTGATGATCGGTGCGATGGTGTCGCTCACGGTCATCAACACGCTCGTGGCCGCGAAGACCGGCCTGCCGCCGCTCGTCATCGTCCTCGCGGGCGTCGCCGCCGCGATCCCGGTGTGCATGGTGGTGGGCTACGCACTGGAGCGCGTGGCCTACCGGCCGTTGCGCCGTGCGCCGCGACTCGCTCCCCTCATCACGGCGATCGGGCTGTCGATCATCCTGCAGCACGTCGCGCTGATCATCTGGTCCCGCAACCCGCTTTCGTTCCCGCAGATCGTCGAGGTCGTCTCCTACCACGTCACGAGCAACCCCGACGGCGCGCGGATCACGAACGTGCAGGTGGCGATCATCGGCGTGTCGGTCGCGATGATGGGCGGGCTGCTCGCGCTCATCTACCGCACGAAGCTCGGCATCGCGATGCGCGCGACATCGCAAAGCCAGGAGATCGCCGGGCTGATGGGCATCGACATCAATCAGGTCATCGCGTTGACGTTCGCCATCGGCGCCGGGCTCGCGGCGGTCGCGGGCGTCATGGTCGGCACGTATTACGGGATCGCGACGTACCAGATGGGCTTCCTGCTGGGACTCAAGGCGTTCTCGGCCGCGGTGCTCGGCGGCATCGGCAACATCGGCGGCGCGATGCTCGGCGGGCTGCTGCTCGGGGTGATCGAAGCCCTGGGTGCCGGCTACGTGGGCGATCTCACGAACCTCTGCCAGCTCTCGGGATGGTCGACGGCCATAGCCGAGCGCTGCGCGAGCGACCCGAACCTCACGCTGTTCGGCAGCAACTACCAGGACGTGTTCGCGTTCTTCGTGCTGATCGCGGTGCTCGTGTTCCGCCCGTCGGGACTGCTCGGCGAACGGGTGTCCGATCGTGCCTGAGTCCGGTCCGCGCGAAGTCCCGCCCGCCGCCTTGCGATGCGCGCGCTGATCAACGTCAGGCATCCGGCGGTGGCGAAGATCGCCGTCGTCGCGATCGCCGCAGCACTTGCCGCCGTGCCGTTCGTGCTGGCCGACATCGGCACGGCGTGGGTGCGCATCACGAACCTCGCGATCCTCTACGTGCTGCTGTCGCTCGGGCTCAACATCGTCGTCGGCTTCGCGGGCCTGCTCGACCTCGGCTACATCGCGTTTTACGCGGTCGGCGCGTATACGTACGCGCTGCTCGCGAGCCCGCATTTCGGCTTGCACCTGCCGTTCTGGATCATCCTGCCGATCGGCGCGCTGGTCGCATGTTTCTTCGGCGTGCTGCTCGGCACGCCGACGCTCAAGCTGCGCGGCGACTACCTCGCGATCGTCACGCTCGGCTTCGGCGAGATCATCCGGATCTTCCTCAACAACCTGTCGCTGCCGGTCAACATCACCAACGGCGCGATGGGCATTGCCGGCATCGATCCGTTCCGCTTCGGCACGTTCAGCTTCGCGACGACGCAGTCGATCGGCAGCTTCACGTTCACGGGCCCGATCAAGTACTACTACCTGCTGCTCGTCGTGCTGCTCGTCGTCATCGTCATCAACCTGCGGCTGCAGGATTCGCGGATCGGCCGGGCGTGGGAGGCGATCCGCGAGGACGAGATCGCGGCGCGTGCGATGGGGATCAACACGCGCAACATGAAGCTCCTCGCGTTCGCGATGGGCGCGTCGTTCGGCGGCGTCGCGGGCGGCATGTTCTCGGCGATCCAGGGCTTCATCAGCCCGGAGAGCTTCGTGCTCGTCGAGTCGGTGAACATCCTCGCGATGGTCGTGCTGGGCGGCATGGGCAACATCTTCGGCGTGATCCTCGGGGCGCTGCTGCTGTCGTTCGTGCCCGAAGTGCTGCGCTACACGGTCGGGCCCGTGCAGCGCGCGCTCTTCAACCGCACGCTGATCGACCCCGAAGTCATCCGCATGCTGCTCTTCGGCATCACGCTCGTCGCGATGATGCTGTTCCGGCCGGCGGGCATCCTGCCCTCGGCGCTGCGCAAGCGCGAGCTCGAAGGCACCCGGCGGGGGAACGGGACGTGACGCTGGAACGCAACGCCGTGCCCGCCATGGCCCCCGGCAACGATCTCCTCGTCGCCGACCGCGTGGCGAAGCGTTTCGGCGGCGTGCAGGCGCTGTCGGACGTGAGCTTCACGATCCGCGAGCGCGAGATCTACGGGCTGATCGGCCCGAACGGCGCCGGCAAGACGTCGCTTTTCAACGTGCTGACAGGCATCTATCCCGCCGACGGCGGCATGTTCACCTTCGCGGGCCATCCGCTGATCGGGCTTAAGCCGCACGAGGTTGCCGGCTGCGGCATCGCGCGCACCTTCCAGAACATCCGGCTCTTCGCGAACCTTTCCGCGCTCGAGAACGTCATGGTCGGGCGTCACGTGCGCACGCACGCAACGGTGTTCGGTGCCGTCTTTCGCACGGCTCGCACACGTGACGAGGAACGCGCGATCGAGCGGCGCGGCTACGAGCTGCTCGAATACGTCGGCGTCGACCGGCGCGCCAACGACCTCGCAAAGCATCTCGCCTATGGCGACCAGCGGCGCCTCGAGATCGCGCGAGCACTCGCCACCGATCCGCGCCTGCTCGCGCTCGACGAGCCGGCCGCCGGCATGAATGCAACCGAAACCTCGGGATTGCGCGCGCTGCTCGAGCGCATCCGCGGCGACGGCACGACGATCCTGCTGATCGAGCACGACATGAAGCTCGTGATGAGCCTGTGCGATCGCGTGCTCGTGCTCGACTACGGCCGCAAGATCGCAGAAGGTCCGGCCGCCGAGGTGCAGAAGGACGAGAAGGTGATCGCGGCATACCTCGGCGGCAACGTCGAGATCGACCTCAAGGCACGGCAGGCATGAGCGTCCGGCGCATGAACGTGGGGGGATCATGAACCCCGCCGCGCCGTCCCCTTCCGCCCCCTACGGCGGCAGCGCAGCGGCCGGCCTGGCAAAAGAGGCCGCACGCGAGGGAGCGCGGCATCCGTTGCTGGAGCTCGAGCGCCTTGCGCTGAGCTATGGCGGTATCCAGGCGGTCAAGGGCATCGACATCGTCGTCGGCGACGGCGAGCTCGTCTGTCTGATCGGAGCCAACGGCGCGGGGAAGACGACCACACTGAAGGGCATTTGCGGATTGCTGCCCGTGAAGCGCGGCACGATCCGCTACGCCGGCGAGGACATCACCGGGCGGCCGCCGTACACGCTCGTGCGCCGCGGCCTGTCGCTGGTGCCCGAAGGCCGCGGCATGTTCGGCGCGCTGACGATCGACGAGAACCTCGCCATGGGCGCGTATGCGCGCAGCGACCGCGAGGCGATCCGCGGCGACGTCGAGCGCGTGTTCGCGCTGTTTCCGCGGCTCAAGGAGCGGCGCCGTCAAACGGCGGGCACGCTGTCCGGCGGCGAGCAGCAGATGCTGGCGATCGCACGGGCCATGATGTCGCGGCCGCGCCTGCTGCTGCTCGACGAGCCGTCGATGGGCCTCGCGCCGCTGATGGTGCAGAAGGTGTTCGAAACGATTCTCGCCGTGGCCAGCGAGGGCGTGACGATCCTCCTCGTCGAGCAGAACGCCAAGCTCGCGCTCGACGTGAGCGACCGCGGCTACGTGATGGAGTCGGGCGAGGTTACACTCGCAGGCAGGGCCGCCGATCTGCTGCACGACCCGAAAGTGCGTGCGGCGTACCTCGGCGAAACCGCCTGATCCGATCCTCCATCTCCTGGGCACGACGCATTCCCGGCAACGCCAACCCGGCCCCGACAGGCCCGTCCGAACCGCCGCGACGCAGCATCCGCGCCGTGCCCACGCAGCATGCGCTGCATTGGTATCGCGATGCGATGCGGCTGTGGAAGCGCGGGCCGGCACGCTTCTGTGCGATCGCGCTGGTCGTGATCGTCGCGAACATCGCGCTCACGCTCGTGCCGGTCGCCGGCATCGTGCTCGCGCAATTGCTGCTGCCGCTGATCGAGTGCGGCCTTTTGTATGCGAGCCTCGCCGCCGATCGCGGCGACCGGCCGCGGCTGCGCCATCTCGTCGCGATCGCCGCGGCGCCGCCGCGTGCGCAGGCGGCGATCATCGCCGCGGCACTCATCGTGTTCGCCGCCGAAGCGTTCGTCGCCAATGCCGTCGGCGGATTCAACATGCTGGCGCCGGCGAGCAACGCCGAGTCGATTTCGGGCATGACGCTCGTTGCGACCTACGCGGCGGGTGTCGTCGTTTCGCTGCCGCTGACCTTCGTGCCGTTCGCCGTGCTGTTCGACGGCGCCGGCGTTCGCACGGCATTCGCGGAGAGCGGCGCCGCATTCGTGCGCAACGCGTCGCCATTGCTGCTCTTCGGCGCACTGTCGTTCGTGCTGCTGATGATCGGCCTCGCGACGAGCGGCATCGGGCTGCTGCTCGCGCTGCCCTGGTCCGCTGCGGCGTCGTACGCTGCGTGGAAGGACGTGTTCGGCGTCGCGTAAACGCAGCGCACGATCCCCGCGGTGAAGGTGTCGGCGGCGTCCTACACGAATCTGATCCTTCGTCCGCTGCGAGCTCATAACGGTCAACGCTACGATGGTCGCGAAGTTTTCCATGACGACCCACGTGCGGGGACCGCGCCATGCCCCTGGAACATGCAGTCGGCTCCATCGGAACGGACACACCCGCGCGCAGCGAGCGCCGCCGCGGGGACGATACACGCAGCCGCCTGCTCGATGCCGTCGAAGGGCTGATCGCCGAGCACGGCTTCAAGCCGCTGACACATCGAACGATCGCATCGCGCGCCGAGGCGCACGTCGCGCTGCTCAATTACCACTTCGGCAGCAAGGAACAGCTGATCGAGGAAGCGCTGGCGCGCCGTGCGGGGCAGCTGCTCGCGATGCAGCACGACGCGCTTGCCGCGCTCCGCGAGCGCGGCAACTTCACGGTCGAAGACGTGCTCTGGGCGTACGGCCGGCCGTTCGCGTCGATCGACCAGGACGGCGCGTCGCCGTGGCGCAACTACCTTTGCCTCGTCGCACGCCTCGCCGGGCATGACCCGACCGACGCGATCATGCTGCGTCACTTCGGAAGCGTCTACCGCGAATGCCTGAACGCGCTGCGCCACGCCTTGCCGGGCGTCGACGACGCGTCGCTCGCGGCGGGCTTTCGCAACTGCCGCCTGCTGCTCGAGCACGATGCGCTCGCGCGCTGCAAGGCCGGCACCAATGCACCACCTTACACACCGAGTGCCGAAGCGTTGATGGCCTTCCTTGCCGGCGGCATGCATGCGCTGGCAACACACGCCCGGCAAACGTCGAGCCGGACGGAAGAAACGGCCCACTGAGGCGCACAGGCGCCGGCGTCACTCACGCCCGCGTCAGTCAGTCCGATCGTTCCAGGCGGAAACCGGCGAGCGCCGCGTCGACCGGCGCGCGTTCGATTTCGATGCGTTCCACCCGGCAGGCGCGCGGACCCTCGCGGCAATCGTCGATGAACCGGTCGCAGGCGCGGCTTTCTCCCTGGACATGCGCTTCGACGCTGCCATCGCGGCGGTTGCGCACCCAGCCGTGCAGTTGCGCCAGCGCTGCCGCGCGCATCGCCCAGTCGCGATAGCCGACGCCCTGCACGCGCCCGGTGATGCGCAACCGCGCGCTTCGGGCCGGCGCCGCATTCCAGCGCGAATAGAGCGCCAGTGCGGCGATCGTCTTCGCATCGGTCACGCGTCCGGCGTCGATCGCCTCTTGCAGACCGGGCTCGGTGTATTCGACGAGCTCGA
>Ga0207695_10009465_pt1 | contig 12054 bp, 12 predicted proteins | sample KBSC54metaG_FD_184354 | JGI IMG/M metagenome (GOLD analysis project Ga0207695, IMG submission 184354) | Corn rhizosphere microbial communities from Kellogg Biological Station, Michigan, USA - KBS C5-4 metaG (SPAdes) (version 2) | ecosystem: Host-associated > Plants > Roots > Rhizosphere > Soil...
GGCGGCAGGATGAGTCGGATACCCATGGCCGCGAGGTTCGCGGTACGGTTTTGATAATTGACGGCGCTCTCCAGATCGGGCAGCAGCGCGGCGCGGCTTTCGTTTTTCCGCGCCTCGGCCTGCTTCAGCGCCTCGGCGGACAACTGGATATTGGCGTTGCCTTCGGGGGATGTGGCGATCTCCACGGCGCGTTTGAGACTGAGTGGCAGGGGTCCGCGGGCCGACTGATCGACGGCCGCCGCGGGCAGCGCCGCCAGGAACAGGATGATTCCAAGTTTCATTGCTTCACTCCGCTCTCCGTTGCAGGGGCTTCGAACCCGGCTGCCAGGAAGGTGACCAGCCGGTCGATACGCCCGCGAAAGTCGCCCGTGTCGTTGCCCATGCCGAGGACGTCCGTCCGCGGGCCGAACATCATGGTTTGGGACATGGCGCCGAACATGAAATGCATCCGCCAGCGGAATTCCTGGTCCGGCAGGTCGGGCAAGGCCCGCCGGAGAGCTCCGACGAAGCGCTCCATGATTTCGTGAAAGTGGCGCTGAACGATGGTGACGAGGAGCCCTTCGGCCATGATCCGACCCATGAGTCGGACAAACTCCGGCTCGCGATCGGCGCGTTCGGCCATCGGCACGAGGAAGGCCTCGAGGGCCTGCCGCACGGTGGGTCCGCAGGCACCAGCCTCCTGCTCGAACCGTTGCAGACGGGCGAGGCGCTCCGCGTTCACCGGGCCCGCTTTGCGCGCGATCACGGCAGCCAGCAGTTCCTCTTTTGAACCGAAGTGATAATGAATCGCCGCAAGGTTCACGCCGGCTTCGGCGACGATGTGGCGCACGGAGGTGGCGGAGTAGCCGCGCTCGCCGATTAGGCGCTGGGCCGTGTCCAAGATCTTTTCTTTTGTTTCGCTCATCATTCAAACGACTGTTTCAATTATACGACTGAATTCCAGGTTGGCAAGAGATGAAACGCGGAACTCGAATTGCTCACTACTGTTCGAAAGCCGCTGTTCCAGTAGGACCGGTGCAGCAGTCGGAGGCTTTAAGACTTTTATGATCAATAAGATTTCCGAGCTTTGGTGCAAGAAGATGCATACCAATGCGATGTGGCCGATACACGGCCGGTACATTTGTCCACAATGTTTGCGCACATACCCTGTGGTCTGGGAGGATCCGGTGGTGCGCAGGAATGCGGTCCAGCCCGAGGTCGCGCAGGCCGAGATACAGCGTCAGGCAGCGCCGATCTATCAGTAGAAATGGGCAGGCGAAAGCGCCTGCCCCACTTTGAGTAGAATGGATTCCTGCGCCTGGGCATCCATCTCTATACGTTCGGTTCTCTGGAAAGGGCGGCATTGCGCGCGGCGGAGATCGGGGCGGAGACTTTTCAGATCTTCTCTTCGAGTCCCCGGATGTGGCGGGCCAGCGTGTTGGACCAGGTTCAGGTTCGGCGCCTGCAGGCAACGCGCGAACAACACTCCATTCACCCCCTGGTGGTCCACGTCAGTTACCTGATCAATCTGGCCTCTGCCGATCCGGTGATCCACGAAAAATCGGTGACGGCATTTCGCGGTGAACTGGAGCGGGCCGAGGCGATTGGCGCTGAATATGTAGTGATTCATCCCGGCAGCTTTCGCGATCGCTCACCCGATGAGGGCATCTGTTGTTTCGTGGACGGGTTGTACAAGGCAAGCGCCGGACTGGAGTGCGGTCGAGTCAAAGTACTGCTGGAGAACACGGCTGGGGCCGGGTCGCACCTGGGGAGCCGCTTCGAGGAATTGCGCGACATCCGCGATCTGGCTGGGCAAGTGACGAGTCTGCCCGTCGGCTATTGTCTCGACACTTGCCATCTTTTCGCGGCAGGGTTCGACATCACGAAGCCCGCCGGATTGCGGAAGACGCTCGCGCAGGCGGATGAGATTCTCGGGCTGGACAACATCCCGCTGCTGCACATGAACGATTCGGTGGCGCCGTTCAACTCGCACGTGGACCGGCACGCCAGGTTGGGCGAGGGGCAAATGGGAGCGGCGTGCTTCCGCCGGATTCTGGCCCACCCGGGCCTCCGCGACAAGGTGTTCATCTCGGAGACTCCGGTGGAAGGAAAAGATGAAGGCGACCGGTTCAACATGGACACGCTGAAATCCCTGGCGAAAGCGCGCGCAAGTAAGTCCCTGCTACGATAGAAGATCAGCCCACATTTCAGCCTTATGCCCGAAAAGCCGTACGACCACAACCACATCGAATTGAAGTGGCACGAGCGTTGGCAGAACGCCGATTTCTATAAAGCCGAGGAGAATTCCTCGAAGCCGAAGTTCTACGTGCTCGAGATGCTGCCGTATCCGAGCGGCACTCTGCACATCGGGCACATCCGGAATTACTCGATCGGCGACGCGCTGGCTCGGTACAAGTGGATGCGCGGCTTCAACGTGTTGCATCCGATGGGGTGGGACGCTTTCGGCCTGCCGGCGGAGAACGCGGCGATCGCCAACAAACGGCCGCCGCGCGAGTGGACGCTGCAGAATATCGATGCGATGAAGAAGACGCATCGGCGGTTCGCATTCAGCTACGACTGGGATCGCGAAGTGTCGACGTGCGAGCCGGAATACTATCGCTGGAATCAGTGGTTCTTCCTGAAGATGCTGGAACGCGGCCTGGCGTATCGCAAGAAGGCGCTGGTCAACTGGTGCCCGAAGTGCGCCACCGTGCTGGCCAACGAACAGGTGGTGGAGGGCTGCTGCTGGCGCCATGACGACACACCGGTGGAGCAGCGCGCGCTGGAACAATGGTTCCTGAAGATCACCGACTACGCCGACGAACTGCTGAACGACATTGACAAACTGGAAGGAGGCTGGCCGGAGCGCGTGCTGACCATGCAGCGCAACTGGATCGGCCGTTCCGAGGGCGCGGAGATCGATTTCACGCTGGCCGAAACCGGCGAGCCGATTCGCGTGTTTACGACGCGAGTGGATACGATCTATGGCGCGACGTGTGTCATTCTGGCGCCGGAACATCCGCTGAACGAACGCCTGCTGGATGCGGGCGCGAAGGCGCAGGCCAAGGGGATGGTGGACGCGCGCGCCAATCAGGGTCCGGGCGATGTGCTGAAGGAAGGCTTCTTCACGGGTCACTACGCGATCAATCCGTACAGCGGGGAGCGGGTGCCGATCTGGGTCGGCAACTTCGTGCTGATGGGATACGGGACGGGCGCGATCATGGCGGTGCCGGCCCACGATGAGCGGGACTTCGAGTTCTGCCGCAAGTACGACATCGCGGTGCGGCCGGTGGTTCGTCCAGTGGACGGCGAGTTGGCTGTGGAACCCGGCATGACGGCTCCGTTCTGCGAGTACGGCATCGTGGAGAACTCGGGCGCGTGGTCGGGGCTGCCGTCGGCGGAAGCGCGCAAGAAGATGGCGGAGTACGCGGAGGAGAATCGATTCGGCAAAGCGGCGATCACGTTCCGGATTAAGGACTGGGGCATCTCGCGGCAGCGGTATTGGGGGACACCGATCCCGGTGATCCACTGCGACGAGTGCGGCGTGGTGCCGGTGCCGGAGTCGGATTTGCCGGTGGTGCTGCCGGACAGGATCGAGATTACGGGCGCGGGTCGTTCGCCGCTGGAGAACGTGCCGGAGTTCGTGAACGTGGGGTGTCCCAAGTGCGGAGGCGCGGCGAAACGCGAGACGGACACGATGGACACGTTCATCGATTCGTCGTGGTATTTCTACCGGTATTGCGATCCGAAGAACAGCAGCGCGCCGTTCGATTCGGCGAAGATCGCGTACTGGTTCGAGATCGATCAGTATATCGGCGGGGTGGAGCACGCGATCCTGCACCTCATTTATTCGCGGTTCTTCACGAAGATGATGCGCGACATCGGGTTGATCAAAAACAGCGAGCCGGCGCGGCGGTTGTTCACGCAGGGAATGGTGATCGCCGAGGGCGCAAAGATGTCGAAGTCCAAGGGCAACGTGGTGGGCGCGGATATGCTGGCCGAGAAGTTCGGTGCGGACACGGCGCGCATGTTCGTGCTGTTCGCGGCGCCTCCCGAAAAGGAAGTCGACTGGCGCTGGGAAGGCGCCGAGGGCATCTACCGCTTCCTGGGTCGGGTGTACCGGTTCGTGACGCGGACGATCGGCGCAGGCGGCACGGGCGAGAGCGATAAGAAGGTGCTGCGGAAGCTGCACCAGACGCTGGCGAAGATCACGGAAGACTTCGAGACGCGCTGGCATTTCAACACGTGTATCGCGAGCGTGATGGAACTGGTGAACGTGCTGTACGCCGAAGAGGAGAAGTTGAGCGCGGCCGCGTTGACGGAGGTCAACGAGAAACTGGCGCTGCTGCTGGCGCCGTTCGCGCCTTACATTGCCCAAGAGATCTGGGATGAGTTAGGCAAGGAAGGTCCGGTGTTCCGGCAGAGCTGGCCGCAGTTCGATCCGGAACTGGCTAAGGAAGACGAGGCGGAGATCGTGGTGCAGGTCAATGGCAAGCTTCGGACTCGGATCGTGGCGGCGTTCGGGACGGCGAAGGACGAGTTGGAGAAGCGGGCGCTGGCGGATGAGAAGGTGCAGAGCTTCATCGCGGGCAAGCAGGTGGTGAAGATCATTACCGTGCCGGATAAGCTGGTGAACGTGGTGGTGAAGTAAGGGCTAGGCGACGGCCGCGAGGCCTTTTTGCTCGACGAGCGTGAGGAGTTTGAGAGAGGCTCCGGAAGGCCGCTTTTCGCCACGCTCCCACTTACTAACTAGGCTGCTCGTCACGTTCAGGTAATTGGCGAAAACGGTCTGGCTGACGTGCTCCCGCTCGCGGATCGCCTTAATCTCTTCGGGCTTCAATGGACGAATTGGTGACAGGCACGCGTCATCGAATCGGCGCATGGTCTGCTTATCGATTGCGCCAGCCTCGTGCAGCGCCTCCATGGTTTCATGGATGGCAGTCATGGCATCGCTGCGATATTTCTTGCTCATTCGCTGTTCGCCTCGGTGAAAGCGCCTCTTCTTAGCAAATCCGCGATTTGCTTTCGCGTCAAGTTCAAGACATACTTCGCAGCTTGTTTGGCGAATCCGTAGACAAAGAATGCCCTCGCTCCCCGCCCAAAGTAGATGATGGTGCGGTAGGCGCTCGATTTCCCCTGCCCGGGTCGAGAGATCCTCTGCTTAATGACCTCTCCGCCCAAATCAGCATCAATTAGACCCTGCTACGCCCGAGTAACCGCCTCTCGTAACACTGCATCCACGATCTTTTCTTTCCTAACCCGAGGCATGCATCTACCGTTGACCAACGCCGCGGTCAATTTTCGCTGGGACGTTCGATGTGGTCAATCACGATGAACTCAAACGGAGATTTGCGCGACTCCAGCCGAAGGCCGAGGTCCTGAATTCCCGTAAAGACCGAAGGGCCAGGATCGGCGCTGTCGGAGTCAGTCCAGTCGAGAGTGATCTCCAAGAGTCCCTTAACTGCGGTCTCATCTATGACAGGTCTGGCTAATGCGGAAGACAAGTAACCCACAAACGCGGGAATGGATGCGCAATGCAGTTCGAGGTGTCCCTTTCCGGTCTTCAAGCTGAATTTGCATCCTTGCTGTGACGCGGCGAGCTTTGAGCCGCGCTTGTCGACCGTCAGCGCAAGAACGGGAAACTCTTTGGTTTCCCGGTGGACCACTAAGTGGAAGCGATCGGCGAATAGCGATTGCACCATCGCGTTGATCATGGCGGGCGAGGTGTTCGGGGGCAGGGTTGCCGCAATGTCGTAAGCCTCATCCAGCCAGGCCGGTCCGCCGGAGAGCCGCCATGACGGCACGCTGTAAGCACTGTAAATCAAATTCCGCAACGGAATCCCGGTGGCGGTGAACCGCGCGGCATCCAACCGAACGCCGGTGGCACGGCTTGGCTGGTAAGGCGGAGAGAGCTTCACGGAAGCAACTTCGAAAGCCGGCCCTGGTTGTGCACGGAGTCCAATGACAGCCAAAGCGAGACCGGCGGTCATGAGGTTGAAGCGCGCCATAACGGTGTGACGATTCGATGGCGTGAACTGTTGAGCTATTGTGCTCTCGCGTTCGCAGGCCGGAGGCTTACGCTACAAGACTAGCTGGACGATGGTTTCGATGTGGTAAGTCTGGGGGAAAAGATCGACCATGGTCATCTTCTCCATGCGGTAGCCGCCGGCAAGGAGGGCGACGAGATCGCGGGCGAGAGTGGCGGGATAGCAGGCGACGATGGCGAGGCGCGGCGGGTGCAGAGCGAGCAGGCGGGAGACAGTCGCTTTGCCGAGGCCGGCACGCGGCGGATCGAGGAGGACGAAATCGGGGGCCGACCCCAGCTTTTCCAGGAAGGCCTCGGTGGATGCCTGGACGGCGCGGATGTTCGAGAGTCCGGCGCGCTGGGCGTTGAACTCCAGATCGCGGACAGCGCCGGCGCCCGATTCGACCGCCATCACTTCGGTGTAGCGCGGCGAGAGGGAGAGCGAGAAGAGTCCGACGCCGGCATAGAGATCGAGCGCCTTTTCGCCGCCGCCTTCGAAATCCAGCGCGGTGTCGACCAGTTGATCGACCAGGAAGCGATTGACCTGAAAAAACGAATTGCGGCTGACGCGGAAGCGCGATTGCCAGTCGAGCGCATTCGACACGAGGCCGGGAATCTTCTCGGCCGCCCAGTCGAAGAAGCGCTTGGAGACGGGACGGCGCGTGTCGAGCACGTTCAATTGGACCTGCTGCTCGTCGGTGAAAATCTCGATGGAATCGACGAAGTTCGGCCAGCGGGGATCGCGCAGCATGGTGCCGAGGGTCGCGATGACCTCGTTGATTTTGGGCGAACTGATGGGGCAGGCCTGGATGGGACAGAGCTTGTGCGAGCGCGCCTCCCGATATCCCAGACTGCGGCCTTCGATCTGCAATTGGACGCGATTGCGATAATTCCACTGCTCGCCGGTGACGACCGAGATCTCTTCGGGAGGCTCGATCTTGCCCAGACGGCGCAGCTCTTCGACGAGAATGGCGCACTTGGTTTCGACCTGGAAATCGTAAGGCGCGTGCTGGTAGTGGCAGCCGCCGCAGCGGCCAAACACGGTACAGGGAGCGACGACGCGCTCCGGCGCAGGCTCGATCACCTTGAGCGGCACAGCGCGGACGAGGCCGGGCTTCTCCTTCTCACTGCGGACGCTGACGCGTTCGCCGGGCAGTACGTAGGGCGTCAGCACGACGCGGCCTTCTTCGCGCGACAAGCCGTCGCCTCCGTACACCAGCTTCTCCACAGTCACTTCGAAATTGCGTACGATAGGAGTTACCTCTTTCCCTTTAACCATGAAAACACGAGTCTTTTCCGGCATGCAGCCGACCGGAAATCTTCACATTGGCAACTATCTGGGAGCCCTCAAGAACTGGGTGCGAATCCAGAACGACTACGAGTGCATTTTCTGCATCGTGGACCTGCATGCGATTACGCAATACCAGGATCCCAAGGAACTGCGCGCCAAGATCGAAGAGATAGCGGCGCTGTATCTGGCGGCCGGCATCGATCCCAAGACCTGCTCCATTATGGTCCAATCGGCGGTGCCCGCGCACGCCGAACTTGCGTGGATGCTGACTTGCGTGACGCCGGTGGGCTGGCTGGAGCGCATGACGCAGTACAAGACAAAGTCCGGCAAGCAGGAATCGGTGGGAGACGGACTGCTGCAATATCCGGTACTGATGGCGGCGGACATCCTGCTGTATCAGTCGGGGATCGTACCCGTGGGCGAGGACCAGGCGCAGCATCTGGAACTGACGCGCGACATCGCGCAACGGTTCAACTCGATGTATGGCGATACGTTCGTGGTGCCGGGGACGAGCCTGCCGGCGGTGGGCGCGCGCATCATGGGGCTGGACGATCCCGAACAGAAGATGAGCAAGTCGGCGACGGGCGCGGGTCATGCGGTGGCGCTGCTGGACGAGCCGTCGAAGATTAAGAAGACGATCATGCGGGCGACGACGGACTCGAACCCGGCCGTCGATTTCGCAACGGCGGGTGCGGGCGTGGTGAATCTGCTGTCGATCTATCAGGCGTTCTCGGGCGACAGCAGCGAGGCGATGAAAGAGCGTTTCACCGGGATGCGATACGGTGACTTGAAGAAGCAGGTGGCCGAGATGGTGATCGCGCACCTGGAGCCGTTCCAGCAGCGCTACAAGCAGATCAGGTCGGAGCCGGGATATCTGGCGGGCGTGCTGCGCGAGGGGGCGGAACGCGTGGCGCCGATCGCGAATGACACCGTCAGACTCACCAAGGATCGAATGGGTCTGTACACGTAGTGCTCTCCGCGTACTTCCAACTGCTGCGGCGCAACCGCAACTTCCGCCTGCTGTGGATGGCGCAAGTGGTGAGTGAAACAGGCGACTGGTTTTACTCGCTGGCGGTGTACAGCCTGCTGCTGGATCTCACGCACAATCGCGCGCAGGCAGTGGCGCTGGCGGTGGTGCTGCAAGTGCTGCCGGCGACTTTCGTTTCGCCGACGGCCGGGGCGGTCAACGATCGCATGAGTCGGAAGAGTCTCATGATCTGCGCGGACGTGGGGCGCTTTTTCGTGGTGCTGGGAATGCTGCTGGTGCGGACGCCGGGAATGGTGTGGCTGGCGTATCCTCTGCTGTTCCTGGAGACGGTGGGGGTGGCGTTCTTCGAGCCGGCGCATAGCGCGATCATTCCGAATCTGGTGGAGCCTGACGAGATTCTGCAGGCGAATGCGCTGGCGTCGATCACGTGGTCGCTGTGCCTGGCGGTGGGGGCGTCGCTGGGCGGGGTGGTGGCGGTGCTGCTGGGGCGCGACGCGGTGTTCGCGATCAACGCAGTGAGCTTCCTCGGGTCGGCATGGCTGATCCGGCGGATGAAGTTTAGCGAGCCGCACACCGAAGGACTGGCGCCGCTGACCCGCCGCGATCTGTTCGACTATACGCCGATCGCGGACGGCTTCCGGTACATCCGGTCGCACCCGCGCCTGTTCGCCACGGTCTTCGTCAAGCTGGGGAGCGGCATGCTGGGGGCGAACCTGGTGCTGCTGCCGGTGCTCGGGCAGAAGGTCTTCCCGATGCACTTGGGCGGACTGGATTCGAAGCGCGGCGCGGTGCTGGCGATGAGCCTGCTGATGGGATCGCGCGGCGTGGGGACGATGATCTGTCCGGTATTGGCCGGATGGTGGGCCGGGACTGCGCAATCGCGGCTGCGCGCGGCGATCTGCGTAGGCTTCGTGTTCAGCGCGGTGGGGTATGTGTGCCTGAGCGGCGCGCCATCGCTGGGGATCGCGGCGGTGTGCGTCGCGCTGGCGCATGGCGGGTCGTCGATCAACTGGGTGTTTTCGACGACGCTGCTGCAGTTGTACACAGAGGATCGATTCCGCGGGCGGGTGTTCGCGGCGGAGTTCGGACTGTGCATGCTGGCGATCTCGGTGAGCAGCTATCTGGCGGGGATGGCGCTGGACTGGGGAGTGAATCCCCGGACGTTCGCGTTCGGGCTGGGTTGCGCGATGCTGCTGCCGACTGCGGGATGGGCCGCGGCGATGTACGCGACGGAGGAGAGCCCCTGCATTCAGCAGAGTCCGGATTGAACAGCGTGCGGCCGAGCTGGCGCTCGGCTTCGTTGGCAGGCGGAAGCGCCTGCCCCACTCGGCGGCGACGCGATCAAGAAAGAAGCGTATCGCTTGCTGACGCGCGCGGCTGATACAATCCTGGGCTAGGAGTGCGAAATGAGAATGGCGGCAGTGGTAGTGCTGAGCGCACTGGCGGCGATGGCGCAGACTCCCGCCGATAAGCCCTCGTTCGAGGTTGCTTCGGTGAAACTCGATGCGAACTGCGGGGCGGGGCGGGGCCGGGGCATGGTCGGGCGGCCTTCGCCGGGACGGCTGAACATGCAGTGCACGACTGTGGAGAACCTGATTCAGGGCGCATACATTGTGTTCGCCAATGGGAACACTCCGAGCATGAGGCGGATCGAGATAACGGGCGGTCCGGCATGGATCAAGTCGGAGATGTATACGGTATCGGCCAAGGCGGAAGGGGCGGCAACGCTGCCCGAAATGTACGGGGGGATGCTGCAGGCCCTGCTGGAAGAGCGATTCAAACTGAAGCTGCACAAAGAGACGAAAGAAGCGCCGGTATACGCGCTGACGATCGCCAAGGGCGGACTGAAAATCAAACCGACAGTGGAAGGCAGCTGCCTGCCGATCGACTGGAAAAATCTTCCGGCGGAACCGAAGCCGGGGCAGGCGCCGCCCAATATCTGCGGCAATCAGCGGATGCGCGGTAACGGGAAGACGTTCAATATGAGCGGCGCGGGAATGACTATGGCGGACATCGCAGGCGGCATGTTGTCGAGCTTCCTGGACCGGCCGGTGATCGACAGGACGGGCGTTGCGGGGCGGTTCGATCTGGAACTGGAGTTCACGCCGGATAACAGCATGCCGATGTTCGGGGGAATGCGGCCGCCCACAGCGGCGGCCGACGGCACGCCGTCGAGCAGCGACCCTATGGGTCCGACGATCTACATGGCTCTGGAGAAACTCGGGCTGAAGCTGGAGGCGGTGAAAGGGCCAGTGGAGACGATAGTGATCGATCACGTGGAGCGGCCGTCGGAAAATTGACGCGCCTGGTCAGGCGGAAGCGCCTGCCCTACTTACGGCGGGTGTCGCCGTGCTTGGCTTCTTCCCATCCCTGGCGGAATTCTTTTCCGGCATGACGAAGATCCTCAGCGGCTTTTTTGGCTTCGTCTTTCGCGGTTTGTGAAGCGCGATACGCATCGCGTCCGGCCTGGCGGGCGTTAGGTCCTTCTGTCCTATCGTCCCGACTGCAGCCGCTCAGACCGATTCCGGCAAGTATCATAAGGGCAAGGCACAGCTTTCGCATATGAGTCCTCAAGGTGGACGGAGCAAGTTCGATTCCATTCGGGTGGAGGTAATTTTGCGGCGGATGATCCGGCGAAGCTTTCCGCGGCTTCGGCGGCAGAACGTCTCCATACAGTGGGGCGAAGAGGCGGACCTGCTGTCATACCGGGTGGAGGACGGGCGCCACGCTCTGCGGGTGAATGACTGCCTGCGCGGCGCACCGGAGCGAGTATTGCAGGGCGGGATCGGGCACGAGTTGTGCCACATCGATGGGGATTTGCGAATGGGGCCGTTCCAGCGGCAGCTTGCGTGGGAGAGCTACTACGGGTCACGATGGCGGCGGATGCGGGAGGAGCGCGCGGTGGAACGGCGTGCGATCGAACTGGGATATGGGCGGCAGTTGCTGGCATTTGTGCGGTATGCGCGCCGGCTGGGATACACATTTTCGCGCGAGCACGGGTTGCTGTACGCGGAGATCGAACGCGCTGTGACGGCGCGCGGCAAAGTGTAGAATGTAGCTCGGGGTGAAGGGATGGTGCGGGGAAGCGTGATCCTGCTGAGTTGCGCGCTGGCCGGCTGGTGTCAAAACAACTGCCCGAGCGGCGTCGCACTACGGTCGGTGGCGGGGCGAGAGTTGGACCGGAACTGCCTGCTCAATGACGGCGCCAAAGCGCAGCGGACGACACCTCTCGGCGCGGCGAGTTTTTATGGCGACGCGGCAACCGTTCGCGAACTGCTGCGCAAGCGCGCCACTGTGGACGCACGGGGCGACGGCGACTCGCCGTTGGTGCTGGCCATCCGCGGATGGAGCAAAGATCAGACGAGTCCCGGCCATTTTGAGACGATTCAGGCACTGCTCGAGTCGGGGGCCAGTCCGAAGCAGACCGATAGCCAGGGATGGCCGGCGATTGTGGCGGCGTGCGCCGATCATGCGAGCGGCGCTTCGCCTTCGCTCGTGAAGGGCGGTCGCACGGCGGACGTGGTTGGCGCGCTGTTGCGGGCGGGCGCCGATCCGAACGCGCGGAATCCCGCAGGCGATACCGCACTGATTGTGGCGGTGACGAAAAACGATGGCGAATCGGCACGACTGCTGATCCAGCACGGCGCAAAGGTCAGGACGTGGGGAACGGCAGGGAGCACGCTGGACGTGATGCCGCCCGAGTTGGGCGACTTGCGGGACGAATTGGAGGCGAGGTATCGCGCGGAGTTGACCGAGTTGCCGTCGACGGGC
>Ga0207695_10009466_pt1 | contig 12054 bp, 14 predicted proteins | sample KBSC54metaG_FD_184354 | JGI IMG/M metagenome (GOLD analysis project Ga0207695, IMG submission 184354) | Corn rhizosphere microbial communities from Kellogg Biological Station, Michigan, USA - KBS C5-4 metaG (SPAdes) (version 2) | ecosystem: Host-associated > Plants > Roots > Rhizosphere > Soil...
CTGTCAAGTGGCGGACTCAACACGCCGGTATTATCTTTCGGGATTAAAGCATATCCATACGTTTCGTATCGCCATGACTAACCAGTATGTAGGCAGTATAGAAACCTCCGTAAGATTTGCTTTCCCCTTTGCAAGTGCGATCCAGCAGAAGAGGAAGAAGCAGAATTCCGCGAGCAGGCATAGCCACCGGGCAATCCAGGCTGTCCGCGTTCTCTGAGGGAGGTTGAACAGGTGTATAACCCCCGTCAAGAGGAGTAAATAGCCGGTGCATTGAAGGGTGAAAGGCAGAATTGAAGTTAGGTAACTGCTCACGATGTCGTAATTCGGCGATCGTCCAATTACCACTAAATGACTGCCCCATGCGAGAACGATTAGAGATCCCCAGAACTCGGCAAACTTGGCGGTTCCGAAAACTTCGAGACCCGTTTCTCGCACCTTCTGAAATATGCTCTCAATTGTCATGCGTTCTTGCTTGCGATACCCTGTTTCCGCATCTATGCCGTTAATTTCATTTTGGAACATGGAAACCCCTCTTTTGTCTGTTGGAAGAATTTTCTTCTACCGTTTGGGAGATGTAGAGTTTCCGTGCGGTGTCGTGAGGCCAGTCTGCCGTTCCGCCAAAGACGAACATTACATTCGGGCTGTACTCAACAGGCAACTGCTGAGTTACGAATACCCCCGTCCTTCGTTGGAAGTGGCGATAGTGGATCTTGCCGAATAACCCTGCTTTCTCCTCCTCGAATATGTCGGTTGCTGTCAGAGAAATGTCCCGGAAGAATTTCCAGAACCCCTTTTTGACCGTCGCCTCGATATCCGGAATACGGACATACACCTGAGCGCACTCGTGACACTTGTAGAACCACATCGCCGCCAGGGCAGCCAATTTAGGGCTCGTGTCCAATTCCCCATCTAAACGGGAAATCAGTCTCTCCGTGGCAACCAGGGGCCGTAGCATCGGGATTAGGGGGTGGGACGGAGACATCCCCAGCACCTGGGTGAAGAAATCCATGGGTCCGACATCGCCCCAACCCTTCGCGCCCTGGTACTTCAGGAATTCCCGGCCTGCTTCTTCTTCGAAAACCGACGACGTATCATGATCCATTTCTACCTCCAAATCCACAAGGGCAGAGAAGAGGGCGATCATGCGGTGTGCATTACTCCGTCCCTGCGAAAGTTCTTCGATACGGTTTTTATGACGCTGTTTTGCATTGTCAAAATCTCGATGCGGAGACAGGCTGGTCCACCAGGGTTGTCCGGGTGGCGCAGGTTTACGATCATACCCCAGACCGGACATTAGCGGTGCTCCTCGTGCCCATCCCCCTCTTCTACCGATACGAAGACGGGCATGAAACGCTTGTGAAACTCTTCTTCAGAAAATCCCCGGACCTTCGACCTGTCTTTTACTACCCACAACGGGGGTCTGACCGGGGTTGGCATTCCCCTCAGTAGCAGGGAAACCGCCGAACTTCCAGGACCGAGGATCAAAGCCTTGTCTTCCTCCAGCAGTCTGTTGAACCACTCGGGGTCTTCGGTTTGACCCTGCCCACCGGTCCACAGGAAGACATCTACCGGTCGTGCTTTCGACATCCACCTACCCATTTTCAAGTCCCTCCTTCGCTGTTATCCTGCGGTTCTAACGATTGAGCTTGTCCATCGCCCCACTCCAGAGGAATAGGAACGCTAGGATCGGCCAAAAACAGACAAACAGGCTGAACAGGACCACCGTCCAAAAGAGGTCCTCCACATCCAGCGGTTTACCCTTCTCAATGCATTTGTAGGTCATCCACCCCGCTGTGACGACCATCCCCGCGATGTACATCCACGACCACCATGATCCGATCATCGAATTTCCTCCGTCGAACAGATTGTGAACCGTCCTAATTTCTGCCCGTCCACTTTGCTGTACCGTACCAGCCGAAGGGCTACGAGTTCGTTCAGACGGGCTTCAACAAGGTGCGAGTTAATGGGTGCTTTTGCCTGTGCCTGTACCTGCCTGCTGATATCGTACAGGTGGGCTGGACGGTCCAGCACCTCTAATGCTTGATAGGTGAGTACCTGTGCTGGAGTTAAGCTAACAATGCGCTGATCCTCCTTCGAAGGCTTCTCGACCGGCTGCTCGTTCGGTTCCTCCGTTTCGAGACAGTCAAGCAGATCCTGTATCTTGCCGAAGGAGAGCATCACCTTCTTTACTTCGGCTATTAGCGTCTCAACTGTATGTTCCCTACTCATCGTTGCTGAGTTCTCCCTCCTCGATGTCGTCGTCGTCCGACCCGGCTTCCAGGGATCTAGGCTCGTTGACGTGCATCGCCTCCACAAATCGCTCCTTTACCCGTTTCAGGGCTTCGGCTGCGATCTCCTGCTGCATGATGCGGAACAGGGTAACGACGATAAGTTCCGCCTCTGCAACCGTCACGACAGTTTTGGATGCCACCAGGCGTCGGGTCTCGGCTTCTCCTATCTTCGCCCGTTGCACCATCGAAGTCTGCATCTCTTGCCATATCTCGGTGTTCGTGTTCCCGATCTCTGAGAGAGTCTTCAGGTCCTCGCAACACCGTTTCGCTGCCGCCCAATTGCGACCCTCTAATGCACGGTCTAGCCGTATCCCGAGCATCTGTAGCTTGCGCCACCCTTCCGGGGTCGGCATCCCCTCCATCATCTTCATCACCCGGTGGAGATTAGCATCCATCAGCCCGATCTCTAACTTTAGCGACAATTGCGCCGGGTCGTCAACCGAACGAATGAATACCTCTCTCAGGTCGTCCGGCAGAGCTGCTTCTATCGCCGCCCGACGATCTTTTACCTGCTTAGCGGTCACCCCCTTCTTACTCCCACCATGTTGATGGCACCGTCCATTCCTACGTAGGATCGTCTGCCCGCATTTTCTACCGTCCCCTAGATCATAAGAACAGATCGGCATCCCCAGTCTATTCCGCCCATGAATTACATCCGGTATAGGCGTCGGCATCTTTTACCCCTCTCCATCCAACATTCCAACATCCTTCTATCCCTCCATCCAACTCCGCACCCTATAGGCTAGTACGAGCGCATCAAGAGCTCTAACTCTCGACCGAAAACCCCTCTCCAGAACCCTCCTCAGAACCCACCCATGTTCTGCCCTCATTTTTCACCCATCCAAACCCCCGATTAAAAACGGCAGAAAAAACAAAGGCAATATGTATACGTCCGACGCGTTTTTGTTTTTCTTGACTTCTGAGTTTTTGCCTTTTGTTCGGTTATGAGTTAATGACTTCTAACTTTTCATAATTTATAACTTATAACTTTTCTACACTATACTTCTTAATTGTTGAATTTAATCAAGTTAAAGTCAAGTTAAAGGCAAAAAAGAGAAAAAACGTCATCCATACATATTGCCTTTCTTTTTTCCACCGTTTTTATTCTGGGTCAAATCGCCCGTAAATCGGAGGTTTTACTCCCAGAGAAAACGCCCTAAAAACAACTCCAACCCCGATCCAGACCGATCCAAAAACGATCATGACTCAACTCCATATCTATCAATTCCAACTCCTAACCCAACTCCCGACTCAACTCCATATTCAAAATTGGACTAATTACCGGATTTTCGATCTGTACCCAATCCCGAGAAATCCGATACCCAAACAAGGGAAAATTCAGGACCGTTCTCCAGACGAATTTACGAGCCGAACCCCGAACCCGGAACCCTTCCAATGACGGCGGAATTTGTTCGACAGAGACCACCGTATCACAGGCGCACCGCGTCCTGTTTCTCCGGAAGTTTCTTCCCGTTTCTTCTTGAGGATACCGAGTTCGAACATATCGTCCAACCGTTCTCGTATGGAGGACCGCGACATATCGCACCCATCTGCAATCTCCGCTACCGTACACTCGGGATGCTGGTACACCCATCGGGCTACGTCTAAGTTGTACCCGACGCAGGTATCCAGGGCTACCCGAACAACGACATCGTAATCCTCTCTCCCTATGATTGCTACCCCACCCACCGAAGATGCCTGCTCGCTACGCTCGCGATTTCTGTCGTTATCGTCTTCCCCGAGCCGGACAAGGGCTAGACCCCTCAGCAACTTAGCAAACTGTATCGCAAGCCGGGTTCCTATCTCGTGATCCGGGCGTGCTATGATGCTGTCGTGGAGATCTCGGTGTACTTTTCCCCGGAGCATGGCGACCACCTGAGCAAGATGTATCAGCCGACCGATGACCCACCGTGGCAACTCTGCTACATTCTCTATGTCTACCCGCACACGGAGGAAGTCTCGCGCTATTTCCGCCATCTCTACGATACCCTGCTCTCCTCCGAAGTGAGCCAGGGCACGCTGTACCGTCATATCCACCTCTGCTCCCACCCCTCTCATAAGATGAAATCGAAGAAAACGGTCCCCAAGGGTAGCATCACTCTCCAGGTATATCGCATGGGTAACGCCCGTCAACATGCTAAACCGTCCTTCGTACGAACGGATGACACCGTTTCCGAACTCCCTGTAAACAGAACCGTCGTACGCCCCGCGCAGGGTAGAGTAGATATTATCCTTCTCAGGCTTGTTCATCCCCAGTACCTCGGTGAAGTCCTTGAGAACGAACACCTTCCCTATGAGTTTGGGTATCAGGGAAGGGTCATGCGGTGCCTTGAACCCCGACACAAGAGAGGTCCCCGACATTCGAGAAGCAAGGTATACCTGCTCACACTTCGACAGGCTTTCTAGCAGTGCAGTCTTCCCACTGCCGGGAGGACCGACAACATGTACCCAGAGAGGTTCGCCAGGAAGATCGTTCGTTAGCACGGTAGCGAACAGAACACGCAAAGCCAGGGTCATGTTCTCATCCATCTCCAGGTATCGACGGTACACTTCCAACACCTCCTCAAACGAGGGTCGGCCCGTTCCCTCCCCAATGCCCGGAAACCCCAGAGATGGGCGATTAGAGGGGTTTGCGTCGGGATTAGGAGAAGGGGGTGGAGGGGGTCGCCGTCCGTTCCTGCTAACCGCTCCCGTTCCTGTCCCCTGACCCTGCCCCGTATTCACCCCCTGACCCTGCGGACCTCTGCCGCGATCTCTGGCAGTAAGGACTTCGTTCTCGGTGAGAAGGGGTTCTCCCGTCCGGCCTACGGTGAAGGGTCGGATAACTTCCTGGAGCATGTCGATATCGCCGCCCGAGGAGAAGAAATCCCGCATATCGAAGCCTTCGGGGGTTTCTTCCGGCCAATCCACCCACCGTAACCTGCTGGCTATCGCTCCGATCTGTGCGAACGCCCTCTTGACCCCTACCCGGCCTGCGTGATCATGATCGTAAGCCAGGATAACATCCAGCCCATCGAAGAGTTCCGCCCATGTATCCTTGAAGGCATTGTTGCCAGGAACGGCTACGACGATATCCCATGCGCGATCTGCCACTCTCAGGGCTTCTCTGGTTGCCATGCCGTCCCATGCGCCCTCGCATACCCATACAACTCCACCCTCGCTCACAAAGCTACCACCGGGTGCAATACGCCCCAGAAGTTCAGCTCCCCAGAGACCGGACGGCATACCCGCCAAATTCAGCAACCTACGGCCACCTCGTACTCCGTTATGCGGTCTCCAATCGTAGAACTGAAAGGCCACCATCGATCCCGCCGAATTATAGGTCGGTAATACCCAACGCTCCATCTCATGGTCGTAGACGATACCGGTAGATCTCAACACCGAGACCGGTACCCTTCTGTCTGCCGCAAATTCTAACCAATCCCGGTCGTCTGCCCCTGCGAAACGAAAAGCCAGGGTAGAGGTGTCCTGCGTCAGGTTCCAGTACCATTTCTGGAGAAAACCATAGGTATTCCCCTCTTCGGAACATCTACCCCTTTTGCAGGACCATTGCCCTGTTTCCGTATTGATGTAAAGCTTATTGATCCCTCCACAGAGCAAACAATCTCCAACCCACTCGTTCCCGGTTTCGTGATGCTTAATGAACCCCAGGTCGAGAAACGGGCGCATCTTCTCGGGAACGTCTGCCGCTACTCTAGGAGGCATTCGTACCCCCTCTCCGGATGCTCTTGCAATATTGCTTCTTCCTGTATTCGTTTATTGCCCCGCAGATTTGCAGAGACCATAAGACGGTATCAACAATTCCACCGCTCTTCCGAGGGGGTATCAGACACGCAACTAATAAATCTGCTACCCCTATCTCTACTAATATATCATTAATCGCCCCCAGAAGAAGGTCACCCTGCCGTCGTTCTGTCTCCTTCATATGTTCCGGCAGTTCCTCGAAACTCTTCTTCCACGACGCAGGTGGGTCCTTGATCACCTCTTTTACCGCCATACTCCAAGCTTCTCTGACTGCTTTTGCCATCTCTTCGCGCTCAACCAGGATCAGACCCTGATCCGTGACGCTGCCATCCATTCGTAGTTATCTCCTTCTGTGCAGGTCAACCGTTGCTCAATACCGGAGTAATGGAGAAGTACCCCGTTATGCCATCTTCACTGCACCGAGCACCGCCCGGTATGTCGGTAATAGGCACATTCATAAAATAAAAGGGAACGCCGCAACCCCGGCAAGTGGCGGATACAGATAGTTCCCACCTACCAGAGATATGCGTAAATGATACCTCGGTCTTCAACCGGGTATGCCTACATCCTCCTCTTCCTGACTTTCTGCTTGGTATCCCGCTGCCCGGAAGGAGTATAGGTGAACCGTTCTCTTTCTCCGTCTCCGGGTCCGATGCCGCCGTCCCCGTCGTTTGGGATGCATTGCTCGCATGTACAGCCTGCATGAGTGCAGTGATGCTCGGATCTCGGGCCGAGTTCAGGGATAGGTCTGCAACCGGAGCATAGGTAGGGTTCTTCGACCCCCTCTGCTGCTTCTGCGGCCTCGGCAACACAGGCATCGACAAAGGCTTTCCGGTCTGCGAGGACGCTGTCGAAGGTTGTGATTTGTTTGCCGTCGTAGATGCGGTCCGTGGGTTCGAAGGGGGACCCGGAGGCATAGTTACCGATCTGGACACCGTAGGGGATTGAGGCAGTCTCCCCGTTCCCATTCTTTGCCCCCTGGTTGCCAATTCTGGGGGTTTCGGCGGTGGGGGTGGTGCTTTCTCCCTCCTCTGTTCCGTCGGTGCTTTCTTCCGTACCCGTACCAGCATCTCCCCCGTCTCCTTCTTCGTCTACTGTCAGGATTGTTCGCCGCGCTGCAACCAGGGTTCTATGTCCGAACGACAGAGGGACGACAAAGACTTCGGTTGCATCAGTCTTCTCGAATATCTCTTGGATTACTATAGTCGGAATTTCCGCCGATCCTAACCCCCAAGGCTGGAGCCATTCCCTATCGGTCGGTTCTACCCCTTCTCTGGAGGAATACATTACCGCGCAGACATTCTGCCCGTGCACCGTGTTAAGGGTGTCACCATCAACCGGACATAGAAGTACGATACCCTTCTTGTGCTCACTCTCCGACATTTCTTCCTCCTTCTGCTTTTGTTCCGCTGACTTTTGACTTTCTGCACGTACCCCGAAGAACCAGTCTTCCAGTTCCCGGAATAACCATTGAACCGGGGGTTGACCGCAATCAGCGCATATTATGCCTGAATTCATCTCCCCCTTTGCCACAATCTTGTTAAGTCCCGAATCGATCTCCATGATACCCTTCGTGTTTATCCGCCAACACCTGCTACCGCAGTTTCGGCAGTAGTATTGATCTCTGGGGGATTGAGCCGGACCCGCGTATGTCGCATTCTGGAATGTCATACCTCAATTGCCTCCGCTACGTCCCACTGCTTCTCCACCTTCTTGAACTCAGCGAGCATCTTGACCGTTATCTTCGGCCCATAGGGGATCGCCGCTGTAATGTCGATAGGTACATCCTCCAGGATACGCTTGATCTCCTCGTGTATCCATGGCGCATCAAACCGCCGGGGGATCTCATACACCAGTTCATCATGTATTGTCAGGAGAAGGTGACCGCGAACATCCTCCCTCTGGAAGAACTCATCGATCATGACCATCGACGACTTGATCATATCCGCACCGGTGCTCTGGATGAGGTGGTTGACCGACCGATATTCGAACCCGCTTTCCGCCCGTAGTTTCCGGCCATACGGGTTCACCACGTATCCCTGAGACCGGGCCATTCGGATCATCGTCTGCATGAAGATCTTTATGTCGGGCATGGCTTGGTCGAACTGGTTCAGCCATGTACGGGTTTCCTCGACCGTTCCACCCATGTACCCGGCCATCTTCTCAGCACCCCCGCCGTAGATCTTGGCAAGGAACGAGGTCTTAGCCCGTGACCGGGTTTTCTTCTTCCCGAGGGTTCGTTCGGCTGCAACGATGTCGTAGTTGAACTCGGATAGCCATTGGTTAGCAAGTTCGAGTTGCCGCTGCTTTGCCCCGCGCCGTAGACTGTCTCCTCTCTTCCATCCGAGATGCTGCCAGGTTTGGACTACCTTATCGTAGTATGCCCCTTCAACCGGCCACTCTTCGAATAGCTCCAGAGAGATGGCTGCCATATTCAGGGCATGGGGGTTGTTGCGCCCTCCCCAGATACGGTTGGAGGTTGCTTCGTAGATATCTTCCCCTCTCTCCATAACCCCGAGGAGGAACGGAGAACGGGAAAGGTCTGCGAAGATACGGACTTCCTGTTGGGAGTAGTCTACGGTGTACATCCGATACCCCTTCCGAGGACCGAACACGCTCCTAACGGTTACAGCTTGAAAAGCATGGATCTTCGAAGATGCGATTGTACTCACTTGCTGCATGTTTGGATCTCTGCAACTAAAACGTCCGGTGGCCGTCCCAACCTGATCGAAGCCAGGGTGCAGGGCTTTCCCGCCCGGAATAATGGTATCCGGGGTACTGAGATCCCGGTATACCCCGAGGAAGGTATTGGTTCGTTGGTAGTGCATACGATAGAGGATGAGGTTCCGAACAAAGGGATGCGAGATATGAGGAGTGAGAGCTAACAGCTTGGAAGATCGGCCATATTGCGGGTCTACGTCAAAACCGTACCCGTCGTACATGATCTTGACAATCTGCGGAGGAGACGCCGGGTTGAACCCTACTTCGGGCTTCCTGCCTATCTTTGCTAATTCCCGGTACCGTTCCTTCGGGGTGCCCTCAACCTGCTCCTCCGTCCACCCTAGATCGTCCTTCAGGTGCGCCTTCATCATCTCAAGAGCTTCTGCCGTCAGTCTCTTGGAGACTTTGATCTCCTTGTCGATTTCTTCGAAGGAAACGGCGATCCCCCGGTCTTCCATCCCCCAGACAGTATGCCAGAGTTCCATCTCCCGCATATAGGTAATGCGGCACTCCCCCTCCCGCGCCATGATACTTTTGTAAAGCATGAGCAATACTGCCGTCCGTTCGCAGTCACGACGGCAGTATTGCTCACAATACCAGTATGCAGGGTCAGAGGGGTGCAGCATGTTCCTGAGTATCCATGCGTCCCCTCCTGCGTCTTCCCCCAGACAGTAAGGAAGTTCGTCTTCCGAGCACTCGGGGTTGTACTTTATGTACTGTCGGTTCGCCGCCTGAGCCCGTCGTCTGCATATCTTGATAGCATCGTCCATCTGCTTTTCGTCGTCGGTACCGATGTTGGCATACTTCTTTGCAAGGTACTTCAAACCGTACGCTTGCTCAACCGTGTAGCATACCCGAGCCGCAATGAGGGTGTCATCGAACCAACCTTTCTGTTCCACTCCCAGAGATTGCAGCATCCGGATGTCAAACCGGGCGTTATGGTACACCTTCGGAATGTCGGGATTGGAGACGACGGAACAGAGGAATTCTAGATCCTCCTGTTTGGGCGTGACGATGCGGGTCTGTGGATCAACTTGCCATTCACAGTACCAGGTATTGCCGTCCTGATCACACATCCCTACGGAGAACGGACGGGCGTCCTTCCAGGTATGCAGGCCTGTCGTTTCTGTGTCAACTGCTACCCAATCTCTGGGGGAAAATGAAGCATTGCGGCGTTGAGTGCCGGTGCGGGGGGAAGTGCGAACGAGCATAATCGAACTCCTGAGTATCGCTTGCCTCACGGTCAAGACTTATGTACTCTGAACGAGAAGAAAAGGAGAGGGTAACGAAAGGGGTCCACGCTACCCTCTCAACCGGATTGATAACGGATGGAACAAGCAAGCACGCTATCGAGCCGGAATTACACCCCTTCGCGGTGGCGGAGGTGGCGGAGCCCCTCTTCGCGGAGGAGGCGGAGGCTTCGGCTTGCTTGGAGCCGAACCTACGACTTTAGCAGGTTCCGGTAGCGGAGGGGGAACCCGGAAGACTCTAGACTTCAGCCCTGCACACTTAGGACAAGGACGCCCCTGGAGATTTGTGCCGATCTTAACCTTGTCCGAACGATTGTAGACCTCGTCGCATTTCGAGATAACGCAGTAGGTCAGGAGTTCGTCTACTTTGTGCAGGACACCGTCTTTCTCTATATAATATTCTATATCCATCTCGCCCTTTCCTCCCTGATTTTCCGCCGATAGTAGGGGTTTAAACCCCTCCCTTCGTCTGGGGTTCCCGGTATCGAACCGGTTGGTAGGTATATCCGTCGTATTCGGTATTATCGTCCACCTACTTCTTCTCCCTTGATGAACTTAAGAGCTTCTTGCCTCGCAAGTACCCTATGTTTCTCCTCTTCCGCTTCATCGATGGATTCTCGGCTGACGTATGACAGGCCCCCGTACCCGGTGAGAGAGTACCCTATGAGTTGAGCGATCTGCATCCGGTCGTCGTCGTCAAACGGCATGACTGCGATATCGTTGAGGCTTAGCTTCCCCGAGGAGAACAGCCACCGGACAATCTTGTTCTCTTTGAACCGGGCAGCACCGCTTTCATCGATCACTATAGGTTGCATCGGGTTCCTCATTACGCGGTTACCTCCGCGCCGGTATCGACATCTCTCCCCCAGAGGGAAGCACGGGCTTGCCGGTCCGCCGCCATCCTCTTCGCCGCAAGAGGGTCGGAGGTTACCCAGTCGCCGGGGAAGGTATCCGCGTTCTCTGGACTTACTGCATCGCTTTGAAGAAGGACTTCTTCATCTGCGGGTATTTCACCCTTAGGTCCGTAGATGGTATTCAATCCGGTATCGTGCCATTTTACCCACATCGAACCCTGTGTCCCTTCGGCGACTTCCTTTGCCTGCGCCGCATTATGATGTAACCAGAGAGAACACGGAGGTGCCGCACCCTCTTTCCCAATCAACCGTTCGACATTGATCTGGTTGAAGGGACACGCGGAGAATTCCCCGGCCTTGAAGCAGGGAGGATCAGTCAGGCTGCGCCCGAGGAGAGGATCGATAACCCGTAGCTCCGATGCCATGCCCGTTACAACGGGTTCCCACAGGTCCAGCTGCGTAACCCAACACGAACGGCGACCGAGGATGTGCTTCATGCTTTTGAAGTTGACGTTCCACGCAATACGGTGCGTCACCCCGACAGGGAGAAGCTGCCGACAGTCTTCTATCGGTATACCTGCTTCCTGGAGGAGACGGTACGCGGTCTGTACGGTGTTCAGGGCATCTCTGTAGATGTGTTCTGCCGACCGGTACGTATTCTCGTACACCTGGCAGTCTACCCCTTTCAGGGTGTCGGGCAGATGCCAGTCTCCGTTATCGTAGAAGTCTGAGTAATCCAGCATGCGCGCCCCGAGTGCCCAGAACGCACTCTCTGCCACATGAGGAACAATGTCCGCACCCAGACGGGGGTCAACCGCCGTTCCTATACGATGCCGGACTAATTGCTCACGGAGGGAAATCGGAATGTTCTCCAGTTCGAACGTGAAGTTCAGGAACTCCACGACGGGGATCGCCTCCCCGAGAAGATTGGCGAGCATGTTCCGTAACCAGGTACGGGCGACTTCGGCGCGACGTTCTCCTTTATTTTCAAACCCGAGATCGGTCGCTGCGTTGAACATATCATCATTAGGTATTGGGTATCTTTCAATGTCCCATGATACCAAGTTCTGGAGTTCTGCCGGAGACGGGACCGCGTCATTATGGCGCGACTGCAGCCATACGTACAGGAGGGTCCCCAGAGGATTGGTCGGTGCAGCCAGCAGGGATACCCTGGTGGATTTGGGGGTAGGACTA
>Ga0207695_10009467_pt1 | contig 12054 bp, 17 predicted proteins | sample KBSC54metaG_FD_184354 | JGI IMG/M metagenome (GOLD analysis project Ga0207695, IMG submission 184354) | Corn rhizosphere microbial communities from Kellogg Biological Station, Michigan, USA - KBS C5-4 metaG (SPAdes) (version 2) | ecosystem: Host-associated > Plants > Roots > Rhizosphere > Soil...
CGTCCGGCTACGGGAAGAGAGCCAATTACCGCTTCCGACCCGTCGCCGACCTTCCCGAGAACCGTGCTACGCCCTAGCTTTCACTTGGTTTCGCTTCGGGGGGAGCGAGGGCGTGGAGATCCACAATCCGAAGCCGTGGCACGGCTGGCGCGAGTTCGGTAAGGAGCTTGGCACGATCATGCTTGGCATTCTGATCGCGCTCGCCCTCGAGCAGTCCGTCGAGGCGGCGCGCGAGCACAGCCTCGCCGTGGAGGCCCATGCGGCGATTGTCGCGGAGATGCAGGAGGACCTGAACCGCGTCGCGTATCGTCTCGCGCAGCAGCATTGCGACGACGCCCGCCTGCACGCAATCTCAACCCTGCTGGCGGCGTGGGAAGACGGCAAGCCGCCCCCGGCTGGCCTGTTCATCGGCGACCCCGGCGACGTGGCTCTCGTCGCCCAGCGCTGGCAGGCCAACCTCAACAGCGGTCGCTTCAGCCGCCAGCCGGAGAGGGCGCAAGAGGAGCAAGCCGCCTTTTACACGCGGCTCGCCATCCTCGACGACATGGAGCGCCACGAGCACTACGTCTGGTCCGACTTGCGCGCGCTGGAATTGGGCCCAGCCATACTCCGCACCGACTTGCGTCCCACCTTGGTGTCCGCCTTGCAGCGCGCGTACGGGCTCCAGCGACATCCGTCAGCTTGGCCAACAGGTGATCGACACCGCTAAAGCGGCAGGTCTGACGCCGCGGCCGTTCTTCGGAGCGGCCATCCAGGGCACCGCCTGCCGGCCGATCCTTGGGGCGGAGGGAGAAGCGCACTGAGATTGGGTTCAAGGCGGCCCTTGCGGCCAAAGCTTCAGCTTGCAACACGCCTTCACGGAAGAGCGCGCGGTGCTCGGGCTTTGAAAACTGCGAAGCTTGCGAACCTCTCGAAGGCAAGCGGCGCACCGGTGAGCCCGGCTAACGCCGCAAATCGGCGATGCGATCCGCCGCCACCTTCCAGCCGCTGCGGGCCAGCCGCAGGACGAGTCCCGGCCCACGGTGCTGTGGGACGGGGAGTGGGAGATCACCTGGGTCACGTTCCGCGACATGGGGGCGGCGTTCGGCGTCGCGATCCTCGGCATCTATGTGCTGGTGGTCGCCCAGTTCCGCAGCTTCCGCCTGCCGCTGGTGATCCTGACGCCGATCCCGCTCACGCTGGTGGGGATCGTGCCCGGCCACATCGTCTTCCACGCGCCGTTCACGGCCACCTCGATGATCGGCTTCATAGCCCTGGCCGGCATCATCGTGCGCAACTCCATCCTGCTGGTGGACTTCATCCGCCATGCCAAGGGCGAGGGGCGGGCGCTGCGCGACGTGCTGCTGGAGGCCGGCGCGATCCGCTTCAAGCCGATCCTGCTCACGGCTTTGGCCGCCATGATCGGCGCAGCGGTGATCCTGTTCGATCCGATCTTCCAGGGGCTGGCGATCAGCCTGCTGTTCGGCCTGGCCTCGTCCACCCTGCTGACCGTGCTCGTGATCCCGGCGATCTACGTGGTGCTGAGGGACGATGGGCGCCCGGCGGGCTCCGCCCCCGCGGTGAGCGAGGCCCAGCGGCTAAAGGCGGCGGCATGACGCCGGGCTCCTCCTGGCTTAACTAGGAGCGATGGCCGCCAACCCTACGCACCTGCCTGCGGCGGAGCAGCTCGAGGCCCTGAACGACAGGGCCGCCGTGGCCGCGCGGCTGTTACGGCTGTTCGCCAGTGAACACCGCCTGCGCATGCTCTGCCGCCTGGGCGAGGGCGAAGCCTCGGTGAATGAGCTCGCCCACTATGCCGGCCTGGCGTAATCGGCGGCCTCGCAGCACCTGTCGAAGCTCCGCGCGGAAGGCGTGGTGGCCGCCCGCCGCGACGGCCAGACGATCTACTACAGCCTGAGCGATCCGGCGGCGGTGCGGATGATCGAGGCGCTCTGCAGACTCTACTCAGGAGGCTAGATCAGCGCCTGCCTCTCGGGGCGCCGGACAAGCGTCGCGCCCGGCGTGCTCAGCCGCGCGGGGCGAGGGTGGCGAGACCGAGGCGGGCCTGATTGTCGGCGCGCAGGCACCAGTCCATCGGGCCGGCGCCGCGGTCGACGGCGAAGCCTTGGGCGATCAGCGTCTGGCCGAGATCGAGGCCGTCGAGGTTGACGAGCCGCAGATCGCCGGGGGCGTCCGTGCGGCGCACGTCCACATGCCGCGCGCCGGCCAGCGCGGCGCGGGCGGCTGCGAGCGCCTGGCCGGCGGCGGCGGCCTCGGCGCGGCAGGCGGCCTGCGGCGCGGGGCGCGGGGCCTGGGCGTCGGCGAGCGTGAGACTCTGGCCGTCGATCACCATGCGGTCGCCGGCCAGCACCTGGACGGCATGGGTTTCCGCCGGCGGGCTGTCGGCCTCGAAGGACGCGTTCGGCACGCAGGCCGAAACGCCGAGCGAGGCGGCGGCGAGGGCGAAGAAGAGGCGGTCGCGCATGGTCCGTGCTCCTGCAGCGAGGACGTGCGGAGCCTTGGGTTCCCGACGATCGGTGCGGCGGCGCCGAAGGCTCTGTCGTGCGGAGCTACGGTAGCGTCGGCGCCTCAGACGCAGATGTGACCCAGGTCGCTGCCCGAGCCGGTCACTTCGGATGCGACGGCGTCTGGGCGCAGACGACCGACCAGTGGACCCGCCAGGCGCCGTCAGGGTCGCGCCGGAAGCCGGCGATGTAGTTCACGCGGTGGGTGAACGGGCGTCCCTGCTCAACGCTGTTCTCGTCGTAGGTCGAGCGGTAAACGGCCATGTCGCCGGCCGAGGCGACATCGACGGTCTCCTCGATCAGCACCAGGCGCCACTCCGGCGCATATCTGAACGCCGCGCCGAGTCCTTCCCTGTCGGCCTGCGCGCCGATCGAGGGCGGCCGGCCGCTCTCCATGGAGACCAGGTCCGCGGCGTCGAAGGCGGTGGCGCGCGCCACGTCGTGGGCGTTGATGCCGGCGACCATCTTCGCGACATCGGCCTTGATGACGGCGGCGACGGCGGCGTTTGTCGGCTCAGGCGTGGCGGCCGCTGCGGTCGCCGAGGCCAGCAGGAGCGCGAACGGGAGCCACAGGACGCGGGGGCGCGCACGCGACAGGAGGATAGTCATGGGGACCTGCCCTCGAAGGTCGTCCAGCCGAGCTTCATGCCGGACACCCGCGTTGGCAAGTCGAGCCTCGCGCGTCCTGGCTCGTCAGGCGGCCGGCGGCGGGGCCGGATAGAGCACGCGTCCGTCAGGACGCACCGAGGCGCCCGGCGTCAGGGTCGCGGGGTCGACGTGGCCAGGGCCCAGGATGTGGAAGACGGCCTCGCGCCCGGCGATCAGGTAGTCGGCGATGATCCGGCGGTGGCACCGCCACCACACCGCTTCGGCGCACATGATCGCGCAACGGCGCCGGCCGAGCGCGCGCAGACGCTCCAGGCCGCCGCGGAACCCCTCCGTCAGGGCGTAGTCGGCGTAGTTGCGGAAGCTCGCGTTGGTCCAGAGCGCGTTGGGCGAGCCCTCGGCCGTCCGCTGGCGGGCGCGCAACCCGCCGAGCTCGGCCAGGTGTTCGTAGCCGATCGCGTAGGCGGCCAGCGAAGCGGGCAGGATGTCCTGGTTGAACTGCGGGTTGGCGCGCGAGCGTGGGATGGCGCGCACATCGACGACCAGCTCGATCCCGGAGGCGACGAGCAGGTCCGCAAACTCCCCGAGCGAACGGGTCGAATGACCGATGGTGAAGTAAGGCGGGCTGCTCGGCAAATCAGGCGCGCTCCGGCCGGCCGGACATCCTCAGACCAGGGGCCCGGCGCGGCGGGCGAGCTCGGAGCTGCCTCTCGGGGTGATGTCCCAGCCCTCGTGGCTGCGCTCTGCGAGACCCATGTCGCTCAGCGCCCGGGCGGCCGCAATGTTGACGAAGGCGACGGACTCGCCGGCCTGCTTGCGGGCGAGCAGCTGCAGGGTGTGCAACTGCAGCTCGGTGAGATCCTCCATCGACACGCCTCGATTCACTGGCCTCACCGCGTTCCGGTGATCTCCTTGATCATGGCCTGGACGGGGGCCTTGGCGCCAGCGTTCCACATGCCGCGCAGGTGGGTGAGCGTGAGCGCCGCCGGGCCGGCGAGCTTCCACTCGCAATCCTCGAACCGGCAATCGTCGAAGCGCGGCGGCTCGCCGCCCGAGTAGATGAGCCGGCAGGCGCGGAACTCGCACTGGGCGAAGGTTTCGCCGTCCAGGGCGACGGACTCGTGATTGTAGCTGGCCTTGCTCGGCATGGGATCCCGCTAGGCCTTCGGATCGGGATCGGGCTCGACGTCCGGGTCGGTCGCCCGAGCGCGGTCGCGCTGCTCCGCCTTGGCGGCGGCCTTCTGGGCGGCCTTGGCGGCCTTGGCGCGGTCGCGTTCGGCGCGTTCGAACTGGTAGTTGGGTTTGCGGGCCATCGGGCGGGTTCCAGTGCGGCGCTATTGCCGGGCTTTGCGCGCAGCATAGCGGGAGTCGCGCTTGGCCTTGGCCTCGGCCTTGGTGAGGGCCTTGCGCTCTTTGCGCGCGCCGCGCTTGGCGTCGAGCTCGGCGGCGGCGGCGGAGTCCTGCGCCAGCCGGGTCGCCTCGATCGCCTGCGCGGCGGCCAGCTTCCTGGCGGACTTCGCCTCGACCCGGAGCCTGCGGACCTGGTCCAGCGCCGCTTTCTTCAGCGCCGCCCTGGACGGCGCCGAGGGATCGGTGACCGTCGGCTGCGGGCGAAACTTGGCGAGCCGCGCCTGCCTGGCGTCGGCCGCCCTCTTCAGCCTGTCCGAGAAGCCCGCGCCGGCGATGTCCTGGGTCATGGAGGGTGTCGAGCTTCCGAGTGGGGCGAAGGGACCGCGCGGTCGAGGCGGCGGGGCCGTGGCCCCTCTAGATGGGCGCCCGGCGGGCGGGGCGCCAGCGGCAGCGCCGGTCGGCCGCTCCTCCGGGCTTGGACGTTCGGGCTAAGCGCTCTCCTTGGCGGGCTGGGCGGTCGGCAGGACGTAGGCCTTCATCCGGTCGCGGATCAGCTTCTTGTCGATCTTGCCGGTGGCGCCGAGGGGGATGTCGTCGACGAACACCACGTCGTCGGGCATCCACCACTTGGCGATCTTGCCTTCGAGAAAGCTCAGGAACTCCTCCTTGCTGGCGGTCTCGCCCTCCTTGAGCTTGACCAGGAGGACCGGCCGCTCGTCCCACTTCGGGTGCGCCGCGCCGATCACCGCGGCGATGGCCGCCTTGGGGTGGCCGACGGCGAGGTTCTCGATCTCGATGGAGGATATCCACTCGCCGCCGGACTTGATCACGTCCTTGGCGCGGTCGGTGATCTGCATGAAGCCGGCCTCGTCGATGGTGGCGACATCGCCGGTGTCGAAGAAGCCGTGGTCGTCGAGGATCCGGCCGCCCTCGCCCTTGAAGTATTCGCGGGCGATGAAGGGACCCTTGACCTTCAGTCGGCCGAAGGTCTTGCCGTCGTGCGGCAGCGGATGGTCGGCGTCGTCCTCGATCTCCATGTCGACGCCGAGCGGCGCGCGGCCCTGCTTCAGCTTCAGGCGGACCTGGCCTTCCGGATCGAGGCCCAGGGTCGCCTGGTTGGGGGCCGAGAGCGTGCCGAGCGGGCTCATCTCGGTCATGCCCCACGCGTGTGTGACGTCGACGCCGAACTCGTCGCGGAAGCCGCGGACGATCGCCTCCGGCACCGCCGAGCCGCCGATCACCACGCGCTTCAGCGTGGAGAGCTTCGCCTGCTTGTCCCGCAGCTCGCTGAGCAGCATCTGCCAGACGGTGGGCACGGCGGCGGAGAAGGTGACGCGCTCGCTCTCCAACAGCTCGTAGACCGAGGCGCCGTCGAGCTTGGCGCCCGGCATGACCAGCTTGGCCCCGACCGCCGGGGCCGAGAAGGCGATCCCCCAGGCGTTGGCGTGGAACATCGGGACGACCGGCAGGATGGTGTCCCGCGCCGAGAAACCCATGACGTCGGAGGCGAGCGTCACCAGGGTGTGCAGGAAGTTGGACCGGTGCGAGTAGAGCACGCCCTTGGGGTTGCCGGTCGTGCCGGAGGTGTAGCAGAGGCCGCAGGCGGTGTTCTCGTCGAAGCCGCCCCAGGCGACGTCGGGCGAGCCGCCGGCGACCAGCGTCTCGAAGCAGACGGCGCCCTCGAGGCCGGCGGCCGCAGCCATGTGCGCCTCGTCGGTCATCACCACGAAATGCTTCACCGTCGGCATCTTGGCGCGGTGCTCGATCAGCGTCGGCACGAAGGTGAGGTCGGTGAAGATGATCTTATCTTCGGCGTGGTTGATGATGTAGCAGAGCTGGTCGGCGAACAGTCGCGGATTCAGCGTGTGGCAGACCGCGCCCATGCCCATGATGGCGTACCAGGCCTCCAGGTGCCGGGCGGTGTTCCAGGCCAGGGTGGCGATGCGGTCACCCGGCTTCACGCCGAGACCGGCGAGCGCGCCGGAAAGCCGCCGGGCGCGCTCATGCGCCTGGGCGTAGGTGGTGCGGACGATCGGGCCCTCGACCGAGCGGGAGACGATCTCCACCTCGCCGTGCCACCTGGCGGCATGGTCGAGGATCTTGTCGACCGTAAGCGGCCAGTCCTGCATCAGGCCGAGCATCGCAGAATTCTCCCGGTGGGCTTCCTCAGGCTTTTCGGCAGGTTAGTTTCCTGAACCGCGATAAGCAACGTGGGCCGCCTTACGTCCGGGCGAGCCAGGCGGCGGCGGCCTGCGCCACATCCTCGCCAGTCTCGACGCGCGGCCAGCCGACGGACGTCTCGGCGAGGCGCTCGAGCTGATCGCGCAGCACCTGGAGGTCGGCGTCGGAGGCGTCGCCGACACGGGCGGCGACCCGGGATTCGAGCACGGCTTCGGCCGCGTGCAGGAACATCGGTCGGAACGGCACGGCGGCCGCCCGAGCCAGGTCCTCGGCGCGGCGGCGCAGGTCCGGCTCGATGAAGGTGGCGTCCAGCACCACCGCGCGGCCGGCGCGGAGCATGGCGCCGGCCTCGGCGAACAGGGTGTCGTAGACCCTGGCGTAGAAAGCCGGCGTGTAGGTGTCGCGGGGCAACCGGTCGGTGGGACCCGCGCCCGCCAGGCGCTTGCGGATCTCGTCGGTGCGCAGGACGACCGCGCCCGGCGAGGCGCCGAAGGCGGGAGCGATCGCGCGGGCGAAGGTGGTCTTGCCGGCGCCTGAGGCGCCGCCGACCGCCGCCAGCAGCGGCGGCGCGGGCGACAGGTGGGCGATGGCGGTCGCGAGATAGGCGCGGGCGCCTTCCGCATCGTCGGCGTGGGCCTGGACGTGGGCTCGCACGGCCGCCCGGACGGAGAGCATCAGCGGCAGGGCGGCGAGCCCCTCCCAGATCGTCTCGGGAAAGCTGCGCGCGGCCTGGTCCAGCCAGGCGGCCAGCACCCGGGCCGCAGCCTCGCGACGGCCGCGGAAGTCCAGGTCCATCAGCAGGAAGGCGAGGTCGTAGAGGACGTCGATGTCGGAGAGCAGGTCGTTGAACTCGATGCAGTCGAAGAGGATCGGCCGGCCGTGCTCGACGATGATGTTGCCGAGGTGCAGGTCGCCGTGGCAGCGGCGGGCGAAGCCCTCGCGCGTGCGGGCGGCTAGCAGGCTCGCCTGGCGATCGAGCTCGGCGGCGGTGAGCGCGACCAGGCGCCGGACGGGCTCGGCGCCAAGCACCGGCGCGAGCTCGGTGAGGAGCTGAGCGTTGGAGCCGACGGTGAACGCCATCGAGCTCACCCCCCCGGTGAGCCGGACGGGCGCTGCGGCATGGAAGCCGGCGATGGCGCGGCCGAGCGCCTCGGCGGTTTCTCCGTCGACCCGCTCGGGATGGGCGGCGAGCAAGGCGTCGTCGGCGAAGCGGCGCATCTCCAGGACGGTCTCGACCGTCTCGCCGACGCCGTCGAGGGCGAGGCTCCCATCGGGCTCGCGGGTGATCCGGCGAAGCGCGCGGTAGATGTCGGGCGCGGCCGCCTTGTTGAACGCGAGCTCGCGCTCCAGCGCCCAGTTGCGCCGCTCGGCCGTCGTGAAGTCGACGTAGCCCAGGTCGACGTGGCGCTTGACCTTGAAGGCCGTTTCGCCCGCCAGGAACACCCGCGCGCAGGCCGTCTCGATGACCCGCTCCGCGCGCGCCGCGAGCCAGCGGGCGACCTCGGCTTCCTCGCTCAAGGATAGAGCCGCTGGGTGGTCCACGCCTCGCCCGCCCGTTCGAACAGCAGCCGCTCGTGCAGCCGGAACGGCCGGTCGCGCCAGAACTCGATCGTCTGCGGGGCGAGGCGGAAGCCCGACCAGTGCGGCGGGCGCGGCACCTTGCCGAGCCCGAACTTCAGGCCGAACTCGGCGATGCGATTCTCGAACGCCATGCGGTCGGGCAGCGGCCGCGACTGCTCGGACGCCCAGCCGCCGAGCTGGGCGGGCCGCGCGCGGGTCGCCCAGTAGGCGTCGGCCTCGGCCTCGCTGACCGGGGTCACGGCGCCGCGCGCGCGCACCTGCCGGCGCAGCGACTTCCAGTGGAACAGCAGCGCCGCCTTGGGGCTGGCGGCGAGCTGGCGGCCCTTGGCGCTCTCGACGTTGGTGTAGAAGACGAAGCCGCGCTCGTCGGCGTCCTTCAGGAGCACCATGCGCACGTCCGGCAGGCCCGCCGCGTCGACCGTCGCCAGGGCCATGGCGTTGCCGTCGTTGGGCTCCTTCGCCAGGGCTTCGGTCAGCCATTCGGCGAACAGGACGAAGGGATCGCTTTCGGCAAGCTGCGGCGGCGGCTCGGCGGCCGCCACCTGGCGGACGTAGTCGTCCTCGCTGGGCGAGGGCGGGATCGGCGGCTTCTCGATCATTGCGCCCCTATAGCCCGAGCCGCTTCGCATCGGCGAGGTTTAACGCGGCATTGACCCCAGCGCGCGCAAGCTTCGGGTTCATGGCCAAGGCCGAGCCCCAGATGAGCTTGAGCGAGGCCCGCGCCTTGCTGGGCGTGGGCGCCGCGGCCGACGCCCAGGACGTGCGCCGCGCCTTCCGCAGCGCCGCCAAGCGCGCCCATCCCGACCGCACCGGCGGCCCGGCCGAGCCGTTCCAGCGGCTGGTCGAGGCCTGCCGCCGGCTCGAGCGCGCCACCGGCGTCGCCTGGTCCGACCCGCTGCCGCCCAAGAACGAGCCCGGCCGGCTCTACATCACACCGCTGGTGGCCTGGGGCGGCGGCTACGCCGAGCACCGCATGGCCGACGGCCGCAAGCTGCGCATCCGCTGTCCGGTCGGCCTGCGCAACGGCGACCAGGTTCGCGCCCAGGGCCGAATGCTGGAGGTGGTGGTGCGCAATGCGCCCGACATGCAGGTGCGCGGCCACGACCTGTGGATCACCGTGCCGGTCGCGCCCGAGACGCTGACCGAGGGCGGTCGCGTGGCGGTGGTGACCCCGATCGGCCGCCGGGTGCTGTGGATCAGCAAGCGCGCCGGCGAGCGGCGGCTGCTGCGCGCGCCGGGGCTGGGGCTGCCGGCCCGCGGCCGCCATCCGGAAGGCCACCTGTTCGTGCGGCTCGCGCCCAAGGCCGGACCGCTGGATTCGGCGGCCCGCGCCCTGCTCAAGCGCTTCTCGGCGGCCTGGGCGGCTTGAGGCGCAAGCCGCCGCCGCATTTGGTGCGCCGCCCCGCTTCCGGTAGAAGCGGCGGCGCATGAGCCACAACACCTTCGGCCACCTGTTCCGCGTGACCACCTGGGGCGAGAGCCACGGGCCGGCGCTGGGCTGCGTGGTCGACGGCTGCCCGCCGGGTATCCCGCTGACCGAGGCCGACATCCAGGGGTTTCTCGACAAGCGCCGGCCCGGCCAGGGGAAGTTCGTCACCCAGCGGCAGGAGCCGGACGCGGTGCGCATCCTGTCGGGGGTGTTCTCCGACGAGCGGCGCCCGGAGCCGGTGACCACCGGCACGCCGATCTCGCTGATCATCGACAACGTCGACCAGCGCAGCCGCGACTATTCCGAGATCGCGACCTCGTTTCGGCCAGGGCATGCGGACTACACCTACTTCGCCAAGTACGGGGTGCGCGACTACCGCGGAGGCGGCCGGCAGTCGGCGCGCGAGACCGCGGCGCGGGTGGCGGCCGGCGCCATCGCCCGCAAAATCGTCCCGCAGGTGGCGATCCGCGGCGCCGTGGTGCAGATCGGGCCCCACGCGGTCGATCCGGCGCGCATCGACTGGGCCGCGACGAGCGACAACGCCTTCTGGTGTCCCGACCCGGAGATGGTCGCCGTCTGGGAGGAGCACCTGGAGACGATCCGCAAAGCCGGCTCCTCCACCGGCGCGATCGTGGCGGTCGAGGCGCTGGGCGTGCCGCCCGGCTGGGGCGCGCCGGTGTACGGCAAGCTCGACGCCGAGCTCGCCGGCGCCCTGATGTCGATCAACGCCGCCAAGGGCGTGGAGATCGGAGCCGGCTTCGCCGCCGCCGCCCTGTCCGGCGAAGAGAACGCCGACGAGATGCGGGCCGGGAACGACGGCCCGGTGTTCCTGTCCAACCGTGCGGGCGGCATCCTGGGCGGCATCTCCAGCGGCCAGCCGGTGACGGCGCGGGTGGCGTTCAAGCCCACCTCCTCGATCCTGACGCCGCGCCGCAGCATCGACGAGGCGAACACGGAGATCGAGCTGCGCACCAAAGGGCGCCACGATCCCTGCGTGGGCATCCGCGCCGTGCCGGTGGTGGAGGCGATGGTCGCCTGCGTGCTCGCCGACGCCTACCTGCGGCACCGCGGGCAGACCGGCGGCGGACAGTTCGCGCCCGGGACCAGCGCGCGGCTTGCGGGAGGCTGATGTCGGGTCGTTGATACAAGCCACGCTTGCATAAGGATAATTCACCCGCGACAAGGGTTTAGGCGAAAGACCCGCCGGTCGTTTTCGGGTTGACCGGGTAGGTCGCAGGTCCGTAATTCAGCGCCACATTCCGTACCGTCAGTGGTCCTAACGTCTCTCGGAACGATCCTACAGAACAGCAACGGCCGCCCTGTGCGATACGACCTGCTCCGCATCCTCCTCGTCGACGACAACCACTACATGCGGGTGCTGCTCTCCGAGATCCTGCGCGCCATCGGCGTGAAGGAGATCCACGAGGCCAACGATGGGGCCGAAGGGCTGCAGATGATGCGCAACCACGCGGTCGACATCGTCATGACCGACCTTTCCATGCAGCCCTTGGACGGCATCGATTTCGTGCGCCTGCTGCGCAACTCACCGGACAGCCCGAACCAGATGTGCCCGGTGGTGATGATCACCGGCCACTCCACCATGCAGCGGGTCGCCGAGGCGCGAGACGCCGGGGTCAACGAGTTCCTCGCCAAGCCGCTCACCGCCCGCGGCGTGATCGAGCGGATCACACAGATCGTCGAGAACCCGCGCCCATACGTTCGGGCCGGCGACTATTTCGGCCCCGACCGCCGGCGGCGGCAGGATCCGAACCACGAGGGGCCGTGGCGGCGGGCGAGCGACGCCGCGCAGCAAAAGGCCGCACCGGAGGACAAATAGGCGCGACGCCGGTTGCTGGCATGATGCGCGCCCGAGTTCCGGAGTTGCGCATGCCTCGCCCGTCCATCGCCTTGACCGCCGCCGCGCTGGCCGCGAGCGGCTTCGCGCTGGCCGGCTGCCTGGCCACCAGCGTCGCCGGGGCGGCCGTCGGCGTCACCGGAGCCGCAGTCGGCGTGGCCGCCAAGGCGGTCGGCGAGACGGTGCACGTGGGCCACGTCGCCGTGGACGCTGCGACAGGCGGCGGGAAGCCGGACAAGGATGACGGGCCGTAAGCGTGCTCGTCCCCGACCGGAGTCAGGGTGTCGGCAGGTGGAGCGCGCGCGTGGGCTTCAGCTCCCCTGCGCTCTCGCGATAATCGGTCCGCTGGCGGAACGGCGTCCAGCGCTTGCCGACCAGCATGCGCCCGGCATAGGCGACGGAGAGCACGTCGCCCGCATGCCCGGCCGGCGCGAAGCGCGCTTTGTAGGCGTAGAACTGACAGCTGTCGCAGCCGTTGTCCGGCTCCAGTTCGCCGCCGAGCGGCACGCTGCCGAGCAGCGCCGGACCGCGCGCGCCGAGGCGGACGA
>Ga0207695_10009472_pt1 | contig 12051 bp, 11 predicted proteins | sample KBSC54metaG_FD_184354 | JGI IMG/M metagenome (GOLD analysis project Ga0207695, IMG submission 184354) | Corn rhizosphere microbial communities from Kellogg Biological Station, Michigan, USA - KBS C5-4 metaG (SPAdes) (version 2) | ecosystem: Host-associated > Plants > Roots > Rhizosphere > Soil...
ATCTAGCGGGCGAAGCTGTCCACGACGAGCGCGCCATTGAAGGCGGTGACCGAGCCGGTGCCCGACTTCCACATGATCAGGAGAGCGACGGCGACCATCGAGGCGATGGCGCCCCAGCGGATAGTGCCGGGCGTATGAGCCTTCACGAAGACGCCTTCCATGAGCAGCACCATGGCGAGGATCGCCAGGACGATTTCAGGAAGGACGGCGGCTGCGCCGAGCTGCTGCAGAATGGACATTGATCACCGCATCGCGATTGAGAGCACATCGCCCAGGGACGCCTGGGCGGTTTGCAGGGTTTTGAGAATGCCTTCGACGTCGCCGCCAAAGAGATTGAGGATCGGCGCCGGATAGATGCCGAAGAAGAGCGCCAGCACGGCGAGCGGCGCGAGTGTTGCCAATTCACGCGGCGTCATGTCCGGCAGGTGCTTCAGCGAATCCTTCACCAGCGCGCCCAAGGCCACCTTGCGGTAAAGCGTGAGGGCGTATGCGGCCGAGAGGATCACGCCCAGCGTGGCGAAGAACGCCACCCAGGTGGAGTTCTGGAAGGTGCCGAGCAGCGACATGAATTCACCGACGAAGCCTGAGGTGCCCGGCAGGCCGACATTTGCCATGGTGAAGAAGAGGAACACGAAGGCATAAAGCGGCATGCGGTTGACGAGGCCACCATAAGCGGCGATCTCGCGGGTGTGCATGCGGTCATAGACCACGCCGACGCAGAGGAAGAGCGCGCCGGAGACAAAGCCGTGGCTGATCATCTGGAAGATGGCGCCATCAATGCCCTGCCTGGTGAATGAGAAGATGCCCATGGTGACGAAGCCCATATGGGCGACGGACGAATAGGCAATCAGCTTCTTCATGTCTTCCTGCACCAAAGCCACCAGCGAGGTGTAAACAATGGCGACGACCGAGAGCGTGTAGACCAGTGGCTGGAAGTAGTGGCTGGCGTCCGGGAACATCGGCAGCGAGAAGCGCAGGAAGCCGTAACCACCCATCTTCAACAGGATGGCGGCCAGGACGACGGAACCGGCGGTGGGCGCTTCGACGTGCGCATCCGGCAGCCAAGTGTGGACCGGCCACATGGGCATCTTCACTGCGAAGGACGCGAAGAAGGCGAGCCACAGCCAGGTTTGCATGGCTGGCGGGAAGCCCGGATTGCGGGTGAGCAGCACGGCGATGTCGGTAGTGCCGGCTTGCCAGTACATGGCGATGATGGCCAGCAGCATCACCACCGAGCCGAGCAGCGTATAGAGGAAGAACTTGAAGCTGGCATAGACGCGGCGCGGACCGCCCCAGACGCCGATGATCAGGAACATCGGGATGAGGCCGGCTTCGAAGAAGACGTAGAACAGGACAAGGTCCAGCGAACAGAACACGCCGATCATCAGCGTTTCGAGCACCAGGAAGGCGATCATGTATTCGCGCACGCGCAGCTTCACGAACCACGAGGCGGCGATGCAGATCGGCATCAGGAAGGTGGTGAGCAGCACGAAGGGCATGGAAATGCCGTCCACACCCATGCGGTAGCCTGCAATGCCGAGCCATTCGTGGTTTTCCACCAGCTGGAATCCGGTCTGGCCTACCGTGAAATTCGGCAGGATCAGCAGCGAGACGAGGAAGGTGACGAGCGTGGTCCAAAGTGCGGACCAGCGGGCGTAGCGCGCGGCGGCTTCATCATCGCCACGGGCGAAGAGAATGGCCAGCACGCCCAGCAGCGGCAGGAAGGTGACAGTCGACAGCAAGGGCCAGTTCGACATTAGTGGGAGACTCCGAACGAGAACCAGGAAACGAGTGCCGCAACGCCGATCAGCATCACGAAGGCATAGTGATAGAGATAGCCGGTCTGCAGGCGCACCACACCGCGCGTGACATCGACCACGCGGGCCGAGACACCATCGGGGCCGAGGCCGTCGATGACCATGCCGTCGCCGCCCTTCCAGAACAGGCGGCCAATCCAATAGGCCGGGCGCACGAAGACGCGGTCATACAGCTCGTCGAAGTACCACTTGTTGAGCAGGAACTTGTAGAGCGGCTGGTTGACGGCGGCGACCTCGCCGGGCAGTTCCGGCTGGCGGATGTAGAAGAGATAGGCGACGCCGAGGCCCAGCAGCATGGCGATGGTTGCGGCCCATTTCACCAGCAGCGGCACTTCTTCCATGTGTTCGAGGATATGGTTGTCGGCGGAGCGGTAAAGAGCGGCGCCCCAGAATTCGGCCTGGCCTTCGCCCATGAACCAGTGCTGGAACACGAAACCGGCGACGATGGCGCCAGCGGCCAGCACGTAAAGCGGGATCAACATGACCGGTGGGCTTTCATGGCTGTGCTCGATCACGTCATGGTCGGCACGGGTCGGGCCGTTGAAGGTCATAAAGGCCAAACGCCAGGAATAGAACGAGGTGAAGAAGGCGGCGATCACCAGAGAAGCGAAGGCGAAATAGCCGGCCGAGGACGCGGCGGCATAGGAGGCTTCGATGATGGCATCCTTGGAGTGGAAGCCGGCAAAACCGCCGATGCCGGGAATGCCAACACCGGTGAGTGCGAAAGTACCGATCAGCATCATCGCCCAAGTGATGCGGATATGCGGCGCGAGGCCGCCCATCTTGCGCATGTCCTGTTCGCCCGACATGGCATGGATGACCGAGCCCGCGCCGAGGAACAGCAAGGCCTTGAAGAAGGCGTGAGTGAAGAGATGGAAGATGCCGACGCCGTAAGCCCCTACCCCCATCGCCACGAACATATAACCGAGCTGCGAACAGGTGGAATAGGCGATGACGCGCTTGATGTCGTTCTGCACTAGGCCGACACTGGCCGCGAAGAAGGCGGTGATGGCGCCGACGATGGTGACCACCGTGCGGGCGTCGGGCGAGAGTTCAAACAGCGGCGACAGGCGCGCCACCAGGAAGACACCGGCGGTGACCATGGTGGCGGCGTGGATGAGCGCCGAGACCGGGGTCGGACCTTCCATCGCGTCCGGCAACCAGGTGTGCAGCAGGAACTGGGCCGACTTGCCCATGGCGCCCATGAACAGCAGGAGGCAAAGCGTGGTCAGCGTGTCGAAGTCGTGGCCGAGAAAATGGATGGTCTTGCCGACGGCATCGGGTGCGTGGGCGAAGATGACCGGGAATTCGACCGAGCCATAGACCATGAACACGCCGAAGATTCCCAAAGCAAAGCCAAAGTCACCCACGCGGTTGACGACGAAGGCCTTGATGGCAGCGGCATTGGCGCTTTCGCGGGTGTACCAGAAACCGATGAGCAGGTAGGACGCGAGACCCACGCCTTCCCAGCCGAAGAACATCTGGATCAGGTTGTTCGACGTCACCAGCATGAGCATGGCAAAGGTGAAGAGCGACAGGTAGGCGAAGAAGCGCGGCTGGTGCTCGTCATGGCTCATATAGCCGTTGGAGTAGATGTGGACGAGCGCTGACACAGTGTTCACCACCACCAGCATCACGGCGGTGAGCGCATCGAGGCGGATGGCCCAGTTGGCTTTCAGCGTGCCGGAAGAAATCCAGGTCAGCAGGCTGATTTCGGTGTCATGGCCGCCCTGCAGGAAGCCGATGAAGATAATCCAGGACAGAACCGCACCGATACAGAGCAGACCGGTGGTCAGCAGCATCGGCCAGCGCGGGCCGTTATAATGGGCCTCATGGCCGTGGCCATGATCGTCATGGCTGTGATCATCCGCGTGATCGTTATGCGCAGCATGGGCGTGATCGGTGTACACATCAGCATCGTTGCCGAGCTGCTTGAACGCCTTGGTGCCGAACAGGCCCGCGATGAGTGCGCCAATCAGAGGCAGGAAGAGAATTGCCTGAACCATGATCAGCCCTTCATCATGTTAATGTCTTCCACCGCGATCGTGTTGCGGTTGCGGAAGTAGGTGACGAGAATGGCAAGGCCGATGGCCGCTTCGCCCGCCGCCACTGTGAGGATGAGCAGCGCGAAGACCTGGCCGGCCAGGTCATGCAGGAAGGACGAAAAGGCGACCAGGTTGATGTTCACGGCGAGCAGCAGAAGCTCGATAGACATCATGATGACGATCACGTTCTTGCGGTTCAGGAAGATGCCGAAAATGCCAATCGTGAACAGGATGGCCGCGACGGTGAGGTAATGCGGAAGACCGATCATCAGATGCCCTGCCCCGGTTTGACTTGTTTGATTTCCATCGCGCTTGCCGGATCACGCGCGACCTGCACGGCGATGTTCTGGCGCTTGATGCCGGTGCGGTGACGCAGCGTCAGCACGATAGCGCCGATCATGGCCACCAGCAGGATGAGGCCGGCGGTTTCGAAGTAATAGACATATTGCGTGTAGATGATCTGGCCGAGGGCCTTGGTGTTCTGCATCGTGTCCGGCGTGTGGCTGGCTGTGGCAACGCCAATGTCACCGGGCAAGGCCCAGGTTCCAAACAGCAACACGAGCTCAACGAGCAGGATGAGGCCGATGACGCCGCCGATGGGCAGGTAGTTCAGCATGCCGGAGCGCAATTCGGTGAAGTCCACGTCGAGCATCATGACGACGAAGAGGAACAGCACGGCGACGGCGCCGACATAGACGACGACCAGGATCATCGCGAGGAATTCAGCGCCGAGCAGCACAAAGAGACCAGCAGCGTTGAAGAAGCACAGGATCAGGAACAGCACGGAGTGAACCGGGTTGCGCGCGGTGATCACCAGCACGGCCGAGGCCACAGCCAGCAGCGAGAAGAGGTAGAAGAAGAATATGGTTGCGATCATCTCTCCCCCTCCTCAGCGATACGGCGCGTCGAGCGCCAGGTTGCGGGCAATCTCGCGTTCCCACCGGTCGCCATTGGCGAGCAGCTTGTCCTTGTCGAACATCAGCTCCTCGCGGGTCTCGACGGAGAATTCGAAATTCGGGCCTTCGACAATGGCATCCACCGGGCAGGCTTCCTGGCAGAAGCCGCAATAGATGCACTTGGTCATGTCGATATCGTAGCGGGTGGTGCGACGCGTGCCATCATTGCGGCGGGGGCCTGCTTCAATGGTGATGGCCTGCGCCGGGCAGATGGCTTCGCAGAGCTTGCAGGCGATGCAGCGTTCTTCGCCATTGGGATAACGGCGCAGCGCATGCTCGCCACGGAAACGGGGCGACAGGACGCCCTTTTCATGCGGATAGTTCAGCGTCACCTTCGGGGCAACAAGGTATTTCAGCGCCAGCCAGGTGGCGGAAAGGAATTCCCGGAGGAAAAGCTGCTTCGCGCTGCGGTCGAGTGCAAGGGCCATGTCAGCACACTTTCATTTGGTTCGGGTGGCGGGTCATTGCGGCAGCCACCCCATGTAAACAAGAACGCCGGAGGTGATGACAACCCAGCCCATCGAGAGCGGGAGGAACACCTTCCAGCCGAGACGCATCAGCTGGTCATAGCGGTAGCGCGGCACGATGGCCTTGACCATGGCGAAGCCGAAGAACACGAAGACCACCTTGAGCAGGAACCAGATGACGCCCGGCACCCAGTTGAAGGGCGGGACATCAATGATCGGCAGCCAGCCGCCGAGGAACAGCGTGGTGGTCATGGCGCACATGGTGGTGATCGCCACATATTCGCCGAGCATGAACAGCAGGTAGCCGGTGGCGGAATATTCCACCATGAAGCCGGCGACCAGTTCGGATTCCGCTTCGACCAGGTCAAACGGCGGACGGTTGGTTTCAGCCAGTGCCGAGATGAAGAATACCACGAACATCGGGAAGAGCGGAATGAAGTACCAGTCGAGGATCGAGTTCGGCAGGCCGATCAGCGAACCAAGGCCGTGATGCTGGGCATGGACAATGTCCGACAGATTGAGCGAACCGGCGCAGAGCAGCACAGTGATGATGACGAAGCCAATCGAGACTTCATAGGACACCATTTGCGCGGCGGAGCGCAGCGCCGACAGGAACGGATATTTCGAATTCGAGGCCCAGCCGCCCATGATCACGCCGTAAACACCGAGTGACGAGAGGGCAAAGAGGAACAGCACGCCGACATTGATATTGGCAACCGCCCAACCCTCGTTCAGCGGCACCACTGACCAGGCGGAAAGAGCGAGAACCGAGGTGACCAGCGGCGCAATCAGAAACACGCCCTTGTTGGCGCCATCGGGAATGATCTGTTCCTTGAACACGAACTTGAGCAAGTCGGCGAAGGACTGCAGCAGGCCCCAGGGGCCCACCACGTTGGGGCCACGGCGCATCTGCACGGCGGCCCAGACCTTGCGGTCAAACAGAATGAGGAAAGCCACTGAGATGAGAACCGCGATCAGAAGCCCAAGGCTTTCGATGACGATCAACAGCAGGGTTAGGAGAAGTTCGAGCATCGCTTACTCCGCCGCCTGCATCTGCCGGCCGCTCTTCAGGGCCGAGCATTCCGCCATGATAGCCGAAGCACGGGCGATGGGGTTGGTGAGATAGAAGTCCTTCACCGGCGAGGCGAATGCGGCGCTGCCCGGCGCGCCGGAGACTTGCGACAGTTCATTGAGGCCGCTGGCATCTGCCTTGGCGACCTGATCGAGCGCCGCGAGCTGAGGCGCGATCTTGTACATGGCGGCGCGCAGTTCCTGGATGGTCTGGAAACCGATGCCGGCACCGGCTTCTTCAGCCAGGGCTGCGATGATGGCCCAGTCCTCGCGCGCCTCACCCGGAGGGAACGCGGCGCGGGCGGCCAATTGCGGGCGGCCTTCGGTGTTTACGTAGGTGCCCTGCTTTTCCGTGTAAGCGGCACCCGGCAGGATGACATCGGCGCGCGAGGCACCGGCATCGCCATGGCTGCCGATATAGATGACGAAGGACTTGCCAAGCTTGGCCATGTCGAACTCATCAGCACCGGCCAGCAGCACGACATCCATCTCGCCCTTGGCGGCGGCATCGAGAATGGCGGTGGTGTTCTTGCCGCCATCGCCGGGCAGCGCGCAGACATCGAGCGCGCCAACGCGCCCAGCGGCGGTGTGGAGAATGTTGAAGCCGTTCCAGCCGTCGGCAATGGCACCCTGCTTCAGCGCATGCTGATAGGCGAGCGAGAGGATCGCGGCACCATCGGGACGCGCGAGAGCGCCCTGCCCGACAATCACCATCGGCTTCTTGGCCGAGGTGTCACGGTCCTTGCTGATCAGATCCTTCAGGCTGTCAACGCCAGCGCCGAGATAGGCATATTTGTAGGTGAGATCGGCCTGTTCGCCGACCACGCCGATCACACAGCCGCCACGCGCGATACGCTTGCGAATACGGGCATTCAGCACCGGCGCTTCAAGGCGCGGGTTGCAGCCGACGAGCAGGATCGCATCGGCCTCTTCGATGCCAGCGATGGTGCTGTTGAAAAGATAGCCGGCGCGGCCACCATGCTCACCGAGCGACGTGCCATCCTGACGGCAATCGATGTTGGCGATGCCCATCTTCAGGGCCATTTCCTTCAGCGCGAAGGCTTCTTCGGCAGCCACGAGATCACCGAGCAGAATGGCAGTGCGCGACTTGTCAGCAGCCTTCAGCTTCGACGAGGCGCGACTCAGCGCTTCATGCCAGGAGGCCGGGCGCAACTTGCCGAGATCGCGCACGTAAGGCTGGTCAAGGCGCTGGTTGCGCAACCCATCCCAGACAAAGCGCGTCTTGTCGGAAATCCATTCCTCGTTCACGTCTTCATGGGTGCGCGGCAGGATGCGCAGCACTTCACGGCCACGCACGTCGACGCGGATGTTGGAACCGACGGCATCCATCACGTCGATGGTTTCGGTCTTGCGCAGCTCCCAAGGGCGCGCCTTGAATTCATACGGCTTCGAGGTGAGCGCGCCGACCGGGCACAGATCGATGATATTGCCTTGCAGTTCGGAGCTGATCGCCTTGTCGAGATAGGTGGTGATTTCCACGTCTTCGCCGCGGCCCGTGAGGCCCAGCTCTTCGATGCCGGCCACTTCGGTGGTGAAGCGGACGCAACGCGTGCACTGGATGCAGCGCGTCATCTCGGTCTTGACCAACGGGCCGATATATTTGTCTTCGACGGCGCGCTTGTTCTCGTGGAAGCGGTTCTTGTCGATGCCGTAGGCCATGGCCTGGTCCTGCAGGTCGCACTCTCCGCCCTGGTCGCAGATAGGGCAATCCAGCGGATGGTTGATGAGCAGGAATTCCATTACGCCTTCGCGGGCCTTCTTGACCATCGGAGTGTTGGTGAAGACCTCCGGCGGCTCACCATTGGGGCCGGGACGCAGGTCGTTGATCGACAGCGCGCAGGAAGCTTGCGGCTTCGGCGGGCCGCCCTTCACTTCAACGAGGCACATGCGGCAATTGCCGGCAACCGACAGACGCTCATGGAAACAGAAACGCGGCACTTCCTTGCCGGCCATTTCGCAAGCCTGCAGAAGTGTCGTTCCGTTTTCGACTTCGAGTTCCTGACCGTCGATCTTTACTTTTGGCATCGTTCCGTCCTCAAGCGCAGCGCAGATTGCGCATGCGCTCTTGATCCATCACTTCAGCCCAGCCGAAGGCGCGTTCGGAGGGGCCGTTCTTCTCAAAATCCTGCAGCCGTTCCCACGCTTCATCGATCGTGGGGATATGGCCTTCCGGCACCGGCCAGAAGACCATGTGCGGCTTTTCCATCAGCTCGAACCACTTTTCCTTGTTGCGGTAGAACTGCACATGGACCGTGTTGAACACATAGTTCTCGAGCGCCTTGGCGTCAGTCCAGACAGACATGTTCAAGGCCATGTCGTCGCCGATGCGGAGATCAGTGGCGTTGTTGTTGTCGCCCTTCAGGCGCCAGACAAAACCAGGCGAGCGTTCGGCCAGCGCGTTGACGCGGTCCAGATTATCCATGAACCCGGCCATGCGTTGGTCCGAGGTCGGATATTTGAACTTGCCGATGTTGAGCTCCGCGAGATGCATGGTTACTCCGCTGCCATCTCGGTGGGTTCACGCACCGCGCCGTCCTTCGTCGAACGGTAGGTGTATTCGTCGATGCGGGCTTCGATGACCGGGCGGAAATGGGTGATCAGGCCCTGGATCGGCCAGGCGGCGGCATCACCCAATGCGCAGATGGTGTGGCCTTCGATCTGCTTCGAGACATCAAGCAGCATGTCAATCTCGCGCTTTTCGGCGCGGCCTTCGACCATGCGCGTCATCACGCGCCACATCCAGCCGGTGCCTTCACGGCACGGCGTGCACTGACCGCAAGATTCATGCATGTAAAACTTGGCAAGGCGCTGGATCGCCTTGATGAGATCGGTGGACTTGTCCATGACGATCACCGCGGCGGTGCCGAGGCCGGAGCGCAGCTTGCCGAGCGAGTCGAAATCCATCGGCGTGTCGATGATTTGGGCGGCCGGCACCATGCGCACCGACGAACCGCCGGGGATGACCGACAGCAGATTATCCCAGCCGCCGCGCACGCCGCCGCAATGCTTTTCGATCAGCTCGCGGAAGGTGATGCCGAGCTCTTCTTCCACGTTGCAGGGATTATTCACATGGCCCGAAATGCAGAACAGCTTGGTGCCGACATTGTTCGGGCGGCCGATAGAGTTGAACCAGGTGGCGCCGCGGCGGTAGATGGTGCCTGCGACGGCAATGGATTCCACATTGTTTACGGTGGTCGGCGCGCCATAGAGGCCAACATTGGCCGGGAACGGCGGCTTCATGCGCGGCTGGCCCTTCTTGCCTTCCAAGCTTTCGAGCATCGCGGTTTCTTCGCCGCAGATGTAAGCGCCAGCGCCATGGGCGACATAGATGTCCATGTCGTAGCCATGGATATTGTTCTTGCCGATCAGGCGGGCTTCGTAGGCCTGGTCGATGGCGGCCTGCAGGCGTTCACGCTCACGAATATATTCGCCGCGTACATAAATGTAGGCCGCGATGCAGCCCATGGCGGCACCCGCGAGCAGGCAGCCTTCCACGAGCAGATGCGGATCATGGCGCATGATCTCCCGGTCCTTACAGGTGCCGGGTTCGGATTCATCGGCATTGACGACGAGGTAATGCGGACGCTCGCCGATCACCTTCGGCATGAAGCTCCACTTCAGGCCGGTCGGGAAGCCTGCGCCGCCACGGCCGCGCAGGCCGGAGGCTTTCATTTCATTGACGAGCCAATCCCTGCCCTTGTCGATGAACACTTTGGTGTCCACCCAGGCGCCGCGCTGCTTGGCGCCTTCGAGGCCCCAGTCATGCTGGCCGTAGAGATTGGTGAAGATGCGGTCCTTGTCAGCAAGCATGGCTTACTTCTTTCCCTTCGGGCGTTCGCCCACATCACTTTCAGGGCGCCAGCCCTTGGCCAATTTCTTGGCCTGCGAAACCCAGTCGTCGCGGCGGATGCGGCCATGGAAGCCCTTGAGCAGCGCATCGACGTGATCGATGTCGGCCGACTTCCACGAGGCCACCTGGTCGAAATGCCAAACGCCCACTTTATTGAGCAGCTTTTCGAACGCCGGGCCCACGCCCCAGATAAGCTTGAGATCGTCACCCTTACCACCGCGAGGCTTCTTCAGAAGCTCAGGTGCAGCGGGCTTGGCCGGTGCAGCCTTCTTGGCTGGCGCTGCAACTTTGGCCGGAGCCTTTACGGGCGCTGCCTTCTGGGCGGCGGGTGCCGGAGCATCGGCCACCTTGGCGACGCGGGTGACCGCCGGAGCGTTGGCCGCCGGAGTCTTGGTCGCGGCCTTGTCCACGCCATTCTCGGTGGTGCGCACGATGCCGGTTTCGGCCTGCAGCTTTTCGGTAGCGAGCTTGCTCGGCGCGGAAGAGGCTTCTTCCTTCACCACTTCGGACTTCTTCTGCGCGTCGGTCTGCTGGGATGCAGCGCTGACCGGGCGGATTTCCTCTGCAGCGGGCTTCACCGGAGCCGGCGAAGGCGGATTGGACTGATTCTGGGCAGCCGGCGGCGGAGCGGCCGGCGTGGGCGCAGCAGCGGGCGCCGGAGCTGCAGCGGGTGCAGCCGGAGCGGCGGCCACCGGCGCAGCGGGAGCCGCAGGCGGAGCTGGTGGAGGCGGCGGCGGCGCTTCCACGCGGGTGAAGGTGCGCTGCTTGCCGTAGAGATTCTTGTCGGTGAGCGTTGTCGCACCCGACAGCGCCATCGAAAACTGGCGGCCATTCTGAGGACCAGGCTTTACTTCACGGCCGGCCTGGAAATCATCGATGATCTTTTCCAGCGTCTCGGGCGTCAGGTCTTCATAAGTGTCCTTGAACACCTGGATCATCGGCGCGTTCACGCATGAGCCGAGGCATTCGACTTCTTCCCAGGACAGCGAACCATCGGCATTGAGATGATGCGGATCGTGATGGATCTTGCGCTGGCAGACGGCGATCAGCCCTTCGGCACCACGCAGCTGGCAGGGCGTTGTTCCGCAGACCTGAATGTGCGCCTTGCGGCCCACCGGCGAGAGCTGGAACATGGTATAGAAAGTCGCCACTTCGTAGACGCGGATGTAGCTCATGCCCAGCATGTTGGCGACGGATTCAATGACGGGCTTTGACACCCAGCCTTCCTGCTCCTGGGCCCGCCAGAGCAGCTGAATGACTGCCGAGGCCTGCTTGCCGGGTGGGAACTTGGCCATGGTCTTCTTGGCCCAGGACGCGTTTTCCGGTGTGAAGGCGAAGCTTGCGGGCTGGACGGGATCTAGACGACGAACACTCACCGGTCCACCTCACCAAACACGATATCGAGCGAGCCGAGCACGGCGGTGACGTCTGCCAGCTGGTGGCCGCGACACAGGAAATCCATGGCGGCGAGATGCGCGAAGCCCGGCGCATGCAGGCGGCAGCGATAGGGTTTGTTGGAACCGTCGCTGACCAGATAGACGCCGAATTCGCCCTTGGGAGCTTCCACCGCGGCGTAAACTTCGCCGGCCGGCACCTTGTAGCCTTCGGTATAGAGCTTGAAGTGATGGATGAGGGATTCCATCGAGCGCTTCATTTCCGGGCGCTTCGGCGGAACCACCTTGCCGTCAGTGGACGAAACAGGCCCCTGCCCGTCCGGTGCATTCAGCTTGTCGATGCACTGCTTCATGATCTTCAGCGATTCACGCATTTCCTGAACGCGGATCAGGTAGCGGTCATAGTTGTCGCCGTTCTTGCCGATCGGAA
>Ga0207695_10009474_pt1 | contig 12045 bp, 11 predicted proteins | sample KBSC54metaG_FD_184354 | JGI IMG/M metagenome (GOLD analysis project Ga0207695, IMG submission 184354) | Corn rhizosphere microbial communities from Kellogg Biological Station, Michigan, USA - KBS C5-4 metaG (SPAdes) (version 2) | ecosystem: Host-associated > Plants > Roots > Rhizosphere > Soil...
AGCGGTTGATGTCGTGAAATTCGGAAGCACGAGCGCGATAACAGCCAAAGGAATGATCACCGCGAGGTAGGCGCTCGCGCCCTGCAGGCTGTAACTCTGCTGATGATAGCGGACGCCGCCGACCAGCAGGCCCAGTCCTACCACACCATTCAGGACGATCATGAGGACCGCGAACATGGTATCGCGCCCGAGCGTGGGCACACCTTTCGAACCAAGCATCACGGCAGCGATCAGCGCGACTTCGATGACGACGATCGAGAGCGTGAGGACGAGCGTACCGAAGGGTTCACCGAGCCGCTCCGCAAGCTCTTCCGCCTCATGAACCACGCCAAACGCCGACCAGATGATCACGCCGAACAGCCAAGCAAACAGCGTCACGGCGCCCAGCGGCGGCACTGCCGCCATCATTGTTTTGCCAGCAAGAACGAATGATCCGACGGTTGCCCAGGCAATGGCCAGGCGCAGCGTTGTATTTGGCATGCGCCAAACCTTAGCGCAGCGAGCCGCGGCTGTCGCACGATCTACTCGCCTGCGTGAATATCTTCGCGAAGCTGCGCAACCGAGGCCGTATGATCGGCCTCCTTTTTGGGCATCGCGTTTCACGGCCGTCCCATGTTGCCGGCAGCTTCGTGACGACGGAACGTCGACCGTCCCCCTTCGCTTTACCGTTTGATAGCCAACCGACCGGCCGACAGGAGCTTCGATATGTCCGACGACAAGAGCGCCACTCTCTACAGGATGGTTCTTCCAGAAGAGACCTGCCCGTTTGGCGTTCATGCTAAGCAGATGCTTGAGGACGCGGGCTTTGCGATCGACGAGCATATCCTGAAATCGCGCGAAGAGGTCGACGCCTTCGAACGGGAGCACGACGTCGACACGACACCGCAGATCTTCATCGGCGGCAAGCGGATCGGCGGCAGCGACGATCTCGAACGCTACCTTTCGGCATGACCGGTCCCGCTGCGAGGCCGCTAGGCCTTTCGCCGCTGACTGCCGCCGGGATCGTCGCGGCTGTGCTGGGTGCCAGCGCGATCGTTGGTCGCCGGAACACTCCCAATCGCTCGCATCCGGGCGCGCGCCTCTGGTACAAGCGGCTCGATAAGCCGAATTACACGCCGCCCGACCCCGCCTTCGGCGCAGTCTGGCCGACGCTCGAGGCAGGCCTTGCGGTGGGCGGCTACCGGCTGCTGCGTCGATCGCCCTCTCGCCCAAGAAATGTGGCGATCGCGCTGTGGCTGGTGAACACCGGCATGGTCAGCGGATGGACCCAGTTGTTCTTTCGCAGGCATGCGCTCGGTGCGAGCGCACTCGCGTCCGGCGCGATGCTCGCCGGCAGTATGGCCTATGTGGCAGCGACCAGCCGGGTCGACCGTGTCGCGCAAGCGACCGCAATACCCTTCGTCGCGTGGCTCGGCTTTGCGACGCTGCTCGCCGAACGGGTGTGGCGGCGAAATCCGCCGTCTGCCAGATTGCCGGGGGCATGAAACTCACTGTCTGGCATGACGGCGGCTGCCCGCTTTGCCGACGCGAAATCGCTCTGATGCGGCGACTAGATCGGCGCGGCACGATCAACTTCGTCGATGCAAGCGACGCATCGAGCATTTGCCCGCGGGATCGCAACGAGCTGCTTGCAACCTTCCACGCCCGCGAAGACGGGCAGATGTTGTCCGGCGCAGCGGCTTTCGCGGCGATGTGGCGTGCCATACCGGGCTTGCGGCCGTTCGGCCTTGCTGCGCGTATGCCATGGGTCTTGGCGGCACTTGAGTATCTCTATCGAGCATTTTTGGTCGTTCGACCGCGCTTGCAGGCGATTGCAAGGCGGCTTGAAGCGAAGCAATCGTGAGACGTCCAATCCCCGATCCAGCCGCACCAGACCAGGAGAGTGTCTGGGATTTCCCGCGCCCGTCCGTCGCGCAACCGGTGGATGCGCATCTTATCGTGATCCTCGCCGGGCAAACGATCGCCGAGACCCGTCGCGGGATCCGGACTGTCGAAAACAGCCATCCTCCCACATATTATTTCCCCCGCGATGACGTCGCGGCGGGCGTCCTGCGACAAGTGGAAGGTGGCAGCTTCTGCGAATGGAAAGGTCATGCGACCTATTTCGACGTGGTGATCGACGGCGTGCGCCGCCAGCGAGCTGCCTGGGCCTATCCGCAGCCGACTGCGCCGTTCGAGATCATACGCGATCATGTCGCGTTCTACGCTGCCGCAATGGACGCCTGCTTCGTCGATGGGGAGCGCGTCCAGCCTCAGCCCGGTGGCTTCTATGGTGGGTGGATCACCTCCAAGGTGTCTGGTCCGTTCAAAGGCGTGCCGGGAAGTCTCGGATGGTAGCGGCGACCGCTGTCGTGATCGGCGCGGGCGGCGGTATCGGTGGCGCTCTCGTGGCGGCGGTGGAGGCAACCGGACGATTTGATCGCGTCCATGCCCTTTCCCGCCGGCCAGCATCCGACCGGGACTGCGTGAGGGGTGGCTTGATCGATGTCGGTGACGAAGCCAGCATCGCGTCGGCGGCAGCCCGGATCGAAGCGCCGGTCGATCTGGTGATTATCGCCACAGGCCTTTTGCACGAGGCGGGTCGCATGCCGGAAAAGGCGCTGGGAGAACTCGACGGCGCAGCGCTGGCCCGTCTCTTCGAGATCAACAGCATTGGTCCGGCGCTCGTTTTCAAGCATTTCGTGCCTCTCCTTGCAAAGGGTAGGCGCGCCGTCATCGCTGCGATGTCCGCCCGGGTCGGGAGCATTTCGGACAATCGATCAGGCGGCTGGTATGGCTATCGTGCGTCGAAGGCGGCGCTCAACATGATCGTGAAATCGGCGGCCATAGAGATCCGGCGAAGCAGGCCGGAGGCGGTTTGCGTGGCGGTTCATCCTGGTACCGTCGATACAGCGCTGAGCCGTCCGTTTCAGGCTAGGGTGCCCGCCGGCACATTGTTCACGCCGGCCTGGTCAGCAGAACGGCTACTCTCTGTCATCGACTCGCTTACGCCGGAGGATAGCGGTCGTATCTTCGACTGGGATGGTCACGAGATCATCCCTTGATCGGCACAACACCGATGTGAAACCGGAGCGCAGGGCACTCCCCAATACTTGAAACGGGCAGGAAAAGTGGTGTTCGCCGCGGCGTGCATTTGCATCATGCCGGATGATCGCTCGCGATGACCCGAGCGGTCATCTTGGCGGACATCATGACCGACGGCGTTCCCGCACCGGGCTGTGTCCCCTGCCCGACCAGATAGAGATTGGCGATGTCCTCGCTGCGGTTATGCGGACGAAAAAAGGCGGTTTGCGTGAGGCGAGGTTCAGGCCCGAAGCCGTTACCCAGATGGGCACCGAGTTCCTTTTCGAAATGGTCGGGCGTGATGAAGCTTTGATAGACGAGCCGCTCGCCGAGTTGCGGGATGAAGCCTCTGTGCTCGAGATAGCCAAGAACACGCTTCGCATAATCGTCGCCGAGCTCCGACCAGTCCAGCCCGCTCTTGTTGTTGGGGACCGGCACGAGCGTATAGGCGGCATGATGTCCGTCGGGCGCGAGACTGGGATCGGTCATCGTCGGTATGTGGAGATACTGCGAGAAATCGTCTGCCAGGATCTTGCGCTCGAATATGTCGGTAAGAAGCTCCTCGTAGCGCGGGCCGAGCAGGATATTGTGATGCCGCAATTCGGGATCGCCTGCCTGTTTCCGGTAGCCAAAGTAGATCACGAACAAGGACATGCTCTGCTTGCGATGGGCGACCAGCAGGTCGCGATTGATCGTCCGGTGTTTTCGATCGACGAGGCTCAGGTAGGTGGTGGCATAGTCGGCGTTCGAGACAACAACGTCCGCAAGCATCGTTTCGCCACTCCGGAGCGTCACGCCGCGAGCGATCCGCGTACGTCGGCATTTCTCAACGTCAATCTGCTCGACACGTGCGCCGAGCCGAAGGACACCTCCGAGTTCCTGATATTTCTGGATCAGTGCGGCGATCAGCGCGCCCGTCCCGCCCATCGCATAATGGACGCCCCACGTCTTTTCTACGAAGTGGATCATGGCGTAGATCGCGGGGACCTTCAGTGGATTGCCGCCGATCAGCAGCGGCTCGAAGCTGAACACCTGGCGCATCTTCGCGCTCTTGAAGAATTTGCTTACGAGGGTGAAAAGAGGTCGGACGGCGCCGAGCCTGAACAGGTCTGGAAGGACCCGGATCATCGATCCCAGATCGTCAAAATAGGTGTAGCCGAGCTCCAGGAAGCCGCGACGGAAGATTGCCCCCGCCGCCTCATGGAAGCGCTCATATCCGTCGAGATCCTCCGGCGCGAGCAATGCGATCTGACGGCGTACATTGTCGCGATCGGCGTCATAATCGAAGAAGCTGCCGTCATCGAAATAGATGCGGTAAAAGGGTAGGATCGGGACCAAGTCGACGTAGCGGCTCGCGTGATTGACACGTTGCCCCGCACCCGCCCCTTCTCCGGTTCCAAATATCGCAGCCGGAAAGTCCGGCTCCGAGAGCGCGGGCCATCCGCGCTCAAGAGCAAAAAGCTCCTCGATGAAATGCGGCACCGTCAGGACCGTCGGGCCCATGTCGAAGGTGAAGCCTGCCGCGCGCCGAACGGACGCCCGGCCGCCGGGGTCCGCGCGTTGCTCCAGGATTTGTGTATCGAAACCCATGCTTTGCAGTCGGATACCGCAGGCGAGGCCGCCAATCCCTGACCCGATGATGACCGCGGTTTTCCGGTTCAACCGATCGGCCCTGTGCACGGATCAGCGGAGATCTCCATGGCAGATCGAGTTTGCGATGTCCGGGTCATTCCACCTTCTGATCGTTCGGCGCTGAGCTTCACTGGAGCGTCTTTCCTGATCGTAAGCATGTCGTGGCTTAACGCGCGACGACGCGATTTACAGTCTTCTGGCCAGACGCGCCGGCCAGGCGTCAAAGCGCGCGACACGGCTGGTTTCGGTTTGGCAGGCGGACCCTCAACGTGGTGCACTCTCCAACATGGCGTGCGGAGTACAGGCTCGGTGTCGACACTCACGTCATCCTTAGCTCGAAACTCTCCTTGGTAGCCGGACATTCGCCGTTACGCGGCTGGCGCCCTCGCCTTCTTCCATTGGCGCATCACCAGCAAAAGCGCGGCCATGATCACCGGTCCGACGAAGAGACCGACGAGGCCAATTTCCGCCAGACCTCCGAACGCTCCGATCATAGCGAGAAGGAAGGGCAGCTCGATCGCACTGCCGATCACGGTCGGCTGAATGACATTGTCGCCGACCGTCATCACGGCGGCGCTGAAGCCGAACAGCAGGGCTCCGGCCAGGATATGACCCGTCCCCAGCAGGATCAGTGCTGCAAGGCCGAACGCCGCCCAGGCGCCGAACGGGACGAGCGCCAGCATGATGGTGAACGTCGCGAACAGGAGCGGCTGAGGCACGCCGGCGATGGCATAGCCGATGCCAATGATGCCGCCTTCGGCAACGGAGACCAGGACCGTTCCGTTGACGACCGCGCGTATCGCGTCGATCATCCGTTCGAGGAACTCGCCACCGAAATTTCCAAACATGTGCCGGGCAATGTCTCGCGCCTCGTTGGCGATGCTTTCGCCACGGGACAGCAGCGTGATCAGCGCAAGCAAGGTGATCAGAAACAACGCCGATTCGCGTGCGACTTCGCCCCCGATCGATCGGGTCCACGCCAGCACGGATCCCGCGCTCAACGTTCCGAGCAGGGCGTTTGCGGCCTGCGGATTGCCGATATGCTGCTGCCAGTACGCGCCGGCGCGTGCGCCGACCAGCGGCAGCGACGGCAACCAGGTCGGCATCGCAATGCCGGTTTTCTGGGCCTGCTGAAGCCATTCCATCGCCGACTGGCTTTCCTGCGCCAACGAAACCGCCGCCAGCGAGAGCGGGATGATGATGACGAGAGCCGTGACGAGCGCGAAGCAGAGCGCGATGAGAATGCGACGGCCGCGCGCCCGGTCGACAACGCGCCGGTAAAGCGGCCACTCGGCAATGGCGATCACGGCGGCCCATGCGATCGGCGTCAGGAACTCCAGCGCCATCCAGATTGACAGTGCGACGACAACGACGGTCAGCCACAGCTGGCGGCTTCGCACGACATCGGGTTCGGCAACCACGACCGTTGCGTCAGCCCGTGGCTGTGCGTCGGAAGTTGCAAACTTCGCGTCCGCGTTCATATGCGCGAACGCGGTCTCGACGTGCGCTTCGACATCGCAAACCCCTTTTGATGACCGCTGCGATCCATGACGACGCGCGCATTTCGATGTTGCAGGAACCGGCCACGCCTGACGGTGTTCCGAAATTACCCGGCCGACGAGGGGCTGCACGGTGAAAACTTCGTTCCCCGTCGGGATCGGTGATGGTGACTGAGGGCTGATCTGATATGGTGGTGGACGCACCTCGAAATCGATCGGACCCCCATTTGCCCGCGCCTCTGGCAGCTGTCCTCCTCTGCATGATGATCGCCGGTTTCACGTCTGGTGCTGTCGCTGCCGGCCCGACCGGATTGACCTGCACGGCGCCCAACGGCGCGACCGTGCGTCTGAATCTCGATATCGCCGCTCGTCGTTTTCAAAAAGTGGGCTTCCCTGCCCGGCCAATTTTGCGCGTAACGGAAAAACGACTGATCCTCATGCAACAGAAGCTGACCGGTTTCACCGTGACAGCATCAATTGAACGCGACACGATGACCTACATCGCTGATTCCGAAGACGCGAAGTCGCACGCTCTGACGGAAACCCGCTACGCTTGCTCTGAAGGCCCATCGTTCGATGTAGCCGACGCGAGGCTGTCTGCGATCTAGCCAAGAGCGCCCGTCGCGGGAAACATTCCGATCACTCGGCCAACATGCTATTCTTACCCTAGGAAAAGGGGCAAGCGATGTGTCGGGTTCTTGTTAAACGGGCGCTGGGATTAGCCACGGCTCTGTCTCTATTCCCACAGCCCGGCGTCGCCCAAAGCGCTGGATCACTGATCGCGGCTCAACCCGTTGATACCGCACCGGCAGGCATGCGGGCGTGGCGTATCCGCTACTGGACGTCCGATAACGGCAAGCCGATAGCCGTGACCGCATGGTGATCGCTCCCGTGGCGAAGTCGAACGGCGTACCGTGGCCCGTGATCGCATGGGAGCATGGTCTGATCGGTATCGCACAACGCTGTGCACCATCGACAGTCGTGGCCAATTTCACGATGATCCCGGCACTCAGCGACGTGATACGTCGCGGCTATATGCTCGTTGCACCGGATTATCCGGGTCTGGGTTCCGACATGGTACACCCTGTTCTCGTCGGGAAAAGCGAGGGGAGTTCCGTGCTCGACGCGGTGCGCGCGGCCCGGTCCATTCCGCAAGCGAACGCCGAGTCACGCTTTGTCCTTTGGGGTGAGTCTCAGGGCGGCCATGCTGCGCTGTGGGCCGGGCAGATGGCCGCAAGCTACGCGCCGGACCTGAAACTCGTCGGCATCGCGGCGATCGTGCCGCCGACCGATCTTGCGCGCAATTTCGTAGAAACAAAGGACCTGCGCATTCGCGCGTTGCTGACCTCCTACACGGCGGCCAGTTGGTCGCGTTACTATGGGGCGCCCATGTCGACCTTCGGTTCGCGGCAGGTTCAGAACGTGATGATCCGGCTGGCCGACAACAATTGTATCGAGCCCGGTGCCAAGCCAAGGCTGGGAACGATCCTCGGCATAGGGATCGCCCAGAATGCGGTGCGCAAAATTGATCTCGGTACGCGGCAGCCATGGGCTCGCCTGATGGCGCAGAATAATCCCTCGCCGGCCGCGATATCGGTGCCTGCCATGATCTATACGGGCACTGGGGACACGATCGTCGCGCCCGACGTCGTCCGTGATTTCGCTCGTCGTGCCTGTGGGTTCAACAAGACGGTCAGCTACAAGCTCGTGCAGGGTGGCGGGCATGCCACGGTCGCCCGCATCGAGGCGCAGGCAACATTGGCCTGGATCGACGGCCGTTTCGCGGGACGACAGGCTCCAAATACCTGCCGCTCGATGTGACCGAGGAAGAAGCGCCAGCCATTCCCGGATGAGGCTCCATCGTTACGCCCGGTCACACGACGGGTCGGCTATTTTCTTCCGGTGCTGAAGATACTCGGCTAGAGCGTTGAAATGGATGAGGGGGAAACCATTCCGTCGACGGATATTTCGATGCTGGCAGAACCCCAGCGTCTCCAGCTTCTCCTGGACGCGGTCAAGGATTACGCGATCTACCTGCTCGACCGGAACGGATATGTCAGCAGCTGGAACACCGGCGCCGAGCGGTTCAAGGGTTACAAGGCATCCGAGATCATCGGACAGCATTTCTCGCGCTTCTACACCGACGAGGATCGGGCGGCCGGCCTTCCGACCCGCGCGCTCCGCATCGCCGCTGAGGAAGGGACGTTCGAGGCGGAAGGTTGGCGCGTCCGCAAGGACGGCACCCAATTCTGGACGAGTATCGTCATCGATCCGGTCCGCGACAGTGATGGCGCGGTCATCGGCTTCGCCAAAGTCACCCGCGACATCAGCCACCGCCGCGACGCCGAAGCGAGGTTGCGGGAGAGCGAGCAGCGCTTCCGCATGCTGGTACAGGGCGTCCGCGACTATGCCATCTACATGCTCGATCCCGATGGTGTCATCAGCAACTGGAACGTCGGCGCAGAGGCGATCAAGGGCTATACGGCCGACGAGATCGTGGGGCAGAACTTCTCCCGCTTCTACACGGAGGCTGATCGGGCCGCCGGTGAGCCGGCCCGCGCGCTGGCAATCGCGAAGCTCGAGGGCAAGTTCGAGAATGAGGCGATCCGCGTCCGCAAGGATGGGAGCCTGTTCTGGGCCAACGTCCTCATCGATCCCATCTATGACGAAACGGGCAAGCTGACCGGCTTTGCCAAGATCACCCGCGATGTCACCGAGCGTCGCCGCGCCCAAGAGCAGATCGACGCTGGCAAGGAAGCGCTGGCCCAAAGCCAGAAACTGGAGGCGATCGGGAGGCTGACCGGCGGGGTCGCTCACGATTTCAACAATCTCCTGACGGTGATCCGGGGATCCGCTGAATTGCTCCAACGCCCGGGCCTGAACGAAGAGAAGCGGCAGCGCTACCTGGCTGCCATTGCGGAGACAGCCGATCGCGCTGCGGTTCTAACCGGCCAGCTGCTCGCTTTCGCCCGCCAGCAGCCGCTTCGCCCACAGAAATTCGATGTTGCGCTCCGCCTGGACGGCATGGAGCACATCATCACGACCACCATCGGATCATCGATCAACTACCGCGTCGAGGTCGGGGACGATGCTGGATCGATCGAGGCTGATGCCAGTCAGTTCGAAACGGCCGTCCTCAATATGGTCGTCAACGCCCGCGACGCGATGCCGGCGGGTGGCGATCTCATCATCGGTGTTGAGCGCACCACCCACAAACCCGCTATCCGTCATCATGCCAAGGCCGATGGTGATTTCGTTCGTGTTTCGGTGCGCGACTCGGGCACCGGCATCGCTCCAGACAGGCTTCCCCGGATTTTCGAGCCCTTCTTTACGACGAAGGACGTCAACAAGGGCACCGGCCTAGGCCTCAGCCAGGCGTACGGTTTTGCCAAGCAATCGGGTGGCGACATCGCGGTCGAGAGCAAACCGGAGCATGGCACTGTGTTCAGCCTGTACCTTCCCCGCACCGGGTCGGGAGCGGGCGAGGAGATCGTCGCGCGAGCTCGAATCGACCTTGCCGCCGTCCACCAAAAGCGACGTATCCTTTTGGTGGAAGACAATGAGACGGTTGGGCGGTTCGCGGTCAGCGCCCTGACTGAGCTGGGCCAGACCGTCGTCTGGGCGCCCCACGCTATTGCCGCCCTAGAGCAGCTTGATCGCGGCGAAACGTTCGAACTCGTTTTTTTCCGACGTCGTCATGCCAGGCATGAGCGGAATCGAGCTTGCTCAGACCATCAGATCGAAATGGCCGGCCCTCTCCGTTATTCTGACCAGTGGCTACAGCCACGTCCTCGCCGAAGCGGGCGGACAGGAGTTCGAATTCGTCCACAAACCGTATTCAATGGAGAGCCTGGCTGCATTGCTCTCCTGACGAGGCTGGGCCCGCTCCGTCCAAGCCGCTTCGTCGGCTGTACGCTTCAGACGATAGTACAAGTTCAACCGAGTTCCGCGCGGGCCATCGCGACTGCCACTACGGGCTCCGCTAGAACGCGGACTGCCGGCTCGCCTGTCTGAGCTGCAGCGCGTCGGGAAGACGCAAAAGGCGAGCGCGCTGCTCCGACCATTCGATGATCCCCAACTTGGAAAATGCGTGGAGCCATCCTTCCATTGGCCAAACGTTCCACCGATCGTAAAATCGCTGAGCGTTGCGCACGATGTCCTCGACATGCTGGAGGGGAGGATCGAGGACCTCGTGATGTTGGTGAAAAGCACCGGGGCCACCCATGAAAAGCAGCGGAACGCCTGCCTGGCGGGCGCGAAAACCAAAGTCGGTGTCTTCCGCGCCATAGCCGGTATAACCCTCGTCAAAGCCGCCCAGATCATGGAAACGGGTGCGCCCGATGCCGAACACCAGCGACCAGAACAGGCCTGCGTTCACTTCCTCGCGGACACCACGCGCGGGGAAAGTCCGCACCGGGTGGGGCGTGGCTGACAGTTTCAGATTCTCTTCGATCCACGATTCGCGCGCATCCGTCGGCCCCAGGTAGAAGACTTCCGCGCAGATGACGGCGCCATCTCGGCGGAGCTGACCTGCCATCTCGGCCACGAGGCCGCGCATGGGTATGCAGTCGACGTCCAGGAAGAGAAGATGATCACCGATCGCTTCGCGCGCCGCCGCATTGCGTGCGGCGGCAAGAGGCAGCCCTCCCCCGCCCACACGAACGATCCGCACCGGGAAAGGAGCATCGGGCGCGATCACCGCAGGATCGCTGCCCATGTCGGCGATGATCAGTTCATCGGGCAACTCGTCGCTGCGTCTCAATCCCTCAACAAGCTGAGCAAGATGTTCGGATCTGTTTTTCACGATCGTGAGGACACTGACGCTCATGGCGCTTGGCGCCAGAGATCAAGGCGATAGCGGGAGCGTCGATGGGCCGAGAGGATGATGATCCTCTCGCCGAGTAACCTCGACAATTTGATCACGGCCTCGTCGCCGCTCTGCGGATAATCCGTTTCGCCTGTGTAGTGAACGAGAAGCAAGTCTCCTCCCGGCAGCAGGTGGGACTTCAGCCAATCCGCCGCCCGGGCAAGATCGCCGTCATCCCAGTAATAGGCGACCTCCGACAGGACGACGAGGTCGAATTCGTCAGTGGGCGCCGTCTGAGGGAACGCCATGCACTCGAGGTTGACCTGATCGAGGTGGCCAACCCGCTGGCGCGCGGCGTCGAGCGCGGTCTCGCTGACGTCGATCGCCAGCAAGGCGGCACATCTTTCGGCCAGCCTAAGGGTCAGCACGCCCTTGGCGCATCCCACCTCGAAGCCGCTCTCGTAGTGCCGACCCGACAACGCGTCGATGCTGTCCTCGAACTTGGCCTGCTCATAATCGCTGGTCTCGAGATTCCAGGGATCGTTCGTTTCGCGGAACATGCTTTCGAAATAGCCGGGATCGATGGATGTCGGACGCCTCGCCATCATCGTCTCCTGACGTAGAGCAGGTCGTGAGGCGTCATCGCCCGCTTGTCTTTTGGAAGGCGGAAGCCGGTGCCGTGCGACGCCGTGAGCTGGCTGCGATGCGCGGCGAGGGCACAGCGTCGCACGCCAAGGCGCATCGGCTTCGTCATTAATGCCCGATGGGCCCGGCCATCGGGAGGCGCCCCCCAGACCACATATTCCGCTATCTCCAGCTTTCGCTTGGCGCTGGCCTGTACGGCGCGAGCCAGCTCAGCCGCAGCCGCGTGATCGCAATGCGGCTCGTTCGAAGCCGTGGTCGCAAGCACATCCACGCGAAGCCGCGAGCAAAGCGCCGCGAGCTTGCGACGGCTGCGCTCGAACGCCGGACTGCCAGCGTGTTCAGGCGCCCCATCCTTCCATCGGAGGAAAAGAGGCGCGCTCCATCGTGCGTCTGTCAGCC
>Ga0207695_10009484_pt1 | contig 12037 bp, 11 predicted proteins | sample KBSC54metaG_FD_184354 | JGI IMG/M metagenome (GOLD analysis project Ga0207695, IMG submission 184354) | Corn rhizosphere microbial communities from Kellogg Biological Station, Michigan, USA - KBS C5-4 metaG (SPAdes) (version 2) | ecosystem: Host-associated > Plants > Roots > Rhizosphere > Soil...
CCTTTGCCTCGGGATCCTCCACGTCCTTGGCCACGCTGTTGACGAACCGCTCCAGGGAGTGCGATCCCTCCGCGCCGAAAAAGCCGCGGCCGTTGCCGTCGGAGTTGATGTAGACGGCGGCGTTCTTCGCCAGTTCGGCCGCATGCGCCTCGGCCCACTCGGTCGATCCGAGCAGTCCGGGCTCCTCGCCGTCCCAGAAGCAGAGCACGATGGTGCGCTTCGGCTTCCAACCCTGCTTGAGCAACGCGCCGAGTCCGCGTGCCTCTTCGAGCAGCGCCACGGCGCCGGACACCGGGTCCTCCGCGCCATTCACCCAGGCATCGTGATGGTTGCCGCGGATGATCCACTCGTCGGGATACGCTGACCCCGGGATTCGCACGATCACGTCGTAGAGCGGCTTCAGGTCCCAGTTGAAGGACAGCTTGAGGTGGGCGCGCGCCGGTCCGGGACCCACGTGATAGGTGATGGGCAGGCCGCCCTGCCAGTTGCCCGGGGCCAGCCTACCTTCGATGGCGGCCAGCAGCGGCTGGGCATCGGCATACGAAATCGGCATCACCGGAATCTTCGTCAGCGTCGGAGCGCCCTGGATGGGCAGCCGCTTGGCATCCTTCGTCGCGCCTTCTCCCGGCGTCAGCGGATCGCCCGGATACAGCGGCATGTCCATGACGCTGCCGCGCTGCACGCCATCCTTCGGCCGCATGGGACCGGCGGGGAAGACATCGCCGCCCGTGTAGCCGTCATCGCGCGGATCGGAGTAGATCAGGCATCCGACCGCGCCATGCTCGGCCGCGACCTTTGGCTTGATGCCGCGCCAGGTCTGGCCGTAGCGCGCAATCACGATCGCGCCTTTGACAGAGATGCCCAGCCGTTCCAACTGTTCGTAGTCGTTCGGCGCGCCGTAATTTACGTACACCAGCGGCGCGGTCACATCGCCATCGATGGAGTAGGCGTTATAGGTCGGCAACTGCTCGTCGTGCTGGCTCGATGTCGGATCCACCGCCACCGTCGGCTCCTGCAGCTTCGCCGTGAACTTCGTAGGCGCAACCAACTCCAACTGGCGCTCCTTCGGGGTAGGGAAGAGCACGTCGAAGGATTCGATCTTCGCGTCCAGCCCCCACTCCTTCATCTTGGCGAGCATCCATTCGGCGTTGTCCTTGTCGTACGGCGAGCCGACGTGGTGCGGCCGCGCCGACATGCGCTGCATATACGCGCGCATGTTGGCCGGGTCGGGGATCGCGCGGAACTTCGCCTCCCAATCGCGCTCGCTGCGAGCGCTATCGGACGAGTAACCCGCCAGGGGTGCATCGGCGGTCTGGGCCAGAGTCGCGGCCAGACAAAAACAAACGGCGTAAACGGCAATCTTTTTCAAGGTCGGAGTAACTCCTGTTTTAAATAGCTTATCGTGTCAAACTGAGTCATGCGTTGGGTTCCCGGGCTTCTGTTGTTGACCGCGGCCGCTCTTTCCGCCCAGACTCCGGGGGAGATGACGACCCGCGACGAGCAAGCCTCGTTCAAAACCAAGGTCAGTCTGGTGCTGGTGCCGGTCGTTGTGCGCGACGTCCATGGCAAGGCTATCGGCCATTTGACCAAGGACAATTTCCAGTTATTCGACAAGGGCAAGCCCCAGGAGATCGCCCGCTTCAGCGTGGAGAAGACGGACATGACGGCCGTCAAAGCAGGGGCGCGTCCCGCGGTTAGCTCAGGCGGTAACCCGGTGATTGTCGCTGCCGACCGCTTCGTGGCTCTCGCCTTCGACGACATCCACCTCAGCAACAGCTACCTCCCGCAGGTGCGCGACGCCGCCAATCGCTTCATCGACACGCTCCTGCCTACCGACCGCTTGGCCGTGTATTCCATCTCGGGCGAAGTCAACCAGGATTTCACCGACGATAAAGCCGTCCTCCATGCTGCCGTGGCCCGCATTCGTCCTTCTATTATGGTGCGCACGGCGGCGCTCAACGATTTCGAACAGCGCATCCTGATCGCGCTGCAAAATATAAAGGCAGTGGTGAAGCGCATGAGCGTCGTGCCGGGACAACGCACCGTGGTGCTCGTTTCGCCGGGGTTCTTCACGACGTCGCCCCTGTACATTCCTGAAAAGGTCGAGATCATCGAGCAGGCCATCCGTTCCAAGGTGGTGATCAGCGCACTCGACGCGCGCGGACTGTATACCGATCCGCGTTTCAATGTCGCGCCCGGCGGTCCGCGTACGCTGAGGGCGGCGGAGATGGCTGCCGACGTCATGGCCGAGCTGGCCGCGGGGACCGGCGGCAATTTCTTCGAGAACAATAACAGCATGGACGAAGGCTTCCACCGTGTCGCCGCCGCGCCCGAGTACCTTTACCTGTTGGGCTTCTCGCCGCAGAATCTGAAGTCCGACGGCAGCTTCCATTCGCTGCGCGTGTCGCTGAAGAGCGCGCCCAATCTTTCCGCCACAGCGCGCCGTGGGTATTACGCGCCGAAGAAGACCGATGATGCCGCGGAGACGGCCCGCCAGGAGATCGAAGCCGCACTGTTCTCGCACGACGAGCTGGCCGAACTACCGATAGAACTGCACACGCAGTTTTTCAAATTGAGCGACGGGCTGGCCAAGCTCTCAGTGATGGCCCACCTGAACCTGCAGCAATTCAGATATCACAAAGACGACGGCCGCAATCGCAATCAGGTGACGCTCATCTCGGGCATCTTCGATCGCAATGGCAATTACCTGCAGGGCGTGAAGAAAGTGGTCGACCTCCGCCTGAAAGACGAGACCTTGGCGAAGATGGCGAACGGCGTCACGGTGAAATCGACCTTCGACGTGAAGCCGGGCACGTACCTTGTCCGGCTCGTTGTCCGCGACACGGAAGGCCAGGCGCTTTCGGCGACAAACTCGGCGGTGGAGATACAGTAGAGCGGGGTAGGGGTGGGGATTGGGCATGATGATGGCGCACGGGCAGAATCCCGACCTTACGGTCGGCCGACTACGGAGCCTTCACCGGGATGGAGCAGATAACCGGAGGGAGACTCAACGACAGCACGCAGATTGATGCGTCCATCCGGCGCGCGCCCGCCCAATCGTACGGTAGCCGTCTACTTCAGTTCCTTCACGCGGATATTGCGGAACTCGACCAGAGATCCGTGACCCAGAAATCCGATGTGCCCCGACCTCCGCGCCGCGCCCGGATGCTTCGCCAGCACCTTGGGCTCGCGCACCATGTCGAGGTCGGCATCCAGAATGATGACCCCGTTTAGCGTCACCTTAATCCGGCGGCCATTCGCGACGATCTCCTCTTCATTCCACTCGCCCACCGGATTGCGAAATCCGGTGCGCGCCGGAATCATGTCGTACACCGACCCGTGATATTGCTCCGGCCGGATCTTGCCCTTGTACACGTCGTCGCCGTCATCCAGAATCTGAATTTCCATTCCCTGGTACGCCGCATCGCCCTCGTACGGCGCGCGGATACCGATACCGTTGTTCGCGCCCGCAGTGAGGCGGAACTCAAAGCGGAACGCAAAATTTCCGAATTCCTTTTCCGTGAAAAGATTGCCGCCGCCATCGGCCGGACAGACAATCTTGTTGTCCTGCACCACGTATCCGGGGCCGTGCCCGCCCACCAGTTTCCAACCTGTAAGACTCTTGCCGTCGAACAGCGGAGTGAATCCGGCCTCATCGGCCGCGGGCGCAAACGGGCATGCCAGCAGCAGCGCAATCGCGATTTTCAGCATAGATAGAGATTATCATTGAGCTTATGAATTACCGACCCCTTGGACGGACCGGCTGGCAGGTTTCCGAGATTAGTTTTGGCGCATGGGCGATTGGCGGCGCATGGGGGCCGACAGATGACGCCGAATCGATGGCAGCCCTGGAGAAGGCCATCGACTCCGGCGTCAATTTCATCGACACCGCCGACGTCTACGGCATGGGACGCAGCGAGCGCCTGATCGCCGATCTCAAGAAGCGCCGCAAAGAAGAAATCGTGGTCGCGACCAAGGCCGGCCGCCGCCTCTCGCCGCACACTGCGGACGGATACAACGCGAAAAATCTCACGGGCTTCATCGAGGACAGCCTGCGCAACCTGTCCACCGATTGTCTCGATCTGGTCCAACTGCATTGCCCGCCGACCGACGTTTATTACCGGCCCGAAGTAATCGGCGCGCTCGACCGTCTGAAGGAAACCGGCAAGATTCAACACTACGGCGTGAGTGTGGAGCGGGTCGAAGAGGCGCTCAAGGCGATGGAGTATCCGGGCGTGCAGACGGTGCAGATTATCTTCAACGCCTTCCGACTCCGTCCGGCGGATTTGTTTTTCGAGCAGGCCAAAAAGAAAGAGGTGGGAATTCTCGCGCGCGTGCCGCTGGCCAGCGGAATGCTTTCCGGGAAATTGAAGCGCGACTCGCAGTTCGCGCCCGACGATCACCGCAATTTCAACCGCCACGGCGAAGCCTTCGACGTCGGCGAAACTTTTTCCGGCGTGGATTACGAAGTGGCGCTGGGAGCAGTAGGGGAGATCGGGAGACTGCTGCCCCCAGGCACTACCATGGCGCAATTCGCGCTCCGATGGATCCTGATGTTCGACGCCGTGAGCTGCGCAATTCCCGGCGCCAAGCGCGCCTCGCAGGCCGAAGAAAATTGCGCGGCGTCCGATTTACCCAAACTGCCGGACTCCACGATGCGGGCGATCCGCGACATTTACGATCGCAAGATTCGCCCGCTCGTCCACAATCGGTGGTGATTAGAACGCGATTTGAGTCGTCGACCCGCCGAGTTCGATCGACGTGATCTTTTCGGTGCCCTGGTCGGGTGCGGTATCGACGGCCGTGAACTGATATTTCTTCGTGGAGGTCCCCACCTTCACCGGTGCGGTGAACGTCTGGCGCGTCTTCTCATCGGTGAAGACGGCGTTCGTGCCCTGCAGGCTGACCTTGTATGTGCCCTTGGCGAGCGTAACGCTGCCCGCCTTAGTGGGGCCCGTCAGATTGATCTCGTAGCTTTTGGTTCCGGCGAAGCAAATGGCGCTGAGAGACAGTACTCCCGCGAGAATAAACGTTTTTTTCATAATGTGAGTTTTCTCCTGAATGGTTTCTGTGGGCTAGATCTTCTCTGTCGCGGAGAAAAACGTTGAACCCGAAGTTTGTTTGCGCTTACAAATCCAGCCTAGCAACCCCGCGGGCGCGCACCAAATCGAAAATATTTATGGAGTGCATGATCCGAATATGGAAGACCTGCTTGACAGTCGATCCATGCGACCATAGATTAAAGATTAATCATGAAAAGCACCTGGAAAGGCGTATATCCCGCCCTCACCACGCAGTTCCGCGAAGACGAATCGATCGACTTTGCGGCCACCGCCAAACACCTGGAAGCGTTGATGCAGGCCGGCATTCACGGCGTCGTTCTGCTCGGCACCGTGGGTGAGAACACCGCGCTCGAATCTCAGGAAAAACTCGAAGTCTTGCGCCAGATGAAGCAGGTGGTCCGCGGCCGCATTCCCGTACTCACAGGCGTGGCCGAATATACGACCGCGCTCGCCTGCCGCTTCGCGCGCGCGGCCGAAGAAGCCGGCATGGACGGCCTCATGGTGCTTCCTGCCATGGTCTACAAGTCCGACGATCGCGAAACCATGGCGCACTATCGCGCCGTGGCCGCCTCGACGGGTCTGCCGATCATGGCGTACAACAATCCCGTGTCGTACAGCGTGGACATCACCCCCGAGATGTTCCAGCAGCTTGAGGACGTGCAAAATCTCGTGGCTATCAAGGAATCGTCGGAGAACGTCCGCCGTATCACTGATCTCCGCAACATCGTCGGCGACCGCTACACGCTCTTCGGCGGCGTGGACGACCTCGTGCTCGAAAGCGTGATGCTCGGCGCTGAGGGTTGGATTTCCGGCCTCGTGAATGCCTTCCCCGAAGAGAATCGCGCGCTCTGGGACCTCGCCGCCGCCGGCCAGTGGGAAGCCGCCCGCGACCTGTATCGCTGGTATACGCCGCTGCTGCACCTCGACACCAAGGTCAAGCTCGTGCAGTACATCAAACTCGCGATGGCCGAAGCCGGCCTCGGTTCCGAAAAGACGCGCGCGCCTCGCTTGAAGATCGAAGGCGCCGAGCGCGACGAGGTCCTCGGCATCATCCGCCGCGCCATCGCCACCCGGCCGCAACTCCATGCCAGCCGCTGAGCCCGGAAGAATCCGCGTCATCGATTCGCACACCGGCGGCGAGCCGACGCGCGTCGTCGTGTCCGGAGGACCCGATCTCGGCGCCGGACCCATCACCGACCGCCTCGCCCGCTTCCGCTCCGACTTCGACCACATCCGCTCGGCCATCGTGAATGAGCCGCGCGGCAACGACGCCATCGTCGGCGCGCTCCTCTGCGAGCCTTCCGACCCCTCGTGCGACGCCGGCGTGATCTACTTCAACAATGTCGGCTATCTGAATATGTGCGGCCACGGCACCATCGGCCTCGTGGTCACGCTGGCGCACATGGGCCGTTTTCAAAGTGGAACGTGCCGGCTCGAAACCGTCTGCGGAATCGTCGAAGCGCGGCTCAACGCCAACGGCAGCGTGACCATTCGCAACGTGCCCAGTTATCGCAGCGCCAAACAGGTCGCGGTGGACGCTCCCGGCATCGGACGCGTACATGGTGACGTCGCCTGGGGCGGCAACTGGTTTTTCCTGTGCAGCGATCACGGCCAGGAACTTTCGATGGCGCGCCTTGACGAACTCACCGACGTTTCCTGGCGCATTCGCCGCGGCCTGGAAGCGCAGTCGATCACCGGCGCGAACGGCGGCGAGATCGATCACATCGAGCTGTTCGGTCCGCCCACCGTGGCGGGCGCCGACAGCCGCAACTTCGTCCTGTGCCCGGGCAAGGCCTACGACCGCTCGCCCTGCGGCACCGGCACCAGCGCCAAACTCGCCTGCCTGCATGCCGACGGCAAACTGCAACCCGGCCAGGTCTGGCGGCAGGAAAGCATTGTGGGCAGCGTCTTCGAAGGCACCGTCTCCGTCGAGAACGGCATGGTGATTCCCGAGATCACCGGCTCGGCATACGTGAATGCCGAGGCCGATTTGATTCTCGACGAGCGCGACCCCTTCTGTTACGGAATCCGCGGATCATGGGCGAAAGCTTCGACGTAGCGATTGCAGGCGGCGGCATCGTCGGCGCGGCGTGCGCGGAAGCCTGCGCTGCCGCGGGACTCAAGGTCGTCGTCGTCGAGCCATCCGTGATCGGCGGTGGCGCCACCGCGGCCGGCATGGGCCACATCGTCGTCATGGACGATTCGCCCGCGCAGATTGCCCTCACCAAGCTGTCGCGCGATTTGTGGATCGAGCGCAAGGACGCGCTGCCCGCCGAAGTCGAGTACCTCGCCTGCGGCACCCTCTGGGTCGCGGCCGACGACGAGGAGATGGCCGAAGTGCGGCGCAAGCAGGCCGTGTACACCGGGATTGGTGTGCGTGCCGAAGTGCTCGACGCCCACGCTCTCGCGCAAGCCGAACCGCATCTGCGCCCCGGACTCGCGGGCGCGCTGCTCGTCCCGGACGATTCCGTCTTGTACCCGCCCTGCGCCGCGCGCCACATGCTGCGCGGCATCGAGGTGCGCCGCCAGGCCGCCGTCGAGATCACCGGCGCCGGCATCAAACTGCGCGACGGCACGTTCGTCTCCGCCGGCATCACCGTCAACGCCACCGGAGCCTGCGCCCCGGAACTGACGCCCGGCATCGAGGTGCGGCGGCGCAAAGGCCACCTCGTCATTACCGACCGTTACCCCGGTTTCGTCTCGCACGTCCTGGTCGAACTCGGATATCTGAAGAGCGCGCATTCCACCACGTCCGATTCGGTCGCCTTCAACGCGCAGCCGCGCCGCACTGGCCAGGTGCTGCTCGGGTCCTCGCGTCAATTCGGGTCGGACACCACGGCCATCGAACCGCAAATTCTCTCGCGCATGCTGCGTCGCGCCGAGGAGTACATGCCCGGCATCGGACAGCTCTCCGCCATCCGCACGTGGACCGGATTCCGCGCCGCCACCCCCGACAAACTGCCCCTGATCGGACCCTCGCCCGCCGATTCGCGCATGTATCTCGCCACCGGCCACGAAGGTCTCGGCATCACGACGTCGCTGGCCACCGGCCGCCTCGTGGCCGATCTGATCGCAGGGCGCACGCCGCCCATTCCACCCGGCCCCTATGGCCTGATCGATAGGAATTATGACGCTGCGCATTAACGGGCGAGCCGTCCAGGTGGCGGCGGGCGCCATGGTATCGGCGGCCGTCGCCGCGGCCGGCGTGACGCAGTTCCGCCGCTCGGTAACGGGCCAGCCGCGCGGTCCGCTCTGCGGCATGGGGATCTGTTTCGAATGCCGCGTCACCATCGATGGACGGGAGCATTGCCGCAGTTGCCAGATCCCGTGCGCCGAAGGCATGGAGGTGCGGACCGATGTCTGATGCCTTCCACGTAGTCGTAGTCGGCGCGGGCCCCGCGGGGCTGGCGGCCGCATGCCGCGTCGCGGAGTGCGGCGCGAAAGTGGCGCTCGTGGACGATAATCCGCAGCCCGGCGGACAGATCTGGCGTGGAGCGGCCTCACCGACGGCGCCGTGGATCCGCAAGATCGAGCACCGCCGTGTGGAATGGATCGCCGGAGCGCGCGTGTTCGCCGCGCCCTCGCCCGGCGTCCTGGCGCTCGAGACCTTCCAGGGAAATCGCGAAATTCAATACCGCAACCTGATCCTGGCCACCGGCGCGCGCGAACTTTTCCTGCCATTCCCCGGCTGGACGCTGCCCAACGTGATGGGCGCGGGCGGCCTGCAGGCTCTGGCGAAATCGGGACTCGCGATCGCAGGCAAGCGCGTCGTGGTCGCGGGCAGCGGTCCGCTGTTGCTGGCCGTGGCGAAGTATCTGCGCGATCGCGACGCGCGCGTGGCCCTTATCGCCGAGCAGGCCGCGCATCCCTCGGTAGTCCGGTTCGCCGTCGGCCTCGCGGGTTCGCCCGGGAAACTCGCGCAAGCCATGCGGCTGCGCGCGGGCTTGGTCGGCCTCCGCTATCTCACAAGCTGCTGGCCCATCGCGGCGGAGGGCCGCGATCAACTGGAGAGCGTCACGCTCCGTCGCGCCGGCAGAACCTGGACCGAACCCTGCGATTACCTCGCCTGCGGCTTCGGACTCGTTCCCAATCTCGAACTTGCCTCGCTCTTGGGCTGCAAGTTGAGCGGTCGCGGTGTAGCCGTCGATGATTTCCAGCAGACCAGCGTGCCCGGCATCTATTCCGCCGGCGAAGCCACCGGCATCGGCGGCCTCGATCTGGCCATCGCGGAAGGCGAGATTGCCGGCTTCGCGGCGGCGGACCACCTCCAACTCGCGCGATCGCGATTCGCCGCTCGCACGACTGCACAGCGCTTCGCCGCCTCGCTCGACCGTGCGTTTGCCCTGCGCCCCGAGTTGAAACAACTCGCGACCCCGGATACGATTCTGTGCCGCTGCGAGGATGTCCCGCTCGGTCGCGTCCGCGAGTGCACCTCCTGGCGCGAAGCGAAATTGCACACCCGCTGTGGCATGGGTCCCTGCCAGGGCCGCGTCTGCGGCGCCGCCACGGAGTTCCTGCTAGGCTGGCGCACCGACTCCGTCCGCCCCCCCATTTTCCCCGCTCGTATCGACAGTCTGCGCTAACCCTACTCCCACGACCTGATCTTCGCCACCGTCCCCGCATCCAGCTTCTGCAGCCTCCTGAAACCCCTCGTCCCCATCCCTCATCTGTATAGGTGAGATAAGATAGCTTTTGGGGAAGGGTGACGGGTGAAACTACTCGCTTTATTAGGGTTAGCTTGCGTTCTGACCGGGGCCGACGCCACCGTGGAACGCGCGCGCAAGTTGTACAACGTCACAGACTTCGACCAATCCTTGAGGATTTTGCAATCCGTCCCCGAGAAAAACGCCGAAGTCTACGACCTCATCGGCCGTAACTTCTACATGCAAGGCGACTTCAAGCGAGCCACCGAAGCCCTGGAAAAATCCGTCGCCGCCAATCCCGAGGACTCCAACTCCGCCCTCTGGCTGGCCCGCGCCTACGGCCGCCGCGCCGAGACGTCCAGCCCTTTCACCGCCCCCGGGTACGCCTCCAAAGCGCGCACCTTCTTCGAGAAATCCGTCCAGCTCAATCCGCGCAATCTCGACGCCATCAACGATCTTTTCGAGTACTACCTCGAAGCCCCCGGCTTCCTCGGCGGCGGCTTGGACAAAGCCCAGTCGCTGGTCCCGCGCATCTCGCAAATCAATGAAGGCGAAGGGTATTGGGCCCAGGCCAAACTGGCCGAAAAGCGCAAACAGTTCTCCACCGCCGAAGACCATCTACGCCGCGCCATCCAGGCGGCCCCCCACCAGGTCGGCCGTTTCATCGACCTTGCCCGTTTCCTCGCCAAACAGGGCCGCTACCAGGAGGCCGACGAGAGCATCACGCTCGCCGAAAAGGTCGCTCCCGACAGTCCCAAGCTTATGTACGCCAAGGCTGACCTGTACATCAAAACTGGCCGGAATCTTCAGGTTGCACGCGATCTCCTGAAGCGTTACATGAATTCCAGGTTGACCCCCGACGATCCGCCGCGATCCGAGGCCGCCAAGCTTCTCAAACAGGTGGGTAGCTAACCCCGCCATGTTCTTTCTCGAAGCGCTCCGCTTCAGCGCGCAGGCCCTGCGTGCCAACCCGGTGCGCAGCCTGCTCACCTGCCTGGGCATGCTCATCGGGACCGCTTCGGTCATCCTGGTGGTCACGATCTCGCTCACCAGCCGCGACTACATCCTCCAACAGGTCGAAGGCATCGGCTCCAACATCATCTTTGCTTACTACGTGTCCGCCGGCCCCTCCGCCTCAACCGCCGATGCCGACTTCATCAAAATGGGGGACGTCCAGGCCATCCGCCAGGACCTCTCCTCCGACATCGTCGCCACCACCGGCGTCATGTCGAACTTTGACCAGATCCTGATCGGCGGCAAACTCCAGGACGTCAAGATCAACGGCACCGACGGCGACTACGCACAGGTCCGCAACATCGTCATCAGCTCCGGCCGCTTCCTCGACGCCGCCGACGTCTCCGGCCGCGAGAAGGTGGCCCTCCTCACCGACCACCTTGCCGAGCGCATGTACGGCACCGCAAACGCCGCCCTGAACCAGACCATCAAACTGTACGGTCTGCAGTTCACGGTGATCGGCACGTTCCACGAACGCGTCGAGACCTTCGGCCAGTCGGAGATCGAGCGCGACACCATTGTCATTCCGATCACGGTCCTCCGCTACTTCACCCCCGTCGAGCGGATCGACCCCCTCTACGTACAGGTGCGCTCACCCCAGGAAGTGGAACGCGTCGCCGCGCGCGTCCAGGGACTCATCGAGGGCCGCCACCGCCCCGGCGCGCATTACCGCGTCGATACCCTCACCGCAATCCTCGAAGCGGCGAAGAATATCTCGCTCATTCTGTCCCTCGTCCTCGTGCTGGTCTCGACCATCACCCTCTTGATCTCCGGCATCGGCATCATGAACATCATGCTCGTGACCGTGACGGAGCGGACCCGCGAAATCGGCGTTCGCCTCGCCGTCGGCGCCTCCGCCCGCGCCATCCTCATGCAATTCCTGGCCGAGGCTACCATGATCAGCCTCACCGGCGGCATCGCCGGAATTCTCGTCGGCGTCGCCATCCCCCTGAGCGTCGCCCTGTTCGCCGACATCCGCATTCCCATTTCCCCCGTCGCCATCATCGTCGCCTTCGGCGTCTCCTGCATCGTCGGCCTGGTATTCGGCCTCCTTCCCGCCAACCGCGCCGCCCGCCTCAATCCCACCGAAGCTCTCCGGTACGAGTAGCGTAGGACTCCGGCCTGCGTTTTTCGGTTGACGCGCTTCGCAAAAATCTATTTCTCTTCAAATCATCAATTTCCGAGTTTTCGCCCCCCTTGACTGAAACACTCTCATGTTAAGAATTAATTAGTGAGAGGTCGCGCAACAGCGCTTCTCTTCCACAAACTAATTCCCAGCCATCTGCATTCATCTACTCGAAGCGGTAATTCGCCGTA
>Ga0207695_10009485_pt1 | contig 12036 bp, 10 predicted proteins | sample KBSC54metaG_FD_184354 | JGI IMG/M metagenome (GOLD analysis project Ga0207695, IMG submission 184354) | Corn rhizosphere microbial communities from Kellogg Biological Station, Michigan, USA - KBS C5-4 metaG (SPAdes) (version 2) | ecosystem: Host-associated > Plants > Roots > Rhizosphere > Soil...
CGGGGTCTGGCGCCTCCGCCGAAGCCTTTCGCGGAACGCTGCCGCGATGCCAGCGCTGCCTGGCCTCGTGTCGATCGACCGCTACGCGCCCGTCACTTCTTCGTCTTGAGATTGCCCAGCGCGCTGAACGCGAGGGCCATCGCGGTGGGCGCGGCGGGAGTCGACGAGACGTTGGGACGTGGACGGTTGTCGTCCTGGCGCGGGCGGCGATCGTCGTCGCGGCGCGGGCCGCGCGGCGCGTCGGAGCGCGGGCCGGCGTTCTGCGGGCGGGCCCCCTCGGGACGCGGGCCTCGCTGGCCTTCGGGACGCGGACCACGCGGACCGTCGGCGCGCGGGCCTTGCGGGCGATCGCCGCGCGGACCCCGCTGGCCTTCCGGGCGCGGGCCACGCGGACCATCGGCGCGCGGCGGACGCGGGGCGCGCGGCGCGTCGGCCGGCGCCGCATCGCCGTCTGCCGCAGGTGCGGCCTGCGCATCGCGCGGGGGACGCGCGGTGCGCGGGCCTTCCGGACGCGGGCCGCGCTTGTGTTGCGGGCCGCGGCGATCGCGGTTGAACGCGGGCGCCGGCGGCGGCTCCGTCGCTTCCTTGCGGGCGCGGGCGATCAGCGGCTCGAGCTCGGCCTCGGCGATGCCCTTGGCCGCTGCGAACTCCGCGGCGGGCAGCGTGTTGGCCTCGTACTCCTTGAGCAGCGTCGCGCGATTGGCGCGCTGCTCCTGCTCGAGTGCCATGCGCGCCTGCGTGTTCGCGCGGCGGCGCGCCAGCTCCTCGACGGCCGCGTTGCGGTGCTCGTCGCTGAGTTCGTCGCCGGGGTTGCCGTCCAGGTCGAAGCGATGCGTGGCCTTGACCAGCGCATTGAGATACGCGTGGCTGCCGGTGTAGCGGCGCAGGAAGGCCGACAGCTGCGGCTTGGTGAACTGCCCCGGGGTGCGTGCCTGGATGTCGGCCTGGATGCGCAGCTTCAGCGGCTTGGGCGGGTTCGAGAACAGCGCCGGGTACAGCTTCTTGAGCTGCGGGCCGGCATCCTCCTGCGCGGGCTGCGCGCCCTGGGCAGCCGGCTCCGACTCGAGGGCCGGGTCGCCGGGCTGGGCGTCGGCCACGGGCGAGGCCGGAGCGACGGCCGGAGACGTTTCCTCGGCGAGCGACGGCTCGGCGGCAGCGGCAGCGACGGGCGCCGACTCTTGCGCGGCGTCGGCTGCAGGCAGCGAGACGGGCGCGGAATCGTCGCCTTCGGGCGGCGTCGAGGACGGGGGAAGCGAGGACATGCGGCAACGGGAGTGAAGCGGTGAAGGGGCGTATTGTCGCAATGTTCGGGGCCGCGCGACAGCCCGCCGGTTCGCGGCTTTGCAACGGGGGGTGCAGGGCCTGTCGAGCTGGGGCGATTCGCGCTGGCGGGAGGTCAGCCACCGACCGGGGTCAGGCCTTCGCCTCGACATCGCGGTCGGGTGCCCGGCTTCGGCCAGATCATGGCGCGATATCGAGGAGGGGCCAGACCCCCGTGCCCGCGCGATGCGGCTCGCGTCCCTTCAGTCGGCAGCGCTCGCTGCCGCGGCCTGCAGTCTGGCCTTGTCCGCCAGATCCCGCGCCACGGACTGCAGCGCCGGCTCCGATCGCTCGATGAAGTGGGCGTGCATGTCCTCGCGGATCCGCTCCGCCGTCTCGTTCATCTTGCGGCCCACGGGCGAGTTCCAGAACGCGGCGATCTCGGCGAGCTCGGACGCGTCGAAGTGGTTCGGCATGACGTTGCGGGCGCCGGGCCGCCGGCTCTCCGCGATGAGGGTCGGGCCCAGCGCGGACAGCTTGCGGCCGGTGGGCGAGTCGAAGAACGCGGTGATCTGGCGCACCTCCTCGGTCTCGAAATATTTCGCGTAGATCTCGTAGGCGGTGTAGGCGGCGAGCTCGTCGGAATCGAAGCGTTGCAGCGCATCCTCAAGTTCACGCCGGCCCTCGGCCAGCAGCGCGGGCACGCGGGCATGCGCGGCCTCGGACGCGGCGCGGTCGGGGAACGTGTCGGCGTCCAGGTCGGCGTGCGTGGCGTCCTCCAGCCGCGGCAGCGAGTCGTGCGCGATCTTGGGTGCCATGCGCGGCCAGGCCTCGGCCAGCCGGTAGGCGACGACGAAGTCCGCCAGGGCCTGGCGCTTGTCCTCGGACAGGGGTTGGGCGGCGGGCGCGCGGGCGGCGGCGAGCGCGAGGGCGCAGAGCAGGACGAAGCGGGCGGCAGGCATCAGCGGATCGACGTCGTGGCGTGGAGCGCATTCTCGCGCGCGCGGCAGGCGCGCGCCCGCGGGCCGCCGAATGTCTGCGCCACAATGGCCCGCATGGAGACCCCCCGCTTCGCCATGCGTCTGCCCGCGCACGTGCTCAACGGAATCGCCGTGTCGCTGGGCATCTCCCTGATCCAGATCACGTTCACGCTCGCGTTCGGCAAGCTGGCGGCGCTCGCCGCGGCCACCGGCGCGATCTGCTCGAGCCTGGCCGACCTGCCGATCGCGCCGGCGCGCACCTGGCGCCGCGTGGGCACCGGCGCGGTCGTGGCCTGCCTGAGCGTGCTGCTGGTCAACCTGCTGCGCGAGTCGGGCATGGCGATGGGCATCACCGTGATGTTCCTGGCGTTCTGCTCGGCGATGGCGCTGGCCTGGGGCCTGCGCGCGGGGCCGCTGTCGTTCATCCCGATCCTGGCGCTGATCTTCACGTTGGCCGCGCCGCCGCCGGCCGACATGCGCGCGCTGTGGACGCATTGCGGCTGGACGGCCGTCGGGGCCCTGGTGTATTTCCTGTGGGCCGTCCTGAGCTCGCGCGTGCTGCAGCCGCGCTATCGCACGCTGGCGCTGGCTGCAGCCTTGTCGGCGCTGGCGACGCTGCTGCGCTCGCGCGCGGCGCTGCTGTCGCGCACCGAGTCCGGCGGGCCGCCGCCGCTGCAGGACTGGATCCGCAGCCAGGTCGCGCTCGACGAGCGCCTGCAGGCCGCGCGCGACCTGCTGTTCCCTGCGGTCGGCGAGCCGCACACCGGCCGTGCGATCGCCGTGCTGCTGCAGGCCGTCGAGATGCGCGACACGCTGATGGCCGGCGAGCTCGACATCGAGCTGCTGGGCAGCGACGCGCCCGCCAGCCAGCTGCGCGAGCGGCTGCGCGAGCACGGCGGCCGGGTGGCCGACGCCATCGAGGCGATGGCCCAGGCGCTGCGCGACCACGGCATGGCGGTGCCTGAGTCGGCCGCCCCGGTGTTCGACGAGACCGACATCGAGACGGGCGAACCCGTCCGGGGAACGGCATCGCTCGCGCGGTCGGCGGCGTCGGCCGCGGCGGTGGCGCCGTCGGCAGCGGTCGACGCGCGCATCGCGGCCGCCGACGCCGCGGTCATCGGCGAGGCGGCGGCGCGAGCCGTGGCGCAGGCGGCGTCGGATGCCGCGGCGCCGGCCGATCCCGCCAGCCTCGCGCGCGACGCAGCCGCGGCCGTGCGCGCGCAGGCCCCGGCGCGCGAGCCGCTGTTCGCCGGCACCGATCCACGCTATCCGCTGGCCGTCGCGTTCTACGGCCGCGCGCGCCAGATGGTGGCGGTGCTCGCGCGCATGCAGGCCGCGCTGCGCGGCGAGCCCACGCCGCTGCCGCTGGCGAGCGACGAGCTGCAGGTGTTCATCTCGACCGAGGGCTGGCCGCTGGCCGCGCTGCGCGCGCAGCTGAACACGCGCTCGCCCACCTTCCGCCACGCGGCGCGCATGAGCCTGGCGCTCGGCAGCGCCTACTTCATCGGCCTGCTGCTGCCGTGGGCCTCGCACCCGCACTGGCTGGTGCTGAGCGTGGCCGTGGTGCTGCGCGGCAACCTCGAGCAGACGCTGTCGCGTCGCAACGACCGGGTGCTCGGCACGATGATCGGCTGCCTGCTGGTGCTGGTCCTGGCGCAGTTCGCCGCACCGTGGCTGTCGACGATCGCCTTCCTGGCGGCGGTCGGCATCGCGCACTCCTTCATCACCGCGCGCTACCTCGTGACCGCGGCGGCCGCCAGCGTGATGGCGCTGATGCAGGCCCACCTGGCCGCGCCGGAGGCCGAGAGCTTCGGCGTCTTCGAGCGCATCGCCGACACCGTGATGGGCGCCGCGCTCGCGTGGGGCTTCAGCTACCTGTGGCCGTGGTGGGAGCGGCGCGGCATCGGCAAGCTCAACGACCGCGTGCTCAAGAGCCTGCGCACCCTCTCGAGCGAGGTGATGCGCCTGCCCGACCCGGCCAAGCCCGACCTGAAGCTGCGGCTCGCGCGGCGCGAGGTGTACGAGGCCGTCGGCGCGATCGCGTCGGCCGCCCAGCGCACCGGTGCCGAGCCCGAGCGCGTGCAGGTGCCGATGTACGCGCTCGCCGAGATGCTCACGCGCTGCCACGTGCTGATGGCGCAGCTGGTGGCGGTGCGGCTGCTGCTGGCGCGCCGCGGCGCGCAGCTCGATCCGGCCGCGGCGGGCAAGCTGCTCGCCGAGGCCTGCAGCGCGTTGCACCACGCGCTCGACGACCCTGGCGCCGGCACCTCGCCGCAGCGAGGCGCGCCCGGCGCCGCCGGCGCGCCGGTGGTGGTCAGCGGCACCGTGCCCAGCGAGGACGTGGACCACACCGCCGTGCCCGCGGCCCTGCCCGACAGCGCCGTGCTGCCCTGGCTGCGCCGACGCCTGCAGCTGGCCACGCGCGCCGCGCGGCGCGTCGGGCTGGCGGCGCAGGCGCTCAACGCCGCGGCGCGTTGAAGCGGTCGTCGCCGAAGCACGGAAATCCGTCGCTCGTCGCATCGGCGGCCGCGATCGTGGCGATGCTGGCTAGAGTGGGCCGCAGTCGCCACTGCCGCTGCCCGCCAATGCGCTTGCTCCTGCTGCCCCTCGCCCTGGCTGGCCTCGGCGCGACGCGGGCCGCCGAGCCCGCCATCGCCACGCCGGCCTGCGCGCCGCAGGTGTTCGCGCCCGGCGTGATCTCGGGCCCCGAGCACGACGCCGCGCCGGCGTTCTCGCCGGACGGCCGCAGCGTCTGGTTCTCGCGCAGCGACGGTGCGCGCTCGACCATCCTGGAATCGCGCCTCGAGGACGGCCGCTGGTCGGCGCCCCGCACGGCGAGCTTCTCGGGCCGCTGGAAGGACATGGAGCCGGCGATGTCGCCCGACGGGCGCTTCCTCGTGTTCGTGTCGAACCGTCCTCGGGACGGCGAAGGGCCAGCGCTGGACGGCTTCTTCATGGGCAAGTCGTTTCCCGGCGGCGGCGGGAACCTGTGGCGCGTGGACCGCGCGGCCGACGGCTGGAGCGCACCCGTGCGCCTGCCCGACGTCGTCAACGCGGATCCGTCGACCTTCGCGCCCAGCATCGCCGCCGACGGCAGCCTCTGGTTCATGCACCCGGTCGACGCGGGCCGCCGCTTCCGGCTCTATCGCGCGCCGTGGCGCGACGGCCGCTTCGAGCCGCCGCAGGCGCTGCCGTTCAGCAGCGGCACGACCAACGACGTCGACCCGGCGGTCGCGCCCGACGAGTCCTTCGTCGTCTTCGGCTCGAGCCGTGCGCCGGCGCACGACATGGACCTGTTCATCGCGTTCCGCGAGGGCGCGACATGGAGCGAGCCGCGCCCGCTGGGCGATGCCGTCAACAGCGCCGGCTCGGACGCCGAGGCGCGCCTGTCGCCCGACGCCCGCACGCTGTATTTCTCGAGCGAACGCCGCTCGACGGCGGCATCCGGCCGGGACGCGGCGTGGAACAACGGCAAGTACAACGTGTGGCGCGTCGAGCTCGCGGCCTGCCCCGCGGCGCGGCGCGAATGAGGGGCGCGCGGCCGGCGTTCAGTTCGTCACGACGAGGTCGATGCGCGCGGTCTGGTACGCGTCGTGCAGCGAGGTCGCATAGACGGTCATCTGCACCGGAGCCACGAGCGGCTGCGCTGACGAGATCGCGAACACGAGCTGGCCCGACGTCGACACGGTCTCCGTGAAGGCGGCGCCGCCGTACAGCACCGTGGTGCCGGCCTGCGTGGGGATGCCGGCGGAATTGCCTGCGACGGTTTCCCACGCCACCGGCCCGGACGAGTCGAGCTCCAGCACGTCGCCGACCTGCACCTGGATCGTCTGCTCGTCGTCGGGGAAGACGTCGACGTCGCCCAGCCATTGCCCGTTGAGCTTCGCGCCGACGTCGAAGTCCGCTTGCGGCGGCGGGATCTCGACGCCCACCTCGACGCCGCCGCCACAGGCGGTCAGCAGGAGGCCGGCGGCCGCCACGGCGACCAGTGAGAGAGTGAGCTTGCGCATCGGGCGCTCCAGGTGAGTCATGCTGGCTCAACGCGTCCGCTGCGCTTTCGGATGTCAGCGCCGCCATGACATTTACCTCGCCTTCACGTAACGGCGCGGCGGTGCGGTCGAGCAGCGGCTTCGTACACTGCGGCGATCGCCACCCTGCGACGGGATCTCGTCATGCCAGCCCGGCACCTCGAAGGCGGCTGCTACTGCCGCGCCATCCGCTACCGCCTGTCCGACGCGCCGGCCGCCAGCATGGTCTGCCATTGCCGCACCTGCCGCGCGCTGTTCGCGGCACCGGTGGTGGCGTGGCTGTCGGTGCCGGCCGCGCAGTTCGCGTTCACACGAGGGACGCCCGACACGTTCTCCACGACGCCGCCGGTCACGCGCTGGTTCTGCGGCCGCTGCGGCACGCATGTGGCCTACGTGCACGCCGACGAGCCGGGCTGGGTCGAGGTGGCCACCTGCAGCCTGGACGATCCATCCGCGACGCCGCCGAGCCACCACTCATGGCTGAGCCACGACATCGCGTGGGTGAATTTCGGGGACGGCCTGCCGGCGTTCCCGCGCTCGCGCCACGATGGACCGTAGGGCGGGTCGTCTGACCCGCCATCGCGCGCCGGCGCCGACCCGACCTCATCCGCCGGAGCACTCGACAGGGCCGCGAACGGCGGGTCGAACGACCCGCCCTACCGGCGCTTGGCAGCACGCGCCGCGCGCTCGGCCGCGCGCGCGGCCTCGGCGGCGCGCAGCTTGTCCTTCTTGCTCGGCCGCTTGCCCTTGACGCCGCCGCTGCCGTGCGGCGCCTCGGCGGCGCCCTTGGCCGGGGCGGTCTCCCTGGGCTCGAAGCCGGCGATGGTCTCGCGCGCCACACGCTGGCCCAGGCGCTTCTCGATCAGCCGGAAGTGCGCCTCGCTGGCAGCGGGCACGAAGCTCACCGCGTGTCCGGCCTCGCCGGCGCGGCCGGTGCGGCCGATGCGGTGGATGTAGTCGTCGGCGGAGCGCGGCAGGTCGTAGTTGACGACCACGGGCAACTGCTCGATGTCGATGCCGCGCGCGGCCAGGTCGGTCGCCACCAGCACCTGCAGGCGCGAGGCCTTGAAGTCGTCCAGCAACTGCGTGCGCCGGCCCTGGCTCAGGTCGCCGTGGAAGGCCTCCGCCTTGAGGCCGCCGACGTGCAGCTTGGATGCGATGTGGCTCGCCGCGTACTGCGTCGCCACGAAGACCAGCACGCGCTTCCAGCCGTGGTCGCGGATCAGCTTGAGCAGCAGCTGGGTGCGCGGAGCGGTGTCGACGGCGATCGCACGCTGGTGGATGTGGGCCGCGGCCGAAGTCCGCGCCTCGGCCGCGGCGGCGCTCTCGTCGGCGGCGCCGGCCAGCGCGATGCGCACCGGGTCGTCCAGGAGCGCATCGGCCAGCGCAGTGACGGCACTCGGGAAGGTCGCCGAGAACAGCAGCGTCTGGCGGCGCGGCGGCAGCAGGGCGAGCACGCGCTGCAGCTCGTCGGCGAAGCCGAGGTCCAGCAGGCGGTCCGCCTCGTCGAGCACCAGCACCTGCACGTCGGAGAGCGAGACGGCGTTGTGGTCGACGAGATCGAGCAGGCGGCCGGGCGTGGCCACGAGGATGTCGGCACCGCCGCGCAGCCGCATCATCTGCGGGTTGATCGACACGCCGCCGTACGCGATCGCGATCTTCAGCGCCGCGGGCAGGTGTTGCGCGTCCTCGCGCAGCGACTCGCCGATCTGCGCGGCGAGCTCGCGCGTGGGCGCGAGCACGAGCGCGCGCACGGGGCGCTTGCGGCCTTCCGGCGGCACGCCGGCCGCGGCCAGCCGCTGCAGCACCGGCCAGCCGAACGCCTGCGTCTTGCCCGAGCCGGTGCGGGCGGCGCCCAGCACATCGCGGCCCGCGAGCGCGGGCGGGATGGCGGCGGACTGGATGGGGGTGGGGCCGAGGTAGCCGCGCTGCCTCGCGGCAGCCAGCAGCGGGGCCCCGAGGCCCAGGGATTCGAAGCTCATGCCCCTATTGGACACGAGTCGCGGACGGACCGGCCGCGTCCGTCGCGCCGGCGCGGCTTCTCGCCCGTGACCGGCACACCGCCGGCAGTGCGGCGGTGGCGCCGACGAATCAGGCCTTCCTGGCCCTGCGCTTCTGCCACGCCAGCAGTTCGCCGACGAAGCCCTTGCGGAACGCGACCACGCACAGCACGAAGATGACGCCGATGATCACGGTCGTCCACGCCCCGGCCCGGTCGGACAGGTAGTTCTGCAGGCCGACGACGGTGAACGCACCGACGACCGGCCCGGCGAAGGTGCCCAGGCCGCCCAGCAGCGTCATCAGGATGACTTCGCCGGACTGCTCCCAGCGCACGTCCTGCAGCGTGGCCAGATGCAGCACCAGCACCTTGAGCGAGCCGCCCAGGCCGGCCAGGGCGGCCGACAGCACGAACGCGAGCAGCTTGTAGCGGTCGACGTTGTAGCCCAGCGAGATGGCGCGCGGCTCGTTCTCGCGGATCGCCTTGAGCACCTGGCCGTAGGGCGAGTGCACGATGCGCAGCACGAGCAGGAACACGCCCACGAACACGGCCAGCACGAAGAAGTACAGCGCCAGGTCCCCCTCGAGCGAGACCAGGCCGAGGAGCCTGCCGCGTTCGATGCCTTGCAATCCGTTTTCGCCGCCGGTGAACGACGCCTGCAGGAAGAAGAAGGACAGCATGTACGCCAGCGCGAGCGTCACCATGGCGAAGTAGATGCCCTGGCGACGAATGGCGATCACGCCGAACACGAGCCCTGTCGCGGCTGCGGCGCTGACGCCGGCCAGGATCGCCAGCTCCGGCGTGAGGTGCTTTTCCTGCAGCAGCCACGCCGTGATGTAGGCGGCGCCACCGAAGAACGCCGCGTGCCCGAACGACAGCAGCCCGGTGTAGCCGAGCAGCAGGTTGAAGGACATCGCGAAGATCGCGAAGCACAGCGCCTGCGCGACGAAGATGGGGTACACGCCCACGAACGGGGCGACCACGAGGATCGCCAGCGCCACGATCCAGGCGATCTTGCCGGCGCGATCCACGCCTTGGCCGAGCCAGTCCATCACTTCTCCTTCCCGAACAGCCCGGCGGGCCGGATCATCAGCACGATGGCCATGATGAAGAACACGACGACGTTCGACGCCTCGGGATAGAAGACGCGCGTGAGGCCTTCCACCAGCCCGAGCACGAGGCCGGTGACGATGGAGCCGATGATGGAGCCCATGCCGCCGATGACCACGACGGCGAACACCACGATGATGAGGTTGCTGCCCATCAGCGGCGTCACCTGGATCACCGGCGCGGCCAGCACGCCGGCCAGTCCGGCCAGCGCGGCGCCGCCGGCGTAGGTGAGCGTGACCATCAGCGGCACGTTGACGCCGAAGGCCTGCACCAGCGCCGGATTCTCGGTGCCGGCGCGCAGCAGCGACCCCAGCCGCGTGCGCTCGATCAGGAACCAGGTGCCGAAGCAGATGACCAGCGAGGCCGCCACCACGAAGCCGCGGTAGTTCGGCAGGATCATGAAGCCGAGGTTGGTCGCGCCCGACAGCGCCTCCGGCGTGTCGTACGACTGGCCCGACGACCCGTAGTACTGCAGGAACACGCCCTGGACGATCAGCGCCAGGCCGAAGGTCAGCAGCAGGCCGTACAGCGGGTCGAGCTTGTACAGGCGCTTGAGCAGCAGCTTCTCGACGACGACGCCGACCACGCCCACGACCAGCGGGCCGACCAGCAGCGCCACCCAGAAGTTGAACTGGATGTGCATGCCGTGGACGTCGATGCCGTCCAGGCCCATCCACGCGACGTAGGCGCCCAGCATGTACATCGCGCCGTGCGCGAAATTGACCACGCCCAGCAGGCCGAAGATGACGGCCAGGCCCAGGCTCAGCATCGCGTAGAACGAGCCGTTGACCAGGCCGAGCATCAATTGGCCGAACAAGGCCTGGATGGGGACGCCGAATAGTTCGGTCATCTAGAGGAACTCCGCCAAATTGAGACAGGTCGGCGATGCGATCGCCGCGGGCTGGTCCGTCGACGCGCCGGGCTACCCTCCGGTCCCGGCGCTGCCGCTCATCCGCCCCGAGAGAAGTTCAAGGGAGCGCCGGAACCGGCTCTGCCGGGCCGGTCGAGGAGCTCCCCCTCGGGGGACAGCGAGCGTGGGGGTCAATTACTTCCAGGCCGCGCACTTCGTCTCGGCCTTCGTCGTGAAGGCCTGGTCGCCCTTGATCGTCTCGACGACGTTGTAGTAGTCCCAGGGCTCCTTGGATTCCTCGGGCTTCTTGACCTGCATCAGGTACATGTCGTGGATCATCGAGCCGTCGGCGCGGAGGTAGCCGTCCTTGGCGAAGACGTCGTTCACCTTGGAGGACTTCAGCTTGGCCAGCACCTTGTCGGTGTCGTCCGAGCCGGTGGCCTTGACGGCCTGGAGGTAGTTCAGCGCGGCGGAGTAGTCGCCGGCGTGCAGCGAGCCGGGCATCTTCTTCATGACGTCGAAGAACTTGCGGCCCCAGGCGCGCGTCTCGGGCGACTTGTTCCAGTACCAGCTGTCGGTCAGGTACATGCCCTGCGTCGTCTTCAGGCCCAGCGAATGCACGTCCTGGATGAACATCAGGAGGCCCGCCAGCTTCATCGTCTTGGTGATGCCGAACTCGTTGGCGGCCTTGATCGCGTTGATCGTGTCGCCGCCGGCGTTGGCCAGGCCCAGGATCTGCGCCTTGCTGGCCTGCGCCTGCAGCAGGAACGACGAGAAGTCGCTCGCCGACAGCGGGTGCTTGACCACGCCCAGCACCTTGCCGCCGTTGGCCTCGACCACGCGGGCGGTGTCGCCTTCCAGCGCCGCGCCGAACGCGTAGTCGGCCTGCAGGAAGTACCAGGTCTTGCCGCCCGACTTGGTCACGGCGCCGCCGGTGCCCTTTGCGAGCGCGGTGGTGTCGTAGGCCCAGTGGATGGTGGTGGGGGCGCACTGCTCGTTGGTCAGCGCGGAGGTGCCGCCGCCCACCGAGATGATGATCTTGTGCTTCTCGGCGGCGACCTTGGCCATGGCCAGGTTGGTGCCCGAGTTGGTGCCGGCGATCAGCATGTCGACGCCGTTGGTGTCGAACCACTCGCGCGCCTTGGCGGCGGCGACGTCGGGCTTGTTCTGGTGATCGGCGACGACCAGCTCGATCTTCTTGCCGGCGATGGAGCCGCCCATGTCGGCGATGGCCATCTTGATCGCTTCGGCGCCGCCCTGGCCGTCGATGTCGGCGTACACGCCCGACATGTCGGTGATGAAGCCGATGCGCACGACGTCGCCCGAGATCTGGGCCTGCGCGGCCCCGGCGAAGCCGAGCGCGCCCAGGCAGGCGAGGGCCACGGACTTGAGGGTGGCGGAGAAAGGCTTGGACATGGATGAGTCTCCTTGATTGGTCGTGGGTCTTGTGGACGTGGGGAAAGCGGATCTCAGACGCGGGGGAAGCGAGGGTCGCCACCCGGGCCGGACGGAGCGAAGGGGCGCATGGTCATACCCCGAGGTATTCGTGCAGCTTGTCGATGCGGCTGGGCAGCTCGGCCTGCGTGAACTGCTGGATCACCTGGCCATGCTCCATCACCATGAAGCGGTCGGCCAGCGGCGCGGCGAAGCGGAAGTTCTGCTCGACCATCACGATCGTGTAGCCCTGCTTGCGCAGCGCCACCACCATCTCGGCGAGCTTCTGCACGATGACCGGCGCGAGGCCTTCGGAGATCTCGTCGAGCAGCAGCAGCTTCGCGCCGGTGCGCAGGATGCGCGCGACGGCCAGCA
>Ga0207695_10009487_pt1 | contig 12036 bp, 9 predicted proteins | sample KBSC54metaG_FD_184354 | JGI IMG/M metagenome (GOLD analysis project Ga0207695, IMG submission 184354) | Corn rhizosphere microbial communities from Kellogg Biological Station, Michigan, USA - KBS C5-4 metaG (SPAdes) (version 2) | ecosystem: Host-associated > Plants > Roots > Rhizosphere > Soil...
ACGCCACCACACGCGTCCCCGCCCCCGGCCGCGACTGCACCGCCACGCGGCCGCCGAACTGGCGCGCGCGCTCGGTGATGCTCGTGAGGCCGATCCCCCCGGCGCCGTTTCCGGCGGCTCCCCGCGGCGCTCCGGTATCGAAGCCCACGCCGTTGTCTTCGATCACGAGCTGCACGCCACCATCCGACCGCGCCAGGCGCACGATCGCGCTCGACGCCCCGGCGTGCTTCACGACGTTGCGCAGCGACTCCTGCGCAATCCGATAGAGTCCTGCGGCGATCGCGGGCGGTACCTCCACCGGACTGCGATCGAGATCCAGCCCTACACGCAGCCGCGAGGCAGTCCACATCTCTCCCGCCAGCGTGGACAATGCCGCCGGGAGCCCGAGATGTTCGAGCACCGGCGGATGCATGCGGTGCGCGAGCGCGCGAATCTCATCGGCGAAGTCCACGAGCTCGGCGCGCAGGCCGCGCACGCGCCGCTCGAATTGCCGGTCGCCATCGTGCGAGAACGCCGCCAGTTCGTCTAACGACTGGCCGAGCAGCGCGACGCGCTGAATCACGTCATCGTGCAGCTCGCGCGCGATCCGCGCGCGTTCTTCTTCCTGCGCGGCGAGCAGCTTGCCGCTGAAAGACCGCGTCGCCGTCAGGTATCGCCGCTGTTGAACGACGATCGACGCCACGATCGCGGCGGTCAGAATTCCTGCTGCCAGGGCGCCAGCGACGAAGATCCACCAGAGCTCGGGTGACGCCGTTCGCACAAAATTCCCCACGTCGTCAGCGAATAAGAGAGAATACTCACCGCGGCGAATGCTTGGAAGATCGCGACCCCTTCCTGGTGCGTCGCGATCAGAATGTTGGTGATCGGGTTGTACGCCACCTGACTCCCCATATCGATGATCATGCCCGCCGAAATCCAGAACCACGGTTGTCTCCAACCCGGCTCCGACGTCCGCGCTGATTTCGAAACGAGCGTGTATGCCGCGACTGCCAGTACCAGCAGATTGCTCAACGGCCAGGCGTATTGGCTCACGCTATCGAGGTGCTCCACGAACAGCTGCAGCACCAGCCACACCACCACATAGATCGGGATCACGAGGCGCATTGCGCGGCGCGCCACCTCGCTGTTCTGCCAGAGCGAAAATGACCACAGGAGCAGCGCAGCCTCGAACGGCATGGTGACGTGCAGCAGCCAATTGTTGTGGTGGTGCAGATGGATCAAGAGCTGCTGCACGAGATCTTCGCTGAACCACAACAGGAACAGAACGGCGATCAACCGCGATGGTCGGGACAGTCGTCGCCCAACCGCCAGCGCTGCCAACACCGGAAAGAGCTCGGCGATGATCGCGAGCCTGATCACCAGCAGTGCCTCAGCCGCCTAACGTGGTGCCGTCGCAGTACGGCGGACACGGTTGGTGATTTTCGATGATCGTGTCCAACATGTCCACCTTGTCCTCGGTCACGCCCACGAAGAGGAGCGTCGCTTTCCCGCTTGCGTCGCGACCGTGATAGAAGCGAATGCCCACGCATCCGGGCTGCGCCAAAATCTCGTCGAATGCTGCGCGATCGAAGTACCCGCATCGTTCGCCGCCAGCGGGTGCATTGCGGTGATGGTTCTGCACGAGCTGCTTCGCGACGTCGAGGGAAATGCCGTGGTCGTGCTTGCGCGGGGACATAGCTCCTCCTGCACGGGAGACGGCCGATGCGCGCCGCGTCGTGCGCTCGACCGGAATCGAAACGATGCCGGAGAACTCCTAACGACAAACAGCGATCGGAGCAACTAGGGTTTTCCCTAGTTCTTCGCGCTAGGCAATTTGGCAGCTTGCGCGCATCTCGCGACCGTTGCTTCTTGTGGCCGCGTAGAACGGTGGCGACGACGCAAGCGAAACGGAGACGTCATGATGAGCATACTGGCCGAGCGGTTCCAGATCTCGAGCGCCCATCCCGTGGACCCCGATGTGGTGAGTCCAACGCTGGGACACAGGCGCCAAAGCCCAACGACATCCATGTGGCCCGATCCTCGCGACGACCAGCGGCGTCCCGCGCTCACGCTCGACCACGACGCGGCCGGCGCGGCCGCGCCGGCGCGGGCCCTGACCCAGTTCGACGTCGAGCTGCACGAGCTGACCGAGCCGCAGCGGCGCGTGTTGCGCCTGATGCTGACCGGCGCGCGGATCGCGCTGGTGGCGGGTGCCGCAGGCGAAGGACGGCGCGCCGTGTCCCGATGGTTAGGCGCCGAGCGCGTCTATCTCCCGGCGCTCCGCGCCATCCAGCGGGACATCGATCCGGCGTCGCGCGCCCGGCTGCACGGCTACGTGACGCGCGAGCTGGTGTGGGAGAACGACGAGTCGCTCGACGCCGAGGCCTGGGCGACGCTGGCCGTGATTCGCGCGTTAGGCCGGCTGGACGCCGAAACGAATCTCCTCGAGCCGTCGGTGCTGCGCGCCACGTTCTGGAGCACGACCAAACCGTAGCGGCCCGCCGCCGCGGCCCCAGCCACTTCGGGAGGGGGCCGCGGGGTGTGCGTAGGACCCACGGGGCATGCGGCTCTCGCCGAGGAGAGCCCATGTCCCGTGGTTGCGTTCGTGCTGCGTTAGGCAGCCGCCGTCAATTCGTGCACGCCGCGGCCGTCAGCACGTCGATCCGGCCGTGCCCGTAGAGCGGATCGACCTCTTTGCCGGTCGGGTGATCCGCCGAGGATTCGATGCAGGCCGTGAGATGCCCAACGCTCTCGTCCTTCGCCAAATCCGACACCACCACCGCCGCCTCGCCCGCGACGTGCGGCGAGGCAAAACTGGTTCCGGCGGCGAAGACGTACGAGATCTCGCCCGCGCACTGCGGCACGGCCGTCGCTGCGCACGCCGAAATGATGAGATCCTGAAGCACACTGCCCTGCACCTCGTCGCCGCCCGGCGCAAACACATCGACGCCCGGAAATCCCAGGTTCGAGTACGAGGCGATCCGATCGAAGTCCTGCTGAGCCACCGGCGCCGTGGCGCCTGCCGAAATCACCCCGGGAATCTCGGCGGGAATCTCCATCACGTGCGGACCCGCCGTCGACAGATTGACGGCGTTGTTGCCCGATGCCGCCACCGGCACCGTTCCATTCTTGATCGCGAAATTGATGGCGCGCGTGACCGCATCCACCAGGTGCACGTCGTCCGGCCCCTTGATCGTATCCAGCGCACCAAGGCTCATGTTGATGACGTTCGCGCCGTGGGTGGCCGCGTAGACGATCCCGGCGATGACACTGCTGAAGGATCCCATCCCGTTCTTGTCGAGCACCTTGATCATGCACAGCTTCGCATCGGGCGCGACCGACGCTATGCCGAGTCCGTTGGACGAAATCAGCGCCGATACGAACGTGCCGTGGAAATTGTGGTCGATAATGTCGGGCTCGCTGGGGACGAACGACGTGCTGATGCCGAGATCGACTTTCCCCTGGAGATCGAGGTGGTTGGGATCGATGCCGCTGTCGAGCACGCACACGAGCGTGCCGTTGCCCTGGTTCGAGGCGAGATACGCCTGGTCGGCTTTGATCTGCCGGATGTTCCACTGGAACGCCTGGAAGAAGAAGGCGCCGGTTTGATCCGACTGTGCCTGGATCGGCGTTCCGAGGATCTGCTCCCGCGGCGGAATCATCGCGACCTCGGGATCGGCCTGGAGGCCGTCGACGTCACTGCGATTCGCGATGACGGCCGCGGCGGCATCGCTCAACCCGCTCACCGTGACGACGTTGATCTCGGGCACCGCGCGCACGAGGTGCCCGCCTAACGATTGCACGTGCGCCACCAGGTCGGCCATCGAGGTGGCACCCTGCTTCATGATGATCAGGCGCTGCGGCGGCGCCCCGGCGCCGAGATCCGCGCGGACGCTATCGCCTAACGATGGCGCCGTGGGCAGGTCGCTGCACGCGGCCGCGCCGGCGGCGGCGAGCAGAACGGTCACGGCGCGCAAATTTCGCGGAATGAATCGCATACAGAACCCTCCGCAACGATGAGTGGTGGCCGGCCGGACGCGGCGGAGAGGCCCGCACGCGATTGCGCGGTGGTTGCTGATATGCGCGATCCAGAAGGCCTGTCAAGTCAGGACCAATGCCGGCGACGCGGCGCACGCGACCACCCTCCATCCGCTGTCCTAACGGTGCGCCGCCGGCGGAGCTGACGCACGCAACCGCCCTCGGCGGCCCGCAGTTCGCCGTCCCGGACGCAGCGTTCGCCAAGCCCAGACCGGCACGAGGGAATCAAACCCCCTGCCGCCACCACCTCACCGGCGCCGCAGCAGGCCTGCATTGAAAGATGGCGGACACAAGAGTATCGTGGCGAGCGCGGCGGAACCGTCCCGCGACGCGGCGCGCGCGGCGTACCCGCGCTATGTTAGGTGCGCTGCACCAAATCGCCGAGGCACGCGCCCCGGCCCACCCCCGCTCTTTCGTCTTCAACCACGGCGCCAACGAGGAGACCCACCATGCGCGAGTATATCACGGAGTGCATCGGTACCTTCTTTCTCGTATTCACCGTATGCCTGACCGTGCTGAACGGTACGCCGGGAGCGCCGCTCGCCATCGGCGTGTCGCTGATGATCATGGTGTACATGGGCGGCCACATCTCGGGCGGCCATTACAATCCGGCGGTCACGCTCGCGGTCTGGATGCGCGGAAAACTGAGCGGCTCGCAGGTGGTACCGTACTGGATCGCCCAGCTCATCGGCGCCATTATCGCGGGACTCATCTCGTATTTCATCATGGGGAAGTCGTTCGTCGTGTCGCCCGCGCCGTCGGCGACCACCTTGCAGGTGCTGGTGACGGAGTTCCTGTTCACGTTCGCCCTCTGTCTTGTCGTGCTGCAGACGGCGACGAATCCGAAAACCTCGGGCAATTCGTACTACGGACTTGCCATTGGCCTAACGATTACCGCCGGCGTGTACGCGGGCGGCGGCGTCTCGGGCGGCGCGTTCAATCCAGCGGTCGGCACGGGTCCGGCGATCGCAAGCATGATCACGGGCGGTGGCACCATGTCGCACGTGTGGCTCTACATCGTCGGCGGATTGCTCGGCGGCGCGGCCGCGGCGGCGGTCTACAAGGTGCAGAGTCCGGAAACCTGACACATCCGAGCGGCGCCTCGCCGGCATCGGCGAGCGCGCTGCGCTGCGTGACGTTCTTCTTCGAGGCAGTCGATGGTCGTGCGACGCGTCGTGGTGGGAGTCGATTTCAGCGCCGAGTCGGTGGCGGCCGTGCGTTGGGCCGCACGGGAGCTCGCTGCCGATGCGGAGCTCGTGCTCGTGCACGCGGTGGACGTACCGGAGGCGCCGCATTTTCTGCGCGGCCGCTTTCCGCCGCGCGAGACGCTCGCCGGCACGGCGCATCAGGGCGCCGATCGCCAGCTCCGCGAGCTCAGCGCATCGCTCGGCGTGCAACGCATCTGGCTCGAAGTCCGCGACGGCCGCGCCGACGAAGTCGTCGGTGCGGTGGCCGCGGAGTACGGCGCCGATCTGGTCGTGACCGGCGCGCACGGCAAGCGAAGCGGCGTGCTCAAGCGGTTAGGCAGCACGGCCGAGCGCGTCGCGCGCGCGGCGCCGGCGCCGGTGATGCTGGCGCGCGAGCCGCTGCCCGTCACACCATCGACCGTGCTCGTGGCGATGGATGAGGCGGGCCTCACGCCCGGCTTGCAACGGTGGACCGCGTTCCTCGCCGCGCGCTTCGACGCCGCGGTCACCGGCTTTCACGTGGTCAGCGAGAGCGTGCTCGGCACGCTGGTCTCGCTCGCCGCCATCGTGACCGGATCGCCGGAGCCGGAGATTCCGTCGTTAGGCGTCGGCGCGCTGGAAGATGCGCACGTCTGGATGCAGGAGCTCGTCCAGCACGGCTTCGACCGCACGCGCACCCGCGGCGAGGTCGCGTACGGCGACCCGGCCGATGAGATCGTGGCGGCCGCGACCCGTCTCTCCGCCCGGGTGATCGTGATGGGCCGCCACCGCGCGGGCGGCGTGCGCCAGACCCTGTTAGGCAGCGTGGCCGACCGCGTGCTGCGCGCGGCGCCGTGCTCCGTGCTCGTCGTCACCGAGCCGGGGGTCGACAGCGCGGTGTCCGGCGCCGAGCGGCCCGCCGCATGACCGCCGGAGCGAGAACCCGCCGCGCGGCATTCGACCTCCAGGCGGCCGCGCGGCGCGACATGACCGAGGCCGGCTTCACGCCCGACCTTCCAGCGGATGCGTCCAGACAACTGGCGGACATCGTCGCGCACCCGGCGCCTAACGATACCCCGGGCGTGCGGGACATGCGGAGCCTCCTGTGGTCGTCCATCGACAACGACGACACGCGCGACCTCGATCAGCTCGAGATCGCCGAGCCGCTCGACGGCGATGTCGTGCGCCTGCGCGTCGCCATCGCCGATGTGGACGCGCTCGTCGCCGCCGGCTCGCCGCTCGACCGCGCCGCCGGCGCCAACGCGACGTCCGTCTACCTGGGCGTGCACACGTTCACGATGCTGCCCGAAGCGCTATCGTACGACCTCACATCCCTGCGCGCGGACACGGACCGCCGCGCCATCATCGTCGAGGTCGACGTCGCGGGCGACGGAACCCTCGCCCGGTGCGACGCCTATGCCGCCCTCGTGCGCAACCATGCGCAGCTCGCCTATTCGAGCGTCGGCGACTGGCTCGAGGGACGGGGCCCGGCGCCTGCGCAGGTGGCAGCGAACCGCGCGCTCGCCGACCAGCTGCAGCTCCAGCACACGCTCGCTCAGCGCCTTCGCCGGCAGCGCGAATCGCACGGCGCGCTCGAGCTCGAGACGATCGAAGCCACCCCGGTTTTGTCTAACGGAACGGTCACCGACCTCGCGGTGGTGCGCGTCAACGCCGCGCGCCTCGTGATCGAAGACTTCATGATCGCCGCCAACATGGCCATGGGGCGCTTCCTGCTCGCCCACCACCGCCCGGCCCTGCTCCGGCTCGTGCGATCGCCGGAACGATGGCCGCGCATCGTCCAGCTGGCGCATTCCCTGGGCGATACGCTGCCCGACACCGCGGACAGCGTCGCGCTGGCGGGATTTCTGGCGCGCCGCCGCGCGGCGGACCCGGACCACTTCCCCGATCTCTCGCTCACCATCGTCAAATTGCTCGGCCCCGGATCGTACGCGGTCACGTCGCCGGACGGCGCCGGGGGCGAGCACTTCGGACTCGCGGTCTACAACTACACGCACTCGACGGCGCCTAACCGACGCTACGCCGATCTCGTCATGCAGCGGTTGGTCAAGACCGCGTTGGCCGGCACGCCGGCGCCGTACGACGACGCGGCGCTGGAGCAGGTCGCCCAACACTGCACCGAACGCGAGGACGCCGCACGGAAGGTCGAGCGCCTGGCGCGCAAGCAAGCCGCAGCCGTGATGCTGCACGACCGCGTTGGCGAGACTTTCGACGGGATCGTCACCGGCGCCACCCCGAAGGGCACGTTCGTCCGGCTCCTGCGTCCGCCGGCCGAAGGCATGGTCATCAACCCGCCGCCGCACCTCGACGTCGGCGACCGCGTGCGCGCCCAACTCGTGGCGACGCGCCCGGAGCCCGGGTACGTCGATTTTCGCGTCGTCGATCACTGACGTCGGCGCGGCCCGAGCGACCGTCCCTCACATGGGACATCGCTCGACCCCCCTGAACGACAAATTGCGTTAGGCGAGGCGGCAGGCGCTCGCGGCGGCCCGATTCCATCTCGTTGTGGCGACGCAAGATGGCGCGCTGGCACGCCCCAGAAGGCGCGTATGCGCATCCGGGAATGGTCGTTGCCCGAGTGAATGCGTGGCAGTGGTCTTGTGCCATGCAGCACCTGAAACCGGAGAATGTTATGCGCTACCTTGCGTCGACGTTCGGCGCGCTCGCTCTTGCCGTCACGGCCGCGATCCCGTTGCACGCGGATCCGCCGGCCCGCGTTGCGCGCGTGAGTTACCTCGAAGGCTCCGTGTCGCTCCGCCCGTCATCGGCGGATGACTGGACACAGGCGTCCCTCAACTATCCTATGACATCGGGCGACAACATCTGGACGGACCAGAGCTCGCGCGCCGAGCTGCAAGTCGGCTCGACCGCCATGCAGCTCGGGCCGCAAACCGCGCTCGGCGTCACCGACCTGGACGACACCCACTTCCAGCTCCGCGTGGACCAGGGTGAAGTCGAAATCCACGTCCGCCAGCTGTACGACACCGACGTGCTGGAGCTGGACACGCCTAACGAGACGGTCTCGCTGTCGCAGCCCGGCGACTATCGGGTCGATGTCTCGGCCGACGGCCAGACGAGCATCGTGACGGTGCGCGGCGGCCTGGCGAGCGTCGCCACGACGACGCAGTCGTTCACCGTGCAGGCCGGACAGAGTGCATCGATCACCGGCACCGACAACGCCACGTACGATCTCGCGGCCGCGCCGGCGTACGATGATCTCGACACGTGGAGTCAGGCGCGCGATCGCAGCGAGGACGATGCGGTCTCGCGTCAGTACGTATCCACCGAAATGACCGGCGCCGAAGATCTCGACGCGTACGGCACGTGGCGCTCCACGCCGCTCTATGGCGAAGTGTGGGTCCCGGCCAACGTTCGCGCGGGCTGGGCGCCCTATCGCTACGGCCGCTGGGCGTTCGTGCAGCCATGGGGCTGGACCTGGGTCGATGACGCCCCGTGGGGCTTCGCGCCTTTCCACTATGGTCGTTGGGCGTACTACAGCGGCCAGTGGGTCTGGGTGCCGGGTGCCATCGTCGCCCGCCCGGTCTATGCGCCTGCGTTAGTCGCATTCGTCGGCGGCTCGCACTTCGCGGCCGCGATCAGCTTCGGCGGCGAAGGCGGCGTGGCGTGGTTCCCGCTCGCGCCGGGTGAGGCGTACGTGCCCTCGTACCGGGTGAGCGATCGCTACGTGCACGACGTGAACGTGACCAACGTGCACGTCACCAACATCAACGTGACCAACATCCACTACGTCAACGAGCGCGTGGATGGCGGCGTCACCGCGGTCCCGCGCCGCGCGTTCGAGAACGCCCAGCCGATCGCGCGCGTGGCCACCATCGTGCACCCGCGGGACGCGCTCGCCGGCACGGTCATCTCGCATACGGCGCCCATCGCGCCCACGCCGGCCAGTCGGTTAGGCCGCGCGCCCGGCGATGCACGCCTCGCGGTCCGGCCGCCCGCCACCACGTTCACCCGCCGCGTCGTCACGCACACCGCGGATCCGAAGGTCGTCGCGCGCACACCAGTGCCCGTCGTGCGACCCGAGCCGGCGCGCGTCCCGGTCGCCGTCACGCGGCCCACGAGTCCGTCTAACGGAAACCACGAGCTGCACGCGGCGCCCGTGAAAACGGTGCCGGCCGCGCGCGCCGCAAGGCCGGTCATCGCGCAGCCCGCACGGCCAACGCCGGTGGTTGCGCAGCCGGCACGGCCCGCGCCGGTGGCGGCCCGTCCGGTTCAGCCCGAACCCGCGGTCTCGCGCCCGGGCATCATCGCCCTGACGCCGAAGCAGCAGAGTCAGGCGGATACACGCGTCCGTGCCGAGCCGGCGACCGCGATCGGCACACCCGCGCGGCCGGAACTCGCTCGACCCGTGGCGACGCCAGTGCGGTCGGAACCCAACCGGCCAACGGGCACGCCCGCCCGGCCGGAACTGAGTCGACCGGTTGCACCGACTCCTCCACGTGAGGTGGCGTCGCCCCGCATCACTCAGGCGCCCGCTCGGATGACACGGCCCGAGCCCATGCCGGCAGGACGCGTGGTTGCGCAGCCCGCGGTGCAGCATGAAGCGCAGCCGCGTGTGGCGCAGGAGCCGCGCCAGATGCAGCCGCGTGTAATGCAGCAACCGAACGAAACGCAGTCGCACGACGTACAACCGCGCGAGCACGCGCCCGCGCCCAAACAAGATCGGGGCAAGGACACGCGGCACCCGTCGCACTGATCGACGCAGCTACCGCGGCGCGCTCGGCGCGTACGAGACTGGAATTGCAGTTGAGGCTTCGGTATGATGCCACGTGCATCTACCGAAGCCTCGCTGCATCGCGACCGGTCACTCGCGCCGTCCGTGACCGATACCGCTTCTCCGGCAGCCACGCTCGGCGCCAATCGCCGACCGCTCACCGTCATGTACGTCGATCTCAACACGCAGTGGCGTGGCGGACAGCGCCAGATCCTCTGGATGGCCGAAGGATTGCGGCGGCACGGAGGTCGCCCGCTGCTCGCGCTTCGACCGCACGCCATCCTCGCCCAACGCGCGCGCGCCGCGGGTCTCGAGATCGTGCCGATCGATCCGCTCATCGCCGAGTGGGGACCGATGACCGTGATGCGCCTCAGGCGCACCGTGGCCACAGAGGGCGTGGACATTCTGCATCCGCAATGCGGCCACAGCATGGCGCTGTCGGCGTTGGCTGCGTTGGGCACGCGCACCCGCGTCGTTTTTGCTCGGCGCGTCACGTCTCCGCTCCGGCGCGGTGCCGCCACTCGACTCAAGTATGGACGTGCCGACCACTTCATCGCCGTCTGCCGCGCCGCGGTGCCGGCCCTGCTCGAGGCCGGCATCGACGCCGGCCACGTCGATGTGGTGTACAGCGGCGTGGATCTCACGCGCTCGATCGAGCCCGCGAGCCGCACCACGCTGGCCGAGCTCGGCGTGCCTAACGGACCGCTGGTGGTGATGGTCGGCGCCCTCACGCAGATGAAGGACCCGCTCACGTTCGTGCGCGCGGTGGACGTCGCGCGGCGCTCCGTCCCGACCATGCACGCCCTGCTCGTGGGCGACGGTCCGCTCCGGCCACACGTCGAAGCGCTCGTCCGCGAGCTGGATCTCGAGCACACGCTGCACCTCGCGGGCTTCCGCTCGGACGCCGACGCGCTCATGTGCGCCGGCCAGGTGGTCGTGCTCAGCTCCGATGCGAGCGCCGAAGGCATCGGCGGTGTCGTGATCGACGCCATTTCATTCGGGCGTCCGGTCGCCGCAACCGCCGCCGGCGGCGTGCCGGAAGTGATCGAGAACGAACGCACCGGCTTGCTCGTACCGGTGGGCGATGCACAGGCGCTCGGCCACGCCATCGTGCGCCTTCTCACCGAGCCCGAGCTCGCGGCGCGCCTCGTCGCGGCGGGACTCGAACGATCGCGCGAGTTCTCGATCGACAACACAGTGAACGGCACGATAGCGGTCTACAAGAAGCTGCTCGAGACAAACGCGTGACAGCGGGGACCGCAGAGCCGCGCCGCCTCACGATCCTCGAGCTCGATACCGAACGCGGCTGGCGGGGCGGCGAGCGTCAGCTGCTCTGGCATGCGCAGGTCCTTTCGCGCCTCGGACACCGCGCGCTCATTGCGGCACGTCCCGGCGAGCCGCTCGCCCAACGGGCGCAGACGCTCGGCATCCCTGTCATCCCGGTGGCGCCAGTCATGGAGCTCGACCCGCGGGCCGCGTGGACCCTGCGGAGCGTGATTCGACGCGAACATGTAGACATCGTGCACTCGCACACCGCGCACGGTGTGGCGTTGGGCGCGCTCTCGTGCCTCGGCACCAACGCCAAACTCGTGATCACCCGCCACTCGGATTTCCGCCCGCGCTCGAATGCAGGCTCTCGGTGGAAATACGGGCGCGTCGATGCCCTGATCGCCATTTCGAGCGCCGCCAGGAACGCCATGGTCGCAAGCGGAATGTCGCCTGCATCGATCACCATCGTGCGCGGCGGGTCCGACCAATCGACGCCAATCGCGCCCGCACCGAAGTCGACCCTGCAATCGCTCGGCGCGACGCCCGGTTCGCCACTCGTCGTCCAGGTGTCACAGCTGGTTCAGCACAAGGACCCGCTGACCTTTGTCGGAGCCATCGACACGGCGCGGGTACAGGTCCCGAACCTGCGCGCCATTCTCGTGGGAGACGGGCCCCTGCGCCCCAGCGTCGAGCGCGCGGTCGCCCAACGCGGCCTGGGGGAGCACCTTCGCGTGGCCGGGTACCGTACGGATGCCGACGCGCTTCTCGCCGCCGCCAACGTCGTGACGCTCAGCTCCGAGGAGGACGCGCTGCCGAGCGTTCTGTTCGACGCGC
>Ga0207695_10009488_pt1 | contig 12035 bp, 7 predicted proteins | sample KBSC54metaG_FD_184354 | JGI IMG/M metagenome (GOLD analysis project Ga0207695, IMG submission 184354) | Corn rhizosphere microbial communities from Kellogg Biological Station, Michigan, USA - KBS C5-4 metaG (SPAdes) (version 2) | ecosystem: Host-associated > Plants > Roots > Rhizosphere > Soil...
TCAGCCCCTATACGTCGTTTTCGACTTAGCAGAGACCTGTGTTTTTGTTAAACAGTTGCCTGAGACTATTCACTGCGACCCATTTGCATGGGCACTCCTTCTCCCGAAGTTACGGAGCTAATGTGCCTAGTTCCTGAACATACCATCACCCGAGCGCCTTAGAATATTCATCTCGTCCACCTGTGTCGGTTTGTGGTACGGTTACCTGATTCTCCTTAGAGGATTTTCCTGGCAGACGACCCGGCGGATTTGCCTCTCCGGATCTCCCTTCACACTGGATTGTAACCATTGCGCACCAGTGCTTACGGTCTGCGTCCCCCCTTCGGTCTTGATCGAACTTCGGTAGTGCTGGAGTATTAACCAGACTGTCCATCGGCTACGCCTTTCGGCCTCACCTTAGGCACCGACTAACCCTGAGCGGATTAACCTTTCTCAGGAATCCTTAGACTTTCGGCGACCATGGTTCTCACATGGTTTTTCGCTACTTATGCTGGCAGAGTCTCTTCCGAATCCTCCAGCTGTGCTTTCGCTCAACCTTCAACGGATTCAGAATGCTTTCCTACCGTCCCTGCTTTCACAGGAACCCGTAACTTCGGTACCATACTTGAGCCCCGTTATATTGTCGGTACCGGGCGACTCGACCAGTGAGCTATTACGCTTTCTTTAAAGGATGGCTGCTTCTAAGCCAACCTCCTGGCTGTCTGAGTCTCCCGACTTCCTTTCCCACTGAGTATGGATTTTGGGACCTTAGTTGACGGTCTGGGCTGTTTCCCTCTCGACTATGAAGCTTAGCCCCCACAGTCTGACTCCCGCGCTACACGTTCATGGCATTCGCAGTTTGGTTGGATTCGGTAACCTGGGAAGGCCCCTAGTCCAATCAGTTCTCTACCACCACGACGGACCACGCGAGGCTAGCCCTAAAGCTATTTCGGAAAGAACGAGCTATCACGGAATTTGATTAGCCTTTCACCCCTACCCTCAGCTCATCCAAGCTGTTTTCAACCAACACTGGTTCGGACCTCCAGTCGCTGTTACACGACCTTCATCCTGGCCAAGGGTAGATCATCCCGCTTCGCGTCTAATCCCAGCGACTTATACGCCCTCTTCAGACTCGCTTTCGCTACGGCTCGGTTTCCCTTAACCTTGCCACTGAGATTAACTAGCCAGCTCATTATGCAATAGGCACGATGTCAGGCTTTGCGACCACATTGCTGCAATCGCCATAGCCCTCCAACTGCTTGTAAGCGTGCGGTTTCAGGTACTATTTCACTCCCCTCGCAGGGGTACTTTTCACCTTTCCCTCACGGTACTGGTTCACTATCGGTCGCAAACGAGTATTTAGCCTTACCGGATGGTCCCGGTAGATTCCCGCAGGGTTCCACGTGTCCCGCGGTACTTAGGAGCCACTTGAAGGAGGATTGCATTTTCACTTACGGGGCTGTCACCCTCTCTGGCCGGCCTTTCCAGACCGTTCAATTAACACTCACCTGTCCCTCTTTGTAACCATCTCAACCCATACTTTCATACGGAGTGAGAGGATTATTGTGGTCCTGCAACACCGAACTCTCCTTTCGAATCGCTCGGTTTAGGCTGTTCCGATTTCGCTCGCCACTACTCTCGGAATCACGGTTGTTTTCTTTTCCTTCAGGTACTGAGATGGTTCACTTCCCTGAGTTCGCTCGATTACCCTATTTTATTCAGATAAACGTAACCGGTGTTCACACCGGCTGGGTTTCCCCATTCAGAAATCTCCGGATCGCAGACTGTTAGCGTCTCCCCGAAGCTTATCGCAGCTGACCACGTCTTTCATCGCCTGTTTGCGCCAAGGCATCCACACGCACGCCCTTAGTAGCTTGACCATAAAATCTAATTCAAACACAAATTTTCGAAATGTCTTCTCTTGCGCTTGCCTTCTGTCCGGCAGAGACGTGCCTCGCGTTTGTTCAGATCAGCCCCCTTTCGGGAACTCACCTGACGCTCAGCTTCTGCCGTCAGATTGCTGCATTACTTGTAGTAAATAATGCCCGTCAAATATTCGATTGTCAAAGATCAGATTTCTTGACCAGAGGCGTTTTTGCGCTCCGGGTACTTGCCTGGATAAAATCCAGATTCGTTTTCAAGAAATCGAAAATTACCTTCCGCGTTTCGCGGACGGTTACCTTCGGTTTCTTAATTGATATATGGTGGGCCTGGGTAGATTCGAACTACCGACCTCACCCTTATCAGGGGTGCGCTCTAACCAACTGAGCTACAGGCCCGACCAGAGGCATCTCATGCCCCTGTCCCTTGCGGGGATAAGTTGGGCGCTGACTCAGCCCTGACCAGCGGCGCCCCTGTGCCGCGGACCGAACTCCTGGATAAGTACAGCATATCCCTGCGACTCACTACAAACTGGTGGAGCTGGTCGGGATCGAACCGGCGACCTCCTGAATGCAAATCAGGCGCTCTCCCAGCTGAGCTACAGCCCCCTGACCACCGGTACCGCTTTGCACCCCGGGTAGATCCCTGGATAAGTAGCGGCACCCGCTGGTTGCGACCACCGGTACCGCTTTTCCCTGGATTACCAGCGGCACCCACTGGTTGCGACCACCGGTACCGCTTTTCCCTGGATAACCAGTGGCACCCGCTGGTTGCGACCACCGGTACCGCTTTTCACCCCGGGAAGTTCCCTGGATAACCAGCGCCACCCGCTGGTTGCGACTACCGGAGACTGTCCGGCAGACTTTAGCTTTTTCGGCAGCGATCACCCTCTCTACATATGAGAGAACCAGATAACCGTACCGGAAGAAATCATAATCGAGGCCGATTGGATGCAGGGCATTCGGCTCCAGGCCGAATACCTCGCTAATTACTTCGCTGAACTTTTGAGCAAAGAGTCCGGGACGTATTACCGGCTTAGGCTGATCGGTTTCCCGACTTACCCTTACCGGTTGGACAGGAACGGCTATCGCGTGTACACTCAACACGATTCCTGCCACGGTCTCTTTAGAAAGGAGGTGATCCAGCCGCAGGTTCTCCTACGGCTACCTTGTTACGACTTCACCCCAATCATGAGTCATACCTTGGGCCGCTGCCTCCTTACGGTTAGCGCGCGGACTTCTAGTACAACCCACTTTCGTGATGTGACGGGCGGTGTGTACAAGACCCGGGAACGTATTCACGGTGGCGTTCTGATCCACCATTACTAGCGATTCCAGCTTCATGCAGGCGAGTTGCAGCCTGCAATCCGAACTGAGAACGGTTTTTTGGGATTGGCTCCCCCTCGCGGGTTGGCAGCCCTTTGTACCGTCCATTGTAGCACGTGTGTAGCCCTGGACATAAAGGCCATGAGGACTTGACGTCATCCCCACCTTCCTCCAGGTTATCCCTGGCGGTCTCCTGCGAGTTCCACCTTTCGGTATGGCAACACAGGACAGGGGTTGCGCTCGTTGCGGGACTTAACCCAACATCTCACGACACGAGCTGACGACAGCCATGCAGCACCTATACTAAGATCCCTTGCGGGAAGGACTGCTTTCACAATCTGGTCCTTAGCATTTCGAGCCCAGGTAAGGTTCTTCGCGTTGCGTCGAATTAAACCACATGCTCCACCGCTTGTGCGGGTCCCCGTCAATTCCTTTGAGTTTCAGCCTTGCGACTGTACTCCCCAGGCGGCATATTTAACGCGTTAGCTCCGGCACAGACCAAATGAATGGCCCACACCAAATATGCATCGTTTAGGGCGTGGACTACCAGGGTATCTAATCCTGTTTGCTACCCACGCTTTCGTGCCTCAGCGTCAGTTACGGTCCAGAAAGCCGTTTACACCACCGGTGTTCCTCCTGATATCTACGCATTTCACCGCTACACCAGGAATTCCACTTTCCTCTCCCGCACTCTAGCCACTCAGTATTCGGCGCACCCTCCCGGTTGAGCCGGGAGATTTCACACCAAACTTAAATAGCCGCCTACGCACCCTTTACGCCCAGTAACTCCGAACAACGCTTGCTGCCTACGTATTACCGCGGCTGCTGGCACGTAGTTAGCCGCAGCTGCTTCTCCAGGTACCGTCATTATCTTCCCTGACGAAAGAGCTTTACACCCCGAAGGGCTTCATCGCTCACGCGGCGTCGCTGCATCAGGGTTTCCCCCATTGTGCAAGATTCCCCACTGCTGCCTCCCGTAGGAGTCTGGCCCGTGTTTCAGTGCCAGTGTGGCCGTGTGCCCTCTCAGGCCGGCTATCGATCACAGTCTTGGTAGGCTCTTACCCTGCCAACTAACTAATCGACCGCGGACTCCTCTTTCAGCGCATTGCTGCTTTCCCCTCTCGGGATTATGCGGTATTGTCGTCGGTTTCCCAACGGTATTCCCCACTAAAAGGCAGATCATCCACGTGTTACTCACCCGTACGCCACTTTACTTGCCTTGCGGCTTTCTCGTTCGACTTGCATGTGTTAGGCGCGCCGCCAGCGTTGATTCTGAGCCGGGATCAAACTCTCATTTTTATAATGTGAGATTTGACCTTCCGCAGTCCGTACCCTCACCATATCCTTTCGGATAAAACAGGATCCGTCCGCGTCAGGTCACATTTCGCCCCGGTTGAACTCAAATTCTGACGAAGTTATTAGTGCATCCAATCAGATTGTCAAAGATCTGTATCAACCATCCATTACCCCCTTCCGGGCGCAACAGCGATTAACAGGCCTCGAAACTTGTCTCGATCTTTCCGCCCGCTTTCGCAAAGCTCACCGCGTGAACGCGGCGCAGGGAACTTACATTGGCCTTAAGCCAAATCCCTTTTCGGATCGCCTTGAATTTCGTTTTACTTGTTAGCGAGCCCAGTTGTTGCCGGGAACCGCCACCGTGATCAAATCCGCTTACCGCATCACCGTTGCTGAGCGCTCAGTAACTGCCACGCTGCTTACGATGTTTTGGAATTTGAGAGGTCTGTAGTGAATCTACCACAGCCAGCCATTCAAAGTATCCTTACGGACACCCATTCAAAGTATCCTTACGGACACCTTTAAGGCTTTCAGCCCGGTTTCGCTCAGACAAAACCAGATTACCAGTCTTCGGGGAATTGCGCAAGCCAATCAGAAATCTTTATTCACGCGATTGTAAGGCGCGGCGGAAGTACGCCGGCATGGAATCGAGGCGCGTTCTTCAAACCAGCGAACCGCCGCGGTGTGGGCCGGGAAAAGTTCCCGGCGCTCCAACAGCCGCGTGGCTTCCTGTCGTGATTATTTGCTCGGCTTCGTGCCCACTTCCTGGTGGACGTCCATCTGTTCGCCCGATGGATTGACAGCTGTGACGGTGGCGTTCTTTAGGGCCTTTACATTAGCCGGGTTTGCCGAACTGGACTCCGGCGTGTTGTTGTTGTTGTCGTTCTCCTCGCCGCGCATGGCGAGAACGTTTTGATGCGTGCGCTTCGCGAGTTCCGTGGCCCGCTGGTTCGGATAGACAAATTCCACCCCGATTTGGTCTCCTGGGTAGAACCACGCCTTAACGGCTTCCGGCGTTCCGGACGGGCGCTCCTCGAACGTGATGACGGGTTTGCTGGCCGGAGTCAGCCGATAGTTGGGAATTGCAAGAAGGGTGCCATAGTACGTCTTCTCGTCTTTACCATACACCTGGACAATATTGCGGTCCGATGTAGAATCCAGCAGCTTGAAGACATACGTTCCGGCCGGCAAAACTCTTCCGGGGATTTCCACCGGTTGACTGAACGTAACGATTGTCTTTTTGTTCCATTCGTCGGCTTGGGAGGGGGCTACGAGCGCGAAGCCGAAGATCGCCACGAATACCGCCGCGGCGACCCTGCTACGAATCCAATTCGAAGTGATGCTGCACATGATTTAAACCTCACTTTCCTTTCTGTGGATTTTTCGATGTCAAGCGCCCGGCGGCTGCGCTACGGGCGATTTTGGAATGCTGGAGGGCCTTCCAAGGTGCAGTACGTTTCCAAAACCAGGACGGTTTCAGGGGCGGCATTGACCGGGGTGCCCGTTTTTACCGGCTCAGCGCACCGAACATAAGCTCCGTTCGGCTCTTCGCATTAGAAAGACGCTGGCCGCAACGGGTGGGTGTTTTGGATACAGACACACCCGGTTGTTTTCAGGGCCGTGGCTGCCCGCCCTTTTGCGCCAAAATTGCGGGATAACGAAGGTGACTCAGAAAGTGTAAAGAATCGGACTTCAGGGAAATTTGTCGGGGTTGGCGCAAGTGTTATTTTTGCTAATCTCTAGCTGGCGTCATGAATTTCCCTAAGCATTTTTCGCTGTTTTTCTTATTTTTCTGCCTGCCAGCTTGTTTTTGGGCGGCGAATACCACCGTAATTTTCCAACCTGGGTCACCCGGCGTGGGACCATTCCCCACTAACGCCCTGACCACGCCCGCGGACACACAAAAGACCGGTCTGGTGGTTAATATGCCCCTTCCGCCCGGATGCTCGGCCGCGTCGACCGATAACGGGTGCAAGAACATCACGCTAATCAATCAACTTGACGGGTTCAGCGTGAATCCGCTTGTCACGGTCTGCTTTTCAGGTCCGATTGATCCGGACACGCTGGGGGCGGGCGTGAGCTTCATCAACGCCGATACCGCGAGGCCGTCAATCGGGATTCAACAGATACTCTACGATCCGGTGGGCCATTGCGCGTATGCAAAGCCGAACCGCGTGCTGGATCAGCAGACGCGTTATCTGTTTTCCATTACCTCAGGGGTGGCGGACGCGGCGGGCAAGAGGGTCAAGGCGAGCGGAGATTTCAGGGCCTGCATTGGCGGGAGTTCGCCTTATTGCCAGGCGCTGACGACCGTTTTTCTGCAGCACAACCGAAACAATGGAGCGGACCTTGGGGACGTAGTTGCGGCGTCGTTGTTTACCACCATGAGCGCCACAACGTGGATGGAGAAGGCTCGGGCCTTTACGGTTTCGCTTCCTCCCGCGGTATTGCCGGCAGGCCTGAAATCCACGTTCCGGCTTTCGGAGATCGAGTCGATTACGTGGCAGCCGCAGACGGGGGTCACGGGAGTTCATTACGATCAGCCGATTCCTTTGGACGTTCTCGGCGGTGTGGAAAGCATCTCGTTCGGCCTGTTCCTTTCGCCGCTCTATCTTCAGGTGAACGGCCCCATGGCGGGCACGATTCCGACCACTCCGACGAACCTGCCAGTGGCCGCGCCAACCCTGATAGAGCCGGTTTCTTATCATGTATTTCTGCCACCGGAGAGTTCAAGGCCCGCCGGTGGATTTCCGGTAATCATTTATGGGCACGGCTTGAGCGACAGTCAGTTTGGCGCGCCGACTTACGCCGCATCCACGTGGGCCCGGAGGGGCTTTGCCACTGTTGCCATGGAGATGACCGGTCACGGATTCGGGTCGGGGAGTACCACTTCTGTACGTACGCAGAGCGGGAGCTACACTTTGGCGACGCCCGGCCGAGGAATTCAGTTGAATCCGGCGACGCCGATTGGGCCGAGCGACGGCTGCATTTTGCCGGGAGCGGTGGCAACGCGCGATTGTTCGCGGCAAACAGCGCTGGACCTTTCGGCGCTGGTTGGTGCGATTCGGGGTACCGGGTTGGGCGTCAATCTGAATCCGTCAAAGATTTACTACGTGGGGCAATCATTCGGATCGTTCTACGGAACGGTGTTCGAAGCGGTGGAACCGTACGTGACGGCGGGTGCGCTGAATTCAGGCGGAGGCACACAGACGCAGGTGGCGCGGCTAAGCCCGATTGCACGGCAACTCGGCGGTCTTTACCTGTCCGGTTTCGCGCCGCCGCTGCTGAATGTGCCTCCGGCGCCGCCGCAGGATTTTTTCCACGACTTATTCAACGATCAATATGTGTACCCGGCTCAGGTTGCGACAGCCAGCGTGCCGGGGGCGCTGGGCATTCAGGCCGCCTTCGAGCAATCCGACTGGCTGGGTATGCTGGGCGACCCGCTGAGTTTTGCGCCGCACCTGCGGACGAGTCCGCTGGCGGGGATTTCACCTAAAGGGATGCTGGTGCAGTTCGGGCTGGGCGATTTGGAGGTGCCGAACGCGACGGAATCGGCGCTGGTGCGCGCGGGCGGCTTGCAGAGATCGGCGTGGGTACTCAATACGTTGGTGGAGGCTTTGATCGATCCGACATTTCTTTCGGTGCAACAGCCGCCCGCGGCGCCATTCCCCATTTATCCGCACAGGTTTCTGAGTAATCCGACTCTTTTCAGCGGGCCGGGGATCGCCACGGCGGTGGGGATCGCCGCGCAGAGCCAGATTGGAGATTTCTTCGTTTCCGGCGGCGCGGCGATTCCCGATCCGAACCGCTACATGGGACCTTACTCAAGCGCGCCTTTGTTCCAGCCGTTCTGGCAGATGGACCCGGGTCTTCTGGATGGGCTGAACTTTATTCAGATTGCGCGCTGAGAAGATCTTGGGCCATGCCGGGACATCCGCCGCTACGAACTGAATTCCTGGCTGAGGCGACCGAGCGCTAATGCGCCGAGGGCGAGCCCGAAATCGCGCAGAGCGATGTCGAAGTAGCCCGGTATGATCAACAGATTGATTATGATCGCCACCAGCCAGGCGAACACGATGTACGCTCCGATGCGCGGCTTGACTGCGACTATGATACCGGCAATGATTTCGATGACTCCCACTACGAGCATCAGTCCATGGCCTCCGATGGGCGACAGATTAGCGATGGCGGGAGCGAGATACATATCCCAATTGACAAGCAGATGGAAGAATTTATCAAGCCCCGCCAGAACGGGAGCCAGTACAAACGCAACATGCAAAATTTGGTAAGCCTGGCGGGCTGGAGCAGTCGTGCCCGTAACTGTCTGACCTCCAGTTCGGTCGGCAAAAGCGCCTTCGGCGCCTGAAGTGATTGTTTGTGCCATAAGTACTCCTTTGGGGTTTTGCCCCTACAATTACGGAGTAACCAGATGCAATTCGGTTACAAATGTTGGGTGCTGTAACTTTTGAGACGGATCTTACTCTGTAGATAGAGATGGGCTTTGCTTCCGTGACTCCGGGTATTTCCGCTCCACTCAGTTCTCCTTTGTCGGACGAGGAGGTTGTTGCGCGCGTACTCGGAGGGGACGGCGCGCTTTATGAGGTGCTGATGCGCCGCTACAATCAACGGCTGTTCCGAATCGCGCGCGCAATTCTGTTGAATGACCACGAAGCTGAAGACGTAATGCAGGATACATACGTGCGGGCGTATGCCGCTCTTGACCAGTTTGCGGGGCGGGCAAAATTCTCCACGTGGCTCACGAAGATTGCGATATACGAAGCTCTGAGACGTTCGCGGATTCACGCGCGCGAACATCCGGCCGCCCTCACGAATGAAACGGACGAGAGCATGAAACCTTTGAAGTCATCCAGGTTAGATCCCGAGCAGGAAACGCAGAGAAAGGAGACAGCGTTGTTTCTGGAACAGGCTGTCGATTCCCTGCCGGACATTTACCGTTCGGTATTCGTGTTGAGGGAGATTGAAAACATGAGTACGGCTGAAACGGCCTGCTGCCTCGACTTGACGGAAGAGACGGTCAAAGTTCGTTTGCTGCGAGCGCGTCAGGCGTTGCGGAAAGACCTTTACAGCCGGGTTGGGGCAACCAGTTCACAGGCGTTTGCATTCATGGGAACGCGATGCGACCGCGTGGTGCGAAACGTATTCGAGAGGCTGAAACAGATGGATGGCGGAACCGCGGGTTGACAGAACGCGCGGGACGGTTCTGCGGTGCGGTTATCAATCCACCGCTCCTTTGTTGCGCAATCAAACAAAGTGTGATCTGTTATTCAGTATGAATTCAGGACGGTGTCTGACTTTATTGCTTGCGGCGGCAACGGCGGTTGCGGTCAGTGTCTCTGGCCAGGTCGCGGCGGACACGAAGAACTGGACGGCGGCGGAAGATCATCAGAACATGATGGATCAGCTGGGGATCAAGGCGCTTCGGCCTGGCCCCAGCGGAAACGAAAACGCGCCGAACCATGCCAATTATGACGAGGGCACGGCGAATCCGTATCCGAATCTGCCGGATGTGCTGACTCTCAAGAACGGGAAAAAAGTCAGCACGGCTGCGATGTGGGGTCGGCGCCGGGCTGAGATTGTGGAGGACTTCGAACGCGAGGTGCTGGGCCGAATCCCTTCGAACGTTCCGAAAGTGACCTGGGAGGTGATGAAGACCGCCGAAGCACGGGTGGGCGACCGTCCGGTGATCGGAAAGCAACTGATTGGACACGTGGACAATGCGTCTGACCCCGACATAAAGGTCGAAATCCAGATGACGCTGGTTGTTCCGGCGAACGCGAAGGGCCCGGTACCCGTGATGATGATGTTCGGTGGGCGCACAATTCCCGAGATCGCATTTCCCGCGCCGGTTTTTCCGGGACGAGGCGCACCCGGAGCGGGGCGCGGGGCGGGGCGCGGACCTGTGGCGCCGCCAGCGAATGCGGACGCCCCCGCGAGCGAGCAACTGATTGCCGATGGCTGGGGATTTGCGTCGATCAATCCGGGCAGTATTCAGGCGGACAACGGAGCCGGCTTGACGAAGGGAATTATTGGTCTGGTTAACAAAGGCAAAGCGCGCAAGCCGGATGACTGGGGGGCGCTTCGCGCGTGGGGATGGGGTGCTTCGAGGGGCCTCGATTATCTGGAAACGGACAAGGCCGTCGATGCGAAAAAAGTGGGGATAGAAGGCGTCTCCCGATATGGAAAGGCCGCGCTGGTCACGATGGCGTTCGATACGCGATTCGCGGTGGTGCTGATCGGTTCTTCGGGCGAGGGCGGAGCAAAACTTCACAGGCGGAACTGGGGTGAAGCTGTGGAGAATCTTACGGGGTCGGGCGAGTATCACTGGATGGCCGGGAACTTTTTGAAGTACGGCGCGGCGGAAGCAACTTTCGGGTCAATGACGCCGGGTGACTTGCCGGTAGATGCTCATGAACTGCTTGCTCTGTGTGCGCCGCGAGCGACCTTCATCAGTTATGGCGTGCCGGAGAAGGGCGATGCAAAATGGCTCGATCACCAGGGGAGTTTTATGGCCGCGGTTGCCGCCGGGCCGGTATTCCGTTTGTTGGGCGCCAAAGATCTGGGGGTGGGCGCGAACTATCGGACGGCGAAGATGCCGCCGGTGAACACCGGATTACTGGATGGGCAACTCGCGTGGCGACAGCACGACGGCGGGCACACGGACGCTCCGAACTGGAAGTATTTCATTCCGTGGGCTGACAAGTTTTTGCATACCGGCGGGGGGCGCCCTTAGCTTGCAGCGGACCGGAATCGGAGTTTGAAGAGGGTAGAAAGTAAGTCTGCGCCGGGGAGTCAAGCCACTTTGCGGGCAGGATTGCGCGCCCGCGTTTTGGAAGAGCCCCGCCGAGACGCACTTTGGGTTTGCGAGGGGCAGGTCGGGATATTCGGTTGTAAAAGATCAGTCGGCCGGAGCCCTGACCAGAGGCGCAGGCAAACACAGAATTATCCGGGGATAAGCCGTGAGCAAGTCTGGGCCAGTGGTTTTGGGGACGGCCTGGAACAAAACGGTTTTAGGCGGCTTTCGGCATACCAGCATCGGCGGTGCGATGCGGTTTTGGCAGTTGCCAGCCGCTTCTGGAGAGGACGATGGCTGCGGTTACGCGCTTATCGAAGTCGAGGCGGCGGCTAATTTCGTCGTTTGAAAAAACGAACCCATTTGCGGAGGTGGACCAGTTGCCGGGTTTGAACTTTTCCTTCCAGATGTGCAAACGTTTTTTTGCGGGCTCCGGATTTTCGGGCGGGGGAACTAATTCCGGGAAATCGCCGGCCACGTCGTAGGTTTCGCCGTGGACAGCGGCCATTTGGGTGAGGAGCTTGGCCTTTTCGATGGCGAGGTCCAGGGCGCGGTTGCGTTCGGCCTTTAGTTCGGTCAGTTGTTTTACGTTCTTCTCGATGGTTCGGCGGATGCGCGACTCATAAAGAGTAAGAAGCTGGAGGTTGCTGGACTCCTTCATCCAGGTGCGCGCCTGCACGCAGGCGGTGTGGACTTCCGGCGTGCTGCCGACGGTTGCTTCGCCAAGGGATCCGCTGAGGCTC
>Ga0207695_10009495_pt1 | contig 12030 bp, 15 predicted proteins | sample KBSC54metaG_FD_184354 | JGI IMG/M metagenome (GOLD analysis project Ga0207695, IMG submission 184354) | Corn rhizosphere microbial communities from Kellogg Biological Station, Michigan, USA - KBS C5-4 metaG (SPAdes) (version 2) | ecosystem: Host-associated > Plants > Roots > Rhizosphere > Soil...
GCGGAGCCTCGGGACTTTCCGCTGGGGAAATGGAATTTGTATATCGGCGGCGCGGGGCGGGTGGTCGAGGGCTATGTGAATCTCGATCTGTTCGCGGTGCCGGGGGTGGATGTCGCTGCCGATGCGGAGATGTTGCCGTTTCCATCGGGCGTCTTTACGCGCGTCGAGTGCGATGCGGTGCTGGAGCATGTTCGCGATCCGGTGAAAGTGATGGACGAGATCTACCGCGTGCTCGAGCCCGGCGGTTATGCGCACCTGGTCACGCCGTTCTGCCATCCGTTCCACGAATATCCGAAAGACTACCGGCGATTCACGCTGGATGGGCTCAAGGTGCTGGGATCGCGCATGGAGGTGGTGGCGGAGGGCTGGCGTACGGGTCCGACGGCGACCATGCTGGTGATGACTCTCGAATACGCGAAGCTGCTGCTGCCATTTCGCGCGTGGCGGGTGGTGGTGCATGGGGTTTTGGGCTGGGTGTTGTTTCCCTTGCGATATCTCGACCTGGTGCTGTTCCATGCTCCGGCTGGGGGGCGCATCGGCAATCATTGTTACGTGTGGCTGCGGAAGTCGCGGTAATCAATGCATCATTTTCATTCGGAACAGTTGGTTGCGCGCTCGGTCGAGGAAGTCTTCGCGTTCTTTTCGGATGCGAACAATCTCGAAGCGATCACTCCGCGGCAGTTGAACTTCCGCATTTTGACGCCGGGTCCGATTCGGCTGGCGGCCGGGGCGCGCATCGACTATCAACTGAAGCTTTACGGTATTCCGCTGAAGTGGGCGACCTTAATCGAGAGCTGGGCGCCTCCGCATGAGTTCGTCGATGTGCAATTGCGCGGCCCTTATCGGGTGTGGCGGCACACGCATCGTTTCGTGAGCGAAGGCGGGGGAACGCGCATCGTGGATGATGTCGAGTATGAATTGCCGCTCGGTCCGCTGGGCCGTTTGGTGGAGGCGCTGTGGGCGCGGCGGGAGGTGGCCAGGATCTTCGGCTACCGCACGGAAGTAATCGCCCGGCAGTTTTCGTAAACTAAAGGCAGGGAATCTAAACTCATGTCTACACTTACCAGCAGCGTATCCAGCGGGATTGAAAATCCGCTCAAGCAATTGGCCCGCTTCGGGCAATCCATCTGGCTGGATTACATTCGCCGCAGCCTGATGACCAGCGGCGATCTCCGCCGCATGGTGGAAGAAGACGGCCTGGGAGGGATGACTTCCAACCCGTCGATCTTCGAGAAGGCCATGGGCGGCGCGGAATACTCCGACTATCTGGCGGAATTACGCAAGAACAAGACGCTCGACGCCAAGGGCATCTACGAAGGCCTGGCGATCCGCGACATTCAGGATGCGGCCGATGTGCTGCGTCCGGTGTACGACAGAACCAAGCGGCACGACGGCTACGTGAGCATGGAAGTATCGCCGTTTCTCGCGAACAAGACGCAGGAAACTATCGACGAGGCGCTGCGGCTCTGGAAGGCGGTCAACCGTCCGAACCTGATGATCAAGATACCGGGGACGCCGGCGGGCGTTCCGGCTATCGAAACGGTTCTGCGCGAAGGCGTGAACGTCAATGTCACCTTGCTGTTTTCGCAGGACATGTACGAAGAGGTGGCGTGGGCTTTCATTCGGGCGCTGGAGCAGCGGGCCGCGAAGGGCCAGGATCTGGCGGGGATTGCGGGCGTCGCCAGCTTCTTTGTGAGCCGGATCGACACGGCGGTCGACGCGCTGATCGATGAACGCCTTCCGCAGGCATCGCCGGAACAGAAGAAACTGTTGGAATCGGTGCGCAGCAAAGTGGCGATTGCGAACGCCAAGCTGGCGTATGAGCGCTATCAGCGCATCTTCTCGGGACCGCGCTGGGAGGCTCTGGTCGCCAAGGGCGCGCAAACGCAGCGCGTGCTGTGGGCCAGCACCTCGACTAAGAATCCCAAGCTGCGCGACGTGCTGTACATCGAGGAACTGATCGGCAAGGACACGGTGAATACCATTCCTCCGGCTACTTACGATGCATTTCGCGATCATGGCGTGCCTCGCGCTTCGCTAACGGAGGACGTGGAGGGCGCGCGCACCGTGATGGCGAACCTTGAGGCGGCGGGGATCTCGATAGAGACTGTCACGGCCGATCTGGTCACCGCCGGTGTCAAGCAGTTCGAGGATGCATTCAGCAAGCTCCTGGCCGTCACGCATCCGCAATGACGTCGCTTACATATTCGCTTCCGCCAGACCTGGCTCAGGCGGCGGCGGAAAACCTGCGCGCCTGGGAGAATAGCGATCGAGTCGCGCGGATCTGGGCGGGCGATGCGAAGGTATGGACCGGCACCGACGAAGCGCAATGGCTCGGGTGGCTGACGATCGCAGGCGAGCAGTTGGCGCAACGGCAGAAGCTGGAACAGTTCGCGGCGGAGGTCAAAGCCGCCGGGTTCAAGGATGCGCTGCTGCTGGGAATGGGCGGATCCAGCTTGTGTCCGGAAGTAATGCGCCTGACCTTCTGCGGCGCCCCGGGATTCCCGGATCTGCACGTGCTGGATTCGACGGACCCGGCGCAGGTGGCGGACACTGAACAGAAGATCGACTTGAAGCGCACGCTGTTCATCGTGTCGAGCAAATCCGGCACGACGCTCGAGCCGAACATCTTCAAGGAATATTTCTTCGAACGCTCCGGCCGCGATGGAAGCCGGTTTATCGCCATCACGGACCCCGGCTCGCAGATGCAGAAGGTGGCCGAGCGGGACGGATTCCGCCACACTTTTTTTGGAGTGCCGTCGATTGGCGGGCGCTATTCGGCGCTGTCGGATTTCGGCATGATTCCGGCAGCGGCGATAGGCGTCGATGTGGGCAAACTGCTAACGCGGGCGGATGCGATGGAGCAAGCCTGCCGGGCTCCGAAAGACAATCCGGGGCTGACGCTGGGAGTGTTGCTCGGTACGCTGGCGCGTGCGGGGCGCGACAAATTGACGATCGTGGCTTCGCCCGCGATTCGCGATCTGGGCGCATGGCTGGAGCAACTGGTGGCGGAATCGACCGGCAAGAACGGCCGGGCCATCATTCCAGTGGACCGCGAGCAACTCGGTCCGCCGGAAGTGTATGGAGCGGATCGCGTATTCGTATACGAGCGGCTGACGCCGGCGTGCGACGAAGCGCAGGATCGCGCGCTCGATGCGCTCGGGGCTGCTGGGCACCCGGTGATTCGCATCGCGGTCGACGACGTTTACGAAATGGGACGCGAGTTCTTCCGCTGGGAGTTTGCTACGGCGGTGGCGGGCGCGATGATCGAGATCGACCCCTTCAATCAGCCGGATGTCGAAGCCAGTAAGATCGCGACCAAGAAGTTAACCAGCCAGTTTGAAGCAACCGGCTCGCTGCCGGCGGAGACTCCGGCGTTTGAAGAGGCGGGCATCAAAATCTACGGGAAAACCGCGGCTCGGACGCTGACCGATGCACTGCGCGTGCATCTGGACTCGATTAAAGCCGGCGATTATTTCGCTCTGCTGGCCTATATCGAAATGGACCCGGCGCACGAGGTTGCATTGACCGCGATGCGCCAGCGGGTGCGGGATGCCAAGCGCGTCGCGACCTGCCTGGGGTTCGGTCCGCGTTTTCTGCACTCGACCGGCCAGGCTTATAAAGGCGGACCTAACACTGGCGTGTTTCTACAGATCACGGCGGATGATGCGCAAGATGTGGCGATTCCAGGGCAGAAGTACACGTTCGGGATCGTCAAAGCGGCGCAAGCGCAGGGCGACCTCACAGTGCTGCGCGAACGCGGGCGCCGCGCGCTGCGGATTCATCTGGGTGCGGACGTGGGCGCGGACCTGGCAAAACTGGCCTCGGCTTTAAGACGCGCGCTGGAATAAGCGGCTCTCCCGGTTCGAGCCCGCGCGGCGGTGAAACAGTATTGGCGACTGCCGGATCGAACAAACAAGATGAATGCCAGATCCATCGTCGTAACCAGGCCGGAGACTTTCGAATCGGGGGCGGAGCCGCGACCGGTGCTATCCCGTTGGGTTTTAAACGGTGTCCCTATGACGCGGACGTGGAAGGTTTTGAGAAGCCACGACTGGACCGAAGACATCCTGGTATGGGAGTGCACAGCGGGACGGTTCGAGTGCCACTACAGCCAAGATGAGACGGTCATGGTGGTCTCTGGCGAGGTGTTCATCACCGATCAGAATGGCGAGGAACAACGCCTGGGACCGGGGGACTTGGGATTTTTCCCGGCGGGGACCTCTGCGGTCTGGCGGGTTCCGGTATGCGTCAGGAAGATCGCCGTTCTGCGAGAATGCTGGTGGCGTCCGCTGGGATTCGGCCTGAAGGTGTGGAAAAGACTGCTGCGGACCGCGGGGATCAATTCGCCGAAGGGCGCTTCGATCGCATAAATTCGATCGCGGAAGAGCCGCGTCGGCCAATCTGATGCGCGTGGGTCCTGCACGCATCGGGCTGATCGCTATCCAACATTCTTTCGCACGATCTCTGCTAAAATCCCACCTTGGAGGGACTCGTGAAATTCTTGTCAGGACTGGTATTGGGAGGCTTACTTTGCGGTGGGGCCTGGACGCTATCCGCCCAAAACGAACGCGCGATGCATCCCCGGATTGCGACGGCGATCGCGGCGCTGAGAGACGCGCGCGCTTACCTGGCGGCCGCCCCACATGATTTCGGCGGACACAAGGCGGACGCCATTCGCGCTACCGACAACGCGATCCGCCAATTGAATTTGGCGTTGGCGTATCGTGGAAGGGAAGACCGGCGCTAACCACGAATCTCTACCGGTGAGGCGGCACGAGGGAGATTCGATGGATCTGTTGCGTGCAGGACGCGGAGCACGGCCGATTTACGCCGGGCGGCGCGTGGTGTAAAATTCGCGGCGTCAACATCGCGGATCTGCCGGCATTTTCATGGACCTTGCGCCGCCTTTCTCCTGCTGAATGCAGGCTCGAATGCGGCATGATGGAAGACGACGTGTAAAACTTGAGAGTGCAGATGCCTAACGTTGGTCTTTTCATCCCCTGCTACGTCGATCAGCTTTATCCCCAAGTTGGAATCGCCACATTGCGCATCCTGCGGCGTCTCGGCCTCAATGTCGAGTTCCCGCGGGAGCAGACTTGCTGCGGCCAGCCGATGGCTAATTCCGGTTCCGATGCCGCCGCGCGTCCGCTAGCCGAACGGTTTCTCGAAATCTTCGGCAAGTACGATGACGTGGTTGCGCCCTCCGGGAGCTGCGTCTCCATGGTGCGCAACCATTACGATCACTGGCTTCACGGCAAGCCTCGCTTCGAACATCTTCGCGGGCATACCTTCGAGCTTTGCGAATACCTGACGGATGTCGCCAAAGTGGTCAACGTCGATGGCGAGTTCCCGTTCAAAGTGGGGCTCCAGATGAGCTGCCACGGGCTGCGCGAACTCCGGCTGGGGCGCTCCTCCGAATTGATGGTCGCGCCATTTAACAAGGTGCGCCAGCTTCTCACGCAGTTGCGCGGCATCGAAATCGTCGAGTTGTCCCGGCCGGATGAGTGCTGCGGTTTCGGCGGCACCTTCGCGGTGGCAGAGGAGGCGGTCTCCTGCCTCATGGGACTCGACCGCATCCAGGACCATGCGCGGGCCGGCGCCGAAGTCATCGCGGGATTCGACATGTCGTGCCTGATGCATCTCGACGGCCTGATCCGGCGCACCAATCAACCACAGCGCGTCATGCACGTTGCCGAAATCCTCGAGAAAGCGAAGCTCTCATGACCGGCCATCCCGAAAACGCAGCGTTGTTTGTCGCCAATGAAGAGCGCGCGCATTGGCATGACCAATCGCTCTGGTTCGTGCGTGCCAAGCGCGACCGGCAGGCATCCGGCATTCCCGAATGGGAAGCGCTTCGCGCGGCCGCGTCCGCTATCAAGACTCATACGCTCTCTCGCCTGGCCGATTACCTGGAGGAGTTTGAGCGCAATGCCATCGCCAACGGCATTCAGGTGCATTGGGCTCGCGACGGCGTAGAACATAACGCCATCGTTCATCAAATTCTCGCGAGCCACGGCGTCACGCGGCTCGTCAAGTCGAAGTCGATGCTTACCGAAGAGTGCCATCTTAATCCTTATCTCGAGGCCCAGGGCATCGAAGTCACCGACACCGATCTCGGCGAACGCATCGTGCAGCTCCGCAAGGAACCGCCCAGCCATATCGTGATGCCGGCAATCCATTTGAAGCGGCAAGAAATCGGCGACCTCTTCCACATCGAACTCGGCACCGACAAGGGCGCGTCGGATCCCAAGTACCTTACCGAAGCGGCCCGCGGCAACCTCCGCAGCAAGTTCCTGGGCGCTCAAGCCGGACTCACCGGCGTCAACTTCGCCGTCGCCGAAACCGGAGGCATCGTCGTCTGCACCAATGAAGGCAACGCGGATATGGGCGCTAGCCTGCCGCGACTCCATATCGCTTGCATGGGCATCGAGAAACTCATTCCGCGCGCCGCGGACCTCTCGGTGTTCCTCCGCCTGCTCGCACGCAGCGGCACGGGCCAGCCCATTACCGCGTACACTTCCCATTTCAACGGGCCTCTCCGCGGCGGCGAGATGCACGTGGTTATCGTCGATAACGGCCGCAGCCGTATTCTCGGACAGCCGACGTTCCGGCGCTCGCTGAGTTGCATTCGCTGCGGCGCCTGCATGAATACCTGTCCGGTCTACCGGCGCAGCGGCGGCTACAGTTACGGCTACACCGTCCCGGGTCCTATCGGCTCCATTCTCGCGCCGCAGCGCGATCCTAAGAAGTACGCTTCGCTGCCGTTTGCGTCGAGCCTTTGCGGCTCCTGCACCGATGTTTGCCCGGTCAAAATCGACCTTCATCATCAATTGCTGGCGTTCCGCAAGGTGCTGGTGGATCTCAAAGCCGTGCCGCTACAGAAGCGTCTCAGTATGGCGGTGATGGGCTTCGTTTTGTCGCACCCGCTGCTCTACCGCACGGGAGGAAGTCTGATGCGCGCCATCGTTCCGCGTCTTCCGCGCGGGCTCGCTTACGGCCGCTGGAATCCCTGGGGAATCCAACGCGAGCTTCCACCCATGCCCAAACAAAGCTTTCGCGATCTTATCCAGAAGGAACCCTCATGAGCAGCCGTAATGCAATTCTCGATTCCCTCCGCCAGAACGTTCCGCCGCCCGCGTCGCGCCCTGGCCCGATTACTGGAATCCGCTACGCCGACCCGCTCAAACAATTTGAGGAGACATTAATCGGAGCAGGAGGCAGGCTGGTACGCGCCACTGCGCCGCAAGATCTCGCATCCGAACTCGCCAAGATCGATGTTTACGCGAATGCGGCGAAGGTCGCATCGCTGGCGCCTGGCATCCCTTCAAGAAACGTTGACTTGAGCGCGATCGAGGATCCCCACGACCTTGAAGGCGTTGACGTGGCCGTCATTCCAGGCAAATTCGGAGTAGCCGAAAACGCCGCGGTCTGGGTCCCCGGCGAAACGCTCACTCCCCACCGGGCCATCTTTGTCATCGCGCAGCATCTGATCTTGATCGTTCCAGCGCAAGAGATCGTGGACAATCTTCACCAGGCTTACGAACGACTTCATTGGAGCCCCAATAGCTTTGGCACTTTCATCTCCGGCCCTTCCAAGACCGCTGACATAGAACAGTCACTGGTCATCGGGGCCCACGGAGCGCGAAGCTGCACGGTGGTCTTGGTTTAAGCCGGCGCCGCTCTGGCTTGTATTATTGATGCTCGTCCGGAAGTGCTGAATCGCTAGCCGGTTTCCAGCCGTTGCCGCCGTTAAACTCCAGACCCACTGCGTACTTCCCTTTTTCGAATCGACAGTATCGAACGGATCCCCGGCCTACCAGACCAGATTTACGATCGTTAACGGTGACATAGGTGCGCGGAGCCATTTGGAAATCGACGAGAATTTTCATTCCTTCAATAGAGACACTCACTACATCGGCCGTGCAAACGCAGCTATGGCCGTCAGCATCTTCCCACAGGACCCGGAGACGTGCGGTGAGGGGTTGACGCGCATATCGCCTGCGCTCATTTTTTCGAATGATGTTGGCCACGTTTTAAGCAATCGGCGGAGCGGCCCGAATGGCTTAGGGCCGCTCCGGGGCAAAGTGGCTCAAATACGCAATTGCTGGATGTGGTCATCGCAGATGGCGGCTATTTCCGCTCATTAGCGCTCCTGCGGGGAGTGCACGGCGTCTTTCTTTATCGCTATCGTCGCGGTGCCGGTTGCGTCAGCTCCGTGACCCCATCGTAAGATGGACTTCGTATACTGAATTTCAATGCGCCGGAACGTTCTTGTTGCGTTGGTAGTAGTGGGCGCCCTGTGCCTGGGTGTCCTGGCGATCTTTCGCGGACAGATCTGGCTCGGGATATGCTTTATCGGACTTGGCCTGCTGCGAGCTTTTATGCTTTTGCAGGGTCTAAGACCACGCAAACTGGAACCGTCGATTCGCCTGCATCTCGACGATGATGCAACTCTTCCGGACGGATCTGACGACCAGCAAGCGCACCATGGTTGACGCTGGTAGGGATTTCGTCACCGGCTAGAATAAAGGCGTGACGATTGAAGTAGTGCTCCGCGATTTCGACGGGTCCAGGACAATCTACCCGACGGAACTGCCTCTGAGGAATCTCATTCACACTGCTGAGACGGAGGATCTGGAAACTGTAGTCGGCAAGATCTACGCAAAGACAGAGGAGACGGACGACCACGGCAGAATCGTCTATACGGAACAACGATAGGACCGGCTTGGGGATCGGGGGCCGGGTTATTTCAACAGCTTCATTTCCATCACGACTGTCGGCTCTTCCGGGTCTTCGTAGTAGATGGACTTCCGCCGTCGAATGATCCGAAAGCCGAACTTCCGATTCAGTTCGATCATCTGGCGATTGCTGGCGCGATGGTTGGTGACAATACGAGTAAATCCGTGGTGGCGAGCATAGGCAATTTGCCATGACTTCAGCAAACGACCGAAACCTTTGCCTTGAAAGCGAGGGAGGATACCTGTCGTTGAGATGTATAGCGAAGCACGGAGAGGTGGATTCTCCCGCTCCTGGGATTCCTGAAAATCGACGTGATGTTCAAACCCGCAGCACCCGACGGTAACGCCATCCACGATCATCCAGTAGGGCTCGTAACGCTCCCAGTCGGACTTGGTGAACCAATCCGCCTTGGTGAACACTTTGCGGTCGAAAGCGACAAGGTGCTTCAATGCGTCGGGCAAGACGGCCCTTCTGAATTCAGTCGTCATCATTGAGTTTCTGGTTGGTGGCAGACCTTATTTTCTATCCTTATCGGTCGGGTGGCAAGGTCCGAAGCGATCGAGACGTAACGGTTCCGGGCTTAGCTCATGAAACAGGCAGCTTTCGATTCGCTTTGAGTTTTCAGCGCCCGTTCCGCTCGAAACCAATCTTCTTCGGCGAAACCTTCACGGCAACCCCTTGCTTCCCAGACGGCGCGGGCAAGAGCGGAGATCTCATCTTCCGCAGGGGCGGCTGTCGAGCCAATGGCTGACAGTGCTCCAAGCATTCTCTGGAGATGTTCCAATCTTGCTTCTATTTCGGTTCTTTCGTCCTCCGTGATTTCAGCAACCACAGAAATCAAGCGGATGGCTTTGGAATATGCCCTATTCGCCCGGCGGTTGCACTCCTCACGAACCGGCCCTGTATCGGCAGATCCGAGTGCCTGGCGTCCGTCCTGAATGCCAAGATTCAGTTCCGCCTTGATGAGTTGGATGAGCTGCATTTCGGTTTTGATGCGTATCTTATCGAACGTGGTTGGTTCAGGCCAATCTCTTACATGCGACGGAGGCAAATACTCGTTCATGAAAGTATTGACGCTAGATAGCGTATCTTTGTTCGATACGATTCCGTAAAAGTTCGATACGATTGCGCAAAAAAACGATGACGAGATCGTTTCGATGACGAGACGGTTACAGGATTACTGATGCGCGGCCGCCGCATTACGTGAAGTCGGAGGCGAAGGCGAAGCGACAGCGAAGAATTGCTATGATACCGGCATGAGCCTGCCCTTCGACGGCAAACGCCTTCGCGCGTATGAATTTGAACTTGGGGCGGGCGGGCAACGGCTTGGATGCAAGTTCATGCTGGACGATGAATCGATTCAGTTCATCAGCGAAGCAGAGATCACGCCGGAAATCGAAACGCTCATAGCAAGTCTTGGCCCACAAACGTCGGGTTTGACGAATCGCCCTCCGGTTGCGATTTCTCATTAAAATTTCGTAACTCATCACATCCTGGCATCGTCTCTCATACGACCCGCTCGCGTGAAAGTCCGAACAAGGAGGAGTCCATTATCGATTCGGATTTCGCGAAAGCGCATCGACCAATAGCTTTTGAATCGTAATAGAAAGGATTACCGCATGACACCCAAGGCAGCACTGCAAAAACCCACTGACAGGACTGAGACGAACGTAAAACCCAAAGCCACCCCGGAACCCGATCAGATTGCCTCACTCGCCTACGCGCTCTGGCAGCAAAGAGGATGTCCCGACGGGTCAGCTGAAGCAGACTGGCTCCGGGCGGAGGAAGAACTCACAACCACGCGTTGAGTGGAGATCGTCTAACAGGTTCAAAATGCCTTGCGAAGTTTGGCACTCATTACTGGAACGCTGTTACCAAGCTGAGACAGCGTACTCTCAAGCCATCACCAATTCCTCCGGTTTGGTTGGCGTGGAATTCGACAAAGCGCTACAACGGGCTGAACAGGCGCGAGAAGTCAGCCAAGTTTGCGAGAAGGCGCTGCTTCATCACGAACAGATGCACGATTGCGTGAAGAAATCGGCATTCGCAAAGGCGAGCTGATTCCGGCCCGCGGTCGCCTTCAGGCGGGACACCGAGCTACGCTTACATTGACGGTCTTCTTCCGGCTTACTCGCTGTTTTTGGGTTGGCGGTCGCGCGCCCGTCTTTTAACTTACGACCCGACACTGGCACGGTGCTCGACAGCGGATTCTCTTCCGCGGCCGGCTTTGAGGGGCCGGATCGTCAGAGGCCGCCTCGAACAGCTAAGTGCGCCTTTTTCGGGTCGTGTTCCTGCCCTGCGAGGCAGGCCGGCCTAGCTAGTAACGACATGCGGTCAAATGACTGCGCAAGGTCACAGCCACGAACCTTGCGCAGTTAACTGCTTCACGCCTTTATCTTGAGTTGGCGTCTCTAGGGTGTGTTTCGGTCGACTCTGAACGAGCAGGCTCATCCACATTCCCACGAAGTGTTGGGGCGTCTAGTTTGGGTGCCCAATTGCCTCACTCCCGCGAGGAGCTAACCGAGAAATATGAAACGATTGATATTCTGCGTGGCGTTGTTTTCAATTCTGAACGTCGGATGCGATATGCGAGGGCGCGATGGAGCTCCCGGCGCTTCGGGAGCGGTGGGTGCAACTGGTACGAGCGGCGCCACTGGTGCTCCGGGTAACACTGGCGCTGACGGGGTTACCGGCGCGCAGGGCTCCGACGGGAAATCAGGCGCGGATGGAGTCAACGGCCGGCGCGGCACGACGGGAGCGGCAGGGGCCGAAGGCGCTACCGGCGCTGAGGGAGCCAGAGGGGCGCAAGGCCGGCCGGCGGATCGCTAAGCCTCTCTGTTAGCGGAGGCGTCCTAGATAACGGCACGAAGAACTCGCGGGCGCGCCGGCATCGGCAATGATGCCTGGAGCGCGCTGCGGGTTATCGCAGTTTCGCGAGTGTCTCGGCGGCGAGCAGTTTCGTAAGTTCTCCGGCCGGGAGTGCCCGGCCGAGACTCGCGGATTGGCCTGACCACATTTGCGCGAAATCCTGGGATCCCGCGGTTTCGGACTTGGCACGAAGGGGAGCGACGGCGCCACCGGCCAGCGGGAACGGCGGCGCCAGGTCTGAGATGGGGCCCACTTCGCGGATGATGCGGTTGACGATGCCGCGTGCTGGACGGCCGGAGAATACATTCGTAAGAGCGGTCTGGTCATCTGTCGCGTTTCTCAGCGCCTGGCGGTGCACCGATCCAATGGTTGCTTCCGGGCAGAACAAATAGGCGGTCCCTAATTGAACTGCCGAAGCAC
>Ga0207695_10009496_pt1 | contig 12029 bp, 15 predicted proteins | sample KBSC54metaG_FD_184354 | JGI IMG/M metagenome (GOLD analysis project Ga0207695, IMG submission 184354) | Corn rhizosphere microbial communities from Kellogg Biological Station, Michigan, USA - KBS C5-4 metaG (SPAdes) (version 2) | ecosystem: Host-associated > Plants > Roots > Rhizosphere > Soil...
CCCCTGGTCGCACTCCGGAGTGAATAGTCCTGAATCTGCCCGCTCAGGAGACAGCTTCTGTCTCAAATCTTGACTTCAGCCCGAAGCACTCATTGACGCCTTCAGGGATTGGAAATGTAGCATTTTCTGCACTCGAGCGTGTGTGGTCGGCCACTCTTACCTGAGCTGAAATCAGTTCACGCTGATTTCCAGAATCGTGAGGGCATCTTCCCAAATCTGACCGCCTGAATATGGCCCGTCTCCATCGGCGTCGAATTGAGCCTCGTCAAACCAGACCCAATAGACTGTTTTCGCTCCCAGTCGGCTTTCTTCTTGCTAAGTGAGATTTCCGTCCCAAGGGCCTGAGATCGCAACCACCGCTCCAGGAGGCTCCGAGATGGTTCCCGTCGCTCCTTTCGCCCAGAAGAACTGCTCTGAAATCCGAACCCTGTTTCCAGCAAAGAACTTGAAATCTCTCATGGGATCACGAGCTTTTTCAAACGTCTCCAGAGAGTACCAAATCCCAGTTGGCGTGTTGTCGCCAACTCGGACCTAAACCAAGAAATTGCCAGCTTCCGAGTAGCCGGTAATCCGCCCACAACCGGACGGATCGCCCATGTTTTTCGCTGGCAAGTCGCATCTACTGATCGCTAGTCTGCATGGATGGGATGGCTCGGACTCCTCATCGTGATCTTGCTGACGTTGGCGGCAGCCTCCATGGGCTGGTCTAAGAGGAAGTAGCCACATACGCTCTGTCGAGGAAGGCAACTTCGTTCGCCCCCTGCACATCCTCCGTATGTGCGTCCGGATCACACACGGTGCGGTTTTAGCGGGCCACGCCGTGCCGCGTCAGGAGCACGAAGTCGGCCGCTTGTGCAGCATCTTTGAGGAGCGTGTTTCGCGGCACTCCTATCTGCGCACGCATGGTAAGTCCCCGCGCTAAGTCCGTGACTTGGGTTGCGCGCGAGGTTACGGGAAAGTCAGATGGGATTTCTCCCGCGCTGACCCCGTCGTGGAAACGGCGCTCCACCAGCGCCGCACAGCCTGCGGCCGCGCTCTGCAGGAACCGCTGAACCTCAGCATCGTTCACAAGCGGCGCAACGCACATCAAAAGGCAGCCCCGGGCGGACCCTTTCTCGGTCGCGCTCTCGACGGCGTACCTCAGAAAGCCTGCAATCGAGTCGCGAAGACTCTGTGGCGAGAGGAGTGCCTTCGCAGCTGATGCGCCCTTCCGTTCTGCGTACGCCCGAAGGACGCGCAAGAATATCGCTCGCTTATCCCCAAAGACGGCATACAGGCTCGGCCGTCCCACGCCCATTCCTTCGACGAGATCGTCAATCGTCACGCCGTCGTAGCCTTTCGACCAGAACACCTGAGTCGCCTTTTTCAGCGCCCCCCTCTCGTCGAAGCTGCGCGGTCGCCCCCGCGGCCTAACGGTATTTTGAATCATTCGGTTCAAAACTCCTTGACGCTGTCCATTCTACCAATATAGAACCAAATAGTTCATAAATAGGAAAAGCGGGCTTCGGCGTCGCGCTCTTCCGGTTCAACCTTCCCCTTTTCACTGAGGAGCAACTCATGAAGCATTCAATCGCTCTCGTCACTGGCGGTACTTCCGGACTCGGTTATGCGGCTGCACACTTGCTCGCCGCCAAAGGCTACCGCGAGGTCATCGTCACCGGGCGCAGCCTGGCCCAGATCAAGGAAACGGTCGATCAGCTCGCCGCGGAGACCAGAAGGCAGATCTTCACGCCCCTGGAGCTTGATCTGAATGACCCGCTAAACGTTCACTCCGCCGTCGCCGCACTGGTCAAAAAAGGTCGGCTAGTCGATTTCCTCCTGCTCAATGCCGGGTTGGTTCCCTACAAACAGCGCGTCCTCACTGCGGAGGGCGTCGAAGCGTCTCAGGCTCCCCTTATTGGGCATCATCAACTGACTGTTGGGCTGCTCAATGCCAACTTGTTAAGTGCCAACGCGCGGATCGTGATCGCCGGTGCGGAGCCTGCCCGCGGAGGCGTACCGATGTTCAAGTACACCGACCTGCCAGAATTCGCGGCCAAATACCACCAAGGCAACCGAACCGCCGCCGTGGAAGAGCTGATCCGCAACGGGCCAAACGTGAAATATGTGCCTAACAATACGTATGCCGACGCGAAGCTCATCAGCGCTTGGTGGACAGCAGCACTGGCGCGCCGGCTGCCCTCCGGCATGGCCGTATACGCTGTCTCGCCCGGTGGGGCGACCGCCACCAAGGTGGTGCGAAGCGCTGGCCCGTTGTTGAAGTTTCTGTTTATCCCAATCGTGAACCTGATTCCGGGCATGAATCAGACGCCCGAGACCGCGGCCGGTCGCTACATCCAGGCGTCGGAGTTCGGAACCGACGTCTCAGGGCAATTCTTCGCCTCGGCCAAAGGGAAGTTCTCAGGCCCAATAGAGGTGCAGCGCCAGCCACACCTCCATGATCGCGCCAGCCAAGAAGCCGCGTGGCAGGCCGTTGTCAAGGTCTCCGGCGTGGACTTGTCTTAACCAGCATCCTTGACCACGGTGTTCTGGAGCCTAAGGGCCCATTGGATGACTTATTTTGCGGACGAAGCTCCGAAGAAGTCGGCTGAGAACCGGAGTGTATTCTCAACTTCGGATACGAGAAGCGGGGCCAAGCGTTCTCGAGTGACGACTTCAGGCCAAGTCACTGATCGAGCCTCTCTGATTGCGTGGAATGCGGCCGCTTCTCGTTTCGTGAGTGAGTCGTCGCCTATCAGGGGATTTCCCCGGAAGTCGGTCTTGTATCGAACATGGTGACGCGAAACGCATCCATACGCTCCCTGCTTAGCTCAGAAACAGTCGCGCTTAGGTGAGCTTCACGGAATCCGACCCGTACACGAAACCGCCGACCCATGGCATGTCACGGATGATCGAATGCGTGGTGGGCCATTTCCGTGCGATTGCGACGTACTCTGGTTCGAGTTTTCAGAAACGAATATCCGACGGTAGCAGCGTATTCACTACGCTCACTCACCAAGTTGCCCCATCCAAGCGGCCCTAATTACCGCAGTTGCCACCCAGCTTGGATCAGTCAGAAGGTTTTAAACCTCACCGGCTTCGGTGGGTCATGGGAGATGCGAGTGAAGGAAATTGTCCCCTTATCGAAATCGATGTTCCCAGTCATCTTGTCGCCATCTACGGTCACATCACATCTGGCGAAGACGACATTGCGCCCCGGTTGAGGATGAGTCCAGATCGTTAACGCGATACCTTGCAGTTCGGCGGTGATGGCATCGGGTCGCTCTCGCTTGGTCCCAACCATCCGGTAACCCGATCACCTCTTTGAGTGAACCCGGCAACGCCGTCGACTTCACCTCCAATGTCGAGACGATCTTCACCTGCCAGCTTCCTGTGATGTCGGCCTTCACGCCCGAAGGAACCGGCACTGCAAATAACAGCGCTAAAGAAAGCAGCAACTTCGACATGGCATCTCCCCTTACATGAACAACGCCAGTCCGCCGAATTTGTTAACAGATTTTCTGTAAGCTGATCGGGACAAAGGGTCGGAAACCCTAGTAGTGTTCCCAGACTATCCGCCAGCTTTCGTCGGGGCGCGAAGATGTCAGGACTAGCTGCTTCCCCGAGAACCTGTAAATTCGCGTAAGGTCTTTACCAATTAACGAGCGCACCAGAGCACCTTGGACGTGATGGGTAACAGAATGCGCGCCTTCATTGACATCAAAGGTGCCAAAGTAGGCTTCGTACCCATTGGCACTGTATTGCACAGGAGTGCTGACATCAGAGTCGGTCGGACTCTTGTCCAAGATCTGAACGGATATGTGGCCATCGCTGGTGTAGGTGAGGATGCCTGTCTGGTCCAGCTTTGTCAGTTTTCCCTTCACGGTTTCTTCATCTGAAACCAGCCGCCACGCGCCGATCAGCTCCTGGCGCACGGAATTCTGGGCCAGGGTTGATGGAATCGTTCGGTGAGTTGCCGAGAGAAGAAAGCCGAAAGCTACAGGAACCGTCACTCGCAACAAGCGCATCTGACCACCGCCTACTTCGAATTTCCCGGAATGTCTCATAGCCCGAAGCAGCCCGCCCGTCGCATGTCCGATGTGACACCGGACGAGTGGCGGGCCGTTTACGTGCGTTTGCGGTTAGTGACGGCGGCTACTTACCGTTGACCAAGGTGCAGTGCGTCGAAGCCGTTTTCCAGGTCCCAGAATCATTCACCCAGGTGTCACTGCAAATGACTGTACGTGCGCGATGTGTGCCCTTGAAATCGGCGTCGTAGGTGAAAGTGTAATGAGAAACCGCAGTGTTCGGCCCGAACGTCGCGACCTTCACATCGCTGAGGTTGCCGCTCTTCCACTTGATCGCCTTGCTTTGCAGGTCCTTGATGAACTCGTCTCTTGTCTCCCAAGCTCCCCAACTGTTTCCGCCCATGAAACCCTCAGCTAAATGTTGCTGCTCCCAGGACACATCATTCTTCATTTGCGCGTCTCTGGACTCCTGCTGCAATTGCTTGATCTGTTGCTCGACATCGCCAGTGCTCTGGCTGTGAAGGTTGGTGGTTAGACTGAGACAGCAGGATAGGCATAGAGCCGTAAACCCCAATACTTTCGTCATCGTGTGGGTCTCCTCCTTGAGAGTAAGGGCATTCTACACGCGCGTGAACTCTTATGCGGGAAATATGTAGCTCACTCAATTGCTCTTCCAGTGCGTCCGTCCACGGGTTCTTCATCTGCTTTTTTGACCCCAAGTCCAGCAGCGATCAAGCGGAAGAACAGATCGCAATCAACTAAACAGTGGTCCGGTTCGTTGAGCTGATTCGATCTGAGCCGAAGATCGTCTAGCTTCACCCGACGGGAAGTGGTACGTTAGGAGATTCTTCGAGAACGTTGCATGACATACGTGTGTCCAGTCTGGATTCACAGCCGAGCAATTGAGCTTCGAGTGGACGCCACACCGTCCAGTTCCTGGCGCTGGGCGGTTCGGACTCCGGAGGGCCAGGTGTTTCGCCAGGGAGCAATGGATAGTCAAACGGCGGCACAGGTTGCGGCTCAATGTGCATTCGAGGAGCGGCTTCAACGGGCTAGTCTGAACCGCTCTTCCCTCCGGGTGGATACGACTGGAAGCAGGTGCTCTAGCTCAGCATACGGCGGACACTATGTTCAAAACTGTAGAGCGGAGAAGACTATGAAAAGAACACGCAGAGACCTACCGAAGGGTGCGGTGCTTCTCGTCTGGGTCGCGATCTCAGGCCGAGGCTCAACTCTGATGGATGCTAATGTATCCCGAATTCTCATAGCCTTGCTCTTCATACTTACCGGTGCTTCGAATGCTCAGGAGCTATCCGAGGGCGTGAAGGCTTACGTCAAAATCTCAGCTCCCGTAATCGCCTTGACCCATGTCCGATTGATTGATGGTACAGGGGCCGCACCGCTACAGGATCAGACAGTTGTTATAAGCAATGGCAAGGTCGAATCAGTTGGTGATACCTCAAAGGCCGCGGTCCCCACAAACTCGCTAGTGCTGGACTTGCACGGCCACTCAGTTTTCCCCGGTCTCGTGGGTATGCACGATCACTTGTTCTATGGGGGAGTGGACAGCCTTACGGAGATGCCTTTCAGCTTCCCCCGCTTGTATCTTGCAGCGGGAGTGACCAGTATCAGAACGACTGGAGCCTTAGACCCCTATACCGATCTTGGCCTGAGCGAACAGATCAAGAAAGGGCTGATGCCCGGTCCAAAAGTGCATGTCACCGGACCGTTCCTCGAAGGTCACAACCCTTGGGGCGGCTATCGCTTTCATCCGCTGGCGGGTCCCAAAGACGCGGAAGAGATGGTGAATTTCTGGCTCGATCAGGGCGTCGAGGACTTTAAAGCGTACATGTTCATCACGCCGGAGGAGTTGAGGGCTGCCATTGCAACAGCGCACAAACGCGGAGCAAAAGTCACGGGACATCTCTGTTCTATTGGCTTCCGTGAGGCTGCCGATCTCGGCATTGACGGACTAGAACACGGGCTGGTAGTTGATACGGAATTCGAGCCGGAAAAGAAGCCCGGAGTCTGTGACGGGAAGGTCTTCGATGATCCCGTTCGCATGTCAAGACTAGATGTGAATAGTGGCCCGGTTCATGACCTAATCCTTTATCTCGTAGAGCACCATGTCGCGGTGACATCCACGCTTCCGGTTGAAGAAGTTTCGGCATTTCCGGGGCGACCACCGATTCGAAAAGAGCTTTTAGACGTACTGTCACCAGAAGCTCGCACCTCGTTCTTGCAGGAATTCACAATCCAACATGATGAGAGATTTATTCATCGTTGGTGGAAAACTGATGTGGCACATCATCCAAGAGGTGCCGCATTGAAGAAAGAGATGGAGTTTGAACTCGCGTTCGCGAAGGCTGGTGGACTTCTCCTTGCCGGACCGGACCCCACAGGAGAAGGGGCCATTGTCGCCGGATTCGGTGACCAGCGCGAAGTCGAGCTTCTTGTGGAAGCGGGATTCACTCCGGCAGAGGCGATTCATGTTGCCACTTATAACGGGGCGCAGTATCTCGGGCAGCTGGACCACATAGGGATAATCGCTCCCGGCAGACAAGCAGACATCGTAGTAATCAAAGGCGATCTTTCAACCAATATCAATGACATTGAGAACGTCGAGACAGTCTTTAAAGATGGAATCGGATACGATCCGACGAAGCTGATCGAGTCAGTGAGAGGCCAGGTCGGAATTCAATAGTCGTTTTTCGTCCTGAGATTATCTCGTCTCAGCTCTAATCCGAGGGTGCATCGGTCCGGACGCGGGTTCCGTGGTACCTAATGCTATGTCTCCCTCACTACCTGCTTAGGCTCTTTGTCGTTTCTGAGTCCTAAAAACGCCGCATGACGCAATCGTTCGTCAGGCGTCCACACTGCAAACTCAATCTCCGCGACTGCGGCCGGTTTTAGCCAGATGCAAGCCTTCATCTTTTCGCGTGTGATTCCTTGTCCCCAAGCTCCGGGCCGTTTATCCGGTAGGTTGACGAACGGGCAGGTCGCTGTCCGCAGATGCGCAACTTTGTCGTGAACCTCGCGGCGCAGCGGCGGAGTAAACCCGCCTCGCACCGCCCCGGCAAAGCGAAGGGCCTTGCCTCGGTAGAATCCGACCAGTAGCGCATCCAGTTCCAGGTCGCTGGGAGTGTACCCGCCAATTACGAACTCCTGGCGACAATTGAAGCGCAATTTGACCCAACTTCCAGTCCGCTTGCCGGGGGCGTATCGACTGTCCGATCTCTTGGCGACGATCCCCTCCAGTTTGTGTTCTCTCGCGAAACGTTCCGTCGCTCCGAGGTCGCTTGACCAGGCCGCAAGATCGACATGCGGCCCACGTTGCACTATGGTGCGCAGAAGCTCCCGACGTTCCTTCAAGGGCAGCTTCGAAACATCCTGTCCTTTGTGCGCCAGTACGTCAAAAGCAAAGTAAATCAGGTGCGCCGTCCCGCTACGGTAGTTCTGGAGTAAGTTGAAACGTGGCACTCCGTTCTCATCAAGCGCGACCAGTTCACCATCCAGGGCCGTCTCCGGCGGAAGCTGCTCCAACTCCAGCGCAACCTTGATGAACTGACTCGTCAGGAGCTTACCCTGCTTCGAATACAAGGTGACTCGATCCTGTGTGCGTACTGCTTCGACGCGGAAGCCATCGAGTTTTAGCTCATAAGTCCAATGCTCCCCCCTGGGCAGCTTCTTTACGGACAGGGATTCCATCGGCTTTTGAAAACGTATCTCCATTCAGCGGGATCATATCGGGCCAGGACTCGGGTTAGCACGTCCGTTCCGAACTTCGTGGTCCGTGGGCCGTTCTCGACCTGTGCAACTCGGAGCAGGATCCCGCGATCCCATTACAGTGGGAGGTTCCTCCATGAGCGCAGTCGCAGAAAAGCAAGTGATGTTCGTTTACAACGGGAATGACAGGGACACCGAAGTCGAATTCGATGCAGAGGGCGATTTTCCATGTCCTGTGGATGGAAGCATCTTGAAGCGCCGAGGTCAGCAATGGAAAGTCGCCAGAACCAGTGTTCAGTCGGCCGCGTCAGGTGCAAAGGCCATGCAGGTTCTGCGCATTGATTTGACTGACCGATTCTGAGGAAGCGATTACCTTGCAACCACCGCGAGCACCCGACAACGAGTCTCTTCCGCAGTGAACAGAACGGCCGCATCGGTGTCGAAAACGATGCAATCCCCGGCGGAAAGTCGCTCCTCGGAACCTGCGCTGTTGACGCGAAGATTGCCCTCCAAAACATGGGCCGTGAATTCTGCCCTTTTTGCAGGTTCACTCAGGGTCACGGTAGCGCCACCCGGAAGATCGATGAGTTTCGATACCTGCTTGCTCTCCGCTCTGGGCAGGTGTAATGGTGTCGTCTTTACGATGGACTGTTCCCTGCGGTCATCCAGCATGTGCGCTCTGCGCGTGAGCGCTGAAGAATGGTGCTGCACATCGGAGAAGAAGAAGCTGAGATCGACTCCATAGGCGTGGCTAATCTTGGCGAGGGTTGGCAGGGTGGGAATCATTCGCTCGCTTTCCAATTTGGAAAGCAGTGCTGTAGACAAGCCAACTTCTGCCCCAAGTCGGGCGAGACTTAGACCTTTTTCTCTACGAAGTGCCTTGAGCTTTAGACCTATTGAATAGGCCGCTAAGAGAGTATCGCTGTGGCCAGTCGGGGTTACTGGCATTTAGTGTCCCGCCTTTTCGCACTGGCTTCAACAATCGCGACTCTTGCAGCTCTCGTCTCCGCAGCGAGAATCTTCAGAACATTCAGAGAGAGTGCTGGGCTGGACGCGATCAAATCGCAGAACCGATCCCGGCTCATGACCGATACTTCGGAACCCTTCCAAGCGATGGCCGTCATCGAGTACCGCTCGCTGCTAAAAGCAGCCGGTAGGCCAACTAGAGACCCAGGCTTCGCACGGAAGCCGATGCCATCCTTATCTCCAACCGGCAGGATCAGTCCGACTTCGCCAGACCTCACCAGGTAAACACTGTTCCCGGGTTCTCCGGTTTGAAAAAGGACCTCATCAGCCGTGCATTTGACGGCGACGGCTTTCTTGTTGAAGGCAGCCAAAAACTCCGGGCATCCCATGAATTCAGAAAGGGATGGCTCTACGACGATGGATGCGAAATCCTGTTGTGTTATGGGCAAAGAATTGAGCATGATGGACCCTGTATTCACCGATTTTGCGACTTGGCCCACCATCCGGGGAGTGATCTAGATCACATCGTTCCGGTCAACCCGGTTAACATCTATGCGAGGCCATTACAACCGCCCATCGTCGCAACGTTGCGGCTCCGATTCGAAAGCGCCGACTCGGGCCGAACCGCCCCGTACAACATGGATGATTCCTTCCCTCGTCAGATTAATCAGATGACAAGTTAAAGGGGGTACACCCAATGTAGCCGAGTAATGACGCTTGTCGCACCAATCCCGCATCGTCAGAGGCGGCAGGGGTGCCTCCCCAAAACACCCCGAGCCTATACCGGCTTCTTTGCTAGATCGGCCCGTTGGGCTACAGCAGTTACGCAGCCCAAAATTGTGGACGCGGGCGATAGTTGTTGGAGACCAACCGAACGATCCGCTCTACATCGCTGATGCGCTTAACAAGCTTCGTTCTGATCTCTTCAACATCGGTCCCTTTGCCAATCTCGGGGCACTCATCGAGGTGTTTGAGGTTGGCGCGAAGGCTTTCCAAGAGTTCTTTGGGGGACTGTGGACTCATAGGGGTAAGCTGATAGTCCCATGGTTTTTGATATGGTGACGGATCAAGATTGTGATCTACATCACACCAGATTGCTTTGAGGGCGCGTACAGAACGACATCGGAAGCCTTCATGCGGGTTCACCTTACCACCTGCTGTGTGAGGTCCGTCACCAACTCACCGGGCACGGCACCTGCATCCGTGAAAGACTGAGTCCATCAATCCCCATGAGCAGTTCCCAACCCAGCCATCTTCTTCAGGTCCTGAAGGCCACACTCAGCCAAGTTGAAACAAGCAATGAGTGGTCTCAGGACGACCCGTCCGTTGTCGAACTTAAACGCATTCTGCTGGCCCGCATCGCGGACCTCGAACTCCTCAGTGCTTTGGCTGTCCAGTCGCTCGCTTCCATTACTGAACCGGCAACTACGCCTATTTCCGATCTGCCGCCGCTTGAGGTCGTGGCCCCCGACGCGCCGATTGAAGAAGCTGCGGATACAAATTCACCAGACTCTTCGCACGTATCAGGGGACGCGCAACTTCGTAGACCCGTATAACCGAGGTCACCCTGAGACTGGACAGGAAGACACCGATCCGCGCTGCCAGGACCAACCCCTGCTCGTCAGCTTGATCCCCAGGATGAACGTGAATGTTGGGCCGAAGTGGCTGTGGTTGGCGAAGACTCACACGAGCGATTGCGGGGGAGTGGTTGCCTCGCTGAGGCAAAGCTTAGAATCCCTGAACGCGCCAGTCTCCTGAGCGCTTGTGTGCCTGCATTCTCCGGCCCTCGAAAGTGAGTTCGTAATGTCCCTCTGGGAGGTCGGCGGGGGCTTCGGCGATTTCAGCCTTCACATATTCGAAAACATCGAGACGAGGAATAGAGACCTTGACCGCCCTGACTACGCATGGCAAACGGACCTCCGCGCCATGTAGAACACCGAGGACCAAGACGGATTCACGGATGGATGGATGCAAGGTTCGGCCTCAGAGAAACGATGCGCGGTCAGCCGACACGGGTGCGGGCGGTCTGTTTCAGACCCCTCTCGACCCCATGTGGTGGCTGGTAACTGAATTCGACTCTAGACCGTGGTTTGGGAAAGGGATGTGATTTGCGTCACTCGGCTGGCGACGTCCAAGCGCCGCTCTGAAATTTCATAATTCTTCCCGCACGAACAACAGGAATTCTCTTTTCCGCATCTAATTCGGAACCGAGAGAGAGTGGTCATGTTTTGACGATGTCTGAAAGTGTACCGCCCGCGTCAAAACCGCCCGCCTCAAAGCTCAGAGTCCTCGTGATTGATGACGATCCGATCATTGTCGACACCTTGGCAATGATTCTCAAAGTCAACGGCTTTGACGCTGTCGTGAGCTACTCCGGCGACCATGCTGTAGGCCTCGCGCGTGTGGCGCCCTTCTCTGCTGTGATCAGCGACATCATGATGGCGCCAATGAACGGTATCCAAGCAGCCATTGCCATTCGCGCCCTTTGTCCTGACTGCAAAATCGTTCTTACGTCAGGCAATGAACGAACGGCTGTTCTCCTGGCCGAGGCAGCGCGTGATGGTTTCAGTTTCGATATTCTCGCCAAACCTGTCCACCCTAGCATCATCCTCGAAGCCCTTCGCGGCTCTCACACCCGAGTGATGCCGGGTGATTGAGGCGCTTGTGTTCGAGAAATTGCTTGGAAAGCCACAAAACCATATCGGCGGCATCGAGCAGCGTAGAAGGAGGCGGCTGCATTAGCTGGCCGCACATTGAACACCGTGCAGAGACGGGGCGCATTTCAGCGTCGTAGATAAATGAAAGCTCTGAGGGCATCGGAACTGAGCGGGGAGGGAAAAGGCCCGCTCCAGCAATATCAGCATCTGCGGGCCTTCCTGAGCAAGTCCATCGGGCCGGATGGACTGAGAAACAGTACGCCCGCTCAGCGCGTGGAAAAATGCCAAGTCGGTGTGAGTCGCGTTAGGGCGCTGCCCGGCGGGAGTTTGAGAAAGCGGGGTCGTCCCGCTTGGTTTCGGGGTCTTCGTCGAGCCGTTTGATGGTTTTGCCTGATGATGATGCCCCAGGAGAAAGTTCTGGAACAGAGTTGTTACTCGGAATGCGATCGATAGCAAGCTGACCCTCTAGTCAGCAGTCATAGACGAACAGGGCACAGCATCGCACCTTCGCCCTCCCCCAGAGTGAAAAACGATCATACTGTGCCCTATTCGCACCCCGACCCTACACCGCCTTAGCTCAAGATTCACCCCACACTTCGGTGTGGAATCGTTCCCACAAATTCGCTATGGTGCGCAATCCCACCCGCTGGCATCATGAAACTACAGCACATCC
>Ga0207695_10009503_pt1 | contig 12025 bp, 9 predicted proteins | sample KBSC54metaG_FD_184354 | JGI IMG/M metagenome (GOLD analysis project Ga0207695, IMG submission 184354) | Corn rhizosphere microbial communities from Kellogg Biological Station, Michigan, USA - KBS C5-4 metaG (SPAdes) (version 2) | ecosystem: Host-associated > Plants > Roots > Rhizosphere > Soil...
GCACCTGGATGCCGCGGCAGATCGCGAGGAACGGAACCTCGGCCGCGATGGCGGCTGTCAGCAGCGCGTCGTCCCAGTCGTCGCGCAACCGGCTCGGAGGATCGGACTTCGGGTGCGCATCCGCTCCGTAGCGGCCGGGCTCCACATCGTGCCCGCCGACCACGATCAGTCCGTCGAGCCGGGCCATGACCTGTTCGGCCACGCCGCCGTCGAGCGGCTGCGGGGGCAGCAGCACCGGGATGCCGCCCGCGCGCTCGACCGCGCCGAAGTACACCTCGGGCAGGAAGGCGGCCTTCACGTCCCAGACACCGGTCTGCGCGCGCTGCAGGTAGGTCGTGAGCCCGATCAGCGGCTTCATGAGGTCACCCGTCGATGCGCCGGCTTGGCCGAAGCATCGACCCACCCGTGATCGCGCCGCAGGAGCGGCGGCGCGGGAACAGAGAAATCAGAACCTCTCGAAGCCACGGACCCGCTCCCAATCGGTGATGGCCGCGTCGAATGCCTTCAGTTCGATGCGGGCGTTGTTCAGGTAGTGCTCCACGACCTCGTCGCCGAACGCCTGCTGCGCGACGGCCGAGTGGGCGAACAGCTCGGCCGCGTCACGCAGGTTGGTCGGCACCCGAGGGGCGTCCGAGCCGTAGGCGTTGCCCTCGAAGATCGGCTCGAGCTCCAGCTCGTTCTCGATGCCGTACAGACCACCCGCGATGAGCGCCGCCACGGCGAGGTACTGGTTGACGTCGCCGCCCGGCACCCGGTTCTCGACCCGCAGCCCCGAGCCGTGGCCGACGACGCGCAGGGCGCACGTGCGGTTGTCGAGGCCCCACGCGATGGCGGTGGGCGCGAAGCTGCCCTCCACGTAGCGCTTGTAGGAGTTGATGTTCGGCGCGAAGAACAGGCTCAGTTCGCGGGTGGTGGCGAGCAGTCCGGCGATCCAGTGCTCCATCAGCTTGGAGAACCCATACGGCCCGTCCCCTGCCATCACGGCCTCGCCGTCCGTTCCGCGCACCGAGAGGTGGATGTGGCAGCTGTTGCCCTCGCGCTCGTTGAACTTGGCCATGAAGGTGAGCGCCTTGCCGTGCTGGTCGGCGATCTCCTTCGCGCCGTTCTTGTAGATGGCGTGGTTGTCGCAGGTGGCGAGCGCCTCGGTGTAGCGGAAGGCGATCTCCTGCTGGCCGAGGTTGCACTCGCCCTTGACGCCCTCGCAGTACATGCCCGCGCCATCCATCCCGTTGCGGATGTCGCGCAGGAGCGGCTCCATGCGGGTGCTGGCCAGCAGCGCGTAGTCGATGTTGTAGTCGCTGGCCGGGGTGAGGCCGTCGTACTTGCGGGCCCAGGCATCCCGGTAGGTGTTCTCGAAGACGATGAACTCGAGCTCGGTTCCGACGAAGGGGACGAGACCGCGCTCGGCCAGCCGGGCGATCTGCTGCTTCAGAATGTCGCGGGGCGACTGCGGAACCGGAGAGCCATCCAGCTTGGTCAGATCGGCCATCACGAGCGCCGTGCCGGGCAGCCACGGGATGACCCGCAGCGTGTCGAGGTCGGGCTTCAGCACCATGTCGCCGTAACCGGTCTCCCAGCTGCTGATCGCGTAGCCGTCGACCGTGTTCATCTCGACATCGACCGCGAGCAGGTAGTTGCAGGCCTCGGCGCCGTGCGCGGCGATGTCCTCCTGGAACAGCCGAGCGCTGGCGCGCTTGCCCACCAGCCGGCCCTGCATGTCGCAGAACGCGACGATCACGGTGTCGATCTCGCGCTTGTCGATCAGGGCGCCGAGCTCGTCGATCGTGAGATTTCCGGAGCGGACGGCCATGGAGTCTCCTGAATGGATGCGATCTTGCGTGGTCGGTCGGGGGGAGAACCCGACCATTACACACTAGGCCCGCCACACGCGCGCGTGAAGCCGTCACAAACCTTTTACATCCAAAGGTAGACACGGAGTACCAATGAGCGCCATTCTCGGAGCCAACATTGGAAAGGACTCCTCCCCCATGACCACTACCAAATCCGTCGGCGGCGCCCAGTACAAGGATGTCGGGGCCGGCTACTTCGAAAAGCGCACCCTCAAGCGCAGTGCCGGCGTCTGGGGCATCTGGGGCCTCGGCGTCGCTGCCGTCATCTCGGGCGAGTTCTCGGGCTGGAACCTGGGAATCGATTCCGCGGGCTTCGGAGGCATGGCCATCGCGACCGTGATCGTGATCGTCATGTACTTCACGATGTACTTCTCGATCGGCGAGATGGCATCGGCGATGCCGCACACCGGCGGCGCCTACTCCTTCGCACGCGCCGCGATGGGGCCGTGGGGCGGGTTCATCACCGGCCTCGCCGAGACGATCGAGTACGTGATCACGACCGCCGTGATCGTCTTCTTCTCGGCCGGCTACCTCAACTTCGCCCTCAACTCCTTCTTCGGCTTCCAACTGCCCGGCTGGGTCGCCTACCTGCTGCTGTACGCCGTGTTCGTGGTGATCAACTGGCTGGGCGCGGCGATCGGATTCCGACTCGCCATCATCGTCTCGTTGCTGGCGATCGCGATCCTGGCACTGTTCGTCATCGTGTCGCTGACGAGCGGCGGGTTCCACGGCGACAACCTGCTGAACCACAAGCCGGATGCCGGACAGTCCGAGTTGCTCCCGCACGGCTTCCTGCCGATCTTCGCGGTCATCCCGTTCGCCATGTGGTTCTTCCTCGGAATCGAGGAGCTGCCGCTCGCGTCGGAGGAGACGCACAACCCTGCGCGGGTCATCCCGCGCGCCGGCATCATCGCGCTGATCACCCTGTCGGTCGCCGCGATCGCGGTGCTGTTCTTCAACACCGGGGTGCTCGGCCTGGCCGCCACCCAGGTGTCGGGTCAACCGCTGGTGGACGGGTTCTCGAAGATGGTGCCCAAGAGCCTGGATGGCGTGCTGGCGCTGTTCGCGCTCATCGGACTGCTCGCCTCGCTGCAGGGGATCATGTACGCCTACGGGCGGAACATGTACTCGCTATCGCGTGCCGGGTACTACCCGCAGTTCCTCTCGATCACCGGCAAGCGGAGCACCCCGCTCACCGCCCTCATCGTCGGTGCCGTGATCGGCTTCGTCGTGCTGGTGGTGGTGGATGCGATCACCGCGGCCAGCAAGGGTGTCGGCACGGTCGCCGGAGCGATCGAGTTGAACATCGCGATCTGGGGCGCGGTCGTCTCGTACCTCATGCAGATGATCGCGTTCATCGTGCTCCGACGTCGCTTCAAGAACGCGGTGCGCCCCTACAAGAGCCCGACCGGGATCGCGGGCGCTGTGATCGCCGGGGTGATCGCCCTGTCGATCTTCATCGCCTTCCTGTTCATCCCGGGCTACCAGATCGCGATCGCGGCCATTGCCGTCGTCTACGCGATCGGACTGCTGGTGTTCGCCGTGTATGGGCGCAAGCGCCTGGTGCTCTCTCCCGAGGAGGAGTACGCGCTCAGCGGCGGCCTGCACCGCGACCCCGAGGTCGAGGGCTACGACGCCATGGAGAAGGAGGTCTTCGGAACGGACGGCACGGCCGCCCCGAAGACCCCGAACAAGGCCGCGCCGAAGAAGAAGTAGCCGCTTCTCGCGCGCTCTCGATGGCCCCGGCGGATTCCGCTGCCGGGGCCATCGTCATGCCGACGACTAGAAGTACGTCTCCACGAAGCCGACCACCACCGGGACGGTCGCATCGGCCGACTCGACCTCCGGGATCAGCCGCCACTTGTCGAATGCCGTGCACGGGTGCGAGATCCCGAGCCGCACCACATCGCCGACCGCCAGCGCCGAGTCGACCGGCAACGACAGATAGCTGTGCTGATCGTTGACGCCCGTCACCACCGCGCCCGGATGGCCATGCACCACCGGCATCCCCAGATCCACCGGCAGATCGCGCTTGCCCGCGTCGAGCAGCGCCAGCCCCGGCTCCGGGCGCGACACCACACGCGACCACACCGTGAGCGCCGGCCAGAACTGCGGCTCCGAGCCCGTACCCGGCTGGGAGAACGGCGAGATCCCGTCGTAGAACACGTCATCGTGCGCCTGGAACGCGCCCGACCGCAGCACGACCGTCACGTCGCGCCCGCGCGAGGCCGCCAACGGTGCCAGCTCGTCGGCCACCAGTTCGAAGAACGCGCTGCCGCCCGCCGTCACGATCGGATCCACCAGGGCATCCCACGACAGCAGCGTTTCCGCCAGCTCGCGCAACGCACGCAGATAGGTCCGCACTCGGGCCAGGGTCGTTGGCGCGCGATCCGCGCCGTACGACCCCTCGTAGCCGGCGACTCCGCGCAGGCGGAGGCGCGGCGCGGCCAGCACCTCGCGCGCCACCGCGAGCGCGGCCTCCGTGCCGCGCGCACCTGTGCGGCCGCCGGGAGCGCCGAGCTCGACCAGGACGTCCACGGGGCGCGCGCCGGCCGACTCGGCGAGCAACCGGACGCCCTCGACCGAATCGACCCAGCAGGCGATGTCGGCCCCCGCATCCACGTCGCGGGCCAGCCAGTCGATCGCCGGCGGATCGACCACCTGGTTCGCGATCAGCAGCCGTCCGACCCCGGCCGCGCGCGCCACCTGGGCCTGCCACGGCGTCGCCACCGTCAGTCCCCATGCGCCGGCGTCGAGCAGCCGCTGCCAGAGCACCGGGGCCATCGTCGTCTTGCCGTGCGGAGCCAGCTCGAGCCCGCGCTCACGCGCCCAGCCCATCAGCGTCGAGACGTTGTGGTCCGAGGCCCGCCGATCCAGCGTGAGCAACGGGGTCGAGAACTCGGCGAGTGGATGCCGCTCCGCAGCCACCTCCGCCGCGGCCCGACCCCAGAACACCGACGGCACCGACTTGTGCCGCACGCTCAGAACCACGCCGTCATCCGGCACCGGAGTCGAGGTCATGGCGACACGCTAGCGTGGGCGCCATGAGCTCCAAGACCCGCCTCGAGACCCGGCTCGCTCCGCCGCCGTTGCCGGTGTTCTCGCAAGGGGTGCGCAAAGGACCCGTTGTTCAGGTGTCCGGTCAGGGCGGCATCGACCCGGCGACCGGCTCGTACCCGTCGCTCGACGACGTCGGCGCGCAGACCACGCAGACGCTGCACAATGTGCTGGCGATCCTGGAGGCGGCGGGAGCCACCTTCGACGACGTCGTCATGCTGCGCGTCTACCTGACCGCACGCGGGCACTTTGCCGCCATGAACGAGGCCTACACCGCCTTCCTGACTCCGGAGCGGGTGCCCAGCGGCATCCTGCCGGCGCGCACCACGGTGTTCGTGACGCTCCCATTCCCCCAGATGCTGGTCGAGATCGACGCCCTGGCGGTGCTCGACGACTGAGCCGCCCTCGTCGTCCTAGCTCGGCCGCGACTTCGGCGCGCGCTCGGCGGTTTCGCCCGCGTCGCGCACGACCACGTCTCCGAGGGCCGTGTCGATCGCGGCCATCGAATCGTCGGGGATGACGACCCCCGCCGCCTTCACGTTCTCGGCCACCTGCTCGGGCCGCGATGCCCCGATGATCGCCGCGGCGACGTTCGGGTTCTGCAGCACCCAGGCCACCGCGAGCTGGGCCATGGTCAGGTCGAGCTCGGCCGCGATCGGCGCGAGCGCCTGCACCCGGGTGAGCACGTCCTCGCGCAGGAACGGCTTGATGGTGTTCTCGCCGCCCTTGGCGTCGGTGGCGCGCGATCCCTCGGGCAGCGGCGCACCCGGCCGGTACTTGCCGGCCAGCACGCCCTGCGCGATCGGCGACCAGACGATCTGCGAGATGCCGAGTTCGGTCGATGCCGGCACGACCTCGGCCTCGATCACCCGGAACAGCGCCGAATACTGCGGCTGGTTCGAGATCAGCTGGATGCCGAGCTGCGTCGCGAGCGCGTGCCCGGCCCGCAGCTGGTCGGCCGTCCACTCGCTGACGCCGATGTAGAGCGCCTTGCCCTGCCGCACCACGTCGGCGAAGGCCTGCATGGTCTCCTCCAGCGGAGTCTCGGTGTCGAAGCGGTGCGCCTGGTAGAGGTCGACGTAGTCGGTCTGCAGGCGCTGCAGCGATCCGTCGATCGACTCGAGGATGTGCTTGCGGCTCAGCCCGGAATCGTTCGGCCCCTTCGGTCCGGTCGGCCAGTACACCTTGGTGAAGATCTCGAGGGATGCGCGGCGCTCCCCCTTCAGCGCCTCACCCAGCACCGTCTCGGCCGCCGTGTTCGCGTAGGCGTCGGCCGTGTCGAAGCTGGTGATCCCGGCATCCAGCGCCGCGCGCACGCACGCCGCCGCCGTGTCGTTCTCGACCTGCGAGCCGTGGGTGAGCCAGTTGCCGTAGGTGATCTCAGAGATCTTGAGGCCCGAATTGCCGAGGTAGCGGAAGTCCATGGTTCGAGCCTACGTCGTGAAAAAATGAACGTTCGGTCCGGGCGGTTGCCTCCCGTCTTCGCGGCACCCTAGACTGCAGCCAGATCGAGCATCCCTCGAAGAATTGCCCCTTTCTACTTCTCTGAAATGAGCCCGGCCGCCATGTCTCAGCACGCCATCCGCCGCCCGTCCTCGCGGCTATCCCTCCGGCTGGTTGCGGCCGCCGCGCTCGCCGTGGTTGTGGCCATCGCAACCGCGACACTCGGCCCGCTGTCGGCATCGGCTTCGCCCACGGCGTCCATTTCGGGCATCGTCACCGGGGGAGACACCGGTGCCGGACTTGCCGATGTCGGCGTTCAACTGACCCTGGTCGGAGGAACTCAGGTCGACTACACGTCCACCGACTCCAGCGGTGCCTATTCGTTCACCGGGCTGCAGGCAGCGACATACCGCGTGCAGTTCTCCGACGACTACAACACGGGACATCTGGGAACCACATCGTCGCCGGTCGCCCTCTCCGACGGTCAGACCGTGTCGGGCGTGAACGCGAGCCTCGCCCTGGGAGGCAGCATCACGGGAACCGTCAGCCTGGCGAGCGGGCCGCTCACGGAACCGGTTTCGGTCGCTCTGATCAAGCAAGGGGCCACCGTGACCGGCCCCGGTGACCTGTTCCCGATCGGAACAGCCGCCGACGGATCGTTCAGCTTCACCGGTCTCTCGGGCGGGTCGTACACCCTTGCCTTCATGGGCGCGAACTTCGGTCAGCCCCGCAACAACGTCGCACCGCAGTTCTGGTCCGGCGCGACAACCCTCGCCGACGCGAGCTACTTCACGGTCACGCCGGGACAGACCGTGACCGACAGGAACGCGGTGCTGCAGCCGGGGTCCTCTGTGAGCGGCACGGTCACAGCCGCTGGTTCGCCCGTGGCCTTCGGATTCGTGCAGGCGATCGAGCCCGACGGGTGGGTCACTGCGACCGGATCAACCGCGTCGGACGGCACCTACACCCTCGACGGTCTGCCCGCCGGATCGGTGACGCTCAAGTTCGCGCCGCCGTTCGCCGCCAATTTCCTTCCGCAGTGGTGGAGCGGCGCGTCCACCGCCACCGACGCGACCTACTTCGACGTGCCGGCGGCGACCGATCTCAGCGGTTATGACGCCCAACTCGCGCCCGGCGCGAGCATCAGCGGGACGATCGAGGATGCCGATGGCAACCCGATCCCCTTCGCATCCGCCTACGCGCTCCAGGCAGGCGACGTCTTCGGCACGGGCGGATTCGCCGACGGCTCGGGCAACTACACGATCGGCGGTCTGACTGCAGGCGACTACACCGTGCAGTTCGATGCCTCTGGCGCCGGCTCGTACCAGACCGGATGGTGGAACGGCGCATCGACGCAGGCGACAGCGACCGTGATCCACCTGGCCGACCAGGAGCAGACCACCGGGATCGACGCGCATCTGGGGCAGGGCGCCACCATCTCAGGCACCGTCTCGGGGCTCACCCCCACCGGCACTACCTTCCCGGCGGCGAACGCGACGATCACGGCGTACCGAGCCGATGGATCGCAGGCGAATCAGGTCTACGCCGACCAGAGCGGCGCATACACGGTCGGCAACCTGCCGGCCGGCACGTACCGGCTGTACATCGAACCGCAGGGCGACACGACCGATTTCGCGCCGCAGTGGTACCTGAACGCCGATAGCCAAGCAACCTCCACTCCTCTGACGGTCACGGCGGGCCAGGCGCTCGACGGCACCGATGTGACGCTGGCCGCCACCGCGACCCTTCCGAAGCTGGCGACCGCGACGCCGAAGATCACCGGGTCGGCGCGAGTCGGGCACACCCTCTCCGCGAACCCGGGTGCATGGGGTCCGAGGCCGGTGAGCTTCAGCTATCAGTGGCTGCGATCGGGAGTGCCGATCCCCGGCGCGACGAGCTCTCACTATCACCTGAACCAGGCGGACGCGGGCGCCACCCTGACGGTGGCGGTCACCGGATCCAAGTCCGGCTACGCCTCGGCAACCGTCGCGAGCGCGCCGACGCAGCTCGTGACCGGTGGCAAGCTGACCGGGGTTCGGCCCACCATCACCGGAACCGCGCACGTCGGCAGCACCCTGACCGCCGTGGTCGGCAATTGGCAGCCGGCGCCCGTGACCATTGCCATCCAGTGGTATCGCAACGGTCAGAAGATCAGCGGGGCGACGCACACCGGCTATGTCGTGACGACGTCGGACCGTGGCACGAAACTGTCTGTGGCCGTGACTGGCACGGAGCCGGGTTTCACGTCTCGGACCGAGACCAGCGGCGATCTGAGGATCGCCGAATAGAAACTCGGGGCCGACCCGCAGAAGCGGACCGGCCCCGAGGTCGAGGGTGGAACGGATCAGCCGTCGGCCCCCGCCGGAGTCGTCGTCACGGTGAAGCCCTCCAGCTTGTTCGCCGCCATGGCGTACTTGTTGGTGAACGTGTCGGCGTAGCTCAGCTTCGAGGTGTCGACACCGTTGGCCTTCTCCATGGCGAAGATGACCTTGGGGCCGCCTGCAGGCATGATCCCGTCGGGCAGGAACTGCGCCTTGTCAGAGGCGAGTCCTGAGATGTACTGCGCCTTGGTGATGGTGGCGTTCTGCACGAAGTCGGCAGGCAGCTTGTCGGCGATCTGCGCCGCCGAGTGCGTGGCGATCCAGTGCATGGTCGCGACCAGAGCGTCGACGACGCCTTGCGCGGCCTTCGGGTTCGCCTTCGCCCAGCTGGACAGCGTCAGCACACTGGCTGCCGGCCAGTCGCCGCCGAGCGCCTTCTTCGCGCCGTCCGCCGTCGCCAGATCGACTGCGGTCGTCGCGAGCTTCTGGCTCTCCAGGGCACCGACGGTCGGCTGCGTTGTCATCACGCAATCGGCCGCCCCGCTCTGGATCGCCGCGATCGCGGTGGCGCCTGCGCCGACCGCGAGGGTCGTGTACTGGCTCCTGTCGATGCCGTGCTGCGACGCGAGGAACTGCGTCAACTCATCGGTTCCCGATCCGAGGTCGGTGACCCCCATGGTCTTGCCCTTGAAGTCGGCCGCCGACTTCACGCCGCTCTTGGGGCTGCACATGATGCGCTCACCCGGAGCCCCGGACAGTTGGACGAGGTCGATGACGCTCTTGCCCTTCGACCCGAAGTCGACCGTGTGGATGTACCAGGCGCCCGCCAGGTCCACCTGACCGGATGCCATGGCGTCCTCAGCCCCGACGCCGCCGTTCTGCTCGGTCGAGAGCGTCATGTTGATGCCGTACTTCTTGTAGAAGCCCAGGCTCTGAGCCAGCTGGTAGGGCAGGTAGATCTGCTTGTCGATGCCTCCGACCATCATCGAGACGTTCAGGAGCGGGGCCGCGGCGCCCGACGAGCTGGTGCCGCCCGAGGTGCCGGCACAGCCGGTCAGCGCGAGTGCCGCTGCTCCGACGATGGCGGCTGCTGTGATCATGCGCTTCTTCATTGATGCATGTTTCCTTTCAGTGAGCGCCGACGGATGCCGGCAAGGGGGATGCAGGACGGGATGAGCTCTGCGGGGGGTCAGATCGCCTGGGCGTCCGACCGGCTGGGTGGACGCCACTTGAGGAGGACGTGCTCGAGCAGCGTGATGAGGTATTCGGCGACCAGGGTGAAGACCGCGACGATCACCATGCAGGCGAACACCGTGTCGGGGTCGAAGCTCCCCTGCGCGTGGCTGATGATCAAACCGATCCCGCGGGTGGCGCCGAGGATCTCGGCGACCAGGGCACCGATGATGGCGAAGCCGAACGCGGTGTGCAGACTCGCGATGATCCAGCTCATGGCCGAGGGGATGGTCACGTGCCGCGCGACCTGCAGCGGCGATGCGCCGAGCACCCGGACGTTTGCGATGAGATTCTGATCCACCTCGCGGACACCCTGGAAGGCGTTGAAGAACACCACGAAGAACACCAGCACCGCGGCCAGCAGGATCTTCGGGAAGATCCCGAAGCCGAAGGCCACGAAGAAGATCGAGCCGAGCACGATGCGGGGCACCGAGTTCAAGATCTTGATGTACGGGCTGAACACCGACGCCAGGTAGCGATTCGAACCGAGCAGGATGCCGAAGATCACCCCGGTGACCGTCCCGAGCAGGAAGCCGAGGAAGGCCTCCTGCACGGTGATCCAGAGGTTCTCCCAGATCGTTCCGAACGCGGTTCCCACGGTGAAGAGGTGGACGATGCTGTCGACGATCCCGGTCGGCTGTCCGAAGAAGAACTTGTCGACCCACCCGACCGCGGTGAACCACTGCCAACCGCCGAAGACCACGACGAACACGGCGGCCCGGCCGACCCAGATCCACAGGTTGCGGCGCGACTTGGCGCGTCGCGCGGACACCGCCGGATCCACCTCATCGGGCGGGATCACGTAGTACCCGTTGACGTTCACGTTCGCCGTGCTCATGCGGCACCCGCCGTCTGCGCGTAGGCCCGAGTGACCTCTTCTTTCAGCGACTCCCAGATCTGGCCCTGCAGCTCGAGGAAGCGCTCCTCGTGGCGAATGGCCTGCACGTCGCCGCGCGGGCGCGGCAGGTCGATGTCGAAGATGTTCTTCACGGTGCCGGGGCTGCTGGTCATGATGACGACGCGGTCCGACAGGATCACGGCCTCATCCAGGTCGTGGGTGATGAAGAGCACCGAGGGCCGCAGTTCCTCCCAGAGTTGGAGCAGCTCGCCCTGCATGATCGCCTTGGTCTGCACGTCGAGCGCGCCGAACGGTTCATCCATCAGCAGGATGCGGGGGCGATTGATCAGGGCCGCGGCCATGGACACGCGCTTGCGCATGCCGCCGGACAGCTGGTGCGGGTAGCGGTCCTCGAAGCCGCTCAGGCCGACCCGCCGAAGCCAGTCCCGCGCGAGCACGGTCGCCTGCAGCTTGGGCGTGCCGAGCAGGATCGGCCCCATCATCACGTTGCCGAGCACTGTCTTCCACGGGAAGAGCGAGTCGGCCTGGAACATGTAGCTGACGCCGGGGGTGATGCCGTTCACGCGTTGCGATCCGACCGTGACGTATCCCCCGCTCGGGTGCTCGAGCCCCGAGACCTGGGCGAGCGTGGTCGACTTGCCGCACCCGGTCGGTCCGACGATCGCGCAGAACTGGCCGGGTTCGACGCTCAACGACACGTCCCGGATCGCGGTGAACGTCTCGCCTTTCGGCGTGAGATACCGCTTGGTCAGGTCGACGATGTCGATGCGAGCGGCATCCTCGGGTCCGTCGGTGCCGGGCCCGGGAGGCTGGGGGGTGGGAATGGCTGTGCCCATGCGCGGGAGACCTCTCTGTCTTCGCGTTGCTGTGCAGCACATGTTCCGTGAGCCGCCCCGGCGCTGTCTCGCTTGTGCGCCATTGGCCATTTGTGTGCATTCCGAGAGGTTTCGCGCATTCTGCGCAGTGCGCCCGCAGGATGGCGCAGCGATAATCGGGTCACGATGCGACGACGGATCAGACGACTCTCGAGCCAGATCTTCCTGGCCCAGTTGCTGATCCTCACTGTCTCGTTGGCGGTCGCCTTCGTGCTGTTCGCGCAGACCACGCGCGACAACCTCGACCACGAGTATCAGACCCGGGCATCGGACATCGCCCAGACCTTCGCGCAGAATCCGAGCATCCGGGGCTGCATTCCGACCGGCCCGCCGGAGTGCGCGGCCGAGGTGCAGTCCCTGGCCTCGAGCACGGCGCAGCGCACCGGG
>Ga0207695_10009504_pt1 | contig 12025 bp, 8 predicted proteins | sample KBSC54metaG_FD_184354 | JGI IMG/M metagenome (GOLD analysis project Ga0207695, IMG submission 184354) | Corn rhizosphere microbial communities from Kellogg Biological Station, Michigan, USA - KBS C5-4 metaG (SPAdes) (version 2) | ecosystem: Host-associated > Plants > Roots > Rhizosphere > Soil...
CAACTATACTTTTACCCTGCCCGGAGCCGAGCTGGTGCGGAATGATCTGCAGGCGCGGCTGGAGGAGGATCATACGGAGACGCATCTGTATGGTCTGTATCTGGCGGCCGGCGGGCAGCTGGTGGACAATCATACGCTGGTCGATCACCAGAAGCCGAACTGTTTCAGCAACGAGCTGTACAAGGGCGTTTTGCTGGAGAAGTCGACAGGAGTATTCAACGGTAAAGTATATGTGCACCAGGATGCGCAGAAGACGAATGCTTTTCAGCAGAACAATAATCTGGTCATCAGCAAGCAGGCTACGATCGACAGTAAGCCTGAGCTGGAGATCTATGCGGACGACGTGAAGTGCAGCCATGGTTCGACGGTAGGGCAGTTCAGCGAGGAGGCCCTGTTCTATCTCCGGGCCCGCGGGCTTGGGGAGGAAACGGCGAAGGCGTTGCTGATCACTGCGTTTGCATTTGACGTGACGGAGAAGCTCAGGAACGAAGCGGTAGAAGCATATGTCAATGAGCTGATCAGTCACCATATACCCAATCAAAAGTCAGGCGATGAGTGATACAATGACCATATCGGGGACGAGGCAGCTGGATATTGCGAAGATCAGGAAGGATTTTCCGATCCTCGAACAGACGGTGTTTGGTCATCCCCTGGTCTATCTGGATAATGCGGCGACGACGCAGAAGCCCGTCTCCGTGCTGAAGGCGATGGACGACTACTATACGACGATCAACAGTAATGTTCACCGGGGTGTCCATCATTTGAGCCAGCTGGCTACGGACGCCTATGAAGATGGTCGCCGGAAGGTGGCGGAATACATCAATGCGCGTCATACGCATGAGGTGATCTTTACTCGTGGCACGACGGAGGCTATCAACCTTGTGGCTGCGAGTTTCGGGAAGAAGTTCCTGAAGGAAGGGGACTGCATCCTTGTCAGCGGGATGGAGCACCACTCGAATATCGTTCCCTGGCAGCTGGTAGCGGAGGAAAGGGGTGCACAGCTGAAAGTGATCCCGATCGACGACAACGGCGAACTGGTCCTGGACGGGCTGGACAGGCTGCTGGAGGGAGTGAAGCTGGTGGCGTTCAATTATGTCAGCAATGCGCTGGGGACTATAAACCCGGTTGCGACAATTATAGCGGCGGCGCACGGGCAGGGTATCCCTGTCCTGCTGGATGCGGCGCAGGCGGTACAGCATATGGAGGTCGACGTGCAGCAGCTGGACGTGGACTTCCTGGCGTTCTCTTCCCACAAACTGTATGGGCCTACGGGATTTGGGATCCTGTACGGCAAGGAGGAGTGGCTGAATCAGCTGCCGCCTTATCAGGGTGGGGGAGAGATGATCAAGACGGTGAGCTTTGAAAAGACGACGTACAATGATCTTCCGTATAAATTCGAGGCGGGAACGCCGGATATGGCCGGTTCGGTCGGTCTTGGCGCGGCTATCGACTATGTCCGGGAGCTGGGTATTCAGAATATCCAGCGGGCTGAGCGCGAGTTGATGGAGTATGCGCTGGGAGTGCTGGGGGATATCGACGGGCTGCGGTTGATCGGTAGGACGGATGCATCGCGGAGGGCGGGTGTGGTATCGTTCCTGGTTGGAAATATCCATCCGTTCGATCTCGGCGAACTGCTGGACAAGCAGGGGATTGCAGTGCGGACGGGTCATCACTGCGCACAGCCGGTGATGGATAGGTATTGTATTCCGGGTACGGTCCGGGCTTCGATGGCGGTGTATACCTCGGGAGAGGATATAGACAGGCTGGCTGCGGGGATCAGGAAGGCGGCAAAAATGTTGGGATAAAGTTTATGACGATACAGGAACAACAGGAAGACATAGTATCCGATTTTGAATATCTTGGTAACTGGGATGATAAGTACGAGTATATTATCCAGCTCGGGAAAGAACTACCACTAATAGAAGACAAGTATAAAACGGATGACAATCTTATCCGGGGCTGTCAGTCGAGGGTTTGGCTGCACGTAGACTACATTGACGGAAAGCTGGAGTTTACGGCGGACAGTGATGCGGTGATCACGAAGGGGCTGATCAGTCTGGTTATCAAAGTCCTGTCGGGACATACGCCAAAGGAGATCGCGGAGGCGGAAATTACATTTATCGATGCAATCGGGTTGAGCAGTCATCTTTCGCCGACGAGGTCGAACGGGTTGTTGTCGATGGTTAAACAAATTAAGTTATATGCCGTGGGCTACATGGCTAAATCGGTTCAGCAATGAATGAAGTAATTGAGACCGGCGGATCAGCGGTAACAGGTGGCGACAATTTGCGCGACCGGATAGAAGATGTGTTGCGAACGGTATTCGATCCGGAGATCCCGGTGAATATTTTTGACCTGGGTCTGGTATACGAGATCCGGATCGGTGAGGGTGGAAAAATAAAGATCACGATGACACTTACAGCGCCGGCCTGTCCTGTGGCCGGAGAAATTGTACAGGACGTACAGCAGAAGGTGGAGGGCGTCGAGGGTGTTATGGATTGTCATGTACAGCTGACCTTCGATCCGCCCTGGACGAAGGAGATGATGACGGAAGAGGCCAGGCTGGAGCTGGGTTTTCTTTAACTGTCAATTTTACACTTCCGGTAACGATTGCGTAGATTCCCCCTGAAAAGCAGGATGCGGCAGGATAGTTCGGGAAGTCAATCTATCTACTTTTAGTCTGTTGCTAAAACGAGACTTGCCGTCTAATCATTTTATTTTTTTCTTTTCATACCGATAACCGGGCACTGCCTGGTCATGGCTGGCAAGCCGTTGCTGCAATACTTCATCATCAAACACTTGCCGTCATGAGTTTCTTCCAACAACTAACTACGAGATTCTTTCATTCTTCCATGGTTTTGGTCTTGCCCATCCTACTGGTCGGTCGTCCGGCGTCGGCCCAGCGTGCGCCTGCGGGAAGGGCGGCGGAGAAGACACCCGCCGGAAAAGAGTACGAATTACAGGGAAAGGTTACAGACGATTCGGGTCAGGGTATTGCCGGAGCGAGCGTTATGATCAAGGGCTCGAGGGCTGCGGTAACTGCGGGCGCATCCGGAGAATTTTCCATTCATGTGCATGAAAAGGATGTGCTGATCATATCGTATGTCGGCTATCAGGACAAGCAGGTGCCTGTTGCCGGCAACAACCTTGTCATCTCTCTTGCGAAGGGGGACAAGTCGATGGAGGACGTGGTCGTGATCGGCTATGGTACGCAGAAGCGGCAGAATGTGACCGCGGCGGTCGCTACAATGGATACGAAGAGCATTCAGGAGAAGCCGATCACGCGTATCGATCAGGCGATGATCGGGCAGATGCCGGGTGTGCAGGTCCGTCAGCAGACGGGCATGCCGGGGTCGGGTTTTACGCTGCTGGTGCGTGGCACGGGCTCTATCAGCGCGGGCACGGAGCCGTTGTATGTGATCGACGGTTTTCCTCTGGATATCTCCAGTCAGAATACGGCCGGGGGATTTTCGAACGGCAACCCGTTGAACAACCTGAATCCCGATGATATCGAGAGTCTGCAGGTGCTGAAGGACGCTGCCGCCGGTGCGATTTACGGTTCGCGTGCGGCCAACGGGGTCGTGCTGATCACGACCAGACGCGGGCAGATCGGAAAGACCAGGCTGGCAGTGAATGCCAATGCGGGTGTGAGTCAGGCGTCCAAAAAGCTGGATGTGCTCAGTTCAAAGGAGTGGATCGATATGGCTACCGAGATTGAGAATACCCGTTGGGTGGCTTCGGGTACGGGGCGCACGGCGGATCAAACCAATGCCCAGCGTCGTGCGATACTGGGGCTCGCGCCTACGGCCTACAACGTACAATATATGCCGGACGACCGGTGGTCGATGGCCGGGCATCCTGGCATCGAATATGTCAACTGGCAGGATAGTACCTTCAGGACTGCGCCTTTCCAGAACTATGAGGTATCGGCCAGCGGGGGCACGGAGAATGTACGGTATTTTGTCAGCGGCAACTATCTGAACCAGGCGGGTGTGTTACTGAACACGGGGTATAAGAATTACAGCGCGCGCGCGAATGTGGAAGTGAATGCGGCTAAGCGGCTCAAGCTGGGTTTCAATCTGGCGCCGACCTATTCGGTGGTCCAGGCGCCGAACGCCGAGGGTAAGGACAATCAGCTGCAACACCTGTACAATATGATCCCGGTCGTTGAAGACAGCGCCGGTATGCTCAGCGGGGCGGGAAAGAATTCCGTCTATGGCTGGGCGACGTCGAGCGTGAGTCCCGTTGCCTATCTCAACAATTCCATCGGTGCGGTGAAGACGACGCGGATATTGTTCACCACGTATGGCGAGTTCCAGATACTGAATGGGCTGACTGCGCGTAGTACGTTCAATTTCGACCAGTCCAACCAGACGACGAAGAACTATGTCTCCGACTTTGTCAACGGTAACGTAGCGGACAGGATCAACAGCCCTGGTAAGAACTCCACGGGGGCGTATTCCGGGTACACCAAACAGAATTACGTCAACGAGAATACGTTGAATTTCAACCGGACCTTCCACGAAGACCACAATATCAATGTGATTGCCGGGGTCTCGTACAGCTATGTACACCTCGAGACCTTTAAGCTGTCGACAGCCGGCGGCTTTGCGAACGATCTGGTGAATACGCTGAGCAATGCGATCCCCAATCCGTCTTCCGGGGTAACGGTGACGGGGACTACGACGGAATCCAATAATGCGCTGTTTTCCTATTATTCACGCGCTCAGTACAGCTATCAGGGAAAATATCTGTTGTCCGCGTCTATCCGGCGGGACGGGTCGTCGCGGTTTGGCGTAAGGAATCAGTACGGTACATTCCCTTCGCTGTCTGTGGGCTGGCGGCTTTCGCAGGAGCATTTTATGCAACCGATCACATTCATCAACGACCTGAAGCTGCGGTTCAGCTGGGGCCGGAGCGGGAACAACAATATCGGCGACTACGGCGCAATTCCGACGCTGGCGAATTACAACTATAATTTCGGCGGCTCTACGCCGACGGCATATACGGGGCTGGCGCCGAATGGGATCCCCAATCCTTTCCTGCAGTGGGAAACCTCGAATACCTATGACGCCGGCTTTGACGCTACGTTGTTGAACAATCGCATCAATATCGTCTTCGACGCCTATCAGAAGAAGAACACCAATCTGTTGCTGAACGTTCCGGTGGTGGCTGCCAGCGGCGCAACGTCGCAGACCCAGAACATCGGCTCTGTTCAGAACAGGGGCATCGAGGTGGGTATCGGCGCTACCATTCTCCGCGGACGGAATTTCACGTGGACGGCCAACGGCAATATCGCTTTCAACCAGAACAAGGTACTCGACATTGGGCCGCAGCAATCGGTGATCAATATTCCGAATGCTTTCGGTACGGGGTATCCGCCTTTTGTATTGCAGAAGGGTAAGCCGATGTTCAGCTATTTCACCATCAAAAATATCGGTATCCTGACGCCGCAGGATACTGCGAATCCGAAGGTCGCCACGCTCGCCGGTGAGACAGTGGGGGATGAAAAGTACCTCGATGTCAATGGAGACGGCATTATCGATGCCAGCGACCGGGTCATCAGCGGTAAGCCGACGCCTACTTATACCTGGGGGCTGACGAATAGTTTCCGGTACAAGGCATTTGACCTGAGCGTGCAGGTGTATGGGCAGCACGGCGGGTCGATACTGTCCTATATCGCCAGGGCCATCGATAATCCCGGAAACGGAACGGGTACTACCCTGGGCATCTGGCGGGACAGATGGACGGCGACGAATCAGAACTGGCATGCTCCGCGGGGGAGGATAAGCCAGAAGACGGTCCCGTATACGACGTCCGACTGGGTGTATTCAACGGACTTTATCCGGATACAGAGTATCACGCTGGGATATAACCTGAAGAGCGTGCTCAGGACGGGCGTCTTCAGCAGCGCGAGGGTATATGTTTCGCTTCAGAACTGGTTTGGAACGGATAAGTACAAGGGCGGTGTCAACCCGGAGGCGCAGAATACGAACCTGACTAGCGGGGCCTCGTATCCTTTGCCGGGTGACTACGGCGCTATGCCGCTGAATAAGTCGGCCGTACTGGGTGTCAATTTCGGTTTTTAATCCAAAAAAAATTTTCAATGAAGACCATAATTCATAGTTTAGTTGGTTGTCTGGTCCTGGCAGTGCTGATCACGGCCTGCACCAAGCAGCTGAACCAGCAGCCTCCTTCCCAGGTAACAACTTCACAGTTCTATAGCAATACGAATGATTTTACGCAGGCGGTGAGCAGCGCTTACAACCAGCTGATCAATTACCCCGACCAGGAGCTGTGGCTCGGGGAGATGCGCGCAGACAATATCAATGCGCAGTCGGACGGCAACCGGGACTGGCAGGGCATCAATGATTTCTCTCCCAATCTGTCGACGGTGGGATTTGTCACTACGGCCTGGGATAGTCTTTACAACGGCATTTACAATACGAACAGTGTGCTGGACAATCTGGCGACCAAGGGGACCAATATTACCGACCCTAATCTTAGGGCGAGGTATGGCGCCGAGTGTCATTTTCTGCGGGCTTTTTATTATTTTCAACTGGTGCGGCTGTACGGGAAGGTGCCGATCATCGATCACGTCATGGCGGCTGCCGATGCGGCGAAGGTCAACAGGGGCGCTGTAGCGGATGTTTACAAGCTGATCATCTCGGATCTGCAGACGGCTATCGCGGGTCTGCCGACGGGTTACACGGGCGCCGATGTGGGCCGGGCGACGTCGCTGGCGGCGAAGGGTATCCTGGGTCTCGTCTATCTGACCAGAAGCGGTCCTGTGTATTCCGGCGTGGATGGTCCGACGCAGGGTTCCAATGAGTGGGAACTGGCACTGGCGCAGTTCAATGACATTATTGCCAGCGGGAAGTTCGCCTTTGGCAGCAGCTATCCCGCGATCTTTGCCTATGACAAGGAGAACAATCCGGAGGTGGTATTCGACGTGCAGTATATGAGCACCAATAACGGCGCGGATTTCCCCAGTATGCTGACGCCGCTGAGTTACTGGAACGGTGTGGGTATATCGGGAACCTATGGCAATGGATACGGCAGCGTGACTTATGACGTTTCGAAGAATCTGCGGGCATCGTATAAGAGCAGTGCCGCGGGCGCGGTTGATGTGCGGGATACTTTTAATATTTTGTATAAATATCCGGTGAATACGACGGCGCCGATCCAGACGGATACGTCCGATCCCTTTATCAAGAAATACATCAACCTTGCGAAGCGGGGTGCGAGCTATAAGGACTGGCCGATCAATTTTATCGTTATGCGGTACACCGACGTGTTGCTGATGAAGGCGGAGTGTATCTTACATGGCGCGGGCGGCGGGGCGCAGTCAGATGCGCTGGCCATTGTCAACCAGGTGAGACAGCGGGCCGGAGTACCGGCGCTGGCGAGTGTCGATCTGCCGACGCTGATGGAAGAGCGGAGGAGGGAGTTTGTCGGGGAGGGGATACGATGGAATGATCTGGTGCGCGAGGGAATGGCGGTGACGACGATGAACAGCTGGATAGCGGGTGATACGGTGACGAACAGGGCTCAGGTGACACCACAGTATGTGATATACCCGGTCCCTTCGGCTGAGATATTGTCTTCAAACGGTCTTTATACACAGAATGGCGGATATCATTAAACCATTATATCATGAGAACTTTATTCGTTGTTGGTTTTACGCTTGCCGTCGCCGGTTGGTCGGGGTTGAAGGCCCAGCCGCTGGCGGAGACGGGTCCGAAGAAGGAGATGCCTGACGAGTGGATCGATCAGGACACGCATCATAAGGTGGTCAGGTTGTCGAGGAAGGGTGGAAACAACCTCAGTTTTTACTTCCACAATAATCCTTTTATCGGGGAGAAGATGATCTTTTACAGTACGGATGCCGGCGGAAAGCATCTGTATACGGTGGACCTGAAGACGCTTGCGCTGCATCAGGTGGGCAAGAGCGGGGCCAATGGAGAGATCGTTGGTCACAGGACCAACAGTGTCTACTATCAATCGCACGACAGCGTTTTTGCGACGAGGATCGCGGATGGGGCGACTCGTCTGGTTTATGTTTTTCCGGCTGATTTCAAGGCAAGTATTACGACGCTGAATGCGGATGAGACGCTGCTGGCGGGTGCAAAGGCGAGTGAGGAGCAGCGGGAGATACTGCGGAAGTATCCGGAGAAGCACGATTTCTTCGATCGCATCTTTGACGCGCATTTGCCGAATACTTTGTTTACGATCAATCTGAAGACGGGGGAGCTGAAGCAGATACACACGGAGAACACGTGGCTGGGCCATGTACAATTCTCGCCGACGGACCCTGACCTGCTGATGTTCTGTCATGAGGGGCCCTGGCAGAAGGTGGACCGTATCTGGACGATAAAGATGAAGTCGGGTGAAGTGCGGCTGATGCACAAGCGGACGGTGGAGAATGAGATTGCGGGGCATGAGTTCTTTAGCCCGGACGGGAAGACGATCTATTTCGACTGGCAGATACCGAAGGGGCAGACTTTCTTTCTCGGGGCTGTGGATGTGGCGACGGGGAAGGAGAAGAAGTATGCGATGACGAGGGATGAGTGGTCAATACATTTCAATGTTGCGCGTGATGAGAGTGAGTTTTGCGGAGACGGGGGTGATGCGGGGCAGGTGGCGCATGCGAAGGATGGACGGTGGATCTATCTGTTTCATCCGGATGGGGATCGTTTTGTGGCGGAACGCCTGGTGAATATGAAGGATCAGTATTACAAACTGGAACCGAATGTGCATTTTTCACCGGATGGAAAGTGGGTTATCTTCCGGGCTAACTTTGAAGGCAAGGAGGAGGTATATGCGGTGGAATGTAAAAAATCTTAGCTGTATAGTTTTATTGATGGGGTGTGGGTTTGGCGCTGGCGCCCAGGTCGGATGGCCTGCCGTTACCCAGACGGCACGGCCGTGGACGAGGTGGTGGTGGATGGGGAGTGCCGTGGATCAGGCTGGTCTGACCTGGAATCTGGAGCAGTACAAGGCTGCGGGTCTGGGTGGGATGGAGCTGACGCCGATATATGGGGTGAAGGGGTATGAGAATAAGTTTATCAATTATCTCTCGCCGGAGTGGATGGGGATGCTGGAATATACGCTGCGCGAGACGCGGCGGCTGGGGCTGGGGCTCGATATGTCGACCGGCACCGGCTGGCCTTTTGGCGGGGGGCCGCTGATCGACAGCAATTATGCGTGTAAGGAATTATTTGTGAAGAGCTGGGTCGTAGACGGGGGGCATCGGCTGCAGGATACGATACGGTATATGCAGGAGCCGTATGTTCATACGGATGGGCGGTCGGTGACGATCGACCGGTTGGTAGAGCCGGTGTTTGCGAATAGGGATCTGCAGGGGCTGGCGTTGTTTCAGGTGCGGTTTGGCAGGTGGCTGCCGCTGCAGGCACTGGTGGCCCGTTCGGACAGCGGGGAGGTGGTTGATCTTGGTTCGCGTGTGGGGTCCGACGGGCGTCTGGACTGGGTTGCGCCGTTATCGGGCGGCCGATGGACGTTATATGGGGCGTTCCAGGGCATGCATGGAAAGATGGTGGAGCGGGCGGCGCCGGGGGCGGAGGGGAATGTCATCGATCATTTTTCTGCGGTTGCGCTGAAGAAGTATCTGAGCCGTTTTGACGGGGCGTTTGCGGGCCATGATCTTACGGGCCTGCGTTGTTTTTTCAATGACTCGTATGAGGTGGATGATGCGCGGGGTCAGGGCAACTGGACTCCCCGTCTATTTGAGGAGTTCCGGCGGCGGCGGGGGTATGATCTGAAGGAGCATCTGCCTGCGTTGCTGAAGGGGGATGGGCGGGTGTTGTGCGACTACAGGGAAACGATATCGGACCTGTTGCTGGATGAGTTCACTAAACCGTGGGGTGATTGGGCGCGTTCGAAGGGAGCGGTGATACGTAATCAGGCGCATGGTTCGCCGGCGAATATACTGGATCTGTATGCGGCGAGCGATATACCGGAGACGGAGGGGGCGGATGTATTGCGGTTCAAATGGGGTACTTCTGCGGCGCACGTGACGGGGAAGCGGCTGGCTTCGGCGGAGACGGTGACCTGGCTGGATGAGCATTTTCTTAGCAGTTATGCGGACGTGAAGAAGGCGCTGGATAATTACTGGCTGGGTGGAGTGAATCATATATTTTATCACGGTACGGCTTATACGCCCCGCGATGATGCCTGGCCGGGGTGGCTGTTTTATGCTTCTGTGCATTTTACGCCGAATGATCCGGCGTGGAGGGATGTGGGGGTATTGAATGGATATGTGGCGCGGGTTCAGTCGTTCCTGCAGCAGGGTGCGCCGGATAATGATGTGTTGCTGTATGCGCCTTTTTATGATAGTTGGATGGAGGGGTATGATGGGGGGGGCGTCCCGGGGAGTGGGATGCCGGGGGATGTGAGCAAGGCTTTGCTGAAGCATTATGACCGGATGGAGCCTGAGTTTAAGGGAACGGGGTTTGAGGAGTGTGCGGAGTGGATGGTAAAGAAGGGGTATGGGTTTGATTATATTTCGGATAAGCAGTTGATGGGTGTTGCTGCCGCGGCTGGTGTGGCCGGTGATTCGCGGGCGCCTGGGTTGGTGACTGCCGGTGGTTCGCGGTACAGGGCTATTGTTGTGCCGGGCTGTAAGTATTTGTCTTTGGGTGCGCTGGAGAAGCTGGTCAGGCTGGCTGATGCCGGGGTGCCTGTTATTTTTTACAGGAGTTTGCCGGTGGGGCCGCCGGGGTTGGGGGATCTAGTGAAACGGACGGAGGAGTTTCATGGGTTGTTGTCGAAGGGTAGCCGGTTTGTGGTGGGGGATGATCTGAGTCAGCTATTAGGGGATGATATGAGGGAGAAGATGGTGGATGAGGGTTTGGATTTTGTGAAGAGGAGTTATGGAGGGGGGAAGGTTTATTTTATCGTGAATCATGGGGCGAAGCCGTTTGCGGGGAGGGTGGAGTTGAGAGGTGGAACGGGGGCTGTTGTATATAATCCGATGAATGGGGAATATGGTTCTGTTGCGTCCGCCGCCGGCGCTGGTGTGCATCTGGAGTTATTGCCGGGGGAGAGTTGTATTGTTCAGATGTTGAATAAGGCGGCGGGTGTGGCGCCTTACCGGTATTACAGGACGGCGGGGGATGCTGTGGAGGTGGGGGGAGAATGGAATCTGGTATTCGAGAGTGGTGGGCCTGTTCTTCCTGCTCCGATGAGGGTGAAGAATTTGCAGTCGTGGGTGCAGCTGGGGATGCCTGCTTTTTCGGGTACTGCGATGTATGCCATCGCGCTGGCCCGGCCGGCGGGAAATTTTGCCGCCTGGGAGTTGGATCTGGGGAAGGTGAGGCAGACGGCGGAGGTCTATTTGAACGGGAAGAAGATCGCCGCGATGATCGGCCCGGAATACCGGGTGATCATACCGGATTCGGATATGCGTAGTATGAATAAATTAGAGGTCCGGGTATCGGGGGGGATGTTGAACCGGATCGGGGATTTGGATAAGAAAGGGGTGGTTTGGAAGAAGTTTTATAACACCAATTTCCCGGCGCATGAGCGGGGGAACCGGGGTGCGAATGGGTTGTTCGATGCAACGAAATTGCCGTTGGAGGAGGCGGGCCTGATGGGGCCGGTGAAGGTGGTTCCTGTGAAGGTAGTTCCTTTGAAGGCGGAGGGGGGAGAATGAGGTGATGGCGGTGCCGGATATGGCGTTGAAGCCGGGGAAGGAGTTGGACAGGTTGGTATTGAGGACTGTGGCTAGGGATGTGGTAGTGGGGTTGATGAGTTTGACGCTTGTGAGAAATTGAAAAATGGATGGTATGAATAAAAAGATCTTTTTGATGTGGGTTTTGGGTTTTGTGGTTGGGGGTGTGATGGGGCAGAAGGCGGACCCGGACTGGACCAGGTCGGTGGGATCGAGGGTGGCGCCGGCGGGGAAGCGGGCGATAGCGGTCAATAAGTATGGCGCGGTGAAGGACGGTGCCGTCCTTGCGACGCGGGCCATACAGGCGGCTATTGACGACTGCGCGAAGCAGGG
>Ga0207695_10009510_pt1 | contig 12020 bp, 9 predicted proteins | sample KBSC54metaG_FD_184354 | JGI IMG/M metagenome (GOLD analysis project Ga0207695, IMG submission 184354) | Corn rhizosphere microbial communities from Kellogg Biological Station, Michigan, USA - KBS C5-4 metaG (SPAdes) (version 2) | ecosystem: Host-associated > Plants > Roots > Rhizosphere > Soil...
TACGTTCACCGCTGCGGATCAATCGTTTTTTTCAGAACGCGGTTATTCGACCCCCAAGCGCTGCAAGCCTTGCCGTATGGCAAAGAAGAGCGAACAAGGTGGGGGAGGCTCCGGTTATCGGCAGGCTTCTTCCCACGGTACTCCTGTGATTTGCTCCGGCTGCGGCCAGCCAACGACTGTTCCATTTGAACCACGAGGTGATCGTCCGGTATTTTGCAGGGACTGCTACCAGGCTCGTAAAGGCAGCAGTGCTGGCGCGCGTGGCGGTCGGTATTAGAGAAACAGTCGTTCCCGGGCTCCGTTTCTCCTGAACCACAACAATCCAAGCAGACACTCTTTAGAGAAGGAATCGGCTACGCGCCGGTTTCTTTTCTGAAGTGGCACTTTTGTGCGCCGATGGCGTCCCCGTTTGCTCGTCTAATCTGCAGATGAAACCCATACACATCCTGATTTTTGCTCTCGCGGCTTCAATCGTCTGCGGTGTGGCGGAGTCGCAGAGCAAAGCGGCCGCAACCGGCTGCACGCTTCGCATTCACGTTGATGGCTTGCGCAACTCCACCGGCGTAGTCGGAGCGGCGATCTTCAGATCACGCGATGGCTGGCCAGAAGACATGAGCAAGACGGTGAATCACTGGCCGACACCAATCCCGCAAGGCGCTCACGAAGCGACGGCGGTCATGGAGAATCTTCCCCCGGGAGATTACAGCGTTGTTGCGATCCATGACGAGAACAGGAATCACAAGCTGGATCGGAATTTCCTCGGTCTTCCGAAAGAAGGCTTCGGCTTCGCGAACAATCCGCATGTAGGGCTAAGCGCGCCGTCATTCGATGCAGCAAAGGTCCACGTCACATGTCCCGTGACGGAGATCAACATCCACGAGATCTACAAATAGCCGCTGCTACTGTTTCTGGTCCGCCGTGAACTGTGTCCATGGGCCCGCCTTCATGTCCCTCAGAATCGGTTTGAGGTAGCTGAACTCCGAGTGTTTAGCCAGGAACGGGCCGGCGAGAAAGTCTTCTCCGCAAGGATGGCCGGCACGCGCGATGAGCGACATATTCGCAGCCAGGTCTGAATCTGTGACCTTGCCCGTGACCGCGCCTTCAGGGTCGAACGGTGCGTCGCCCCACTCGGGAACACCCTTCGGATCCCCATCGGTGTGGCCGCACAGCGTTCGCGTGCTCGGCGCAGTTTTGCCGGTGAAGCTGTCTTCATGATTCCCGAGAAAAGCCTGCGCGAGATTCACGTCAATCTGGCCCTTGTTCGCTGCGATCTTCCGTTCCCAGGTGATGTGCCTGGCGTTCATCGATGAGGAGGAATTCGCAGTATCGAACCCTTCGGTTTCATCCTTGATAAGTGCGGGGTCGCGCGGGAAGTTCGAACTTACAAAGTAGCCGTCTTTTGTGCGCCATAGCGGTGTGTTCTTCAAGCCGAGCTCGAGGTATGCAATCTCGCCGGTGTTGCGGTCTCCGATGAGCCAGTCGTTGGCGTAGCCGCCGTTGTTCCCTTCCTTGATGATGGAGACGTATTCGTCGATGGAGTTCGCATACTGCATGGCTTTGCGGCTGCGAACGAACTCGGGCTTGCCGTCGGGGTTCCAGCCAATGAACTGAGTGATGGTGGTCTCGGTGATAATGAGGCCCGCATCGGTCTCGCCGAAGTCGTCTCCGCTCGTAATGGAGCCGGGCCCTCCATCCATCAGGAAGTGATGGCCGTGCTCCGGCTTGATATCAAAAATCACGGTCCAGCGCTCGCCGTCCGCGTAGCCGGTCCAGTTGTTGTGCGCTACGACGATCTTGCCACCTTTGGTGTAGCTGCCGGTCGCGATGAACGCTGAACAGTGGCCTTCGGGAAGGACGTGCGGAGCATTGAGGGCTTTCTCATGCTTGTTGAGCCACGGAACGTAATAGTCCGGCACCTCAAACCAGCCGTTGAGCGCGACCACGTCCCAGACGTCTAGCTTTGCGCCCTTTGATTGCGCGCCCTTCGCGATGCCTTCGAGTTCCTGCTGATATTCGGCATCGATGTGCAGCCACAACATCTTCCGGCTGGTTTCGCGATAGAAGTTCCAATCGCGCTTCGTATCGTGGCGCGTCTCGATCTTCATCACGTTGATGAGATCGGCAATCTCGGCCGAGAGAAGCTGGCCGTGCTGAAAGCCGATTTCGGACGGAGTGCCTTCAAGATGGACGTACATCCATCCGCCTCGATCGAAGCGATACCCTGCTCCGCTGGTCTTGTTCGCTGTTTGGGTTCCCGCAGTCACGCGTTTGGCCGACGTGACGACTGCAAATCCGAACAGCAGAATGACGACTGCAAAGCGGGCGCGGGGAAAGCGTCGAAGCATGAAGGTTCTCCGGCGAAATGGGATTGCACGGAGAATAGCATCCGAACGCCGCGCGCCAGAAGAACTTCCGGCCCCTGTCGGTCGATTGGGCTGATTAGCGCTTCTTGCCCGCTTTAGCCGGAGCCTTCTTCGCAGCGTGCTTCGCTGGAGAGTGCGGCTTTGCTTTTGCGGGAGCCGCAGGCTTCTTCGCGGGCACGGACTTGTGCGCCGGCTTGGAAGCGTGAGCCTTGACCTGTGCTGCCTTCGCTGGAGTTTTTGCCGCGGGCTTCGCGACATGTTTAGTGGCAGGCGTCTGCTTCGGCACAGGCGCGGGGGCAGCCTTCTTTGCTGGGGGCGCAGGCGCTGCTTTCTTCTCCGGCTTGGCGGGTTCCGGCTTCGCCTTTGCTGCCGGAGTTGCTTTAGCCGCAGGAGCTTTCTCGGACGCGTGTTTGCCGGCAGCTTCCTTCGCCGTCTTTGGCTCTGGCTTGCCGGGCTTCGGCGCGGCAGCATGCTTGCCGCGCTTCGCAGCAGGCTTCTCTTCTTCGTCCTCGTCCTCTGAGTCTTCCTCTTCGTCGGACTCTTCTTCCTCGCCGAGGTCTTCTTCCAGTGCGCTCTTCGGGAGCTTCAGGTCGAGTGGCTCATCATCGTCATCGCCCCCACCGATGTCGTCGAGATCTTCCTCGTCGTCCCCGCCCTCTTCAGATTCTTCCTCTTCTTCGTCGAACGACTTCTCTTTAACCTTCTCGGCGCGCTTGGCACGCGAACGCTTGATGGTGATCTGCGGCGGAGGCGCGGGCGGCGAGTATGGCTCGAGGAAAGCTTTCGTCTCTTCGGGCGTATTCAGCTTGCCGTCGATCAACTGCAGAAAAATCTGATGAATGATCTCGTTGTAGTTCGCCAGTTCCGGCGTGATCCGCATCTCTTGCATTTGCGCGTAGGGGATACGTTGCCGAACCTCAGGCCATGTCTTGGTGAAGAGCTCGTACTTCGCCTTGACTGCCGAATCTTTGCTGGTGAACCCGAGCCAGAGAACGGCCTCCGGATCATGCGTGGTGAACAGCTTGTAGGTCACGGACGGTGTTGAATTCGCCTTGTTCATCAGAACCTTTGCGAACCCGCTGGCGAGCGCGTCCAGGCTATTCCATTCCTCCACGAACCCGGGCCGCAGTAGCTGCTTCTTGAGCGATGCCAGATCCTTCGGCGCGAGCTTTGCTGTCAGCAGTTGCATCTGCCCGGCGGACATGTCCGGATGGACGCCCTGCATCTGCAATTGCACGCGAAGTTCATGCAGCGCGTTGAGTCTCTCTTCGTCTGCCTTGTTCGCCGTCCATGCCGGACAGAGAACCTTCATCCAGCCTTCTTCTTCAAGCGCTCGAAGGACGCGGAGCCCGTCGTCTTCATGGCCGATCTGCTCGAGCTCAAAACTTCGGTCGTGCTCTGAGAGTGACTCGATAATGCTTTCCGCTTTTGCGTTCTCATACCGCTGCTGCGTGCGGGGATCGAGTTCCCATCCCAGGCGAGCCTTGTACCGGATCGCGCGGATCATCAGCGACGGCTCTTCCAAAAAGCCGTAATTCGAAACGAGACGCAAAGTGCGTCCTTCGATGTCGGCCGCACCATTGAGCGGGTCCATCAACAGGCCATAGGAGCCCTCGTTGAGTGAGATAGCCATAGCGTTGGCGGTGAAATCGCGCCGGCGAAGATCTTCCTGAATGGAAGAGAGATGAAAGGCAGGCTTACCCGGTTTTGGATAGTCGCGGCGATGCGCGCTCACCAGGTCGACTCTGACGGTTCCCGGAAAGCAGAGATACAGCGTGTGGGAGGCGTCGTCTTCTCCCCATATCTGGCCGCCGAGCTTCTCGATCGACTTCTTGAGCTTCAGGGCGTTCGCCTGGACTGAGACTTCAATGTCGCGAACAGCGTGGCCGCTGGTGAGGTCCCGAACGGCATCCCCGGTCAAAAAAAGGAGAGTTCCTGCTTCGCGGGCGGCTTCCCGCAAGTGGCGCAGCGCATTCTGCTGATCGGCTGAGAGCCGGTTCTCAAGAAGGTAAATGTAGTCGGGCATTCCGTTCCTGCTTCCGCTTCCAAAACCAAAGGCAAGTGTCTGATGCAGCGGCGCTTAGGGGGCAAAATGCCGGAGCATGCAAAGCAGTACCTTATCATAATCTGCCTCCGTTGACCAGCGTGATCCGCACCAGTTTTGCGACTTTCCGGCGATGAGCAGAGCCGGGGCATGCGAAAATCCATGCCATGGGATCTGCTCGTAAGCCGGTGATAGTGCGCAAGTTCTCGCGCGAGTGGTATGCCGGCTATGCAGGCGCCGCATTTGGGCAGGACTCGGCTGCACTGGAGGTATTGGACCAGAGCGGAAAGGTCTTGAGCATCGGCTGGGACACCGTCAAGTGGGTTTGTTATGTGCGAGATTTCTCGACCGTCGCCGACCTGTCGAATCCCGAACGGCTTCTCCAGAAACGGTTTGCCGTCCGCCCTAGAACCTCCGGGCTGTGGCTCCGCATGGTCCTGAACGACGGCGACGAACTGGAAGGGATTGCCGCCAATGATCGATCCCTGATCAGCGGCGCGGGACTCCTGGTGACCCCCCCGGACACCCGTTCGAACACGCAGAGAGTCTACGTCCCGCGGCAGGCGATCCAGACCCTCGAGGTAGTCAGTCTCATCGGAGCGGGCGGACACAGACGCCGGACCGACCCGCAGCCCGAGTTGTTCCCGGCCGAGCCCGGACTGGAATAACCAGCCTGCAGAGGAACCGAACCAATCTCGAAAGTGTTGAAAGTGGCCCGCTGCGCTCTCCTGCAGCGGGCCACTTTGCTTTCGGCTGAAGCACGTTCAAACCAAGCTCAGGATCTACTGGAAGCGCTACTTGGGAGCTTGCAATGTCTCCACGTATTTCGAAATGAATCGTGCTCGCACCTCAGCACTGGCCGGGCAAGACTGATCCAGGTAAACGAATGCCTTGTACCAGTCGGGCATCTCAGACCGCGTTGCGGCATGATGCGAATCGCTGAACCGGGACATCGCAGTGGTCACCTTATATTTCGGGTAGATCCCTCGATTCTGAGAGGCCAGCCGAGTCAGATCGGGAACACCTCTGCTCATGGCTGGCGAGGCCGGGCCGTAACCCTTTCCGTCTTCGCCATGGCATGAGGCGCAGTAGGAGCTAAACATTTCCTTACCCGCGTCGACGGGATACGGAGGAATCCTGACCATCTTCAATTTGATTTGAGAGCTCGGCTGTTGAGCTTGTGACTTCGATGGCGTCTGCGACCAACCGAGGCAGGTGCCGGCAGACAAAATGATACACAGAGGAATCGTGAGGTGTTTCATTTGGACCCCCAGTTGGCGCATCACGCAGACGCGCATGTTCCCAGGGTTGTTGAGGAGCCCTGCTCTGCCGCCGGGGGGTGTGCGAGCAGAAGGAGAAGCGCTCTTCGGGGAGGCGGAGCTTCCGTACGGGTATACAAAAAGTTCCGATAAAAAGCGGTGATTCCCAGCACGGCTCCGCGTGACGGGAGGCCGCGATGCTGACAATTGAGAACAACAACACACCCTCCCCGAACGGGCCAGCCGTTTACTCTTCCAATCAGAGGACCTAGCATGGACTCTGGGAATAGCGAATGAAACTTGGTGAGCTAGCAAGCCGGTTGGGTGCGGAACTCCGCGGGAATCCTGACCTCGAAGTTACAGGCGTGAAAGGCATTGAGGAGGCCGGCCCTTCTGAAATCACCTTTGTTGCCAATCCCAAGTACGCCGGACTTGCCCGCAAGACGAAGGCCGCAGCGGTGCTCGTAGAGCCCGAATTCACCGAGATCGAAGCAGCGACTCTCCGGCTGAAAAATCCCTATCATGCGTTTTCGCGCGCTTTGGGAATGTTCTACCAGCCACCTGCTTATGTGCCCGGTGTCCACCCGAGCGCAGTCGTCGATCCGACCGCAGAGATTGGCGAGGGAGCACACATAGGCGCATACGTCGTGATTGGACCCAATGTGAAGCTCGGGCCGGGAGCAACGCTGCTGCCGCACGTGGTCCTCTACCCGGGAGTGAAGGCGGGACGGAGCCTGTTCGCACATGCGCATGCCGTGGTGCGCGAGCACTGCGAGCTCGGAGATGACGTGACGCTCGAGAATGGCGCGATCGTGGGCGCGGACGGTTTCGGTTTCTCGAAAAATGAGAAGGGCCAGTGGGTGAAGATTCCTCAGTCGGGTCCCGTCCGCCTGGGGGACCGCGTGGACGTCCAGGCAAACGCCTGCGTTGACCGGGCTACGGTGGGCGCGACGGAGATCGGGGAAGGCAGCAAGATCGACAATCTCGTGCAGCTCGGGCATGGGTCGCGCGTCGGCAAGAACACGCTGATCTGCGCGCAGTCCGGTCTTGCTGGATCATCAGTCATCGGCGACAACGTAATCCTTGCCGGACAGACCGGGATCGCCGGGCACTGCACCGTCGGCGACGGCGTCATTCTGACAGCACAATCGGCCGTGAGCCACGACGTCGCGCCTGGCAAGATGATCTCGGGGTCTCCGGGATTCGATAATCGTGTTTGGCTGAGGGCAGTGGCGATATTTCAGCGTCTGCCTGAGTTGCTCAAGCGGATTGACCGACTGGAAAAGCGGCTGCCCGATGCCGCGCAGGACACCGCAACGGCGTCGACGGAGGCCGGACAATGAGACGATCACATAGCCTCAGAGACGCGATGAAATGCATGGCCGCATCCGTGTGTCTTCTGCTTCTCTCTTCATGCCACTCGTACCACATCGAGGCCACCGTCAAGAACGATACCGGCACGCCGATCTCGCTGCTTGAAGTTGACTACCCGAGCGCGAGCTTTGGGGCGGATGCCGTCGCTTCGAAGGCCGAAGTTCACCATCGGATTCAGACTCGCGGAAGCGGTCCGCTGAAGGTGCAGTACACCCTTGAAGGCGGCAAGCAGATCCAGATCACGGGACCGACGCTCTACGAAACTCAGGAAGGCAGCATCGAGATAGATCTGCTGCCTGGCGGCAAGGCAGAGTTTCACCCTGCTTTAAATCCGAAGCACTGACACGGGTTACGTAAAAGAACTCACAGTCAATCGCATCCTCATCTCTCTCGCACATAAGCCGATACCTCACTTGGAGAGCCAGGTGACTTATCCCGAGCCAAGAGGAGAGCACAGACCGAAAAGGCGGAGCGAACGCACTCAGTGGCAGAACCTGAGCCGCTGTTTTGTCTTCGTGTTCCTCGCATCAACTGTCGTCGGAATCGAACATTGCGGACATCTCATTTGGATCGCGAACGGGCTGGCGCTGACCTATCTGCTCCTCGCGCCGCGATGGCTCTGGCCGCAATATTTGCCTGTTGCGTTCGTCGCGATACTTGCTGGTGGTCTGGTCGTGGATCCTGCCGGCTGGCGCAGATGCACGCTGCTTTCCGTATGCAACGCGCTTGAAATCGGACTGGCCGCGTTCGCTCTCAGAAAGCGCTCCGCGCAGCTACCGCGATTCTGTAATCAGAAATACCTGTTTCGATTTGCACTCTACGCTGTTTCCGGCGCGCCAGTATTGGCATCGCTCGCATTCACGATCGCAGATGCGCTGTGGAATCGCAGCCTCTCATTTTCACCAATGGTGAACTGGATCTCCACGGACGGGCTGGGCACCGCGATCACTACGCCTGCCTGCGTCGCTCTATTTCAGAACCGGCTGAAGTTTCCGGAAGGACGTAGATCATGGATTCTTCTGCTGGCTCTCATCCCGATCACGATTGGAGCTTTCGCGCCATGGAAGTTTCCCCTGGTATTTCTGCTTTATCCGACTGTAGCGCTCATCCTGTTTCGCTTCGGACTTGGCTGGGCCGCGATGTGCACACTCTTCATTACAGCGGTCGGAAGCTGGTTCACAATCCACAACATGGGCCCGTTCGCGGTTGTCGGCACCGCACTATCGCGCAATCCAACCGTGCTGCTGCAGCTCTATCTTGCCTCGGGAATGTTTCTGATCTTTGCCGCATCTTCGGTGCTGGACTCCCTGCAAAGCACCGAGCGCCGTTTGCGGGAAACAGCCAGCCTACATGAACTCGTGGCCGAGAACTCGCGAGACATAATCATCTTTGCCGACTTCCAGGGGAACAGGAGCTACGTCTCTGCCGCTGCGGAGCGACTAGGCGGCTGGAGCCGTGGGGAGTTGCTGGGCCACAAGAGCCTCGAACTTGTCCATCCCGACGACCGGGGAAGGATTCGCAGCGTCATCGAGCGATTGCGGGTAGGCGGCAATGGCGAACTTGCCGAATACCGGATCAAGAATGTGAAGGGCGGCTATCTCTGGGTGGAAGGAAATCTTCGCTCGGTTCATGATCCTTCGACCGGAGTGTCCATTGGCATTCTGAACATGCTGCGCGACATCTCCCAGCGCAAAGAGGCAGAACGAAAACTCCAGGACGCCTACGCGACCCTTGAAGCCCTCGCCGCAACCGATTCCCTGACGCATCTCGCGAATCGCCGTGCCTTCGATCAGTGCCTCGCAAATGAATGGCGCCGATGTCTCAGGGAGCGGCTGCCTCTTTCTGTGTTGTTGATCGATGCCGACTGGTTCAAGTCCTACAACGACACGTACGGGCATCCACGTGGCGACAGATGTCTCAAGCACCTTGCCGACTCCGCGCTTGAAGCGGTATCGCGGGCCAGCGATCTGGTAGCGCGCATCGGGGGCGAGGAGTTCGGAGTGATCCTGCCGAACACGCACAGCGAAGGCGCCAGGCAGGTTGCCGAGAAGATTCGGGCTGCGTTGCGAGCACGGAAGGTGACTCACACCGCGAACCCTTCGGGATGCGTAACGATTTCAATAGGCTCCGCCACAATGGTCCCGACACTCGGAGATCACGCGAGCACATTGATCCAGAGGGCCGACGAGGCCCTGTATCGGTCCAAGCACGCCGGGCGCGATCGCGTCTGCGACTGGGCAGAGTCGGCTGAGCTGATGCTGGTAAAGGTAAGCTGAAAATGAAAATGGGAGCCGAAGCTCCCATCTGTTCTAACCTGCGCCTCTGATGCGCTAGCGAACCATGCTCTGGAAGAGCGACGAATTCAGCAGCGTGTTGAAGTCGTTGTCTGATGTCGCGAAGTGGATATTGAGCAGGCCGGAGTTGGAACTGATATCCGTCGCCGCCAGCGCTGCCTTTTCAACCTCATTCCCGCTCATCTTCTTGTAGAGGACTGCCGCTGACAAGAGCGACGAAACGGTCGCTGCCGCGAAGGAGTCTCCCGTAGAGATGGTCAGGTTGAACTTCACGCCATGCTGAAAATCCATGCCGTACCAGGATGAATCGAGGCGCTTGCGGACGGATTCGTAATCTGCAACTGAGCCTGCTTCGCCAAGCACCTGCTTCATCATGATCTGGGTTCCGCTCTTGTCCAGAACGCTCCAGAGCGGCTGCGAATCAACAGAACGCATCGCGTCCATGATGCTCCCGTTGGTCAGCATTCCGGGCTTCAGGCCATCGCGAACATCGAGCGCGGCCTTCACAGCTTCGGGGCTGCCGAAGACCATGGTCGAGGGATCGACAAAGCAGAGAACCATTCCGGTGCGGGCCAGCGGATATGTCTTGTTGGTTCGGATGGTCTTGGGCACAACCTTCTGCTTCTTGAAGCTGGCCATGATGCTGTCCATGTCGAACTGGCCCTGCGCGATGCCAACCGTCTCCAGTGAATCTGTCGAACTGCCGAGGCGGAACAGCGCGAAGGCAAGCTGGTCGACATCATGGTTGTCATTCAGACCGGACTTACGGAGCGCTTCCTCAAACGACTTCAAATCCGGCGGCATCACGCGATCGCGAAGCTGCATCGCGGTGTTCGAGTTCTGCATCGCTCTGTAGTCGATCACGACCAACTGCTGCACATCGTGCGGAATAGCTGCGCGGGCATCGCCTGAAAGCTGGGCCGCTGAAGCGGATAATGCCGCAGCCGCAAGGAGGGCCGATATCGAATAGGTAGCGAAATTCTTTAGCACTTTCATCCTCCGGGAAGCCTAAGGGCTTGCCGTAAATAGCTTTAGGGGAGCAGGAGGATTTACGAGGTCCTGCATCCTTATTTTACCCCTGTACTGTTTATTAGACGCGTAAGGTCTACGTGTTGGTACTGTTACCTTCACCGGGCCACGCAAGGGGCGTCTCCAGTCGCCGTTCGAGGACCTTGGCATCATCATCGAACTCACTCAACTGACGCATCCATTCGCTTTCCCGCTCGCAAGCCGATTCAGGAATCAGGCCCGTGACCTCTCCCTCTACGGGAGCGGTCTTATGCTTTGCGGCGAGTCGCGAAACGGTGCTGTAAACCTGCGATAGCGGCGTCGCCTTGAAATCAGTGATGTTCATCGAAAGCTGCGCGCGTCCGTGAACCAGCAGGCCCATCGCCTTGACGCCGTGAATGCCGCCGAATGAAGCCCGTACTTCACGGGCAATCGCGCGGGCTACGCCAACATCGGTCGAATCGAGATACACGCAATACGTGACGAGAAACTTCCGCGCACCCACGGCACAGGCGCCGGCCGTCGGGTGAAGCCCCGGCCCGCCGAGATCCGGACGACGCGCTGCTTCCTTTCGTACAGAATCTCGCAGCCCCTCGAACTGACCCCGGCGCACATCGTCTAGGTTGGCCCGATCAGGCCGCGATGCTGCTGCTTCATAGAAGTAGACCGGCACACCAAACCGCCGCCAGATTTCGAGCCCAGCCTGCCGTGCCAGCATGACGCATTGCTCCAGCTTGATTCCCTGCACCGGAACAAACGGTACAACGTCGGCTGCGCCAATGCGCGGATGCTGCCCTTCCTGGCCCGTGAGGTCAATCAGGTCGACAGCCTTGCCCACTCCGCGAAGGGCTGACTCAAGAACTACGGTGGGTTCTCCGGCAATTGTGACAATCGAGCGGTTGTGATCCGCATCCATCGACCAGTCCAGCAGACGCACACCATCGACGCGCATTGCAGCGATGATGGTTTCGACACGCCGGGCGTCCCTGCCCTCAGAGAAGTTCGGAACGCACTCGACTAGCTGATCTTTCATTCCATATCTTTCACAGCACCGCTTTCGAGAAGCTGCACCGGTCGCTCCGGATTATTTCCAGTACGTGTAGCCAAGCTGAATTTGCCAGAGCGCATTTACGCCGGGGTTGTGGTCTCCAAGAGAGGCCGACGAAATGTGGACCGCATTCACGCCGATATCAATGGAGCGGTCCGGGCGCGTGAAGTAATGAATGCCGACTCCGCCTTGCGGGGAGAAGTTCCAGACGGATGTCGCCCCTGGAGTTCCATGCGGCACAAGGATGTCAGGCGGAAACTTGTGACTTGTATAGATGAGCCCGCCTGCGGCTTGGAACCATGGCAGAATTCGCTGGCTGTGGGTCAGGAAATTCCAGCGAAAGATCACAGGTGTGATGCTGGCGCCCGTATACCTTCCGCCGCCCACAGGATACGTAAATGTCTGGCCGTGATACTCGAATGTCTGGTCGTGCGGCTTGGGGGTATACGCCTGCCAGAACGGCATGATGTTGCCGGCCAATTCAAACTGCCCGCTCAGGAAGCCCGCGTGAATGGGTGGAGTGAGTATCTTTCCCACCTGGCCTCCAGCGGCGAAAAAGCGGTACTTTGAACGATCTCCGCCGATGCCGTTGCCGAACTGCACAAACGGGCCGTATTCCCAGCTGCGGTT
>Ga0207695_10009515_pt1 | contig 12017 bp, 8 predicted proteins | sample KBSC54metaG_FD_184354 | JGI IMG/M metagenome (GOLD analysis project Ga0207695, IMG submission 184354) | Corn rhizosphere microbial communities from Kellogg Biological Station, Michigan, USA - KBS C5-4 metaG (SPAdes) (version 2) | ecosystem: Host-associated > Plants > Roots > Rhizosphere > Soil...
CGCCGGCGTGCGGGAGCTGATGGAGGCCGCCGCGTCTCAGGGGGCCGACTCGGCCGTTCGCGACCGGCTCGCGCAGGCTCGGCCGATGGCCGGTTTCGGTCATCCGCTGTATCCCGCGGGCGATCCTCGAGCGGCGGCGCTCTTGCGGGTGCTCGGGGTGCCGCCGGCGCTGGCACAAGTCCGGGACGTGGTGGAGGAGCTGGTCGGCGAACGCCCGAATATCGATTTCGCATTGGCCGTGATGACCCAGACTTGCCGCCTGCCCAGGCAAGCTCCCCTGGTCCTGTTTGCGCTGGCGCGCAGCGTAGGTTGGCTGGCGCACGCACTGGAACAGGTCACGACGGGCCGGCTGATACGCCCACGTGCCCGCTATGTCGGACCCGCTCCGCGTTTGTGATAAATTCCGGGGGCACCCAATCGTGCTCGCGAAGGGGGCCCAGTGGAACACGCCGCCGACCAAGCTCATCACCATCCTGAGCCGGGAGTGAGCCGCAATCTGCTCCCCGCCGTCTGCGATGTGTCCGTCACCAACGTATGCAATGCTGCGTGCGACTTCTGCGGCTTCTCTCGTGACAAGAATTTAGTCGGCCCACGTCGTTACGTCGACCTCGCCGACTTCACGCGGGCTTTGCCTATCCTGCGGCGTCGCCGGATCCGCTACATGACACTCCAGGGCGGCGAGCCGCTGGTTCATCCGGAGGTGGTCGGCCTGGTTGCGGCTGCAACTGCGGCCGGGATTCAGTGCGGTCTGATCACCAACGGCTGGTTTCTCAGCCGTCATGTGGAAGCGCTGGCCGAGGCGGGACTGAAGCGCCTGCTCATCTCGATCGACAGCGACAACATGACACGGCACGATGCCAATCGAGGCTTGGATGGCCTGCATGCTCGAATCGCGGACGGCATCGCGCGTGCTCACAGCTTCGGCATCCCCGTGTGGGCGTGCGTGACGGTGACCCGGCTGGTCAACTACGAAGCGTTGCCGGAAGCCCTCGAGCGATTGGGCTTCGACGCCGTGACGTTCTCGTACCCCCGGCGCGAGCGCTTCGGCTCCTCCTCCCTGGTCTACAGCGAGGACTCGGAGCTGATGGAGCAGAGCTCCGAGGAGATCCTGTCGGCGCTGGAGTCGATCAAACGCCTCAAGAAGCGCTTCCGAGTGCTCGATCCCAGTGCCGCGCTCGATGAGGTCGCACGCTTCGTACGCGGCGAGGAGCAGCGCGTCAGCTGTGTCGCCGGCCACAAATACTTCTACATCGACTGGAACCTGGATGTCTGGCGCTGTGAGCCGTGGGCCAAGCCGATGGGCTCGGTGTTCGACCTGGATCATCTCCCCGACCAGCGCGAGGCCTGCAACGCCTGCATGATGTCCTGCTACCGCCACGCGAGTGCCATGATGCACGGGGCGATCGCCGTCACCGACTCCGCGCAGGCGGTGGCACGAGGGGAGTTCCGTTCCGCGCTCAGCTCGCTGTTCCAGCGCGGGGTCGGATATTCACTCTGGGCACTCGCGGCGGACGAGTGGCCGCGCGCAGCCCTGTCAGCCTGGAAGCTGCGCAGCCGGCCGCCGCCTGCGGCGGGGGCATGAGACGAAGCTCGAGCCACTGAAGCGCAATCATCGGGGGGCGTTTGGGGAAGGGGAGACTCGAAGCATTCAGCGACGGCGTGATCGCCGTCATCATCACCATCATGGTGCTGGACCTGAAGGTGCCGCACGGGGAGAGCTTCCAGGCTCTCGGGCCCCTGACCCCCACGGCGCTCGTGTATGTGCTGAGCTTCATCTACGTGGGAATCTACTGGAACAATCATCACCACATGCTGCACGTGTGCAACCGCGTCACGGGGCCGATCCTGTGGGCGAACCTGCACTTGCTGTTCTGGCTGTCGCTCATTCCCTTCACCACCGCCTGGATGGGCGAGAACCATTTCGCCCCCGCGCCCTCGGCGCTGTACGGCCTGGTGTTGCTGATGGCCGGCGTGGCGTACTGGCTCCTGCAGCAATTGATCATCGCTTCGCAGGGACAGGGGTCGATCCTGAAGGAAGCCGTCGGGGAGGACCGCAAGGGCAAGCTGTCACCCATCGCCTATGCGATAGCCGTGGTGTGCTCGCTGCGCTGGCCGTGGGTCGCCCAGTCGATCTATACCCTGGTAGCGCTCATGTGGCTGGTCCCGGATCGGCGCATCGAACGCGCGTTGTCACGGCACGAGCATTAACGGGAGGGGCTCAGCAGGTGCCGACGACACGGTGTGGTATGCAGGGACGCGAGCGGTCGCGCGTCGTATTGTTGTTCGGCGGAGGCGCGCAGGCGCGCGGCGGAGGGTGAGCGATGCAACACGACATCGGAATCTACATCGCGCACGCGGGGTTCTTCGGATCGTTTGTGATCGCGCGGGGGATCGCAGCGATGGCACCCCTCGATCAGCGCAACGCGGCCGTGGTCTCCTCCCAGGCAGCCACTGCTCCGGCATCGCGGACCCTGTTCGTCACCCACGTCGGCGCCTTCTGCCTGCTCTACTTCGGAATCGCCGCCGCCGTGTTCGATCCGCAGCCGCGGCTGCTGTTTCCTTCGCAGATCGTGATTGGCGCGCTCCTCATCGCCAGCGGCGCGGTGCTTTCCTGTTGGACGTTGCTGTACTTCCGCTCGTGGCGCTTCCGAGCCACCATCGGCATCGGCCACGAGCTGGCCACCGGCGGGCCCTTCAGGATCCTGCGCCATCCCATCTACCTGTCTTTGACTCTGCTTGCGCTCGGCACCGCGCTGTGGCAGCCGACCGCTTTCATCTGGGGGTCATTCTTCATCATCGCTGTCCTGTCGGACCTGCGTGCCCGATCGGAGGAGACCCTGCTGCTGCGGGTCTACGGTGAGACCTACGCGAAATACTGCGAACGAACGCGCCGCTTCCTACCTGCGATTTACTGAGCGCTCGGCAGAGCACAGCTCCACTCTCAGGCTCGCGTGGCGCTCGTTGCGGCGACAGTCATGGCAGTCGCGCCTAGGGAGTGATCGGTTTGCCGGAGACCGGATTCGGATAGTGGAAGGGCGGCACGTAGTAGTCCGGAAAGGCGGCGTACACCTCCGTCGGCGGCTTGTCGGCAGGAATGGCACTGCTGGGCCCGGCGACCGGCAAATACCCGCTGGACCATCCCTTGGTGTAGTCGGCCCAGAATGTCGTGTACTGGTGCTCCGAGCGAATCCTCCAGATGCCGCCTTCTTTCACGAAGGTGTTCTCCGCAACCTCGCCGCCAACCTCAGCGCGCTTGCCATAAGCGCCCGCGAAGGTGAGCTCACGCACCCGCGCCTTGGCACTCCGGCCGTCTTCAGAAACATGGATGACGTGCTGATAGAGGAAGTGCTCCGCAACCTCGCCCTGACGGAGGCCGGCGGGCCCATCGATGTCGAAGCTGCGGCGCACGTGCTCACGACCCACGTAGACGCCACGCTGCGCAACCTCGCGCGTCCCATTGGCAGAGAACAGCTTCGCCGCATCGTCCCACTGCCACTTGTCCCGATAGAAGCCATACGCGTTCTGCAGGTTCTCGATCGAATCGGTGTCCTCCAGATGAGTGAGGTCCTTGTCGAGCGCCGCGGCCTCCGACTTCAGCTGCCCGGCAGGCACCGGCGTGAGAGCAGCCGTTGCCGGCTCCGGCCAGCGGCTGCCACGCGCGTAGTGATACGGCACGAACGTGTTGCCGGGGTATATCTCATAACGTGCTGAGGGTTTGCGGTCGGGCGGCAGGTCGACCTCGGGGGCGGTGAGGGCCCAGAAGGTCTCGCCCCAACCGCGCTGGAAATCGGTGTACAGCACGAAATACGCATGCAGCTTGGAGATCTTCCAGACGCCGTTCTCCTTGCGATATTCGTTCTCGTAGATCGCATCCCCCAGGAAGTCCATCCGCTTGTTCATATCGGAGCCGAAGATCAGCGCCCGCCAACGGCCTTTCGCCGTGAGGCCGTCAGCGGCGACCGTCACCACGGGCTCCATCTGAGTGTGGTCATACAGCTTGCCGCGCTCCGGTGAGCCGAGGAACTCGAGGTACTGCAGCACGCGCGCCTTGCCAACGAAAACACCGCGCCCACCGATCTCGAGCGTCCCGTCGTCGGTGAACATATCCGCGATCTGCGGCCAGAGGTTCTTGTCGACCAGGTAGCCGTAGGTCCTCTGCAGGACCTCGATCTGGTGCTCGTCACGCACCAGGCCGGCAAGCCGGCGCGCCTCGGCAAGCCGCTCACCGGGAGTGCCCGAGGGAGGGGTGCTCGAACGCGGTCGAGCCGGATGGGTCGTGCCGGGGTTCAGGTAGTGATAGGGCGCCAGCGTCACTGCCGGCCAGGGATTGGCCGCGAACGTCGGCGGGCCATCGGGAGCGGGGAATTTGCGATCCGCGACGTTGCTGTGCGTCATCGCCATTGTCCAGCCACCTGCGTAGGGCACCGTGAAGGTCTCAAACCAGTGAATGCGGCTGATCTTCCAGCGCCCGCCCTCCTTGCGATACTCATTCTCATAGGGCCCGGTCTGCCAGCGTGCGTAGTCCCCGTACTGCCCCAGCAGAACCAGGGCCTTCCAGCGGCCGTGCGCCGACTGGCCGTCGGGCGCAAGGTCGATCACGGGCTGCAGCTGGATGTGATCGCGCAACTGCCCGACCCGCAGTCCGGACTTGCCGTACCCGATTGCATAAAGCAGGGCACGCACGTGCTCCTTGCCGCGGTACGTGCCGCTGTTGCCGTACTCGGCGACCACGTCGTCGGTAAACAGATCGAGCACGGCATCCCAGTCCGAGCGATCCAGGTAGTAGCCATACTCGCACTGCAACCGCTTGATCTCCACGGTGTCGGCAAGTCGCTGCGCGCGCAGCAGCAGCTGGTCGACGTTCGCGGCATCCGCAGTCCGCAGGCCGGTCGCGGGAAGCAGCAATGCCACGAGGCACTTCGACAGGACGGCCAGTGCGGTCCGCAGGCTGCGGCTCGATACCATCGCGATTCCCCTTCAAGCGTTGCAGTTGTAAGGTTAGGCTGGCAATACTCGGGTAGTCGCAAGGTTCAGGCAAGTCGCTGCTGTTGGCACGAGGCCTGCGCCAACGACCGGGCCCCTGGCGCCGCCTCGAGCGCGCAGCGGGTGAGGGAGGAGGGATACATGAGCGGTTCCGAGCGAGTCGCCTTCGAGCTGCCCTGGCCTTGGGGAGGGGACAGGCTCGAGCTGCACGACCTGCGGCGCTTGAACTACATCATCGGCCCGCTGGGCAGCGGCAAGATGCGCCTGGCATTTGCGATCGCGGAGCGCCTTGCCGACACCGGCCTCATCGGGCTCGAGCGGTTGGCGGATGACGGCGCCCAGGCCCGGCGGCGGATGCGCGCCGACGCGGCGTTGCGCTCGCGCGTGAATCAGATTCTGGTCCGGCTGACAGACGCAGGTGCGCAGCGCTCCAGCGCTCTCATCAGCCTCCTCGTGGAGTTGGAATCCGCGGGGGCGAAGCACCGTGTCGTCGACATGGTGGAGCAGGGGTTGGATCGAGCCACGCAACAGGCACTGATCGCGCACCTGCGCCGGCGTGAGCCTGACTCGGGCTCGCTCTTCCTGCTCACTCGCTCCAACGCAATCCTCGATCTCAGCGTCGTCGGCCCGCACGAGGCGATCATTCTCTGCCCGGCCAACTACGGCCCACCCCTGCACGTCGCACCCCATCCGGGAGCGCCCGGCTACGAGTCGATCGCGACTTGTCTTGCAGCGCCGGAGGTGCGTGCGCCCACCGCGGGTGCGACTGCCGCGCGTAGCCCGGCTTGAGGCTCGCTCGCGGGCGAACCTAACACGCCGCGAGCGAGGCGGCGCAGCGTAAGCGACGCGGATGAGTTGGATTCGCTGCGTGCGCAAGTCAGGAGCGCCGGCGCGTTCCTTCGTTCCCAAAAGCGTTCCGTGTTATTTACACGTTCCCCTCACGTCCTTGGCGCCATTCGCCGACAGTTTTCGGTGAACCCCAGGGGACGTTGGCCGTACCTACGCAGCGGTCATATTCCGATCAGGGGAGAAATTCGCATGGGTAGTCGCACGTTGTCTTTTTTCTCGCGAGTGCGCGTGGCCGCCAGGAGGGTGGGCTGCGCGTCGCTCGTCGTCGCAACCGTCTCGCTGGCCGCTTGCGGCGGCTACGGTGGTTCGGGCTCGAGTTATTCCGCACCGAGCAGCACTCCAGGTGGGAGCACTTCCACGCCTGCAACCGGAACGTCCGCGCCCTCGGGCACGCCTTCAGGAACGACCTCCGGAAGCGGTCCCTCGACACCGCCGCCCCCGGTTCCGTCCATGGCTGCCGCCGGCCCGATCACCGGGTTCGGCACCGTACATCTGAACGGACTGGTGTTCGATACCTCCGGGGCCGCCATCACGATAGACGGCAAATCCGCGACGCAGGACGACCTGCGCGCCGGTTACTACATCCAGGTCAAGGGGCACCACGATGCCACGCAGAACCAGGACTTCGCCGACCAGATCGACTTCCGCGGGAACGTGATCGGGCCGGTCACTGCGATCGACGCGACTGCGCAGACTCTCACCGTGCTCGGCCAGACCGTGCGAGTGACGGAGGACACCTCTTTCGATGACGACATCAGCCCGGCCTCCCTGGCAGGCGTCACGGTCGGCGCCTTCGTGGAAGTGAGTGGCATGTCATTGGCGGACGGCTCGATCCGCGCGACGCGCATCGAGGGCAAGATGGCGGGCAGCGCTCTCCTGCAGGTGATCGGCACGGCCGCCTCGACCGATTCGACCGCGAAGACGCTGAAGATCAACGCTCTAGTGGTGGACTTTTCCGGCGCCACCCTGACGGACTTCCCCGCCACGGGACCGAAGGACGGGGACGTCATCGAAGTGCAGGGAATCACATTGAGCTCCGCCGGAGCTTTGAACGCCACGCGCCTGGAGCTGCGCTCGGGCAAGGACGTCGTGCCCGACGGCAACGGCCAGGTGGATCTCGATGGACTGATTTCCCGGTTTGCCTCGGCGACCGACTTCGACGTGGCCGGTCGCAAAGTCTCCACCTCCAGCTCGACGAGCTTCGACGGCGGCACTGCCGCAGATCTGGCCGTGAATGTCAGCGTGGAGATCGAAGGGCGTCTCGATTCGTCCGGAACGATCCAGGCGACGAAAGTGGAGATCCGCAGGGCCGTGGACGCCAGGTTGACTGGCCCGGTCGATTCCGTCGATGCGGCGCACGGCAAGGTAGTCGTGCTCGGCATCCAGATCAGCGTGGATCTGATGACTCGGTACGAGGATCACGGATCCGGCAGGGTCAACACGTTCAATCTTACGTATGTTCATACAGGCGACTGGCTCGAGGTGCGGGGTGAGGCGACCACAGCGAGCGGTACGAGCCTCGAAGCTACGCGAGTCGACCGTGTCCAACCGCAGTCGGAAGCGCAATTGATGGGAGTCGTGGCCTCGGCATCCGCCCCGAAGTTCCAGGTGCTCGCCACGACAGTCGCGACCACCGACAACACGAGCTTCAATCACGGATTGAATGTCAGGGACTTCTTTGCGAACGACCCCGTCGGGGAGACCGTTTCAATCAGGGGAACCTGGGACGGCTCCGTGCTCACCGCCGATGATGTGAACATAGGCGATGACAACGGCGACGACGACGACAACGACAACCGCGGCCCCGGCAACGGCGGAGACAACGGGGGCGACAACGGCGGCAATGACGGCGGCGGTAACGGTGGCGGTGACGACGGCGGCGGAGGCGGCGACAGCGGAGGCGGCGACAGCGGAGGCGGTGGCGGGGGTGGTGGCAGCGGAGGCGGTGATGGCGGCGGCAGCGGAGGTGGCGCGGGCCCCGGCCCCGGCTGAGGTTGTCCTGTGCCGTCCGGGGCCGTCACGGGCCCCGGACGGTACGACCGGCCTCTCGAGAGGATCAGTGGGGCGCGACCGCCGCGCTGATCGTATTGAGTTGCCGATGATTGAACCCGCCCACGTCGGTGGTGGCAAGGCCGTCCAGCTGGCGCTCCATCTCACCGAATGCTTCATCTGACAGCGCCCATCCGAGCGGCAGGCGGTACTGGCCGTTGCACAGCCGGAAATGAAACACGTAGTCGTCAGTGAAGGGGTCCCGTGAGTCCTTCTGGATGAGCCCCTGAGTGAACAGGTGCCTCACCGCAACTCTGGCGGCTACCCCGCGCGCATCGCGTGTATTCACGAGCGCGAGCAGCGGAGCGCGGATTTCGCCGTACTTCGAGTAAGGTACGTCGTATCTGTTGGCGTCCGGACAAGCGTCGTCGCTGCGCATGGACTCGACACCCGGATCGTTGCTGATGTGGATGAGCCTGACGGGGCAGTCTTTGCCGCCGTAGGGCGTTTCGCCGCCGCAGGAAGACGCGTAGTCGGAATGCAGCAGCACCAGCAGCTCGCCGATCGTGGTCGTCCCCGAATTCTCGAAGTAGCCTCCATCGACGAGCTGCCGCGTGAACGACTTCCCTTGTTTGAGCAGGACCGCATCGGTGAGGCTTCCTGCTGGACTCACATATGTGAATCGCGCGCTGTTGTGGACGACCGCGCTCAGCGGACTGGAAGCCGGGAGCAGCCCGTAGGAGAACACCGCGAAATTCGCAACATCCGTGTCCTGGCCCGGGGCGCGCAACGATTGAAACGGCTCCTGGACGAATCGTTGACCGGTCTGAACCTCGGTCGAATTCAGGAACAGCAGCGGCACGTGCTGCGTGCCCGCCCAGAGATCTTTCCAGGGTCGGGCGAACTGGGAGCACACGGCCTGCTCGGCAGAGGTGGGGGACGTCGCTGCCGTGGCCGAGGGCCGGTGCCGGCACGCCTCTGACCAGGCAAGCTCGAACCGCGTCTCCAGACGCTCGCCCCGATCTACGAACACCGGCCGAAACCAGAACCGCTGGAGAAAGTCCGTAAGAAACATCGTCTCGACGGTCGCGCCGAGGTAATCCGCGGTCGAAAGCCGTTTAGTCAGCGTGTCGATGTCCTGCAGCCGAATCACGCCTTGGCGCTCGCCCTCGACGAGGGCTGCAAACCAAGCGAGTCCGAGGCTCCCTCCCGAAACCCCGCTGCCAAGGAGCATGTGCTTGGAGAATTCCCCGTGGGACGCCACCTCCAGCCTGGAAAGCACCAGCAGCGTCCAGGCCGCGGCGCGAATGCCGCCGCCTTCTGAGGAGACGAGATAAACGGGCTGCGACGCCGGCCGTCCCTGGTCCCAGGATGCGGCGTAGCTCAGGAACGACGATGCGATGGGAGCCCCAGCGTCGACATTGGCCGCGGTGGGGGTGTCGGACGAGTGCATTCCGGCATACAGGCGCACTCGGTGGTTGTCGTTGCAACCGAAGAACTGCAGCGCGCAGGCCAGCACGAACAGGGCGGTCAGCAATGGGAACTGCCAACGGGCCGCTTGTATGGTCAGGAACGTCCCGGTGACGGTGAGGAATGTAGCGCACAGGAGCACGACGCCGAGCGCACCGGTCTTCGAAAGCAGCCCCGGCTCCTTGGCCGCGAGTATCAGCGCCACGACGTTCGCGATCATGATCACGGCGTAGACGACGCGAACGGACGGCGGGAGCTGCGACCAGCGCGACACGCGAGGATCACCGGAGGGGTGTTTTGCCAACCTGCTGACACCGCCGAACAGGTGTCGTCGGGCGATGAAGAACGCAAGCAGGACAATCGCTTCGACGCCGAACAGGATGGGCACCCACGGGGAGCCACTCCCGGTCACCGCGACCGACTTGTTTTGCAGCGCGATGGCCGTGCCCACCGCCATGAGCAAGGGTATGGCGGCCCCCAGTGCGCGGGGTAGCCATTCGCGCAATCCCTCGGCCTTGGGATCGGAGAGCGTCGGGAGGGTGGGAATGTCGAAACGGTACACGGTACGGGCGGTGTGCCAGACCGCGAAACCGAGGCACCCGGCCATGGCGAGCGCGCCGGCGCGTGCGGCAATACCCACACTCGATGCTACACCGGAATTCGGCAGCACCAGCAGGAGGAACAACTCCCAGATCTGGTCGACCCAGAATGTCAGGATCACGCCCAGGAGGATGATCAGCAGTGGAATGCGCACTGCCTTGACGTGATCGACCAGCAGTCCGACCGTCAGTGCCGGCATTCTTGACGCATGCGGCCCGGCGGCCTCGGTCGGCGTTCCCTCTGGCTTGCCCATCTCGAATTGCTCCCCATGGTCGCGCGCAAGGCGCTCGTTGTCGTTCGACGCTGCTCGATGCGCGAGCGGTCGCAATTCTATTGCATCCGTACAGCGCCGCGCGGCCGTACGCGCGGCCGTACGTTCTGTAGGGTGAGTGCGCCTAGTCGAGCGCGGGTTCGGAATGGTGCTCGTGCGTGATTCGCCAGTCGATCACAGAATCGATACCGGGCAGTTACACATTCCGCCTCCAGTGCAACGAAGGTGTAACAGGCACTGACGCGATGGTAACCGTCACAGTGAATGCCGGCGGCGCCTGGCACCGGCCCAGGCGGCGGCAAGAGCGGCGGAGCCAGGTGGAGGTCGATCCGACGGACCGGAGCCGGCATGGTCGCCACCCGCCAACTGACCGCCTGGAAAACACGAGCGCCTCGGGTGACAGCGCCGGATTGACGGCCTTCCAAACGGGCCCCTATTCTGGGTTGCTCACCACCGGCGACCCATCGGACCACAGGGAGAATCGGATGAAGACAGAGCTCATCGCCGCCGCGTGCGGCTTTGCGTTGCTCGCCACGGCGAGCAACGCGCAGGTTCCCGTCAACATTGCCGAGAAGGTGCGCGCCGCGGGGCAGGCCATGGACCCCACGATCAGCCAGCTCTACGCGCCGATGTTCCCGAAGGAGGCCTGGGCCGGCGTCAGCATCCAGCGGGACATTGCCTATGGCTCCGACCCCCTGCAGAAGCTCGACGTGTTCACGGCGAACGGGGCCAAGGGCAAGAAGCTACCGGTGCTGCTGTTCGTGCACGGCGGCGGCTTCACGCGAGGCGACAAGCACGGCGCTTTCTATCCCGACAACATCACCCTGTGGGCGGCCAAGAACGGCATGGTCGGGGTCAATATCAACTATCGCCTGGCACCGAAGGACCCCTGGCCGGCGGGCGCCAAGGACCTGGCCTCGGCGATCGCCTGGACCAAGGCCAATATCGCGCGCTATGGCGGCGATCCCAACCGCATCGTGCTCTTCGGCCATTCCGCCGGCGCCAACCACGTCGCCGACTACGCCGCCCATCCCGAGGTGCGCGGCGCTGAGGCGTCCTCGGTCAAGGGCGTGATCATGCTGTCGCCGGCCTATTCGACCGCCCCCGGCGCCCGCCCGAACCCCTACTATGGCCAGGATGCCGCCGATCTTGGCGCGGCGTCGGGCCAGGTCACACGCCTGACCGCCAGTCCTTACCCGCTGTTTTATGGCTATGCGGAGTTCGATCCGCCGCCGATGAAAGCCACGGCCAGCGCCTTGATCGAGGGTGTTTGCAAGACCCGGAGCCGCTGCCCCAGGTCGGTGGAGCTGAAGGACTCCAACCACTTCTCCGAAGGTATGGCGGTCGGCACGCCTGATCAACAGCTGACCGGGCCGCTGTTGCAGTGGATCAAGGCGCTGCCGGCGAAGGGGTAGGGGGCGACCTCGGACATAGCCGTTACTTTCGCCGCACGAGTCACTCGAGCCGCGAGTCGGGGGCAGCGGGGAAGGGCGGTGTTCGGTGGCACTAACGTTGGGGTTGCGAGGTGCCCCGAGCGGCCGCTCCGGATGGAGTCGCCGGCGTATCGGCGCGATGTCCAAACTGCACCGACTCGGCCATGTTGGGGAATACATGGCCCCGCGATCTGATACGCCAGCCGTTACGGGTCTTCACATAGACGTCCTCGTACCCTCCCTGCCGCTCGATGGTCGTCGGATTGCCGCCGACGCCCAGCGCCACCAGTATCGACTTCCCCGTGGCGCCCGCCGCGGTGGGCGTGATAACGAGGTCGACGATGAGGTGCGTAATGCCGTAGCCCAGCATAGTCTTTGGGTCGCGGCAGCCGTCGGCCGTGCCGCCATCGACGCGCGCCAGA
>Ga0207695_10009516_pt1 | contig 12017 bp, 6 predicted proteins | sample KBSC54metaG_FD_184354 | JGI IMG/M metagenome (GOLD analysis project Ga0207695, IMG submission 184354) | Corn rhizosphere microbial communities from Kellogg Biological Station, Michigan, USA - KBS C5-4 metaG (SPAdes) (version 2) | ecosystem: Host-associated > Plants > Roots > Rhizosphere > Soil...
CTTGCGGGCGTCAGATGCACTTGGCACGCCGCACCAGCCTGGTAGACGTTGTAGTTGATCGTCCCGACGGCGATGGTCCCATTGCGTGGTTGGCCGGTACCGTTCCCTGCCGCCGTAAAATTCACATTTCCGTTCCCGATGCCGCTACTACTTCCGGAAATCACCAACCAGTCCGCGTTGCTGCTCACAGCCGTCCAGGAGCACGTGCTCGGAGTCACCACGCTGAATGTGCCCACCGCGCCGCCGATGGGAACCGCCGACGAGACCGGCGCGAGCGAATAACTGCACGTGGATGGAAGTTCGGCAACGTAGAACGGTTGCCCGCCAATAGTAATGATTCCATTGCGAAGAGTGGAAGTGGAATTCACGGCCACCGTGTAGCTCAACGTGCCGTTGCCGGTCCCGGTGGCTCCAGCGGTGATACTGATCCAAGCTGAGTCGACCGTCGCCGAGCGATCGCAGGAAGTTCCACTCGCCGTGATGGTGATGGAAGCCGTCCCCCCGGCCGCCGCGAAACTCGCGCTTGTTGGGGAAAGAGTCAACGTGCATTGCGCGGCTTGAGAAACGGTAAAATTTTGACCCCCAACCGAAACGGTAGCCGTTCTCGCTGCACCACTGGTATTAGAAGCGGCAGTGAAATTCACAGCTCCATCTCCCACACCACTGGTTGGAGATGTCAAATTGAGCCAGGTTGCTTGAGACGAGACGGAGACAGTCCAGGCACAGCCGCTGGAGCTGAAATTGAAGCTGCCGGAACCGCCGTTGAACGAAATGTTAGCGCTCGACGGCGTCAGGACGAAATTACATGTGGCGCCGCCCTGGGTCACGGTGTAAGCAACCGAGCCAACCGTAATTGATCCGGAGCGTTGTGTCGAGGAGGTGTTCGTAGCAACTGTAAACGTCACAGGTCCATTCGCCGTTCCGCTGCTGGCGGTGAGGTTGATCCACGGCGCAGCCGTTATGGCCGTCCAAGTGCAGTTCGTAAATACGTTGAAGCTGCCGGATTCCCCAGCAGGGCTGAATGTCCCGGCGCTCGAATCGAGCGAGAAGTTACAAACGGCTGCGGTCTGGGTCACGGTAAAGATCTGGCCGGCGATGCTCAGCGTTCCCGTGCGGGCGCTTGGCGACGTGTTGGCGTTTACCGTATAGCCGGCGGTTCCGCTGCCGGTACCGGGCGAGCCGAAGGAAATGGTGATCCAGGGAACGGCGCTCGTGGCGGTCCGGGCGCAGCTCGATTCGCTGGCGGCGATGGTGACCAGCCCGTTCCCGCCCGCCGCACTGAAGGCGGCGGTGTTAGGACTGAGCGAAAAAGAGCACTGGGCGGAAGATAGTGATGAAGCAGCCACCAACAGACAGAGGACAAGCGAGGCTCGCCATAACTTCGGCATGGATCTAAGGGTAACAGGCCTCAACGCAGTGGTTTCCGGGTTGCAAGTGTGTGGTAAACCCGGCCTATCGGATAGGAGTTGCGGCGGTACTGATGGGTAGGCGGTAACGCGAATTTTTCGCGAAGTTCGTCGCGATTGCGCGGCAAAGGTGTATCCTGGGATTTCGCTGTTCTCTCCCTTTTCTCGCTTATCTAGTCGTGGGGGATTTGTTCCTCCTGTTTTGGTATTGGAAGGTGGGAGTTAGGTATGATGCCGGCCAAAGGATTTGCCGCTAGTGGAACAGTAACGGACTCGAGCGGTACAAACTTGACGATGGGATCAGCGGGTTTAATTGCATGTCCACAATGCGGATCCACAAATCCGGCGGGGACATTTGTGTGCCCGAAATGCAAGACCCCGTTTGACGTGCCCACGATGGTGGCGGAACACACGGATCTTGGCAATACTCCGTACCCCGGCTCAGGTCTGGGCGGCAGCGAAATGCTGGTTCCAGGCAGCTTCCTGGGAGACCGGTACGAAATTCTTCAACTCCTCGGCGAGGGGGGCATGGGCTCCGTCTACAAAGCTCAGGATCGGGAACTCGACCGCGTCGTCGCACTGAAAGTCATTCGCCCGGATCTGGCGCGCAAGGCCACGATTCTCGAGCGTTTCAAACAGGAAATCATCCTTTCGCAGAAGGTCACTCACAAAAACGTCATCCGCATTTACGATCTCGGTCTGGCCGGTGGAACGAAGTTCATCAGCATGGACTTTATCGACGGCCAGGACGTCTGGGGCATCCTCCGCAAGGCCGGCAAGCTTGAGCCGCGCGAAGCTGCACGCATCATTCGCGACGTATGCTTGGGACTGGAAGCCGCTCACTCCGAAGGAGTGGTGCATCGCGACCTGAAGCCGCAGAACATCATGATGGACGAACGCGGCAACGTCGTCGTCATGGACTTCGGAATCGCCGGATCAGTGGAAGACAGTACGCTGACGAAATCCGGAACGCTCATGGGGACGCCGACCTACATGTCGCCGGAGCAAGCGAAGGGCGACAAGGTGGATGCCCGATCGGATCTGTTTGCCGTCGGCGTGATTCTATATGAATTATTGACCGGCAAGGTCCCGTTTCAGTCCGACACCCTGATGGGGCAACTCCTGAAGCGCGTCCAGGAAAAGCCGGTGCCGCCGATCGAGCTCGAGCCGGGCATTCCCGCTCCCATCAACACCATCGTTCTTAAGTGCCTGCAAGCCGATCTGAACCTTCGGTATCAAAACGCCGCGGCCATCCGGCGCGATCTCGATGCGTGGCTCGATCCGGAATCGGTCGGCTTCCAGCTCAGCGCTCCGCTAAGTACGCCGGTCCATCAAACCTGGAAATGGATAACGGCTGCCATCGCGGTGGTGGCCTTGATTGCCGCAGGCATCGTGACCAACGGCATCCTTTCCAGGCCGCCTGTGAAAATGAAGCCGGTATCGATGCTCATCGCCGACTTTGCAAATACGACGGGCGATCCAGTGTTCGACGGAACAATTGAGCCGATGTTCAGTATCGCCATGGAAGGCGCCTCTTTCATCACTTCTTACAATCGAGCCGAGGCTCACCGCATCTCTGCTCAGTTAAATAACAACGATGCGAAGATGGATCAAGCCAAGGCACAGCTCGTAGCCGCGCGGCAGGGCGTCAACGTCGTGATCGGCGGGGATATCGCCAAGCAGGGAAACGAGTACCAGATTACTGTCCGGGCCGTGGATGCCGTCACCGGCAAAGAGATCACTTCTCAGCAGGCGACGACTTCAAAGAAGGAAGAAGTGCTATCCACAATAGGCAAGCTGGCTGCTCCGGTGCGCAAAGCGCTGGGCGACGCTTCCCCCGAATCGGCGCGCCTGGCGGCGGCGGAAACCTTCTCTGCCGGCTCGATCGAGGCGTCGCACGAATACGCAGTGGCGCAAGATTTTCAGTTCGCAGCACGTTGGGACGACGCGATTCAGGCGTATACGAAAGCGATCCAGCTGGATCCCACGCTCGGCCGCGCCTATGCGGGATTGGCGGTGGTTCACGCGAACCTCGGACAGCGCGATGCCGCCGCGAAGTACTTTCAGCAAGCGATGGCCCATATCGATCGAATGACCGATCGCGAGAAGTATAGAACACGGGCCAGCTACTATCTGGCGGTCCGTAACATACAGAGTGCCATCGAGGAACTTACCACTCTGGTGCAGCAGTATCCTGCGGATTCAGCCGGGCTGAATAATCTGTCGGTTGCCTACTCGTACCGGCGCGACATGACGAAGGCATCCGAATACGCGCGGCGCGCCGTGGATATCTACCCGAAGAATGCCTTACCTCGTATGAATCTGGCGGCCTTCGCGATGTATGGCGGCGATTTTCAGACAGCGGAACAGGAGACCCGGACTGTCCTGCAGATCAATCCACAGTACGCCAAGGCCTACATTGTGCTTGGATTGACGAAATTGGCCGATGGCAAACCGAAGGAAGCGATCGAGGCTTATCAAAAGGCCGAGAGTTTGAGTCCGCGCGGCGCGTCCTTCGCGGCGAATGGCTTGGCAGACCTGGCGATCTACGAAGGACGCCTGAAAGACGCCTCCGCTATCTTCGAAAAGTCCATCGCGGCGGATGAGGAAAACAAGAGCCCCGGTACGGCTGCGACGAAGCTCACCACGCTTGCTTACACCCGGTTGCTGCTCGGTCAGAAGGCGCCGGCGATCGCGGCTCTGGATAAGGCGATGGGTTTGAGCAAGCAGGAAGAAGTCTTGTTCGCGGCCGCACGCGTGTACCTGCTGGCCGGTCAGGAAGCAAAGGCCCGTACAATCGCCGCCGACCTCGCATCGAAGCTCGGCCAGGATTTCCAAGCTTACGCCAAGGTGGTACTTGGGGAAATAGAACTCCAGAAAGGCAATCCGCGGGAAGCGATCAATCTGTTCAAGGCGTCATTGACTCTGTCGGATTCCTGGCTGGGCCGTTTCGATCTGGCAAGAGCGTACCTGAACTTTAATGCCTTCACGGAAGCGGATTCCGAGTTAAGCCAGTGTTTAAAACGGAAGGGCGAGGCTACGGCGATCTTCCTGGACGAAGTCCCCACGTATCGTTATTACCCGCTGGTGCACTATTACATTGGCCGTGCCTTAGACGGTCTCCAAAGCGCCGGGGCCAAGGACGCTTACCGGACGTTCCTCTCACTACAATCGCCCGAATCTGAGCAACCCCTGGCTGTGGATGCCAAGAGGCGGCAGAAATAGCTATCTTAAGGTCTTTTTAGTACTGGATTGGGACTGAGGTACGTGTACTACGGTACTCAAGTGTTTTTGTACCCACGCGTATTGCGACTTCCAGACTATAATTGTCCTTACCCTGCCTGCGGAGAGCCGGGGCCTCGTTTGCTTGGAGCATGATGATTGTGATTCGCGCCATTTTTGCTGGGATTCTCATTTTTGGTCTGCCTTCTCTATCGGAGGCGGCAAACAGCCTTAATTTCTATAACAACTACTTCGTTCCCGGCGACTATGCAGTGGCCGGAGTGGGCCTGCGGGCGACCGGAGTAGGCGGTGTTGCCACCGCGAACATTACGATCAGCGGCATTCCCGCCAACGCGGACGTCATCGCCGCCTTTCTGTATTGGCAGACCTTGGACAATACACAGACCGTCAATTCACAGACGGTTTGCGGCAACCCCAATCCGACGGCCTCCTTCAACAAACTCGCCATTACGCCCGTGCAGGTTGCATTTGCTCCTTCCGTACTACAAAGCCAGAACTGTGTCGCCACGTTTCGAGCGGACGTTTTCGGATTGCTCAACGTCCAGAACGCGAAACAGATTCCCAACGGGACTTACGAGATCAAAGTGCCCGACAGCGGAAATTCGGCGACCGCACCCTCTACCGAAGGCGCCAGCCTGATCGTCATCTATCGGGCGCCGGGCGCTTCGTTCAAGAGCATCGTGCTCTACGATGGAACGGCCGTGGTGGGTCCCCGCCTGAACTTCAGCGCGACGATCCAAGGTTTCTATCAGGCTTCCATCACAACGCCTCCCCAGGCGAAAGTGACCTATCTGGTGGGTGATGGCCAGGCGCCGAACGGCCACAACCAGATGTCGTTTAATGGCACGACGGTGTTGACCGACGCCGCAACCGGCTCAGCCGGCCCACTTTGGGACAATCTGACGACAGACGTCAGCGCCTATGTTCCGGCTGGCGCCTCACAGGTAACTGCATCATCGACATTTGTTACGGACGCGATCACATTCAGCGCAGTGGTATTCAGCACAACTGTTCAGGACACCGATGGTGATGGCTTGCTCGATATTTGGGAGACGAACGGCTACACGGATATGACGGACGGTAGCTTCATCAACCTGCCGGCTATGGGCGCAAATCCGAACGTGAAAGATATCTTCGTCGAGATCGATTGGATGGTCGCGGCCGGACACAGCCACCAACCAAAGACCGCGGCTCTGGCCAAGATTGTAGCCGGTTTTCAGGGTGCCCTGGGCGGAGCGATCAACATTCACTTCGATTACGGACAAGGAGGTTTTTATACCGGTGGTAATGCCATCACTGAAGTGCTTCCGACGCAATGGAAGTGGGATACGGTCCATTCGCCCGGCTTCCTGACAATCAAGAACGCTAACTTCAACCGCAATCGCCGTCACATCTTCCACTATTCGCTCTGGGCTCATCAGCGTCCCGACCATCCGGATCCCAGCAACCCTGGCGGTCCATTGATTCCGAATTCCGCTTCGGGCATCGCAGATCTGCCGGGAAGCGATTCCATGATTACGCTTGGGCTCTGGCGCCATCCGGGATCGCCCGACGACCAGGTCGGCACACTCGAAGAGCAGGCCGGCACCATGATGCACGAGCTCGGTCACAACCTGAATCTCCAGCATGGCGGCGCAGACAGTCTCAACTGCAAACCGGACTATCAAAGCATCATGAGCTACGCTTATCAGGTGATTGGATTGACCAGCCTGAATGGCACAGTCTATTTCGATTACTCGCGCCAATTGCTTCCCAGCTTGAACGAGAATACGCTCGATGAAACGGCTGGTCTTGGAAGCACAACTTACCGCGCCCGATGGTTTGCGCCGGCGAATAATCTCGACATTCTCTTGAACCGCCAGACGGTCACACGGTATTGCGACGGAACTCTGCGGGCCTCCCCGGTCGTTGCGTTAGACTCTAACGCCGTGAGTGGGCCCTTAAATTGGGATAACGACGTCAATGGCGTCATCTCGCCATTGACTGTGGCCGTTGACGTAAATGACAGCGGATTGAACGACAGCTATTCGGGTTACAACGATTGGCAAAATATCGATCTCCATCAGGTGAGCAGCGGGTTTGCGTTCTCGGAAGGGGAAATCGCCAACATTGATGGTGAGATCGCCAATGGCGAGATTGCGAATTTCGAAAACGGCGAGATCGCGAATATCGCGGATGGTGAAATCGCCAATTTCGATTCCAACGGCGAGATCGACTTTAACCTTGCTCAGAGTCTTGCCGTGCCGCCCTCGCCCACGTTCCTTGTCTCACGCGTGGCCGCGCACCTCGTGCGGCTGGCCTGGAACCCCGTACGCCAAACCAACGTCGTCAAGTATCAGATCTTCCGGTTTAATACCACGACTGGCTCCTTGGCAACGGCCACTCAGATCGGCAGCGTAATCGGCGCTCCGCCGGTGGCCCCCATTCCGCTTTATAACGACACCACCGTTGTGGCTGGGACGAGCTACAGTTATTTCGTAAACGCTGTAGACGATCAAGGCCACAATAGCCAAATATCAAACATTATTGTGGTACTGGCACAATGACAAGGAGGACGGCGTACATGCTTCGCAATTATCTACTGGTTGGTTGTTTCCTGGTTTCGGGCCTGCAAGCCACCCCGATCGTAAATGGCGGCTTCGATACCGGCGATCTCACGGGCTACACGGTGGATCCTGGCTCCAACGTCATAACAAGTCCGGTTGTCTTCACGGCGGCCGACTGCACGCCGGCGACTCCGGTATGGTGCGCGGCATTTCCGAGCGCGACGAACTCCTACGCATTCCTGTCGAGCGGACCCGGCATTGTGAATTCCGGTGCTACAGATGTTTCGATCCTTGATACGATCCCCTATTTGATTACATCTTCCTCAGCGTCCCTCAGTTTCGTATACGATTTCCTGACGGCGGATGGGTTTGGAGATTTTTTTCAGGTCAACGTGCTGAGCGGTGCGACTATCACACAACTGCTACTAGTGCCCGACTCCGCAGCGGCGAACCTTGTCTTCGGCTCAGGAATCTGCGCCACGGCGCCAGAGTCCTCCCTTCTCTGCACGGATACCGGAATTACGCCGTTCACCACCGCCGCGAATGCACTCTCGGCGTTTAACGGGCAACAAGTTCGGTTTCAATTTCTCGTATCCGATGCGGGTGCGGACGACGGATTCGACTCCGCGGCGATCTTAGACAATCTGGACGGCACCGGGTTACAGGCTGTAGGCACCAGCGGCACACCCGAACCTGCGACGATCCTTCTGGCCGGGGGGGCGCTCGCGGCGCTTGCCCTGCGGAAATTACGCTCGTAGATTCAGAAAGCTCGGCTCACGAGGGTAACGCTGGCTCGCCGCGCGAGGTTCGATTGGATCATAGCGATCTCGTCCGGCGTAAAAGTGAACTTTTTGGATCTCATCTTTGCGAGATCATGATCGTTCCATCGTGCTTTCATCAGGCCCGCTTCGGAGTGGTTCTCAAGCTTGAGAAGAACATGGCCCATCTCGTGAGCCAACACGTGTCCAAGTATGGCGGCATCCGGGGCCAGGCGCAGGCCAAAGATCCGTGACACACGGTCAAAGAACACCGTGATGCGAACGCCGCACTTTGCAAACGGACGGGCCTCGGCCAACACTCCACGCTTGTACTCGGCCGGCACGGAATAGGCAAAACGAATATCGATGGTTTCGACAGCGGAAGCATTCTCGCAGGCGGCAGCTTGTAACTCGGGGCGCCTGGGCACCGCGGAGATCGCCCAACGAACCCGGACTCCCGCGGAGGCCAGGATCTGCTTTGCCACAACTTCGCCCTGAGCCATTGTAAGTCCCGAAACCGCGCCGACGTCGAACACCCGGACCAGCACTTCCGGCTGCGCGCCATCCGGATTCTCCGGCATCACGCGATGGCGCCCGCTGGAAATCGCCTGCACCATCATTCCGAGAACTAGGATTTTGTTGATCATTTGGCTGCCTTCCGTGGCTTTGATAGGGCAGTCGGCAGGCCAAAGCGAATAACGGGTTTTTGGCTGTAAACGGTTGATTGGACTGGCGGCTCTTCTTGCGAGAGAAGGTAGTTTAGAACCTTTTGCTGAATTCACTCACCAGGAGGTGAAACCTATAGGCGAGGATAGCCGGTCAAGCCGCCAATCAGTGGCGCGGCGTACTCGGTGAACGCTGGAAGGATATCGTTTCCGGCGGGCGCGATCCACTCGAGCGGCAGCAATCGCTCCAGCCGGGCGACATTTTCTAGCGCGGTCAGGAAGGTGCTGCTCCGGTAAGGGTCGTTGGAATCCCGTTGAATCGCTACCATCACGCCGGTTCGTCCCTCCACTGCGGCGATAGCGGCTGCGCGGCCGCAGTCGAAAGCCTCGCGCCGATCCACGGCTGTAGCGAAGGGTCCGCAGCATCGCCCGAGCAGTCCGGGCTTTTCAGCCCGCGCGCGAACGCCTAATTTCGCACTCAATAGCCGCGCCAAAGTGTGTCCGAGATTCGATGCCAGGCGGTGTACGGAACTTTCGGGGCGATCGACTTCGGCGCCGAAAGTTCTCCCGGTGTCGTCGAGTTGCCCTTCGCAAACAGCGACCACTGCCCGTCCCAAACGGCGATACACCTGCTCGACATCCGCGGCCATTTGGTCGAGGCTGATTGGCCGTTCGGGAAAATAGATGAGGTGCGGCGCATCGTCTTCGTGCTTACGCGCGATCGATGTCGCCGCGGCCACCCAGCCCGCATTCCTGCCGAGCACCTCCAATACGCTGATTGGAGACGGAAGCGACCGGTTGTCCTCGCCCACGTCGCGCGCCGCGGCAGCGAAGAAATGCGCGGTGGACGCGTAACCCGGCGTGTGGTCGGTTACCGCGAGATCGTTATCGATCGTTTTCGGAATTCCGATGACTTGAAGCTCATAGTCGGATGCGCCGGCGCACTGGGCCAATCGCAATGCGGTATCCATGGAGCCGTTGCCGCCGGTGTAGAAAAAACAGCGAATGTTGTTCCGCTGGAAAACGTCCAGTACCCGCTCGTAATCCGGATCCTCGAGTTTCAGACGGCTGGAACCGAGCGCCGATCCTGGCGACTCGCCGATGGACCGAATCAGTTCCGGGTCCCGGCCGAGGAGACTGATCCATTTCTCCTCGAGCACGCCCCTCAATCCAAATTCCGCGCCATACAACATGGAGACGTTTGGCTGCCTGCGGCATTCTTCCACGAGACCTGCCAGGCTGGCGTTGATCACCGCCGTCGGGCCGCCGCCGTGGGCGATCAGCGCGTTCGCAGGCTTCACTCAAACCCCCTTTCGCCAGCCCGGATCGTTACCGCGTTTGACGGGGAAGATTGCAGGCTGTTCACAAGCCCAGGCAACCGGCCGCGATATTCCCGGCCTCACTTCAAGCTGCGCTGAAAGGTGGAGGCTGCCTGCATAGCCCACGGGTAGCAGAAAAGAGGCCTGGCGAACGCCGCCGCTATATGGATGCCCGGGATCAAGCGCGCCCCGGAGCTTCAACTTTCCATCCGGGCTCTCCAGGTGCAACCAAAGCACGCCCGGCACGCCTGCCACACCGCGATTCGAAACGGCCACGATTATTTCCATCGTCCCGTGCCGCTTGCGCTGCCACACCCAGGCCGGCCGCAGCCGATATCCCAGGTTGGCGCGCAAACGTTCGAAGCCGCGCGGGTATCTTTCGTTGTAGTGCGCCAGATTCGCCGACTCAGTCCAGAGCGACCAGTAATTTGCCTTTACGTCGAGCACGTGAAGCATGTAGTTTTCAAGCACGTTGACGCCGGCTGCGTCGACCTCGAGTTTCGCCGCATCGTACTGGCGGAAATAGCCGTCCTCAAGGATTGCGGCGAGCCAGGGTGGCCGATTGGCAAGTTGGCCGATCTGGATTGGTTCTTCCACAACGATGCTGTCCGACCGAAGCCACGCCCCGGCCCTCACGGCCATGTCGATCACTTCGCGATTCCCGACGTTACTGATGTCCGGCTGTGTGTTTACCGCTAGCGGAGTCTTTTTCCAGGTCTCCAGCTGCAGGCGCGTCATGCCAACGGATGTGCGTTCGGCGGTGACGTAATCGGGAAACGGATTCGGGAAATTGCTGGTGTGGCCCTCTCCCCAAAAGCCGTACTGCATCAGATCCATCCACTCTATGAGAGGATTTCCTTCGAATTGCGCCGCCAGCAAATCGTTGAGTTCGGCGAAGGCCTTCTGAAACGCCGGGAGATCGTAGCGGGGCTCCGTGTACTGTGCTGCGATTTTCACCAGCGGGATCTGCGAACGGAGAAACTCCGGCAGCGCGAGCTGTTCCGGCTGGAAAGCGGTATTGGAGAGTTGAATGCGAAATGCGACGCGCAGTCCGTGACGTTTAGCAGCGTCGAGAGTCAGTCCCCAAACTGGATCAAGCTCAAGTTTGCCGGCACGCTTCTGCACATTACGCCAATCACAGCGAATATACAGCACGTCGACAAACGGCAAGCTGGCCAGCCGCTCAACATGTTGTTCAAGAGTCTCCCGGCCCGCTCTTGCGGCCAGCGACGGACCACCTTCTTCCCACGTATAACCAACCAGTCCAAGGCCTGGATTGTGAAGGGGTTTCTCGGACGGCGTCGTGAACAGAACCGTCTGCCAGCCTTGATCCTGGTCGATATCAAAGGGTCCCTGGTTGAGGCGCTCTCGTACCTGCGGCGCGGGCACATCCGCGTAAGCGGCGAGCGCCGGCAGCATTGCCACATGCTTCAATAGGTCTCTTCGCTTCATACCTGTTTGAATTTTCCCCGGTTTCGCAGGCCGCCCAGGAGAGGAGCGATTTTCCCGTGATTAACGATTGACAAGAGCGGTCAGAATGCCGGAAAGTAATTAAAAGAAGGTTATCGCAAGAAAACGAAAGAGTCAAATGACCATGTCCGCCATTTTCCGCCTTTTCGCCGCCGCCCTACTGGTGACTGAAGCCTGGGCCGCCCGTCCTGGAGACTTCCAGGTGATCGGTCAAGGCGGAGGCGGCGCAATGTACTATCCGACTATCAGCCCCCATGATGCTAACACGGCATTAATTGCATGCGATATGACCGGAGCGTACATTACCCACGATGGCGGAACATCGTGGAGAATGTTCAATCTGCGCGGCACGGCCAAATTTTTCGTATTCGATCCGATTGCCACGAACACGATGTATGCGGAGGTCGATGGGCTGTGGCGCAGCACCGATGGCGGCGAGAGTTGGAAGCTCCTTTATCCGAAGCCGTTTACCATTCAGCGAATCCAAATGGAGTCCGATCATGCAGACGAAAGCATCGTTGCCGAGCCGAATGCCCTTGGGACGGTCACGGCGCTGGCCATCGATCCCGCGGATTCCCGAACACTCTATGCGGCCGGTGGCAGTCCGAAG
>Ga0207695_10009518_pt1 | contig 12015 bp, 19 predicted proteins | sample KBSC54metaG_FD_184354 | JGI IMG/M metagenome (GOLD analysis project Ga0207695, IMG submission 184354) | Corn rhizosphere microbial communities from Kellogg Biological Station, Michigan, USA - KBS C5-4 metaG (SPAdes) (version 2) | ecosystem: Host-associated > Plants > Roots > Rhizosphere > Soil...
CTTCGCTGGCTGCTCTGGCCAGCGTCTTGGTCTGATTCCGGCGAATGCCGGTGGGGTGGACCTGAACACGACCAAGCGCTGATCAGCGCGTGCGAGCGCAATCGAGATCTCGCTCCAGCGCCGACTGAAGATCGGCAGGTTTGACGGTTATTGTGCGCGTGGACCCCGGCCTTTCAACGTGCAAACGAATTGCAACTTTACGATACGCCACCCGGTCAGTCGCCTGCATCTCTTCCTCGTCCGTTTCGATTTCATAGCTGCCAGGCGGCAATTCACCTAAATCGCCATTCAACGTGAACGGATAGTGGAATGTGACCACGGAAAGCCGCGTGCGCATAATGGCTCTATCGAACGTCCGTCCGGGCGTCGCTCAAACGCGCGCTCCGTTTCGCCGCGGCGATGGCGTCCCTTGCGTTGGAATAGCGATAGCCACCCCAATGGAAAACGGTCAGCTGAACCGACGTGATGCCATATTGCTTTAACGCTGCAGCTTCGATGTCTTCCGAATCTGACATTGCTGGGCTCGCCGGGCCGCCCTCGTTTTCCCAACGCTCAGTTGAGTTTGCCGATGTGAGGACAGGCGCAGAAATAACCATGATTTTTTCTCCTGCATCAAGGGGGAGCACATGTCTCTCAGTCACAGGCGGCTGAAACAAATATAATATTGCGAGTGATTTTCTGCATATATCATCCTTATTAGACAATTCATATATTTAGATTGACTATTGGATGATTGGATTATATATAGGTTTCGCTACCAGTCGATTATAGACGGTCTTTGGCGCTAAGTCGCTCCTTTTATCCCTTCTTAACGTCTCCTAGCCGGCCGGCGACCAGTTTGGCGTCGGCCAACAAAGGAACTCACCATGAAATATGTTGGAACCGTCAAATCATTCGACACCATCAAGGGCCTGGGAGAAATCAAGCAGGAAGCTGGCGGCGATGATCTTCGCTTCGATAAGAGTGCGATCCAGTGGGACCGGAACGTTGCTCCAACGGTCGGCCAACGTCTTACCTACGATCGGGGCATCATGGCCGACCGCCAGCCCTGCGCTATGAATCTGATGACAATCTAATCGATCGGCCGCGCTGACCTCGACCGATCTCGTGAGCGTAGGGGCCGAGCCCGGAGGACGAAGACTTTGGTCTTCGTCTTTCGGGTGAGCCCTTCTCATGCGGAGGCTCGGCAAAAATGGCGGGCTCCCTCACTTCCAGGACAAATTCCATGCGACCACTTTTCATAATGTTCGTCTGCCTCGTCGCTTTTTCAGCCACTCCGGCCAATGCGCACTGGGGTCAGGACCGAACATTCAGTCGGCAACTGCAAGCGCAGATCGACGATGGCGTGAGCCACGACAGGATTTCCTCACTGGAAGCCACCCAATTACGCCAAAAGCTCAATAGGCTCGCGCAGCTTGAACGCGACTTCATGCCGAATGGAATTAGCGGCCCGGAATATGCTGTTCTATTTCAGCGCAGCGCCGCCCTGTCGAAGGAGATCCGTGTTACCGCTAGCCATACTGGCCGGAGCGAAAATACTCCGCCGATGACCTGGGAAAGTCGAAATCGTGACGGTCGCTGGATCCCAGACGCCCGTTTCGCAGGATTGCGTCCCGGCGACCGGTTCAGCGGGGATTCGAGGATCGGCCAGCGCGTTACGGCGCGCGTGGGGAAGATGCCGGACCAGTATAGGACGGAATACGTCGATACCGACCAGGTCTATTACGGTTATGATAACGGCCGCGTCTATCAGATCGACCGCAAGTCGCAGACAATCCTCGCGCTCCTCGACCTCATGCGCTGAGTTTTCTCGGATTGAACCTTGACCTTCCATGGGCCTGTGAGAACGGAGAAGTGCATGAGAGACGGCGTGTGGAGTCGCGGAGACAATACAGAACTCGAAGTTTGGATTGCCGGGCAAGTTCGCTCAGTGGTAGTTACCAGCGAGGCGATTGCGCAACTATCAGGCGCTTACCCCGGAGGAGGCGGCGGCAATGGATGCCGAGGAGCGGCGACGATTTGTCAGGGACAATATTTCCCTGGTGGCTGCTTCGGCGAACTCGAAGGTTAAGCGAGAGGACGGGGCACCCGCGTCGATCATCATCCATTCCGGAGAGTTGCACGAGCAATCGCGTTAGTTGCCCCAAAGCCCGATTGTAAGCGGATCGTCTCCAATGGGCCGAAACTGACACCCGGCGCCACTGAATCACGCTGCCCTACGCCATTGAGACAGTGAACTGGGACGCATGTCCCAGCTCGGCGAAGCTGTGGGATTCTGACGGACGCCCTGACTGTCGATCCGCGCGCGTTGTAAATTTTGGCTACGGCAGGTATGTAGAGCTTGCTAATAGTCGCAATCAGATGGTCTTCGGCGCTTTGCGGCTCCTTTTCCTTCTCTCGCCTCTCCTAGCATGGGAGGGCCGATTGGGCGGTCCGCCGCAGGAGGAAACATAAATGATCACTGGGACTGTAAAGTTCTTCAATGCCGACAAAGGCTATGGTTTCATCCAGCCGGAGGACGGAAGCGGCGATGCGTTCGTGCATATCAGCGCCGTCGAAGCGGCTGGCATGCGCACCTTGGATCGCGAGCAGCGCGTCAGTTACGATCTCGAAAATGACAAGCGAGGTCGCTCAAGCGCGGTGAACCTTCAGAGCGCCTGATTACGAGTATTGCCCGCTCTGCGCGCTTTCGCGGAGCGGGCGCCACTTGAAGGAAGTGCGCCATGTCGACGCTAGACTTTTACAATGAGCGAGCCGCCGCTTGTCGGGCGGAAGCCGCAGGCAGCGCCCTCGCGAATGTCCGCGAGCGCTGCCTCAACGCAGCGTCTGCTTGGGACGACCTCGCAGATCGAGTTCGCCGCACAGAAACATATCGGCTCGCCGATGCCGCGCGAAAGGCGGCGGAAGGAAGGAGCTGCTAATGGTAGAGCAATGCAGCTCGCCATGAGCGACCGCAGGTTTCTCGTCCTTGCTGCAAAACGGAACTTGGAAATGTCGGCGATTGAGCCGCCGCACGCCGCAGGAGTTTGCAGCTCTATAGCATTCGAAGTGGCACCGACATCATGAGACGACAACCAAAATCAGTCTTGACTGTCGAAGAACCGGGAGAGAAGCATCGTTCATCATTGCCACTCTGGTGACCGATCGCGCCTCCCCGCCGGCCAGAGAAAAGTTCTTGGCCAACCTCTATCGAATGAAACGCGACTGCCTCGCCTTCATTGAAGAAGCGAGCCTTCGGGGCGATTGTCGCGAAGCCGACTAGTTCAAGGAACACCTGGAACGTATTGAGTCAATGATTGAGCAATCTGGCGGCGACCCGGACGCGTGAAAGCCGGGATGTGGCGTGCCAACTACCGTCCCTTATTTGGTGTTGTAAAAGGGCCCACGGTGTCGAGCCCAGCAAGAACGCGCCGGGTTGCGTCCAATCTTGCGCTGCTCTTCCCCCTATCTGGATGCATTAAGGAGGTCCGATGGCTCGTTACACAATCCACGTCCCCCAGTCGGATATGGCTATGGGCCTGGAAAGCCCATTGAATGCGATCGAAGCGTATTACAAAGTCCGTGAATTACGCGAGATGGGATTTAAGGTAGTCTCGCTCAGGAACGTCGACACAGGCGAGGAGATCGTCGATATTGAATCTCTCATCCGCGACAGCCCCGATGCGTGAATCACCGGACAGGTGCAGCCAGGCTGGGAAGCGGCTCGCTCTTTGCGGTCAGCAGAATGGTGGGTGGCCGACCTTAGAACGTTAGGCTGGTTCACAATCCCGTGATGGCAACAATGCAGGGACCTCCGTAGCTACTATCGATCGTGTCGCCAGGGCCACTAAGTCTCGGACGCGATACACTTATGGATGAGCACGCCGTCTGTGACCCGCCAGCATCCCGTCGCGCCGATCCACCGTGAATGGCACCCACCAGGATCCCGTTCCGGCTCTTCGAGGACCATGGTGCCGGGATGACCGCACGCAGGGCACCTCCGCTGCCAAGCTCTTTCGATCATTTTCACCCGAATCTCCGTCCTGTGGGCCTGCCTTCGATCACTTGTCCGATCGTCTCCGAGCGCCGGCGCGAATGCCCACAGCCGGCAAGGCTACTCGCCCTGGCGGTCGTCAATCTGCTCGACCTGTATTTCCTCGTTCGTCGGCTGAGTTTCGTTCGCCTGAGCTTGGGCGGCTTCCTCGATGGGCTTGAGGTTCACGGCGCTCATTTTGCCGCGATTGTCCTGCTGGAGATCGTAGCTGACGCGTTGATTCTCGCGAAGGCTGCGCATTCCCGCCCGTTCGACCGCCGTAATGTGGACGAAGGCGTCGTTGCCGCCGCCATCAGGCGCAATGAATCCATAGTCCTTCGACTCGTTGAAAAACTTCACGGTTCCGTTGGTCATTCCTGTTTCCTTCCAGGGCAAAGCCGCATACCGGCCCGCTTCGTGCTAGGAGCGAAAAGAGAAGGAAAAGGTGCCGCAAAGCGCCTGTAGACCGTCAGTCTGCGACTAGTAGCGGCCGAAAGCCTAGGCTCTTTCATAAATAATAATAAGCCGTGCCAAAAATAATCCTCGCTAGGGAGAATGATGTTTCCGTGCTAATGTTAAGCATCGCGTGGAATTTTACACCGTAGCCTCCTGCGACTGAGAGACAATTGTGCTCCCGCTTACGAGAAGGGAGCTTTCATGTCAGGACTCAACAACGATGCCGTACCCCAGTCAGAACTTGACCGGTTCGGCATACAACGTGTGCCTGCTTATACGTTCTTGTGGGGTGGATATCGCTATTCAAATGCCCGCGATGCGCTTGCGGCAGCGAAGCGGAACGCCAAATGAGCTCGCGCAGGCGAAGGCCTGAAGACACTGCGGATGGGTGCCGAGCGTTCGCAGCATCTGACCGTGAGCGGGCATCGGGAACCCAGAATAGTCATGTCCGTGGCACGTTTGAACGGAGCGCGGATGCATGGCGCGCAAGGGCCCGCCTGCTTGAGCGACGCGATGCTGGCCTCGATGCCGGTTTGAATCCCGAACGATCAAGTGGCGAAGTTCGCCCCAATCAGGAGTCGCTGTGATGGCGAAAGGACAGAAGCGCTCGAACAAGGAACCACGCAAGCCGAAGGCGAAGGCCCCGAAGAAGACCAACGCTTCTCAACCCTCCACCAAGCAGCTCGGGATTCCCGGCTGATGAAAATCGAAGGAAGTGCCCGCTCAAACCTCATTTCAGCGATCACGAGCGTGCGGCGATGGCGAGGACGGCGGGTGCACGGAGATACGCTCGCCTATTGGCACGCGGTTCTCGACCAGGGTCGGCGTTCAACAGGTGAACCGGTAGCCGACCTGGTTGCGGAGCTGGAGGGCGAGCTGGCCCGCTCTGGCAGACATACGCAATGAGCTAATGACCGGCCGGCTTGAATATCTTTATGTCCGGCACCTCCGTCACAACGAGTGGCTGTGCGCCGCTAGCCAGGGTTAGGCGCGTCTCGCGCGCGCTCTCCGTAACGCCACCTAGTCATCGTCACCCGTGCAGACCCTGCGGACAAGGAGAAATGGCCTATGGCCAAGGAAGAGCTGCTTACGATTGAAGGGGTGATCGAAGAAGTCTTGCCAGATGGGCGGTTCGGCGTGATGCTCGACAACGACTGCCGGATCATCGCGTATACGGCGGGAAAGATGCGACGCCATCGCATTCGCTCGATCGTAGGCGATCGTGTCCACGTCGAAATGACGCCCTATGACTTATCCAAAGGCAGGATCGTCTATCGCGAAAAGACCGGCGGCCCCTCACTCGGGCCGCGACGACGGACTTTCCGCAGGTGATCCGTCACTCGGCGTCCAAATGGGGGCATTTATGATTGATGTGTGCCAATCGAGCCTGGCCTCCAGTCGTTGAAGGCTCGGGTCGAGATTGACTCGCATGGTTGCGTCGACCTTGGAACGTAAGTGCTTGAACACGCAGCGAGAAACGCGCCTGGTTGAGTCCAATCGTACGCTTCCCAATCTAAGCGCAATTAGGAGGTCCGATGGCGCGTTACACAATCCACGTCCCCCAGTCGGAGATGGCAATGGGCCTGGAAAACCCGTTGAGTGCGATAGAGGCGTATTACAAAGTCCGTGAACTACGCGAGATGGGATTTAAGATGGTCTCGCTCAGGAACGTCGATACAGGCGAGGAAATCGTCGACATCGAGTCGCTCATTCGGGACAGCCCCGATGCGTGAATCACCGGAGCGGAACAGCCAACGTCGCCAATGGGTGGAAAGCGGGCCTAAGCCCTTAATGTCGGCTGGCCAGGAAAGCATCAGCGCCATTGTTAGCTTTTACTCACACGGGGTGTAGGTTGGCCCTCATGGCTTATCGTCTGAACCTCTACCGCGACGGTAAGCTGACAAGCACTGAGCTGATAGATGTTTCGCTCGAAGAAGCTAAGGGATTGGCGATCTCTGTTCTCGACCGCCGACAAGCTCACAGAGCTGAGCTGGTAAACAAAGCTGGTTCGATCCTCTTCCAGCGTTGGGCCGTCCTGTAACGGTCAAGCCAACAATGTCAGCCATCGATGGAGACCCGACAGTAGCATGGATAGGTTTTGAACAATGTCGGTAGGCCCATCTGTCAGACTCTCGGTGCTTCGAGACATCGCCTGGGCTCAATGGGACCCCATGGGCTTGAACGGCTCCGAAGGCGGTTGGCGGCGAAGCCACGCCGCTGATGAGTACGACCGGCACATGGGCCGGGTAGCAACAGGTCTGCGCAACGGTGAGCGAAATGAAGCTCTTGTTGATTACTTAGTCAGCATCGAGACGGTGCATATGGGCCTCACCGAGACTCCGGCAACGCGGAAACGAGCTGGAGCCGCCGTGGCATCGGTTCTCCAGCTTCTAGAGAGCAAGACGTAGCGTCCGCTTTGGGTAGAAAACGGACTTTCCCACTGAGGTGCAAGAAAGACTACCGAGCGAGGTCCTCCTCGCTTGCCGCGGTGGCGACGAGATTCACGGTTCGAGCTTTGTGTCCGCTCATTCGTGACTTGCTAATGTCCGCAATAGGTCGATCCTCGCCAGTGCCAGGTTTGGAACAACCGGGTATTCAGCGCTTCACGCGCACTCAGATGTGAGTCTTACTTTCGTACTGGCTAGGCGGCGCGAGGCTCTAAATCCCGAAACCCTACCAGCAAGCGTTGGCGCTCGTCCCAAAGGGCGAGCCGCCAACATCCTAGGCTCTGACGCAGGGTTATTATTTTGGCGACGCGCTGCAACTCAGGGGCGGCGTCGAGACAGGCTTGAAGGTGGTAGTTAGGAACCCGGCTGCACAAGTGATGCACGTGGTGCAACCCGATGTTCCCGGAAAACCACTGCAATAGTGGAGGAAGCTTAAAATAGGAGCTTCCGCTCATGGCGGCTTCGTGAAAATTCCAATGGCCGTCCCGTTCCCAGTGAGTGTTCTCGAACTGGTGCTGCACATAAAACAGCCAGTTACCAATCCAGGAAGCAATGACCATTACCGGCAAATACATTCCTAGGACGGGGAGAACGCCGAACACCGCGCAGGCAAGACCGAATGCGGCAAGCAGCGCGAGATCCAGCGACACGATGCTGCTGCGGCACTTAGAGTCTGAGAATCCATGATAGAGCGGCAATCTTTGTAACACGATGAAGTTGATCGGTGCGCCCAAGCCAACCATCACAAATGGATTGCGATATAACCGGTAAAGCACCCTCTTAAGCCGCCCCGCGGCCAGGTATTCCGCGACGGTCCAGGTTTCCACGTCACCTCGCCCGCGGCGATCGAGATTGCCGGTGGAAGCATGATGTATGCCGTGACCCTGGCTCCAGCTGCTGTATGGAGTTAGCGTAAGCACCGAAAGAGCGCGCCCCAGGAAGTCGTTGCTGGCCCGCGACTTGTAAAATGAGCCATGACCGCAGTCGTGCTGAATGATGAAAAGGCGCACGAGTAGTCCGGCTGCCGGAACTGCCAGCGGCAGCGCCGGCAAGTAGTGGCCGTGCGATACGGCGCCCATAACCACGAGCAACACTATGAACGCGATGCCGGTCGTGGTCAGCTGGAAGGTGCTTCGCTTGGCATCGGGGCCATATTGTTGGAACCGACGGGACAGCATTGGTCCGAGAGTCTCCGTCCGCGTAGTCACTTTGAGCCCTTGCGATTTCGGAGTCTCGTTCCTTTGCAAACTCAGTCCATTTCTATTCTGGGTCAATGATCCGAACAGGATGGGTCACCGTTCCCACCGCAGGGAGCGAGCTTGCTGAACCGATGCATCAATGATGATGTGTGTGTCGAACCCTCGGTCCGATATCAAAGTGGCCAGAGCAGAACTACCCCCTATCTGCAATAGTTCGATGCCGGCTGGCGTCCGCAATGGGTGGAAAACGGACATTACGAGCGCCTGCGTCTGGAGTCGGCAGGAACGAAGGCCACCTTGCGTCGCTAAGCGTGGATGGTCTCACTGGTTAGCCTCGCTAGGTCTATAGATTGGAAGTTCTTCGCAGCGACCGTGGCGATCGGGGTGATCACTGCGCTAATAATCTTGTCATATCGGCCCTAGGCCATTCCCGCGCGAATCTTGAACGATTTGCAGGACGCGAGCTGCTCCGCAATACGATGAATGGTTGACGCAGCGAGGGTCACCGCGCGCAGTCGTTCAAAATATAATTAGGTAGGCACCCTAAAGAGGCGTATTGCCCTAGCAGGGGACGACGCCGCACTCGCTGGCGTTTCTGCCGATTTGGCGACGCCGACCCTCCAGTTGCGAAGCACTTACGCCATCGCAACCAGGAGCAATCACATGCGCAAGATGATGCTTGCCGCGCTTGGCGCGGCCACGATGCTTACGTCTATTCCGGCGATCGCGCAGGAAGTGCCGTTAGTGGGCGGGGATTATTGGGACGTTGCGGCGATCAAGATCGATGACGGCCATTTTGCCGATTATGCGGATTTCCTGGTCAGTGATGCCCGAAAGCAAAACGAATATGCGAAGTCCAAAGGCTGGATCAAAGCTTACTACATCTTGAGCAATAACAATCCCCGCAAGGATGAGCCGGACCTATATCTCGTCACCGTGACCGATCATGTCGCCACACCGGCGGAAGCGATCGCACGCAACAAAGAGATGAACGCCTATCTCCAGAGCGACGATCGCAAGGAACTTGCTGGCAGTGGCCATCGCGCAACGTTCCGTCACCTCGAAGGCGACATGCTACTCCAGCAGATGGTCTTAGCTCACTAGGCCAGTCGAGCGCCGCTCGGTGTTCCGGGCGGCGCTTCCAAACTCATAGCGCTTGAGCTTCGGTGGCTGCTCTGGCCAGCGTCTCGGTCTGATTCCGGCGAATGCCGGTGGGGTGGACCTGAACACGACCAAGCGCTGATCAGCGCGTGCGAGCGCAATCGGGATCTCGATCCAGCGCCGACTGAAGATCGGCAGGTTTGACGGTTATTGTGCGCGTGGACCCCGGCCTTTCAACGTGCAAACGAATTGCAACTTTACGATACGCCACCCGGTCAATCGCCTGCATCTCTTCCTCGTCCGTTTCGATTTCATAGCTGCCAGGCGGCAATTCACCGACATCGCCATTTAACGTGAACGGATAGTGGAACGTGACCACGGAAAGCCGCGTGCGCATAATGGCTCTATCGAAGGTCCGTCCGGGCGTCGCTCAAATGCGCGCTCCGTTTCGCCGCGGCGATGGCGTCCCTTGCGTTGGAATAGCGATAGCCACCCCAATGGAAAACGGTCTGTTGAACCGACGTGATGCCATATTGCTTTAACGCTGCAGCTTCGATGTCTTCCGAATCTGACTTTGCCGGGCTCGCCGGGCCGCCCTCGTTTTCCCAACGGTCAGTTGAGTTCGCCGATGTGGGGACAGGCGCAGAAATAATCATGATTTTTCTCCTGCATCAAGCGGGAGCACATGTCTCTCAGTCACGGGCGGCTGAAACAAGTATAATATTGCGAGTGATTTTCTGCATATATCATCCTTATTAGACGATTCATATATTTAAATTGATTATTGGATGATTGGATTCTATATAGGTTTCGCTACCAGTCGATTATAGACGGTCTTTGGCGCTAAGTCGCTCCTTTTATCCCTTCTTAACGTCTCCTAGCCGGCCGGCGACCAGTTTGGCGTCGGTCAATAAAGGTACTCACCATGAAATATGTTGGAACCGTCAAATCATTCGACACCATCAAGGGCCTGGGAGAAATCACGCAGGAAGCTGGCGGCGATGATCTTCGCTTCGATAAGAGTGCGATCCAGTGGGACCAGAACGTTGCTCCAACGGTCGGCCAACGTCTTACCTACGACCGGGGCATCATGGCCGACCGTCAGCCCTGCGCTATGAATCTGATGACAATCTAATCGATCGGCCGGGCTGACTCGACCGATCCCGTGAGCGTAGGGGCCGATCCCGGAGGACGAAGACTTTGGTCCTCGTCTTTCGGGTGAGCCCTTCTCATGCGGAGGCTCGGCAAAAATGGCGGGCTCCCTCACTTCCAGGACAAAATTCCATGCGACCACTTTTCATAATGTTCGTCTGCCTCGTCGCATTTTCAGCCGCTCCGGCCAATGCGCACTGGGGTCAGGACCGAACATTCAGTCGGCAACTGCAAGCGCAGATCGACGATGGCGTGGGCCACGGCAGGATTTCCTCACTGGAAGCCGCCAAGTTGCGCCAAAAGCTCAATAGGCTCGCGCAGCTTGAACGCGACTTCATGCCGAATGGTATTAGCGGCCCGGAATATGCTGTTCTATTTCAGCGCAGCGCCGCCCTGTCGAAGGAGATCCGTGTTACCGCCAGTCATACTGGCCTAAGCGAAAATACTCCGCCGATGACCTGGGAAAGTCGAAATAGTGACGGTCGCTGGATCCCAGACGCCCGTTTCGCAGGATTGCGTCCCGGCGACCGGTTCAGCGGGGATTCGAGGATCGGCCAGCGCGTTACGGCGCGCGTGGGGAAAATGCCGGACCAGTATAGAACGCAATACGTCGATACCGACCAGGTCTATTACGGTTACGATAACGGCCGCGTCTACCAGATCGACCGCAAGTCGCAGAGAATCCTCGCACTCCTCGACCTGATGCGCTGATGTCTTAGCCGATTTTCACGCGGCCGCCGCCAAGCGGGATTCAAATGTCGAACGGGTCACCTCCACCGTGAGACCCTTACGGGAGGAGATCTCGGAGATCTGAGCGTTGAGCTGCTTCGCCAACGCGGCCACCAACGCGGTGCCTAGGCCGGTGGAGGTCGCAGACTCCTTGCTTTGCAGTCGCCCCACGCCGTTATCTGAAACCGTCAACTTCCAATCGGACTTGGCCTTCTCGAACGTCACTCGGATGCGTGCCGACTTCCGAGCCTTCGGGAAGGCATATTTGATCGCGTTCATGATCAACTCGGTGACGATCAGGCCCACGCTGACCGCGTGACTGGTGGGGAGATTGCCCTCAGTGGCGGCGACTGCAATATCGATGTGCTGCCAGGGTCCGACCATCGATGAGGCAAGTCCTGCGCTAAGCTTCGTGAGATACGGACCAATTTCGATCCGCTCGATTCCGTCAGAATTGCTTAGATGAGCCTGGACCGTCGCGACCGACATCACTCGTTGATGCGCCGCGCGCAGTTCGTTCTTGGTCTCTTCGGAGCTCACCGCGCCAGCCTTCAGAAGCAGGATGCTGGCAATGATCTGAAGGCTGTTGCCAATCCGATGACGCATTTCCCTGAGCAGCGTTTGCTGCTGTTCAAGTAACTCTTCGGTATGTTCCAGCAGCCGCTGCTTCTCCCGTTCTGTCTCGCGCCGCTCCGTAATGTCCCTGATGGCGAGCAAGATCATGCGGCTCTCGGAACTGTCGTCGCGGATCGGGAACGCATTAAGGTGCATCGTTCTGCTGCCAAGGCGGTCGAAATCTTGCTCGAACTCGAAATTTTCGAGGGGGATGTGTTGCAGAATCACTGTCACAAGGAGCTGGCGCAGGCCCGGAATGTCCCACTTGCCCTCGGACAGATCGAATAATGAGCGGCCGTGCGCG